>ENA-UONY01000111-UONY01000111.1-human-gut-metagenome-genome-assembly--contig:-CS9-NODE-111-length-110986-cov-7.261947_pt1 | contig 110986 bp, 87 predicted proteins | sample MGYA00242465_ERZ724012 | MGnify/ENA metagenome assembly ERZ724012 | reverse complement strand
GGAAAGGACTTGCATATATTGAATAGTTTGGTATTCCCGATGCATGATTCTTTGGCTGTATGGAGTGTGCGTATATTCGTATTCCTGTCTTGCTGTAATGCGATAGAAAAGAGATAGCTCGCAGATTCAGAGACATGGAAATTCGGCAGAGATATCGTCTTTTCGGTTTGATTACATATGCTATCTGGGGCTCGGCACTTAGGACCTATTTTGAGATTTGTAGATTTAAGCAATCAAAATAGTTTCGTGGAATTTTAATTATTAATTATTTTATTACGATTCAATTAGTTTTATCATCAAATGGAAAATATAGAAAAGGAAACTGTTTCTTCTAAATTTATGGAAAATCCTTATATTGAAATGAAAAAGAAAATTTCTGTAAATGGTATTATTGCACTGGTAATTGCTATACTCGCTTTTGTAGGTTCATCTGCTGTTTCCGATCCTCAGTCCTCCCTCAAACTTTTTTTGATTGTGTTGGGTGCGGGACTCCTTATATATGGATTGATAAGAGTTGCAGTGGGGAATAAGATAGCTGTTTGTCGGGCTACTGGAAAAGTGTTGAAAAAATATGAACTACTTTTCGAAAGCGCCGAAGTTTCACGGTTAAAACAAATGGTAGAGTCGGGTAATTTTCAATCTATCGATACGTTACAGCGGGCGGTAGGCCACAAGGCTGGGGCAAAATTGACTTTATTCATCGATGCGGATCATAATTTTGCGACAGCACAAGTTTCTGAATTTATACCGTTTGACTATGAGCCGGTTATGTCTCCGATGAGTTATGAAGGCGAGGTCGTAAAGACAATCGCAACGTTAGTGACTTCTGGGACATAACGGATTTTTTACTACTTATACTACTACTTTGTTATTAGAAATGATCGTAAGATAGACTCTTTGTTTCAAGTTATTTAGAATAATAACCAAGAGACATGCTACTGAATTAATGTATTTTTTAGGCTCCCTCTGTTCGGCTTTCATAATTTTCGAATAGAGGGAGTTTTTATGATTTGGTTGAGTAGACTAGGTTTTGGGTCAGTAGAAAATCCGTGGGGTAGACCTGAATTTTAGCGATGAAGTCTTTGTCGATAACTATATTCCAGCCTTTTCGGAGAGTTTGATTTACAGTTCTGTTACTGTTATCGGGGGCTCCCTTTTTCCCTGCCGTGTCCCATAGTATTACGGGGAGTTGTGTTAGCAATATAGGGGAGATACAGAGGAGCGAAAGCGACGAAGAGAGGGGTTAAAAAAAAGACAGCGTATAGGATTTTTTATTGTAAAATCTAACCCCTTAGCCCTGTGGGTACTCTGGCTATTTGCTCCGAAAAATTATTCTGGGAAAGAAATTTGCGATAGAATGTCGTTAATTATTGTCGAATTGGTTTCCTTTACGTATCTTTGCGCAAGAAGCAAAATAGACAGTATTCGGTATGGCCGGATAAATTGGTCACTGTCCATCTTTGCGTTATCTTTGCATAGTGTAACAATATAAAAAATAATTCTCATGAATCAAGTATCCGATCGTTTGGCAGCTCTTGCTCCTTCGCAAACGCTTGCGATGTCACAAAAAAGTAGTGAACTGAAAGCACAAGGAGTAGATGTGATTAATCTGAGTGTGGGAGAACCCGATTTTAATACACCCCAGCATATTAAAGATGCCGCGAAAAAAGCGATAGACGATAATTTCTCGCACTATTCGCCGGTTCCGGGATATATGGATTTGCGGCAAGCCATTTGTGCGAAGCTCAAAAACGAAAACGGACTCGATTTTACTCCTGAACAGATTGTCGTTTCGAATGGAGCCAAACAATCCATTTGTAACACGATTCTTGCCCTTGTCAATCCGGGAGACGAAGTAATCCTCCCCGCCCCGTATTGGGTAAGTTATGTAGAGATGGTTAAACTCGCCGAAGGAAAGAATGTGATTATCGAGACGGGCATCGAACAAGATTTCAAGATGACGCCTGCCCAACTCGAAGCCGCTATCACGCCCAAGACCAAGCTGCTCATTCTCTGTTCGCCCTCCAACCCTACCGGCAGCGTCTATTCTCGTGAAGAGTTGGAAGCGTTGGCCTCCGTTTTGGAACGCCACCCGCAGGTATTTGTCATTTCCGATGAAATATACGAACACATCAATTATGTGGGAGCCCATCAAAGTCTCGCGCAATTCCCCTCTGTTCGGGAGCGGATAGTCATTATCAACGGGGTTTCCAAAGGCTATGCGATGACCGGTTGGCGTATCGGGTTCATCGCTGCTCCGTTGTGGATTGCCAAAGCCTGCAACAAATTGCAAGGACAATACACATCGGGAGCATCATCTATCGCACAGAAAGCCGCGGCTGCCGCTTTTGCCGGAGAGCAAGGTTGCGTAGAAACCATGAGACGAGCATTTCAACACCGTCGCGATTTGGTCGTACGTTTGGCAAAAGAAATACCCGGACTAAAAGTAAACGATCCGCAGGGAGCATTCTATCTCTTCCCCGAGGTTAGCCACTATTTGGGGAAGTCCGACGGCGAACGCAAGATAAACACCTCTTCCGATTTGGCGATGTATATCCTCGAAGTAGGTCATGTCGCAACGGTGGCGGGCGATGCTTTCGGGGCTCCCGATTATCTTCGTCTGTCTTATGCCACTTCTGAGGAGAATATCACCGAAGCCATGCGCCGTATGAAAGAAGTCCTCGCCCGTTTGAAGTAAGATCCGCCGAATCCGGTTCAGTAGAAAAATAAAAGGGTTAGCGATGAATTTCTTGTCGATAACCACATTCCAGTCTTTCCGGAGAGTTTGTTTACAGTTCTGTTACTGTTGTCGGGGGCTCCCTTCGCCCTTCGGGCACTCCCCCTATATCGCTGTGTGACACCCCGCAATGCTGCGGGACACGGTAGGGGAGAAGAACAAACACAATACACAGGAAAGTATTAACCTCCTCCTCTGTGTTTTGCATAGCAAAATATAGGGGAGGTGTCCGCAGGACGGAGGGGTTAGAAAATACCGACCGTGGAGATGACAGATTCAGGTCTCCTCTCCCTCTGCTCGTCGTAAATGAGATAGGGGGAAGTACCCGTAGGGCGAGGGAGTTGAAAAAAATACTGGCAGAAAAGGAAACAGAAGCGGATATCAACCTCTCTCCGGCTGTGTCTCGTAGCGTTACGGGGAGTTACGTTAGTAATATAGGGGAGACACCGAAGATACGGTAGTTTCTTCGGAGAGGGGTTGGAGGTGTATAAAAAGAAAATTTCCTCTGATGTCCTCCTGAGACCTTAATCCCTTTTTAGGAAGATACAGATACCTATTCGATAAAAACAGAGAACACCGCTCCTCACGGGGCGGTGTTTCTTTACTAACTAAAAACAAACTCCAATGTTTTGGATTTTTCTTTCCCCGCGAATTAGATCTGGCTTTTGGGGGATTTTATAATTATTTCATTTGGCTTTGCGCTTGCAATAGCGGAGACATTGTCCGCAAATATCGTAACCCAGCATGGCTCCCAATATGAAATCCTCCTCTGGTGTCAGTTCGTTCAAAGGTCGGGAAGTCATGGATTGAATCACTTCGATACACTCCCTGCGGCCGAAAAACAAATTGATTTTATTACAGCCGATCGGTTGAATGCAATAATCTATGTTTTGGCTGTTCAATCGACTGACGGCAAACTCTTCATATTTTTTGTTCGTCGTATAAAGAACCATGTTGCGAACACCCTTCTTGTATTCATACACGTGGTTCAGAAACACTTTCAATTCGGCCGGATAGGCATTGCACGTAATCATGGGATGCCGGTTGTAAAAGGTTAATCTTTCAAACTTTTTACCCAGTTATCGATGCGACCTTCGGTCTTGTCCGATTCATTCATTTCGTCGAGGGGAAGCCCCGCGAATTCACCGTCTACAACTGCCGTAGAAGAGGAAAAGTTGTAATCGCCCGTCGGTACGTGATTACCGATAAACTTACAGCCCGTCCCTTTCAGCTCCTCATACAGTACGCCTATTCCGTCACAGAACGTATCGCAGTACGACTCCGAGTCCCCGCACCCGAAGAGTGCGACCTCTTTCGAACTCAGGCCAGCCTTTTTCAACACCTTCACAGCGTCGTACCAATCGTCTTGCAACTCTCCGCAGCCCCAAGTCGATGTACCCAATACCAATACGTCATATTCCTTTACCATTTCTCCGGTCAGTTTGGAAGCATCGTGTACGTCGTTCGAGGCGACACCCAACTTTTGTGCGATTGTATGGGCTACACTCTCGGTAGTACCTGTGGAAGAACCATAAAATATTCCAATTTTTTTCATCGTTTTATTCTTTAATTTTTCACGATGTAAAGTAACGACTTTCGATGAGCTTCCGAAATACCTAATTATAGGGATTTTATGGTCGTCCGATACTCAATTTGTGTGGAATAATAAGGAAAAAGAGACTAATTTTTATAAAAATACCAGCCCGATAGGAAATCAGATAGGATTGTCATACCCCCAACCCCTCTCCTCGAAACAACTATATCTTCGGTCTCTTCCTTATATTGCTAACGCAACTTCCCGCAATACTACGGGACTCGGCAGGGGAGAAGAACAAACACAATACACAGAAAAGTATTAACCTCCTCCTCTGTGTTTTGCATAGCAAAATATAGGGGAGGTGTCCGCAGGACGGAGGGGTTAAAAAATATCCATAGCAGAGGACGCATATCAAAACATCACTCTCTCCCTATGTTTCTGTAAAGGAATAGAAAGTACTCACAAAGCAAAAAGAAAGCACAAAAGGCCGATCGAAGTGTCGCTTTTAATCCTCTCCCTCTGCTCATCGCAGATGAGATAGGGGGAGTGCCCGCAGGGCGAGGGGGTTAAATCTACAATCTCCCCACTATTTTTCGATAGTAGGATAAACCAAGTTCTTTTCCTCGATAACGTCGAGAACCTCGCGCAGATATTTGTCTGCCTCCCATCGAGCCATAGGCAGGTCGTGCAGCAGATAATTCCCGCAGTCGCGCGGAGCGGCTCCCGGCACTTCATCGTCGAAGTCGCGAATAAATCGGAATGTCTCCCGCATTAGTTCTACAATGTCTTTCGATTCGAGGTCACCCTGCATTAGGAAATAATTTCCTGTACAGCACCCCATCGGGCCCCAGAATACGATTTTGTCGCCCCATACTGGGTGGTTACGCAAAAATGTGGCGGCTAAATGTTCGATCGTGTGCAACGCACCGTAACCGATGGCCGGTTCCCGGTTGGGTTCTTTCATTCGAATATCGAAAGTCGTTACGACGTGGTCGCCCAAATAATCTTTACGGGAAACGTAAATGCCACGTAATAAATGGATATGGTCGATGGTAAAGCTCGGTATCTTTTTCATATCGATTGTTTTTTGTTTTACAACACATTGATGAGTTGGGTTAAAATCTCGAAAGAACGATGAGGCGCATTTTCCCAGAAATTGTTATACTGGTCTATATGGCCGTCGACACCCGGTGTATCGCTGATGATACGGAAGCTCAGGAAAGGAACGTGACGTAAGTAACATACTTGTGCGATAGACCCCGATTCCATATCTACGGCCATGCCCTCGGGGAACAGCCCTTTGATTTGCGAAAGTTCCGCCGGATCGGTGATAAAACGGTCGCCGCTGCAAACCAATCCCTTATAGAGAGACAAGTCGGTCGATACTTTCAATGCCTTTTCCACCAATGCCGGGTCGCTGTGGAACCGGGCGGGAAGTCCGTCTATCTGCCCCCATGCACAGTCTTCTCCGCACCAAACGTCGTGATAAACGATTTCGCTGCCCACCACTATATCCATGACATGCATCGATCGGTCTATACCTCCGGCGACACCGGTGTTCAGTATGCAGTCGGGAGCATATCGGTCTATCAGTTCGTAAGTCCGTATGGCCGACGATACTTTCCCTATTCCGCTTTGTGTCAGAATCAGTTCATGTTTCCCATTCGTGCCGATAATGAACAAAGACGAACCGTGCTGCTCTTCCCGAGGATTTTCGAGTAAACAGCGAACGCACTCCAATTCGCTTTGCATGGCTACGATAATACCTATTTTCATATTCGTTTTTCTTAAATTCGGGAGTAGGAATAGGGTAAATCCGTTTCCTGCTTCAAAGGTAGGGCATATCTCATGCATGACAAAATTTGCAGGAAGAAATTTCGATACTGCGATAATCTTGTTTTTTCCGTATCTTTACCCGAAGAATAATCGCATGAAAAATTTTGTTGCCATAGATTTCGAAATCGCCAATTACGAGCCTACGAGTATTTGTTCCGTGGGGCTTGTGGTCGTGCATGGCGGGGAAATAACGCAACGCATGCATCGGTTGGTTTGTCCCGACCCCGATTACTATATCCGCCGTTTTTCCGAACAAGTACACGGCATCTATCCGGCCGATACCTGCGGGGCTCCCACGTTCGACGCGGTATGGAGCGAGATCGTTCCGTGGGTCGAGGGGCTACCTTTCGTCGCCCATAACAAGGCTTTCGACGAACGGGTGCTTCGGGCTGCCTGTCGCATGTATGGCATCGATTATACCTACGGGACATTTCTCTGTACCCTCCGACAGGCGCGTCGGGTTATTCCCCGTACGTCCATTGCCAATTACCGGCTACCCACGGTTTGTGCCTATTTGGGTATTCCCTTCGACCGCCATCACTATGCACTTGCCGATGCCGAAGGCTGTGCGCGCATTGCCCTCCGTTTGTGGGGAGACGAAGAATAAGAAACGTTCGCTATGTCGTTTTTGATACGTTCGCTTATTTTTTACCTATATATCTCCGAATGGTAAAAAATACTTTTCTTCTCTTTCTCGTACCTATGTAACATTGCCAGATATTCACCCTCCTCTTTTAAAACAGCGATAGATTGGTGTGACACTATTGGAATGGTATTTTAAACCTCCTCCCTGCCGTGTCCCGTAGTATTACGGGGTGTCGCCCAGCAATAGGGGGAGAAGAACAAACACGATATACAGGAAAGTATTACCCTCCTCCTCTGTGTTTTGCATAGCAAAATATAGGGGAGGTGTCCTCTGGACGGAGGGGTTAAAAAATATCCTTAGCAGAGGAGGCATATCAAAGCATCACACACTCTCTCCCTATGTTTCTGTAAAGGAATAGAAAGTACTCACAAAGCAAAAAGAAAGCACAGAAAGGCCATTCAAAGTGACATTTTAATACTCTCCCTCTGCTCATCGCAGATGAGATAGGGGGAGTGCCCGCAGGGCAAGGGGGTATGAAGCGAAGATAAGACCTCTCTTTATCCTTAGTCTTTATAAGACAAAAAAGAATAAAATTTACAGTGATTTCTTATAGTGAGGGATTATTTATAAGAAGGCTGTTTGGCCGTTCTTTATAGCTGTGTTGAACGTCAATAATGGTATTTGTGTTTAACAGTGTGACTTCTATCATCGAAATATTTTCGATGGCCTCCTTTATCTTTACTATTATCCAATCGTTAGAGTTGTCATAAGGTAAATAGAACCATCTGGCTAATCCTATAAAACCAATCCGATATTGTCTATTTTCTTTATCGTCTACAACTTGCGTCGGGATCCATTCCATAACGCTAAATTGAGGAAGTGATACTCCCCTCTTGTCTATATAGAACCATTTATCACTTTCCCAATAGTGATATTCTCCTTTTGAATTTGGTACTACTTTTTTTTCTCCTCTATTTGTAACCTTTGCACGGCCGTCTTTAAAAGGAAAACCAAAAGCAAATTGAGGTTTAATGATAATTGCACCCTTTTCATTTACATACCCTATACGCCCTTGCCTGTCTACAATGCGGCGCATTCCGTCTTGTAGATAGTCTTCACCGTTATCGATTTGATAGATTGTATAGCATCTATTTGGTATACATCCGACAAATAACAATAAGGTAAAAAGCTCAATGTAATATTTCATATAAGATATGCTCTATCGTTTTCTCTTAACTGTATTTGGCTATAAATATAATAAAAGTTTCATTCATAACTCTTTACGAATGAAACTTTTTTGTTGGACTGCAATGGGGTGTGGTATTTCTCACTTGATATTCTCTCTTTGTGCGATATGGGTAGTTGTATGTTCGGCTTTTTTATCCTACCGAACCGCTCGTGTGTATTTTTTACTGAACTTTGTGAACTTTATTCGTCCCGAATGAGGTCAGTGAAATTCGATAGGGGAGATGTTATGCGGAGCCGGAATGGGTGAAACCACTCAAAGTAACGTTTCAATCCTCTCCCCCTGCCGTGTCCCGTGGCATTACGGGGTGTTTCCGTAAGGGAATATAGGGGGAGTGCCCGTAGGGCGAGGGGGTTAAATTCTACAATCAAAAATCTTATATGCTATCTTCCTCAACCCCTCTCCTCAGAAACTATTGTTTCTTCGGTCTCTCCCCTATATTCTGCGTTGCAAAACACAGGGGAGAAGTGTAAAATCTATCTCTCCACCCAAAAAGGAGAATGCTTTTTAACCCCCTCACCTATACCCTGCGGTATTGTAGGGTATTCACACACTCCTCCTCTGCGCACGTATGTGCGATTGGGCGAGAAGGCTCGTAGAGCCGGAAGATTAAAACAACGGTGGAGCGATGTATTGAAAGATTTCTACTCTCCTCCCTGCCGTGTCCCGTGGTATTACGGGGTGTCGCCCAGTAATAGGGGGAGAAGAACAAACACGATACACAGGAAAGTATTACCCTCCTCCCCTGTGTTTTGCATAGCAAAATATAGGGGAGGTGTCCTCTGGACGGAGGGGTTAAAGAAATATCCTTAGCAGAGGAAACATATCAAAACATCACTCTCCACTAAGACAAAACGTAGAGTGTGATGTCACGTAGAGCCGGTGAGTTGAATATCGATAACTTTCGGCGTGTTGTTATTTTACGAGCAGTACCTCTTTGATAGCCTTCTGTAAGGTAGCTTTATCCATGAATCCGGCGGCGATTTGCGGTTGATTCTTCATCGGACAAAATAGTAATGTAGGGATACTCTGTACACCGAAGGCGGCGGCAAGCTCAGGTTCTTTATCCACATCTATTTTATAGACATCGATTTTCCCGGCATATTCTCCGGCAATCTCCTCCAATATCGGAGCCAACTTTCGGCAAGGACCGCACCATGTAGCGTAAAAATCGATAATACAAGGCTTCGAGCCCAAGTACTCCCACTTGTCGGGCGTTTTCTCATAGTTCGCCACTTTCGAGAGGAATTCCGCTTTGGTCAAGTGGCGGGGCTTGATTTTCTGTTCTTGCTTGTTTTTTCCTGCATGACTCTCGGTGGAGCTTTGGGCTTGGCACGAAAAGATGAACACCATGCAGGTGAAGGCTATTCCTATTACATGTTTTATTCTCATATCTTTATGGTTTTATAAATTGGAAATAAATGAAAATCGTGGCTGCATCATACTGACAAGAGAGCGAATATCGCCGATTCTTTTTTCCCTCTTGCCACACCTTGCGACATCACAGGCTGTATACTTCATCATAGGAAAGGGCCGGCCTGTGGGCGAGGAAGCAGAAATAGATACAGTCTATTCCACGATAGGCTACAAAGATACTCGCTTTACAGCATGAATCTGTTTCTCGGGGTGCTATTTTTCAGATTATTAGAAATTCTTATCATACAAAAATTCCGTGAAAGGCGGCATCCCTTCACGGAATCTTCGTATGGCAATCGAACGGTCTTACAGTAAAATGAACGCCAGAGGAATGAGTATGCCTGCGGCAAATTCTATACCGCCCCGTCCCCAGAAGCCTTTACGCCCTTTAAGCATGACAAGCCCCGTGAGGGTGATGACGATGAGCGACACGGCAAAAATGTCCGAGAAGATCGTCCAGTTCCGGTTCGGGTTGTAGTGCAATCGATTGAGACTGCTCAATATAGGGCGTTTTTTCACCGATTCGTAATAAGCCTCCCCCGTCTCGGTGTTCACCGTCAGCGACGAGCCGCCTTTGATAAACACCTTCATGGTGTTCTCTTTCGGGAAATAATGTTGGGTATAGTTGTTACGCTCACCCAAGTCATCGAGCAAATCGAGCACGTACGCTTTGGAAAAGTCTGCTTTCGCTTTCGGAAAATTCCCTGCGATTCGGTATTCTTTCTGTGTGATACTGTAATCGGAGTTAAAGTCGCGTTTGTGGTTCAGCATGATGCCAGAGAAAGCATAAATGAGAATGACCCCTGCAAAAAAGAACGAAAGATCCCTATGCAGAATGTGACACCATTTTCTGAATTTCCCCGATATACGTTTTTCTTTCGACATGTTCGGTTTCTATGAGTTAATTTTTAATTTCGTAACTGGTCGTGTTGATGTGATACGACATCACGAAATAGTCTTTACCGGCTTCTTTGGCTTTGGCAAGGCGTTCGCGGAAGTTCTGTATGCGACCTTCGAATGTATTGATGTCGGCTTGTCCGGCAGCTTTCTTTTCACTTTCGCATCCGGCTTCTCCGTCACCGTGTTTCTCTCCGCTTTGATTTTTGTACTGTTCTTCCATTCTCTGTATGGTAGCTTCATCGATACGGTCTTCTTCGAGAGTTCCCGTCACCGATACGAGGCTGTTCACAACCTCAGCGGGGAAGCTGCCCAGTTCGCAAGCCTCTGCACGCAACATTTTGGTGTCGTCGGTTCCCATCATGAAGAGTTTCTTGCCGCCGTGTTTGCAGATATGGGTGCACACACCTTCTACGGTAACGGTTTTTCCTACGAGGCTGTCCCCTTTGGCTAAAATGTCGTCTACGCTCAGAGCCACTGTTGCGGCGCTTTCTTGATTCTGATTCTCCTTAGCTTTGTTGTTGCAGCTCACCATAGCAAGCAAGGCGACGGCTGCAAGGATAAAAATGGATTTTTTCATATTGTTGTAGTTTAAATGTTTGTAAATCTTTTCTTTATTTTTGTTATGACAAAGATAGCAAATATTTTATAAACGAATCGTCGGGTTATGCCCGTTTGCAAACCAGTAGCGGAATAAACAGATATATGCCCAATATCATTGTCGCTACGGTCGTTATGAATTTTTGACGGCGGCTACATGTGCTACCTTTACATGCTGTAAAATAAAGCAAAGCGGCCAAAACGAAGTTCAAAATCAGTACCCAGCACGATCCCATGCTCACACGCGGTTTTACCCATTGGTCGTCGTAAGATGTGAACGACAGTTCGAACGGGAAAATATATTTCGACCATTTGTCGAGAGCGGTCTCCGGGTAGTCATAGCGCAGGCTGTCGGCGAAAGCATAACTGTCAGCGTCGACGGCGTATGTGGTCACGCCTCTTTCGTCGCTTATTTTTAGGGTCCAGTAGAAGATATCGCCCATGATGGTCAGGGTGTTGGTCTTGGGGTCGTATTTGTCTATCGGCAATTTGTGCAACGTGTAATCCCGATTCAATACATATAGGTTGTTATCTTTGTCCGTTAACAATCCCAGTGTTTTGCGGTTGCTGAATTCGGTGATGGCTACATGCTCGATACCCAATTCGGGAGCCACACCCGTTTCACGCACGTAGGGCAGTCCTTTGGTTTGTTTCACATGGAATACTCGGTGGTTGTTGTCTACCATCAGATAACCCTCGTCATACTCTTTCCGGTTCGTCGGGTTTCCCGACAAGGTTCGCACGGGAAATTCAAACCCTTTTTGTTTCATGACTTTGTCGAATAAAGCCGATTTTTTTTCGTTGACCGTGTTGTCCCGCATATCGATGAAAGTGATACGATCGGTCGTGCGGAAAGCTTCGATGGGGTTTTCGAGGTCGATCCGGTCCGGCATCGATTCCATAATCATGTTCAATGCGGGCTTCGTCACATTCACGTCTCGGCCCGACTGCTTGAATGTGAAATTTCCGTGAGCGATGATTTTCGGGGTCACCTCTTTCCCGTTGATTGTGTCGGGCAGCCGGTCTTTCGAGAACAGCTGTCTGTAATAAAAGGTAGGCAATATGGAGTCGAATTGTGCTACCGTATATTCCGTTCCGTTCGCGTCGTAGCGTTTTACCCCGTTATCCTTGCTCGATTGTATGTATGCGAACCGTTTGGTTACGCAACTGTACAACGTGAAAGGATCGTTTCCCGGTTTGGAGGCTGCGAATTGCAAAAGCCACGGCAATAACCACGACAATAGGACGACAGCCGTCAGGTAGAAAAATATTTTGCTGAATTTTTTCATTGTAGTATACCGTTTTTGAAATTAGTCTTGGCAACCTTCTTTGAATCGGACAACCGACCGGATAGAAAGCGATGCGCACAGAATGGTGAAAATAATAAGCGTCGGCAGAAACGAATTATAGGCTTCCGGTTTGTCGAGCAGGAAAAAGATTCGCACGATACCTGCGGCGATCAGCAGATTGACGATGCGCAGCTTCCACGTCGGTTCGAGGCATATCCACGCTGTCATCAGGTAGGCGGTATAACCGCAGATATACCACGGAGCCGCTGTCAGCAATATGCGTGCGACCATTTCGCAGGCGATATGTTGTTGCAGGTAAATCCACAAGGAAGCGGCTTGCAACAGAAAGACGATGCTGATTTGCGCGACTCCCGCCAGCAACATCAATAGAATCATGCGTTGCTGGGGATAGGGAAGGTGTAAAGTCAGTTTCAGCCGTTTCTGCGTCATTTCGGGAATAAACTGCGACGAAGCGAACAGTGCGCCTATGATGAGCGGCAGGTATTGTAGCAACTCGATAAACACGGTATCCCGGCTCAACAAGATGGCCCACAGGTGGTCGGCCCCCTTGAAAGTGATGACCCGGTTGATGCGCATCATGACGTATCCGGCGAAACAAAGCGATACCAGCAGGGTAATGAAAAACAGTCCCCGGGTTTTGATCCACTCTTTGAAAAATATAGCTTTATTCATAATTCCGATGATAAAAGGATTAGTATTTTCCGGTCAATCCGATGAAAACGTCTTCCAGATTCATTTTCTCGGATTTGAAATCGGTATAGGGTATCGATTGCTCTTGCAATATCTGTTTGATACGTTCTTCGTTTTCGAACGAGTAGGTCTCGGCAGAATCCCGTATGGCCGCCGTGCTGTATAACGACGGGGCGTGGGGGAGCTTGTCGGGCGACGATGTTTTGAAGGTATAGCGTGTGAAGGTGTCGAGCAATTCCTTTACAGGCTTCTGAATCAATATGCGGCCGTAATCCATGATGATACAGTCGTCGACCAGCCGTTCCATGTCCTGTATGATGTGCGAGGTAAGGAAGATGGTCTTTTCTTCGGCTTTGGCGTATTCGCGCAGATATTCTGTGAAGAGTCGGCGGTAGCCGGGGTCGAGTCCTATCGAGAAATCGTCGAGTACCAGCAAATCGGCGTTTTGGGCGAGAATGAGACCCAAAGCCACCTGCGATCTTTGTCCGCACGACATGCGGGAGATTTTTTGTTTCGGCGCGACTTTCAGTTTGCGCATGAGTTCATAATAGGCCTCTTTGTTCCATTTCGGATAAAAAGCCGAGTAAAATCGCTCTATCTGTTCGATATTCATGAACGTGTATTGCACATGGTTCTCGATGAGTAGGGCGATACGCTCGCGGGTCACCGGCTGCATTCGCTGTATGTCTTCTCCGAAGATACGGCATTCGCCCGAGCGGGGTTTCAAGTAACCCATTAAAATATTGATCGTGGTCGTTTTCCCTGTGCCGTTTTTCCCCAGCAACCCCAAAATCCTCCCTTTGGGGACTTCGAAGTTGAGGTCTTCGTATATTTTTCTCGACCCGTAGTAATGGGTGAGGTTCGAGCATTTGATAATTGTTTCCATATAAAAAGCTATATGTGTTTGTTCTTTTCGGTCAGAAGTTAAATCCTATATTTACTCCGGCATAGTTGGCCGTGCCGTGCTTTTCGTAATGGCTCTGCTGCCAGTCGGCGGCGACCGATAAAGCCCAGCCCGAGAATATTCGGCTCCATTCCAATGCTATTCCGTAGTTTGTTCGTCGGGCCTTCGACAGGACGAAATTATGTTCCAGCATTTCACGCACGCAGTCTTTCTGTACGGTCGGTATGGACAATTCCCCGTTGCCGCCGGTTCGAATTCCTATGTTTCCCGATAAAGATAGTAGAGATTTTTCGAATATGCCGCTTGCATCTATTTTCAGTCCATATTCGCTGCTGTTGGTTTTTAGCCTATGCTTTTTTTCTTTTTGACGAATATCGGTGTGAAACCACAGGTAATAGGGGCGAATGTACCCTTTAAAATTTTTCCCGGCCTCTATGCCGTACAGTAATTCACCTTGTATTTTCATTTGGTCGGAGGTGTACGGGGTCGTGCTGCCTATTTGGTCGTAATTATTGCCGGCGGCACTGCCGAAGGTGTTCTCTGTCCCTTTACGGTTATAGAGTGCTCCTTTTACTTGAATCCCGACTGTGTGCATGTCCTGCTTTGTCGAATATCCGGCGGTCATATCGAGCAGAGTGCGGTCGAGTACGGTTAAAGGCAGGTTGTTGTACCCGTCGAGATGTTGGGTCACGCTATGTTTGCGGTAGTTCGCTGCGACGTATATGCCCTTCCTTCCTTGTGCGGGAAGCAGTTGAATGCCGGCTCCGTAACCGTAGCCCTTGTAGTTCGTATCGGTGACATCGCCTTTCCCGAATCGTACCGAGGTCGTTCCCAGTCCGGTCATCGTATAGATATAGGCGCTACCCAGCGGGGCATAAAAGTCGAGCGTGTTGTCTTGGCTATATATTTGTGCCAAGACCGATATTCCCACGACATATTTACCCAATCGCACGGAACCTCCGCCGGCAAAATCGAGGTCCGAGACGATGTTCTTCGGACGAGGATCCCGGTTTCGATATTCCAGTGCGGCACGGTAGCTCCCTTCGATACCCCATGTGAATTTTCCGGCTCGACCCGAATATCCTCCCGTGAAGGCATATTCTTGCAGGGAAAGGTCTCCCCCGATGGAATCGGCCATGACGTAGGGGTAGAGCAGTTCGAAGTCTGCTGTTTCGTTCCATACGACACCGGTTTCTTTTCCGGTTGTGTAGCGGGCGTTACCCCACAGGCGGGTGCGATCGCTCAGCTTTATCCACGACGATACGTCGGCTGCTCCTTTCAGATAACCGTCGCCGGCTTGCAAGAGGGCAGCTTCGTTTTCTTTTCCGTAAACCCCGTTTAAGGAGATACGAGTCAGAGAAGTACAATGCTGGTAATATCGGGTGGCCGGGTTGGTATAAACCGTTTCTATCCATTTCGCAGGCAAGGCTTCATGCTCGGCAATCGTGCGAAGCAAAGACAAAGAGTCTCTTTCCGCCCCCTGCAAAGCAGGGAGCAGAAAGAGTGCTATGGTTAGAAAAGAACAGAAACGTATTTTCATGACGACCGATGTCTGTTAAGATTATTTCTTCAACGATGGAGTCGTAAAGGTGAAATCGTTGGCCGAGTCGTCGGTATCTTGGTAAACCGTATAGCTGCCTGTGGAAGAAGCTACTTTGCGGATAAACGACCGCCCGAAACGGGTCTTGTCTGTCCCGGCGATTCCGGTAGTAGCATAACTGCGGTCGAGTACTGCGGGGGTAGCGATTCTTTCGAAGCCGGTATTTCCCAGATTGACGGCATCGAGAACCCATGCTACTGGTACGTCATAACCCTTTTTGGTCATCTCTTTACCGTTCGTGGCCGTATAATGATATTCTTTGTAATAGTTGGCGAGGAATTCGTCTTTCGACACTCCCATGCGGGCGATGGCGTAAGCGCGGTTCGCTTGGTTGTTAGGTATCCAGATGGTAGCCGAGTAGCTATACCATTTGTCGAGATTAGGAACCTCGGCTATGTCCGGGTCCATACCTTTTTCGGTTTCGTCATACCATTCGAAATCGGCGATCGACAAATCGATGGCATCGGCTTTGGTCTGTGTGAAATCGTAGCCTTGATCTGCGAGAATGAGTTGTTCGCCCGGAGCGAGAGGGTGTTCCGTACCGTTACCCGGAATGACATAGATGGCGGCTGCGGTAAACGTGGTCGTCATCGGTTGCGGGTTGTCGTTGTATTGGTATTTCTCGGTCGTCCCGAAAGTGCTTTCGAGCAAGGCCACTCCGTCGGCATAGACGGTTTCGCTGCTGTTGTTGTAGATGACGAAGTATTTGTCATAGAGACTGGAAGTCCCTTTATCATTGGCTGTCCCCGTTACATAAATCTCTTTGAGAATAAGGGAGTTGCTCGGGGTGTAGATCGATAGCTCCAAAGCGATCGAAGTCGATGGGGCAGAGATTTGTACGTTGTCTTTCGTGCTGCGTACATTGCAGAGGATTTCGCCCGAGGTACTGGCTATGGCTCCTTCGACCGTGATGTTATAAAGTCCCGAAGAAAGTGTAATGACAGAACTTTGGGACAGGTCGAGCTCGTATTCTTTCCCACGGTTGAGGTCTGTGAAAGTGGCCTTGCCTTCGGCCCATGTGAACGAGGTGATCGTGTCCGATGGAGCCGTAAAGTTGAGGGTTACGTCAACGGGAACGGAAGTGTCTTCGTCTTCGTCGCAAGCGGTGAACGCCGTGATTACAGCGGCGAACAATAGGAATGAAAAAAATCTTTTCAGTTTCATAATGGTTTTATTGAATGTTTATTGTATATTAAATTCGTTTGTAAATCTGTTCTCTTTTTAATGCCTTGATGCCCTGATTTTAATTGGTTCTATAATCTGAAATTGATTTCCATACCGAAGTAGGGGTTGGAAGTCCGGCGGATTGTGTTCCCGAACAATGTGTAATCGGGGTGATAGCTTACCAACCGATTGACGTATAAGGCCAGTGCGATTTTATCCCGGCATATTTTCTTCGTGACCTTGATATTTATATTGGCATCGATGGGAATCGTACGTTTTTTGAAGTTGTTTTCATAGTGCGGTTCCACCAAGTGTTGCAATATCATGTCGTTTCGTTCGGCATCGGTGTAGGGAAGGAGTTCGCCCTCCATATTGACGTAGGCGATGGGAACCCCGCTTTCCCACATGCTTTGGCTCGATGTGAACCACATGCACTGAATAGATGTGGAGAATCCCAGTTTGAGCCGCGGTATATCGGTGTCGAAAGTAAAGTTGGTATTGAAACTTTCTCGAATATAACCGTCGTCCTCGTTGTAAAGTCCTATGTATCTGATTTGTCGACCGTCGATAACGACAGAGGGGCGTTTGTATACCGGCTGGCTGTTGTTATAGGTCGTGCGGAACCACGCTCCGTTTACCGTCAGTCTCGTGCGGATTATCGGAAACCGTTTCGAGGAGTATTGAAATTCCACGCCCTCTTTCAAAATTCGGCTTCCATTGGTGTGGACGCTTTGTACTTTCAGTATCGTGTCGGGGGTAAACGTCAGGTCGGCGAGGTCGGGCGGCCCTGTCATCGTCGATGGGTCCAGCCCCTCGGTACTGTATCGGTTATAAATATACCGGGTGTAGGATTTTCCCTGTCGGAATCCCGAAGTCATTTTTTCCCGGAAGTAGGTTACCGATAACCGGTGGTCGTCTATCGAAAAATCGGCGCGCACTTCCCATTTCATGTTTCGGGCGGCTCTCAGGTTGTAATTGGTCAGGTCGTCGACAAATGTGCGGACGTTCATGCGGTTTACAGCCGGATTTTCGTTCGAAAAGAAATTGAGCTGTATAAGGTCGTAGTAAAAAAGGTCGGGATAAAGTTTCGAAATGTCGGGCATTTTGGTGTGCCAGCCTACTCCGCCCGATAGTTCTATGCTCAACGGCTTTCTCTCGCCGATACGCGGCAATGCCCATTTTGCGTTTACACGAGGGTCGAGATAGATTTTTCCATCGAGGACGTAACGGTTATCGAGATTTGACAGCGATGCGCTGCGTAGGCCGGCGGTAATGTCGATGCGGTGTTTTCCCAATCGCAACTTCGAGGCTTCCTCGATGAAAAAGGCGAGATTGTGCTCGGCCGGTATGTCGTTGAACGGTCGGGGACGGGTGGTCATATCGATGCTGATGGGACGCCTCATGTCGTAGAGCTGCCCTTCGCCGTAGTTTTTATTCATGCGCCAGTCTCCTCCGACCTTGATGATATTGAACCAGTTGCGGTAGTTGTAGTTGAATGTGGCGATCGCTTTGACGAATGCGTTGAACGGGTTGCCGTTCACGTCGAGCGATGCGAGATAGGTCGAAGGCAGAATCTCGGCGTCGTGTACGCCCGGTTGCGTGGCCGTGGGCACGACCGACAATTTGCTGGGCACGACGGTTTTTTCTTGGTGGATATTGTCCCACGAACCGCTGGCCGATGCCGTCAAGGAAAGCGATCGGAAAAATCCCTTTTTGCGATTGTTGAGCGATAGAGTGCCGGCGAGGGAGAGGGCGTTGTTCGACGATTCGTAAGAGTCTATTGCCTCCGACGGAGTGAGGTCGGGATCGTTTTTGTCATTTTCGAAAGTCCCCCGGTAATTCAGATTGGAGTTGAAAGTCCATCGCCAATGATCGTTCGTCCATCGTTTCTCGGCCCGTATCGATCCGGTCACCCGTTTGAAGTTTTCTCGGTTGTTGCGAGGGTCTATTTTCGAATCGAGGTAGTCGATACCCGTATTGAGCGTAAATTGTTTATCCGTCAGTTCTATCCCTTTCCCCACATAAAACAGTTGGCTTTGCATGTCGGCTTTGAAACGGGCTTCGAGATCGTTCCCTCCCTTTTTCCGTTCTATGTTGACCAGTCCGCTGGTGAGGTCGCCGTATTCTACCGAAGGGATTCCCCTCACGATTTCTACTTTGGCGATGTCGTCGGTGGAGATGGAACGCATGTCTATCCCTTTGCCGGTCGTATTACGTCCCGTTTCCCAACTGTTGGAGATATACTGCATATTGGCATCGTTGTTGAGGGGGACACCGTCGATAACGAACGAAGTCCCGAACGAGGTCACGTCGTAGTCGCTCGGCCCTGTCCCACCGGCTTCGCGTAGTTTTATCAGGTTGGCCGAGCCCATAGAGGGATCCTTCGAGACGTTTCCCGGCAACAGTTCTACCAAATCGGTAAAGCTCGACGGTTGCAGATGCTCCATCGCTTTTCGGTCGATACGCGATGCACTGGTTGCTCCTCGCGATTCGTAGGCTGTCACCACCACGTCTTGCATGGCGATATCGTTCGACAAGAGTAAGATTGTCAAAGTCGTATCTCTGCGAGCATGCAGGTCGATTGTCAGGGATTTGTAACCTAAGGAAGTGACGGTCAGTTCATAGTCTCCTTTCGGAATGGATAAGAAGGTGTGAGAACCTTTTTCGTCGGTGATACCTGAGAATTGCCGATTTTTACCCTTTTTCAATAAAAGAGTGGCATACTCTACGGCGTTACGATTGTGGGAATCGCGTACGGTCAATTTCAGACTGATGCGTCCCTTCCGTAGAGGTTCTCCATGAGAACGATGCTGTCCCATGCCTTGAAAATTCAAGCCAAGTAGTAAGATAAATCCTATGAGCTTTATTCTCGTTTTCACCGAATGTATAAACCTGTCGAACGTCCTTTATTCTGTTTTCGAGGTGCAAAACTAATTATTTTAAATTGAATGATTGATATGATTTTAAACAAAAATAAAAATTATTTTATGTGACATGTGTTTTTATTATTTCAAAAAGTTTTTATTATTTGTGATATTATGGAAATATGTTAGTTTGGAATGGAAATAAATAGTAAAATTTATTTATATCAATTCTAAATAATATCTATCTGCCAAATCGAAATTTTTCTATGGCTGCTATATTTTATTTTGTGTTCTTTAATGTAGAGCCTATTCCATATTAACAATGTATAGAAAATATCGGGGATATTATATTTTATAAAAAATGTTGTACCTTTGCATGGTTCAAAGTCTTTATGGTTTTGAACAGTTATAGTTTTATAAGACGTTTATTAAGCGTTTTCTTCTGGTCTCAGAAACTTCGCAAACTTTTGAAACCTATCGGAAGAAAAAGCAGTATAGACGTCCGCGCCGATGTTTTTATAGGAACATATATGGCTTTTGTGAAAAAAGTCGGTTCGTCCTTTTATACATCTTGGCGTGGGCTGGCTGTATTGCTTATCTTGATAGGTGGCAATGCGAAGGCCCTGAGACCGAGATAAGCGAATGATACAGACTCCCACGTCTTTTTTTATTTAATCCGAATCTGGGGAAGTCTATAAGGGCATATCGATTTTATATGAAAAAATTATCATTTTTGCTGCTTGTCGCAGTGTTGACAGTTTCTTTTAGCGGTTGTACTCATCGGTTGGTGGATTTTACCATTATTTCTTCTAAAAATATTCCGTTGGAAGATGTTACGGGGCGTCTTAAAAGGGCTCCTAATCGGGTTAAAGGGAAAGATACGTCACATATGGTTTTATATTTTCCCATTGGGTTTCCTAATATGAAAGAAGCGATCGATAGGGCTATCGAGCAATATCCGGGAGCTGTTGGGCTTGTAGATGGAGTGGTGAAACAAAACTCTTGGTGGACAATTTTATACGGGCAAAATTCTTATATCGTGGAGGGGACTCCTATTTATCTCGATACGAAACAAGAAAAGACAAATTCTTCCTCCTTCCAAGAGAACGACTATTTACCGTCAGGAGTTTATAAAGAAAAACAGCAATCGAGTTTCTTGTTATTCTATCATGAAGTAAAAGCAGGAGAGACACTTATTAATATTGCAAAGCAGTACAATGTTTCGGTTGCTGATATAATAAAATGGAATAAGCTGTCATCGAACGAAATTGTAAAAGGTGAAAAATTAAAGATACTTATTTCGGAATGATATCTTTCTGTCGTGCTTACCCGACATTCCGGTGTCCTTGTACGGAAGTAAAGTAAATGGTACAATCCCGTACATTCGTAAAGGAAGATGCTTTCACCTCCTCCTCTGCTCGGCGATGAGCCGAGATAGGGGAGGTGGCACGCAGTGCCGGAGGGGTTCGTTGCGACAAGGGGCGTTTGGGTAACGGAGAACGTTTTTTATATAGACGACTCGTTAACGATCCTTTCGCTCCGATGACCCTTCGATGAAGCGGACGGCAATTCCCGACTACATATATAGTTCCCGATACAACGGGTGATGAGTATGTCGTCGTGATGACCCTCCATAGCGCCGTAGCTGCCGTTGGGTTTGCGTTCATATACATCGTGTTCGTAGCAGGCTTGTGTGTCGTGCTCGATATAGCTTCCTTCCCGAAGGGCGTTCTTTTGGGCATCGATAACCAGTGTTTTGGTGGTTCGATTCATGTGGAATCCCCAACGGGAGGGCGGTTTCTGTCCTATGCTGTCGGGAGGGGACTGTCGGGCATACAGGTTGTTGTAATATCGGGAGAGCGTGTCGAGGATATAGGCCGAGTGTTCGCTATCGTCGTGCTCGGTTTCGAGCGTGTTGCTCTCGATCACCAGCAGAGCATTCTGATAGTATGCGGCGATTTGAGCCGATTTCCATGCGAGCAAGTCGTGGTCTATGTGTCCCCGCCATTGCGCCACGACTTCGGCGGGGCCGCCATCGAGCATCCAATAACGGTCGAACACGGCTATGACCGAATAGTCCGAGGTGTCGGAGCGTCCGCCTATATCGACTACTGCCAGATAGCGGTCCCGCATTTCGCATTCTTTGGCGGGATATTCCCATATTTTCAGAGGCCCTTCTGGTTTAGCCTCCAATTCGATTTCTTGCAAGGCTTGTTTCCCGGTGGGTTCTTTGCCGTGAATGTCGCCTTCGAACCGCGGCGGACAACAGCAGCGACGCAACTTTTCCACCAACGTGGGATCGAACACTCGTTCGCCCGAGTAACAGAATGCCTCTATATCGTCGCTGGGATATTCGGCCATCATGTCGGCATGCCGGGCATACTCTTTCCGTTTCTGCCGATACCAAGCAGTTGCTTCGAGCGTGGCTCCCCTGTGCCATAGCATGCGTTCGTAGTCGGTGAGGCTGCCGATGAACGAGTCGTAGTCGTCGATCGGCAGGGTGTACATCTCTATTTCGAACCACGGGACGAAAGCGAACTGTTTGTCGCTCTCTCCTCGTTTGGCTCGTTCGCACTCTTGGTGAAAATAAGACCCCGTCCCGTTCGCCGTGCTTTCCATAACCACCATCGAACAGGGTAGCAGCATGATCGACCCACATATCGAGCGCATCACCTGTTCGGGCGATTTCATGCGGCTGTTCCGCCAGAAAGCCACTTCCGAGAGGTGAGCCATCGCCGCGTCGATACCCCGCACTGATTCCTGACTCTCGGCCGAGCCTATGGTTACCCTGCACTCCCGCCCGGCGATGACCGATGTGTTCGCCATGCGCTCGAACGGTTTGAACTTCGGTTTCTCCCCGTCGAGCAGCCAGTCGGGATAGTTGGCGAGCAGTTTGCTGTACATGCCCTTGATGTTGGCGGCCGATTCTTTGAGATGGGCGCAAATCACGCTGTTCCAGTTGCGGCAGTGTACCAGCTGAATCCATGCCATATAGATTTGTACGAGAGTGGAACCTCCCCATTGCCGGGCTTTGAGCAAGATGAGGCGAATGGGTTTTCCCGCCGTGCGCATATCTTCGAGCATTCCCAATATGCGCCGTTGCGGTCTGTTCAGACGGAATGGAATGTCTTCGGCTCCCAATTTATCTTTGATACGGACAAAGCTGAATGCCCAAAATTCGAAATCGTACCGAATGCGCACCCGTATCCACTCCCTCCATAGCTCTTCTGTGGCATCCCCGCCGTCGGCGAGTTGCGGGTTTCTTCCTGCTTCGTCGGTAGCGATTCTTATGTCGTGACCATATCGTTCGGCATACCCCGCCAGACTCCCGCATTCGACGAGTCTTTGCGCCATCATTTCGTTCTCGAACAAAGCCTTCGGAATATATTGAACCGGTATGGGAGCATCGGGCAACCGCAATATTCGGCGGTCGCCTGTATCGCTACCCTCTCCCGTCTTGGGGTTATAATACCGTCGCAGGTATTCGTTTCTCTGTCGGTTCTCTTCGACCGTAATCTCTTCGTGATGAAATACAATCCCCATTTCTTCTGCAATTTTCTGCAAAAGAAATGCCACTTCCACCCCGTTTTATGGCAGGGTGATACAAAGCGATGTTGCCGAACAAATGATTTTTGCTAACATTTCATCGAAAAGGTGTATCACACGATAATGGCTTTGTGAGGGTTTCTATTTAATCCACTTTCCCGTTTTATCGATACAGCCTTGTTTTCCATCGAGCCTCACTTTGGCAATCCCGTAGGAAAAACTTTCGGCGAAATTGAATTGCGCAGGGATTGCCTCTCGCCCGGTAGTATCGATATAACCCCACTTCCCGGTTCGATGTCGCACCACGGCAAGACCTTCCGAAAAATCCTCTGCATAGTTGTATTCAATCGGGATAACGGTTCTTCCGTTTACATCGATAAATCCGAAATTACCCCGGATATTCACCCGAGCCAAGCCGTCGGAGAATTTCCATGCTTGGTCGTATTGGCAGGGGATAACGACTCGCCCCGAATGGTCGGCGAATCCGTATTTCCCTTCTTCGGTGACGATGGTCAGGTTGGGGTTTTCCGGCAGAGGGGTACTCTCTTTGTTCTCGTGGGGCGGGGTGTTTCCCTTAGGCATCTCGATGTACGATTCTTGCCGGCCTATTTTCACTCTTGCCCTGCCGCATGAGAAACTTTCTGCGAAATCGTATATCGGCGGTATGACTTCTTTGCCTGTGGCATCGATATATCCCCACTTCCCGTTTTGGAGTCTCACGGCGGCGAGACCTTCCGAAAAGTCCTCGGCATGGTTGTATGTGACAGGGGTGATCTCGTCCCCGCTCATGGAGATGAATCCGAATTTGCCCCGGATATTCACCCGGGCGATGTAATCGAATCCCACTTCCAAGAAGTCCCACACTTGGTCGTATTGGCAGGGAATAGCGATTTTCCCCGAATGGTAGGCAAATCCCCATTTCCCGTATTGGTTGACGGGGTGTAATCGACCGCCCAATGGGATATCGGATATGGGTATGCAGATAGGGATTCCTTCGTAGTTCGGCATCACGACATTCTCTTTTCTTGCAGCTATTTCTGCCTTGCGTTTCCGTTCTTGTTCGGCTTCTTCTTGTGCTCTCTTTTTGCGTTCCTCTTCTTCTTTTTCCCGGCGGATCGCTCTTTCTTCTTTTTCTTTCCGAGTTTGTTTCACCGGGAGCAGGGAGACGGTATAGAGTTCTTCAATATCTTTTTCGATGCGATAGGTGTCGATGGTGATTTTATCGGCTTCGTTTTCCAAGCTGACGAATTGCAATTGATAACTCCCGCCGCGTAATGGAATACGGGTAATTTTGTCGGGGTGTGCGGTTGCCCGTTCTTCACCGTCGATGAGTACCCGACAAGCGAGGTCGGTTCTTATTTTGAGGAGGGAGTCGTCGTTGCTGTTATCCCAGTCGTTTTTGTTTGTTGTTGTGTTAATGATCGGCTCGGATTCGAGAAACCGGAGCAGCTTGTGATAGAAAGCGTCGAAGTAATAACTGTCGTATTTGGGCCCGTTCTTTCGCTCCACAGCGGCAATGTCGTCCGGTAGATTGTCGGGAAAGTCTGTAAACCCATTTAGCATAATGGGTATTATGTTTTTCTTTTTTTCGAGGGCGTAAGCGAGCTCTATGCGCATCCAGTCTTTGTTACGGTCGGAGGCGGGGTCTATGCTGCGGTCAAATGCTCCGGCGTTGAGTATGAGTATAAAGTCGGTACACTGGTCGATGCGATGTAATAGCTGAATATCGAAATCTCCTGAACGCAGGGTGTCGATGTCGAAACTAACCCGATAGCCGTCTCGCACGAGTAGGTCGAAAAGGTGCTTGGCCGTTTCAAATCCACCCACTCTTCTGTAACTGAGAAATATGTCGTATTTGTTATTGTCGTTTTTCATCGCTGTTGTCGTTTTTCCCGTTTTTATTCAGTTCGGGATAACTAATGCGGGTGTGATAGATGGTTTTGAGTTTCTCGATAAAGGTAGCTTTGATCGTCTCCACATCGCGGAAGCTGAGGGGGGTATCGCGCAAGAGACCGTCGGCGACTTGCGAGTCGATGATACGGTTGACGAGTTGCGAGATACTTTCGTTGGTGTATTCTTTGAGGCTTCTCGAAGCGGCTTCGACGGCATCGGCCATCATGAGTATTCCCGTTTCCTTCGTGAACGGGTTGGGACCGGGGTAGGTGAATTTCGATTCGTCTACGGGTTGGTCGGGGTATTTGTTACAGAAGGAGTTGTAAAAGAATTTTGCTTTCCCGTGTCCGTGGTGCGTGGAGATAAAGTCTTTGATAGCTTGGGGCAATCGTAGTTTATCGGCCATTTTAAGTCCGTCGTTCACATGGGAGATGACGATTTGTGCGCTTTGTTCGAAGGAGAGCGGTGTGTGCGGATTGAATCCCGATTGATTCTCGGTGAAGAATGCCGGATTTTTGAGTTTCCCGATATCGTGATAAAGGGCTCCGGTACGAACCAATTGAGCCTTCGCTCCTATTTTATTGGCCGCCTCGGCCGCTAAGTTGGAGATTTGCAGGGAGTGTTGGAAGGTTCCGGGGCACTCTTCGGATAACTGTCTCAATATGGGATTGTTCACATCGGACAATTCGACCAGCGTGACTGTGGAGATGAACCCGAAGGCCTTTTCGAATATATAGATAAGGAGATAGGCGAACAGCAGAAATACACAATTGACTCCGAAATAGATGAACATATTGTAATTCAGTTTCGAGAGGTCGCCTTCGGAAAGGAGTGTATATCCCACGTAGGCAAAGCAGTAGGCGAGGAAGACGAGCAGGGCGCAGCGCATGAGCTGGGAGCGGCGAGAAAGGTCGCTGAGGCTGTCGATGGCGGTCATGCCTACGATAAGCTGCAAGAAGATGAATTCGAGTGCGAACGGCGCCGTAAAAGCACAGATAAGTACCGTAATGAGGTGTACATAGAGTGCGGTGCGCGAGTCGAAGAAGGTGACCACGATAATGGGAATAATGGCGAACGGAACCAAATATATGCCTTGTAACCGAAATTCAGAAAGGAAAAAAGCTATCAGGGAGATGCCCACGATGAGCATCATCATAAAGCCGAGGGTACGCATCTCGTTGAAAGTCTGCGGACGGAACAGTGCCAAGAACAGATAGAAAAAAGAAAAGAGACAGGTGAATACGATGATTTGTCCCAGTATGGTGTAACCACGGTGGTCATTGCCGACGCTTTTTTTCAAGGTGACGGTTTCGAGCGATTTGAGAATGCGATAGGTTTGCGGCGTGATGATTTCGCCCCGGTCGACAATACGTTCTCCGGCTTGAACAATACCGTCGGAGAGAGCGATTCGTTGTAACAGATTGTCTTTGAGCCGGTCGGTCGTAATACTATCGAATGCGATGTTGGTATGTAGAAAGTCGTTCAGGTTACAGGTTTGTAAAATATGATGCGAGTAGGAGTCGGGGAATTTATTGAGCATGTTTTCGTAGGCTTCCCGTGCAGATTGCAGTTCGGATACCGGTATTTCGCGCGCGACATTGTTTTCGAGGATTCGTATTTCCTTGAATTTTCCGGATTGCAGTTGGGTGTATGCTTCGGAAGAGACGATTCCTTTCCGATAGGCTTCTCGCAGAGCTTGGACCAAGTTCTTGCGGAGAGTCGGCGGGATAGACATTTCCGTATAGTTACTCAATGCTTTTTCGAAGTCGTCGACGGACTTTTTCTCTATCGATTCGTTGTGTGAGAAGACCGGTTGGAAGTCGAGCATGATGCTGTCGCGTTCTTGTTGAATGACGGCTTCGTCTTTATAAACGGGAAAGTCGAACGGAGCGGTGAGCAATCCGTACTTCCACGGTTTCCCTTCCTGAAAGGTGTAACGAAATTTTCCTTCTCTCGGGAAGAAATAGGTAACCAATGTCACTGCTGCCACGAAAAAGACAAATTGCAGGACACGTGTGCTGGACAGGAATTTTTGTATACGGTTTTTATCCATGATTCTACGGGTTATTCTTTACAGCGTGCGACCTTCTGTACGCCCTTTATTTTACGTAATTTATTACAAAGCGATTCTACGACGCGGGTGTCGTGCACCATGATGTCGACCGTCCCGGTGAATACGCCTTCGTTGGCTTTTATGGTGAGTCCTCTCATGTCGATAATCAATTCATTGGAAATCACCCGGGTGATTTCGTTGAGAATCCCTATCCGGTCGATACCTTGTATCTCTATCTTGGCGGGAAAGGAGAGCGATTCGCTGGCTTCCCATTGCGTGGACACCAACCGTGGGCCGAAGCTCGATTTCAGTCGCATGGCTACGGGACATTCCCTTTTGTGCACGACTACGGTTTCGTCGTCTTCCACATATCCCAAGACGTCGTCACCGGGTATCGGGCAACAGCAATCCGCTACTTTATAGTTTTTCACTCCGTTCTCGTCTCGCAGAATGTAGGTCTGTTTGCGGTCTATCGTAAGTTGCTGAGGAGTGACGGGTTTGGGCTGTTCGTTTTTCCCGTTGTTGCTGCCGAACGAAAGTTTCAGATACCGCATGAAAGGATTTTGACTTTTTCCCTTGATGATTTTTTTGATATTTTCGTTGGGGGTAATCTCGTCATTTCCTATTTTGTAGAACAGATCGTCCCGATGTCGTATGCCGAGGTTGCTTAATATTTTGGTTACTACATCGTTGTTGTATTCGATGTGATTGCTTTCGAAAAAGTCTTTCAGTATTTTCTCTCCTTTCGCTATGATTTTTCGCCGGTCTTTCCGCAACGACGCCGTCAGTCTGCTTCGGGCTTTGGCCGTGGTGATGAAGTTGAGCCATTCCTCTTTGGGTGTTTGCGATTTGGAGGTGAGTATTTCCACTTGGTCGCCGCTATGCAGTTTTTGGTTCAGCGGTACCAGCCGGTGATTTACTTTGGCGGCGATACAGTGGAAGCCGAGGTCGGAGTGCAGGGTGAAAGCCAAATCGAGCGCCGTGGCGTCTTTGGGCAATGTGATGAGCTCGCCTTTGGGCGTAAAGACAAATATCTCGGTACTGAACAGGTTGAGCTTTATCGTGTCGAGAAAATCGATGGCGTTGGGCTCGGGGTGTTCGAGAATGTCCTTGATGGTTTTCAGCCAGATGTCGAGTTCCGACTCTTCGTCGGAGTTTCCCACTTTGTATTTCCAATGGGCGGCGAATCCCCGTTCGGCGATCTCGTCCATTTTTTCGCTTCGTATTTGTACTTCTATCCAATTGCCGTCGGGACCCATGACCGTGAGATGCAGAGCTTTGTATCCATTGGCTTTGGGGCGGCTCACCCAGTCGCGGGTGCGTTCGGGGTGCAGTTTGTAGATGTCGGTGATGACCGAGTAAATGGCCCAGCACTCTTTTTTCTCGTCGGCCTCGTTGGGGCATTTGAAAATGATACGCACCGCATAGAGGTCGTAGACTTCCTCGAAAGGTATGTGTTTCGACTCCATCTTGTTCCAAATGGAATAGATGGATTTTACCCGGGCTTTCATCTCGAATTCGAGCCCCATTTCTTTGAGCTTCGCGACAATCGGCTTGGAGAAGTTGTTGTAGATTTGCTGGCGCGATTCTTCGGTCTCGGCGATTTTCTGCTTGATTTGGTTGTAGGCCTCGGGGTGTTCGTATTTGAAGGCGAGGTCTTCCAACTCGGTCTTTATGGCGAACAATCCTAAACGGTGGGCCAACGGGGCATATATATAGAGCGTCTCGCCAGCGATTTTATATTGTTTGCTGGGGAGCATGGAACCGAGCGTGCGCATGTTGTGCAGACGGTCGGCCATTTTGATGAGGATTACCCGAATGTCTTCGGACATGGTGAGCAACAGCCGCCGAAAATTTTCGGCCTGAGCCGATGCTTGGTCGCCGAAAATACCGCCCGATATTTTGGTGAGCCCGTCGACGATGGATGCTATTTTTTTCCCGAAGTGGTTCTCGATGTCTTCGACGGTATATTCGGTGTCTTCCACTACGTCGTGCAACAGGGCGGCGCATATCGATGTAGAGCCCAAACCTATTTCATGACTGACGATACGGGCCACGGCGATGGGGTGCAGTATGTAGGGCTCGCCCGATCGTCGGCGTATACCCTTGTGGGCTTCTTTGGCAAATTTGAACGCACGTTCGATAATCTCGACTTTCTTCCGGTGGTTGGAGTTGAGGTATCCGTTGAGCAGTTCTTGAAATTTATCATCGATGAGTTGCTCTTCGTTGGTGTATTGTTGATCGGACGTTTCCATAGCTCGAAATCTAAGAAAAACAAAGATAAAACAAGTCGGGAGCAAATGCAAATTTTATTCGAGAATTGAGGCGAATTGCCGAATCGGTGCGACGAGCCTGTCGATTTTCTTTTCAGAAAAACATTCCAACTTTCTCCCCTCCCCCTGTTTTTTTTACCCCTCCGTCACTACGTGCCACCTCGTAATACCACGGGACACGGCAGGGGGAGAGGATTGAAACGTTACTTTGAGTGGATTCACCCACTCCGGCTCTGCATGACATCTCCCCTATCGAATTTCACGTACCTCATTCGGGACGAATAGAATTCAAAAAGTTCGGTAAAACACACACGAACGGTTTGGTAGGATTGGACAAAAAGCGGACTGTAACACTCGTCTAGGATAAGACATAGAGTATGAGAGAAAACTCTATTCGGAAGTACACAGATAGAAATTCAAGACCGAAAAGGCAGGATTCAAGTGGTGAAAGCCCCTACTGACAAGCCAAAATTAGTTTCTGTGATTAACCGTCAGTCCATATTTGAATGGTTCGAAGAGCAGTGCGATAAGCTACAACCTATAACATTGTCCCGTTCAGTCTCAATGTAAAGGTGTGTGAACAAAACTATAATTATAATCATACATCAAAAATAACAAAATGTTATTCGCGAATAATTGATAGATGGTATTTTATTGATACTTTTGTTGTGATTAGAGTTGTAAATTAGTGAATAATCTTTTTGAATCATATGCAAAATTTGATAAATGGACGTTGCGGTTGGTGTGGTACTGATGAACTTTATGTGGCATATCACGATAATGAATGGGGAAGATTAGTAAAAGAAGACAAGATATTATTCGAATTTCTCTTGTTGGAAAGTGCCCAAGCCGGACTAAGTTGGATAACAATATTAAAAAAACGCGAAGGCTATCGTGCCGCATTTCATAATTTCGAAATTGCAACAGTAGCACAGATGACCGAAGAAGATGTCGAACGGTTAATGCATTTTGACGGAATTATAAAAAACAGGTTGAAAATCAAATCGGCAATAACAAATGCAAGATTATTTATCGCCATTCAAAAAGAATTTGGGAGTTTCTTTAACTACATATTGTCATTCTTCCCCGATAATCAGCCAATAACCCATACATTTCATTCACTGAGCGAAATACCTTCTTGCTCAACCGAATCAGATGCAATAAGCAAAGATATGAAAAAAAGAGGGTTCAAGTTTTTTGGGACAACTACTTGCTATGCCTTTTTACAATCAACAGGATTTGTTAATGACCACTTACATGATTGTAATTACAGGAAGTAATAAACATAGGAGTGGAAGGTAATGCACAATTCTGTTCTCGTTACCGGGGGGAGTAATAACACTTCTCTCCTATTTCGCTCCACTACCAGTATTTGCCAACCCCTCCGTCCTTCGGACACCTCCCCTATATTTTGCGTTGCCAAACACAGGGGAGGTGGGTGAGATTCGGTATTTTTGCTCTACTGTCGTTTCAATCCTCTTCCCCTATATTCCTTGTAGGAACACAGGGGGAGAGGATTGAAAAGCAGTTTTTCTCCCTATTTTACTGTGCAAAACACCCCGTAATGCCACGGGACACGGCTGGGGGAGAGAGGAGTTAGCTGCATAAAAATCACGTCTGAATTTCTACCAAGCCAAAATTTTTCTTGCTTTACAAGTTGCTCGACCCATCGGACCGGGTGAGGGTGTAGGTCGGTCTTATCCCAATAAAACCGGGGCTGCCTGATGGAATAAAATCAAGCAGCCCCGTGTAGTGAAATTTTATGTTCCCCGTGATTAGATCGAGAGTTTTCTCAATGTGTTGAGTAATTCTCGGTCTATGGGTTTGTCGTTTTTGATAGCTTTATTGAAAGGAATATATTCTATTTCGTTGTTGCGGATACCGATCATGACATTGCGTTGATCTTCGAGCAGGGCATCGATGGCGGCTGAACCCATGCGGCTGGCCAGAATGCGGTCGTGCGCCGTGGGTGAACCTCCCCGTTGAATATGCCCCAAAATAGTTACGCGGACATCGTATTGCGGGTACTCTTTCTGTACCCGTTCTGCCAAGTGCATGGCTCCACCGGTGATGGGGCTTTCGGCTACCAACACGATACTACTGTTTTTCGATTTGCGGAATCCGTTCTTGATGAGTTCTTCGAGTTGGTCCACTTCGGTCGAAATCTCCGGAATAATAGCTGCTTCGGCTCCCGTAGCGATGGCTCCGTTCAAAGCGAGGAATCCGGCATCGCGACCCATGACTTCGATAAAGAAAAGTCTTTCGTGGGACGTTGCGGTATCGCGTATTTTATCGACGGCATCCATAATGGTGTTCAGCGCCGTATCGTATCCGATAGTGGTGTCGGTTCCATAGAGATCGTTGTCTATCGTTCCCGGCAATCCTACGATGGGATAGTTGTATTCGGTGGCGAAAATGCGCGCACCGGTCAATGTTCCGTCTCCTCCGATTACGACAAGGGCATCTATGCCTTCTTTGACGAGGGTGTCGTAAGCGACTTTTCGTCCTTCGGGCGTTTTGAATTCTTGACAGCGGGCTGTCTTCAATATCGTACCTCCCAACTGTATGATGTTACTTACGTTTTGCGTTTTGAAAGGGGTTATTTCTCCCGTAATCAAACCTTTATAACCTCGATAAATACCTTTTACCTCGAATCCGTTGTAGATGGCTGCACGGGTTACCGCGCGAATGGCCGCATTCATTCCGGGAGCATCGCCACCGGAAGTTAAAATACCTACACATTTAATTTGCGACATAACCTATATTGTTTAATTGTTCATGGCGGGAATGGTCAGAATTCCGTTTTTTTCGAAAGTTTATTTATTCCTGCTTTGCAAAAATAGGAATAAATCTTGTTTGTAATAGTTAGTTTTATACAAAAAGAGTTACATTGCCGATGAAAGCCGGTAGGGAATATCGGTTTTGTTTATTGGAGCTGCCGGGTTATGTATTCTTGGACTTCGGTCATGAGCCAGCGGGGGGTGGAGGTAGCTCCGCAGATACCTATGCTCTCTTTTCCTTCGAGCCATGTGGGGTCTATTTCACTGATGTCGGAAACGAGTCGGGATTGGGGATTGACTTGCAGGCATTCTCCGAAAAGCACCCGTCCGTTGGAGCTCTTTTTCCCGCAAACGAACAGGATAAGGTCGTGTCGGCGTGCAAACTCCCTGATATTGGGAATGCGGTTGGCGACTTGCCGACAGATGGTGTCGAACGATTCGAATTGTCCGTCGGGTTTCAGCTGTTTTATCTCGTCGACGATGTGGCGGAAGCCTTCTACCGACTTGGTTGTCTGGGAATAGAGCAACAGTTTTTTGCGGAGGTCTATCTTGTCGAGGTCTTTGTCCCCCTCGATGACGACGGCTTTGCCGTGGGTCTGTCCCACCAGTCCGTTGACTTCGGCGTGTCCGGTTTTGCCGTAGATAACGATTTGCGCCTCTCCGGGAGGGTTGGAATCGTATGCGGTTTTGATTTTACGTTGCAGTTGCAACACGACGGGGCAGGTGGCATCGATGATTTCGATGTTGTTCTCGGCGGCGATTCGGTAGGTTTCGGGAGGTTCGCCGTGGGCTCGCAGCAATACTTTCACGTCGTGCAACTGTTTGAGTTGCCCGTGGTCTATGGTGATGAGCCCTTTGGCTTTGAGTCGTTCCACCTCGTTGCTGTTGTGTACGATGTCGCCGAGGCAGTAGAGCCGTCCGGTGCGGTCGAGTTCTTCTTCGGCTTTGCGGATAGCCGTGACTACACCGAAGCAGAAACCCGAATGTTCGTCTATTTCTATGCGTGCCATAACCTGTCTCCTTTCTACCTTTGCGGGTGATTATCGAAGTTTGTCGACGGTTTCTCTGTACCGGGTCATGAGCCATGCGTCCTGCTCGGCGATTGTCATGTGGGAATTGTCGAGCTCTATGGCATCTTCGGCTTTGCGCAAAGGGCTTTCTTTACGGGTCTGGTCGATGAGGTCGCGTTTGTTGATGTTGGCGACCACTTCGTCGAAATCGACATCGATACCTTTCGCCCTCAGTTCGTCGACGCGTCGTTGTGCCCGGGTCTCCGCCGAGGCCGTGACGAATATTTTCAGTTCGGCATGTGGGAATACGGTCGTGCCTATATCGCGTCCGTCCATGACGATGCCTTTCCGTTCGCCCATTTTTTGCTGTGCGGCGACCATCGCCGTGCGCACGAAAGGTATGGCACTAACGGGGCTTACCTTATCGGATACTCGCATGGAGCGAATTTCACGCTCTACGTCGATTCCGTTTAGAAATGTGTGTGTCATACCCGTTTCGGGATCGGGGCGGAAATCGATTTGAATGTCGTCCATGAGGGACCTCAGCGTATCGGTATCGACCGTGTCGCCGTCGATGAGACCGTGGTCGAGGCAGTAGAGGGTGACGGCGCGGTACATTGCGCCACTGTCGATATAAATGTAGCCTATGTTCCGGGCAAGAGCTTTCGCCATCGTACTTTTCCCACACGACGAGAAGCCGTCGACGGCGATGATTATCCGAGGTTCAGGTTTATTCATAAGCGTTTATTTTTTGAATTCGAAAAGATTGGTCGAGAGGTTGACCATGAGCGTGGTCGCTCCCGTGTGTTGTTGTGCGAGGGCGACACCTATGCCGAACATGCGGACTTTGATTCCACCGCCTATGCTGAATCCGGAGAGAAAGTTACGGTGAGCGGTGCGCATGTCGGTGCGGGTTTTGTAGTTGTACCCCACTCCTATGTAAATGCGGTCGGTGGGAAGGAACTCCACGCCGAAAATGAGGTGGCGGAAAAGGTTGTCCACGAATCCGCTTTTTTCGACGATTTCGTCGCCCCCGGTGTAAGAGCTGCTTTCGATGGCGGGATAGGGAAGTTTCCACCTTGTGAGGTTACGAGCGGTGACCGACACCCGTATGGGCGCATGTTCGAGGCTTTGCGTATAGCCTATCTGCAAATCGAACGGCATGCGTTCGAATGTGTCGTTGTAACGTTTGATTTGTCCACCCAGATTGCGTGCTACCAGCGAGAGCGAGAGGTCGTTGTCGGCGTTGTAATAGTTGAGGCCGAGATCGACGGCAAGCGCCCAAGAGGTGTATTGTTCGTAGGAGGAGTAGATGACTTTGGCATTGACTCCGCCCCGCAAGGTCGTGGTGATGTCGTGGGCGTAGATACCGTTGAAAACGATGTCTTTGGGTGAAAATTCACCGGTGATCACGCCGGTTTCGTCGGCACTTTTCATTTTGCCATACCCGTAGTATTGTATGCCGGCCGCCCATGCTCCCCGTTCTCCGGCCGCCTTTCCGAAAGTGGCTCCTGCCAGATTGATTCCCCCGACGTATTTCATGTAGTTCAGCCCGAGTTGCAAATCCGATTCGGGTCCCATCAGAGCCGGGTTTTGATTGACGAGGTTTATATCTTCGTCGATGACGGATATATTGGTTCCTCCCAACGTATAGGCGTGGGTAGAGGTGGGGATATTGAGAAAGTCGAACGAGCTTTTCCCCTCTTGTCCCCTCCCGGCGAAGCATGTAGTGACAGTCGCCAGAAGAACCGTTATATATCGAAACGTATGTGTCATAATTGTTTTCGGGTTTCAAAGATAGCCAAAATTCCCGGTCGGCAGAAGGTCGCGTGATTGAATTTTGCTTTCGGCAGAATGGTTCCCGATGATTTATTAACGGGAAAAAGGGCAATAAAGTATGTGGCGGAACGAGTTTGTATCGGAACTTTATTCGTATTATATTGTGAGTTATGTTTGCTCGGCTCGATGGAAATCGTTAATTTTGAACTCTGTTCTATGTAAAACATAAAAATTTTCAAGTAGTTTATGGAAAAACTGCAAAGATATTTCGATGCGATAGAAGCTGAACTTTCGAAGATAGAATATGCCGCCGAACCCGATGGATTGTATGCTCCCGTGCGTTATGAGTTGTCGTTGGGCGGTAAGCGCGTGAGGCCTTTGTTGACGCTGCTTGCCTGCGAGATGTTTGCGGGCGATTATCGTCGGGCATTGAATGCGGCGGTGGGGTTGGAAGTGTTTCACAACTTCACGCTGTTGCATGACGATGTGATGGACAAAGCCGACGTGCGCCGTGGTAAACCTACGGTGCATAAGGTGTGGGACGAGAATACGGCCATACTTTCGGGCGATGCCATGGAGATCATCGCTTTCCGTTATATCGCCCGCACGGAAGCTCCGCACACGGGGGCTGTCGTCGAGTTGTTCCTGAAAACGGCTCTTGAAATTTGCGAGGGTCAGCAATACGACATGGAATTCGAGCGTCGGGACGATGTGACCGAGGCGGAATATATCGAGATGATTCGCCTGAAAACAGCCGTGCTGTTGGGGGGGGCGTTGAAGATAGGGGCGATTATAGGCGGAGCGAGCGAGACGGATGCGGATTGTATCTACCGTTTCGGCGAGTCTTTGGGGCTGGCGTTCCAGTTGCAGGACGATTGGTTGGACGTGTATGGCGACCCTGCCCGTTTCGGGAAAAAGATAGGAGGCGATATTCTGAATAACAAGAAAACGTATATGCTCATCAATGCCCGGCAACGGGTCGAAGGGAAAGATGCCGAGGAGTTGTCCCGCTGGTTGAGCGCAGCCGAATACGATCCTTCCGAGAAGATAGCTGCTGTGACGGCGTTGTACGACCGAGTCGGTGCAGGCGATTTGTGTCTGCGGCAGGTCGACGAATACAGTCGTCGGGCGATAGAGGCTTTGCGGCAAATCGGAGTGGACGAAGCGGCAAAGCAGCCCTTATACGATTTGGCGAATTCATTGATAAAACGAGATCACTAAAATTTTTCAGAAACAATGCCTTACCGCCGGTTACCGAATACAGACAAAGCCCGCCTTGCCGCTCTCGAAAAAGCGGTGGCGATGGAGCACGAGTGCGATGTGGATAAGCAGGCGGCTTCGTATAAAACGCTGAACGAGGCCCGCGTTCTTTTGAGACGTTTCAAAAGTGCCGTCGGGCAGTTCCAGTATTGCTATACGGCTCAGGCCGAGGCCAACCGACAATATCAGTCGCATTTGAAGACGGCCCGGTTGTACATCTCGCATTTCATACAGGTGCTTAATTTGGCAGTGTTGCGTAACGAGGTGCGTAAGGAACACAAATTGTTTTACGGGCTCGACCCCGAAGATTTTGCCGTGCCCGAGCTGACCGGCGAGAAGCACATTCTCGTTTGGGGAGAACGTCTCATCGAGGGGGAACGCGAACGGGTGTCGCACGGAGGCGCACCTATTTATAACCCTACGATCGCGAAAGTGACCGTGCATTACGATATTTTCAAGGAAGCCTATCGGGAACAACAGAATTATAAACTGAATACGACTCGTTCCCAGTCGGGATTGGATGCCTTGCGCGAGGAGGCGGACCGGATTATCTTGGATTTGTGGAATCAGGTGGAAACGTATTACGCCGACCTCCCTGCCGAAATACGTTTGAACCGTTGCCGGGCTTACGGCGTAGTATATTATTACCGCAGTGGAGAAAAGCGACCCGAAGATGATTGATACTCACACGCATATTTATCTGGAAGAGTTTGACGAAGACCGCATCGAGGTGGTGCGCCGCGCCCGTGAAGCAGGAGTCGAACGAGTGATATTGCCCAATGTCGATTTCGACACGGTGCAAGCCATGCATGCCACGAACGATTTGTTTCCCGGTTATTGCCGTATGGCTATGGGGCTACACCCCACGTCGGTGGAGGACGATTATCGGGAGCGGCTTGGACAGGTGAGAGAGCTGCTTTTCTCCGGGGAGTATTGCGCCGTGGGCGAGATAGGGCTCGATTTGTATTGGGACAAGACCTATGCCGAGGAGCAGAAAGAGGCTTTTGTGGTGCAAACGGGGTGGGCGGCAGAGTCGGGTTTGCCGGTGATTATTCATTGCCGGGAGGCATTCGACGAAATATCGGCTCTGTTGCAGTCGGGCAGAGTGCCGGCATTCCGAGGGGTGTTCCACAGTTTCACGGGGTCGGCCGAACAGGTGCGTCTGTTGAGGGGAACCGGTGACTATTATTTCGGGATAAACGGCATCGTTACTTTCAAGAACGCTCATCTCGAAGATATGGTACGAGAAGTAGGCATCGGGCGTATATTGCTCGAAACCGATGCTCCGTATTTGGCTCCCGTGCCTTATCGAGGCAAACGGAACGAACCTTCGTATTTGCCTTATATGGCGAAGCGAATAGCCGAAATTCTGGATATTACGACTGTCGAGGTAGAGGAGGCTACCACGGCCAATGCTGTGCGATTGTTCGGAGAAGGGTGATTCCCGGATAATGGGAAGAGCCGGCTTTCATGCTATGTATAGGGGGAATGTGTTTCATGGGGCTTTCCTCGAAAATAATTCCCGAATTTTGTTTGAAGAGGGTTAAAACAGTCGTTTGGAGCCGAGGCATGAAAAAAAGGCGTGAAATATTTGGGGAAATGTAAAAAAAAACATAAATTTACGGAGAGACACAAAATTACGATACTATGAAAAGACCCCTCCGCTTTTCAATGAGTTTGTCTATACTCTTTTTGTCGCCCATGTCGGCGATAGTGTCGGCTGCCGTCGATATTCCTTTGAGTTTGTCGTCTGAAAAAAATTATATCGTGGAGGTCGTTCTTCCCGGTGGTAGTACGTCGGCGAATATAGAGGACGGCCGGATAACTGCCGAAGGGGCTTCGCAGGCGCTTGCGACCGTGGTCTATTATGACGGGCTGGGTCGTCCCGAACAGACTGCCCGAGTGGGTTTCACGGCAACGGGCGCCGACCTGCTGTCCACAGTCAGTTACGACGAGGCCGGGAGAGAATATCGTCAAGGGCTTCCCACTCCCGTCTCGGGGAACAACGGCTGTTATGTGAATCCTTCTACGTACGGGCAGACGGCTCAAAGTTATTATGGAGACACATATCTCTATCGGGAGACTTTGTACGAAAACTCACCGTTGAGCCGGACAGTCGGTGTGAAAAATCCCGGATCTGTTTGGAACGCTCACCCGAAGACTGCTGCATATCGGTGCAATACGGCGGAAGAGGTCGTTCTTTTCCGCATTTCGTCCGATGGGGTACAACGAGTGGGGCGGTATACCCCGGGTGCTCTTTATGTTACTCGCGAAACCGACGAGGACGGAATTTGGCAAGAGAGTTTCACCGATAAATCGGGTCGAGTGGTTATGACCCGTCAGGGAAACGGTTATGACACTTACTACATTTATGACGACCACGGCAGGCTGTGCTACGTACTGCCCCCGATGGCTGTGGACGGAATGCATAATACCGGCAATTATCCCGACAGCCACACTCTTTTGCAACAGTATGCCTATCTCTATAAATACGACGACCGGGGGAACTGCATAGGGAAGCGTTTGCCCGGTTGTAAATCGATACAGCTGATTTACGATAGGGCTAATCGGTTGGTCATGAGTCAAGACGGCAATCAACAGAGCGGAAGCCTCTGGACCATAACCAAATATGATGCCCTCTCCCGAGTGCTGTATACTTATGAGGCGAATCCGCTTCGCAGCCCCGGAGACTTGCGCCAGTATTGTAAAGAAAAATTGTTTGTCGAGGAACGTGCCGATAGTTATACTGCGTGGCCGGGTATGGGTTATACCCTCAGGATTCTGCTGCCTGCCGCCAATGATTACCGGTTGCTCACGGTCAATTATTACGACGACTATTCTTTTTTGTACATCGAGGGGACGGCAGCCTCGCAGCTTGCCTATCGGAGTAAGGAGGGATATGGTGCGGCTTATTCCTCGGCCAAAGGTTTGCTGACCGGGACGCAGGTGTTCGACTTGACGGACAGGAGCAAATATGCGATTACCGTTTATTATTACGATGAATATGGAAATCCCGTACAGACACGCACTCGGCATGTATCGGGTGATTATGAAATGACTTATGCTCAATGCGACCTTTCGGGAAATATTCTTAAATCATACACGGAACATTTGGATTCCCGGGGGCGTTTATCGGTATCGGAGTCCGTAGAAAATACTTATGACCGCTCGGGACGCCTCACCCGCACCGATTATGCGGTTAACGACTCTTTGTCTACCGATTGGAGATATGAATACGACGAGTTGGGACGGATATCCGGCAAAAGTATCGACGGAGGACTGACGCATGCTAAATATCGGTATAATTTGCAGGGTTGGATCACTCGGATAGAAGATGTCGATTTTGTACAGAATTTGTATTACGAAAGCTTTATGGGAAACTATGGGAAAGTTCGTTATAACGGAAATATATCGGCGATGAATTGGACATATCGCACCGATACCGACACGATTGTGAACGGCTATCGCTTCACTTATGATGCCTACGACCGGCTGGCTTCGGCCTATTCGGTGACAGGCAGTGATTTTTCCAGCGGCCGTTATCATGTCGAATATGAATATGACAAGCATGGTAATATGGTAAATTTGTATCGCAATGGGGGAAGGGGCGGAATGATAGACGAGATGAACTGGTTTTATGAAGGGAATAGGGTAGTAGAGATTACCGATATGGTGGGAGAACAGGGGCGATACGACATGAAAGAATATCGGGACTATAATCATAACGGACTCGATTATTTTTACGACTCCAACGGAAATATGACGGCTGACCTCGACCGGGATATTGTCGCCATACGATACAATTTGCTGAACCAGCCCGACACCGTGCAGTTCCGCAACGGGTCGGCTATCGTGAATTATTACACCGCCGACGGCAAGAGAACCGGCAGTAAATACCTCACACCACTGACAACGGTCGTTATCCCTGCGGGTCAGACCTTCGGCAGTACATCGGGGACTGCGGCCATGAGCAGTCATGTTACGGCACGTCGGGGTTCTTTGGAATATGCGGGAGCCGATTTCGAGAGCGATACCCTGATACGAATTCATAACGGCGACGGCTATTTGGATTGTTCGGAACAAGATTTCCGGTACTTCGTGCGGGATTATCAAGGGAATATCCGCACCGTCTACGGCAGTGCGCTTAAAAATTTGAAATTTATAGAAATCGACAAACCACCCCGCCACCTTGCTACCGTCCCCTTCGATTGGTTCGACAGAGGCGACATGCAGTATATCGAACTTCAAAAAACCGTCACCTACCAACGGATGCAATACTATCCTTTCGGTCTTCCTTATGAAGCCCATTACCAGCCCGAAGAACAGCCGTATAAATACGGAGGAAAGGAGTTTATAGAGCTGCACGGCTATGACAGTTACGACTTCGATGCCCGTATGTACTATCCCGCCCTCTGCCGATTTATGACGATGGATCCTCTCTGCGAGAAATATTACTCTATCTCGCCCTATGCCTATTGTAATAATAATCCGGTGAAATATATTGATTCTGATGGACGTGATGTAAAACCTGCGGGGACTGCGGAGTTAATAATGATACAAAACACATTACCCAAAGAAGCTCGTGATTATGTTAGATTAGATAATAATGGATTGATTGACAAAACGTTGTTAAATTCATACGGGGGAAAAAGTTTAAACTTCAATAATCTGAGAACAATGGCTAATTCAGATAGAATTGTGGAAGTGGTGCTTGATGATAAATTTACTTATATGGGGCAAGATGGGAAATTAGGAACTGCAACAATGTCTTATAATGCCTTTGACCCAAAATATGATTTAGAATCTGATAAAGATTTAAAGGGAGAAACAACGGGAGGACTTTCCACCGGTGAAAGTGGGTTTATGGGAAAAACTCTTTTTCCTGATAAAGATGGCATGCAAAACTCACCAAATGGGAATATTGTTGTTATTGTCAATAAAAATTTATCGCCAGCAGGAGCAGCAGAAAATTATAGCCACGAAGCAAATGGACACGCGTTATTGTATATTCTGAATGGTGGCGACCATAAGGGAGCAAGTCATCAAGCTGAGTTATATAAAGATGGTGATGGAAATAAAACTTTAGTGGAAATGATTATCAATTCTAAAAAGGAAACTATTAAAAATATGCAAGAGCAATGAAAACAATGGTCTATATATTTTTCTCGTTTTTCATGTTTTGTGCTATGAATTTAAATGCACAGAGTCCAATAGAGATTGATACCGTATCGTTGAGATATGTCAATGGATTCACCAATCAGCATGAGATTGTAGATGAGTATCAAATGACAAATCATTCAAACGAAGAGTATATAACTTGGGTGTCATTGGAGCCGACAAATGATAAATCGAACATTGAATTGGTACACGATTTCTTTAAAAAGATAAAGGGCGATTTCAGTTACATTCAAGCGATGTATGAAGAATTACTTGACAATCGGCCATCTATCACTGGATATTCGTTTATTAAAAAAATTGCACCCGGTGAGACATTTACCTATTTCATTGTCAAAACAGATCCGGAATCAAATTTTTATTCCGAAAGGATTGTCCTTATGAAGGGGAGTGAAGTCGAACAATATTTAAGGATGCAGATTGAAGAAAAATATTTTTTCAAACCATCGAGTATTGTTTTAACTGGAAAATAACCTCCCTATCCAAGAGATTAGCCCACATACCTATGAAGAGCATTCGTTTTTATTTGGTCGTTTGGCTTTTAATACTAATGTGTTGCAATAACATAGGCTCTAAAAAGGCAGGCAATAGCGGTAACATTGTGCCGACATAACTGATACGATACGACAAGAACAATTAGATAACGGTGGAATGGAAACAGTCAAATAAGAACTGTCTTTTGAGGGAAAGAAAATATTTGGTTTTGATGTAATTAGAATGGATTTTATATAAATGATTATTAATATCTTATGTTAAGAACTCACGAAAATCGGTATGCCGAGCAGCTCGACATAGTGTATAAGGGGAACTGGCAGACAAAGGTCTCGAAAAGCGGAGGCCCAAATCTCGAGTATGACTTCCTTGATATCCTTTTGGGAGTGCAGAAAGTAGATACTATTAGAATCGTTTTGCTTGTAATAGAATAATGTTTATTATGGTAATTTGTTAATATACAGGTTGCGGTGAAAATGAAATCTTTATTTTTATTGTTTTGTGTAACTGGTGTTCTTCTCTCTTGCCGGCAAACAAAGAAGGGGCCAGATTTTACCTTTCGAGAAGATGTGGCTTATATTCTTGATACGATTATTGCGTCTAATCCGAAAGGAGACGTGTATGAATTATATATCAATACAGTCGATTCGGGAAATTCAATTTTGCTATTTTATATGGGAGAAAAAGCCCCCTTGTTTCCTTTGGAATACGGGCAAACGCCATCATTATTGCAAGTGAAAATATCGCATGCGGTTGTTGATATTTACTCGGGAGTGGAAAAATATCTTTTCCAACAATCATTGAGAAAAGTTGAAACTGTTCAAAGAGGAGAGGAAGAATCGGGTCGGAATGGTTGGATTATAGAAGATAGAGCGGGAACGTTGACATGCCGTCCGTTCATTTCGGGTTATCCTTTTATAGCCCTTCCTCTTGAAAATTGTGATGAATTTTTACCTCCGGTAATAATGGAAATTGAATAAAGGTCTAGTTTTAAAATTAAAGTCGGAAATAAAATGAAAAAGCTTATTTTGGTTTGTATGTCGTGTCTATTTTTATTTTCTTGCCGACAAACAGAGAAGGTATCGGATATCACTTTTCGGGAAGATATAGCTTATATTCTCGATACGATTATAGCATCCAATCCCGAGTTGAATGTGTGTGAGTTATATATCGATAAGATAGATCCTTTTAATTCCAATTTATTGTTCTATATGGGACAAACGCCACTGTCGTTGCGGCAGTATAGTAGCACTCCCGCACTGTGGCATGTAAAAGTCGGGACGAAGCAAGTGGGTGTTTATTCAGGAGTGGAAAAATATATACGGCAAGTTTCTGACTCGTCTTTAAAAAAGAATAGAGATTTTTCGAAAATTTCTCATGGAATGTATTGGATTATAAAAGAGCGGGGGGAGATAGATCATAGTAAAAGTGGGTTAAGTCCACACTTTATCCAAAGAATGGAATGTTATCGGGTGAAAGAGAGTGACTTTTTTGTCGAGTATATAATGCAGGAAGATTCGATATTTTCTTGGTAGAATTATTTTTATATAAAATAGATATGAAACGGTTGTTTTTTGTAATGATGACGTTAATGTTTATGTACTGTGTAGTAAAGCGGAAGGAAAGGCTATTTATATAGATTCGGGGGGGGGGAAATGGAGAGGTAATCGTCCATACACGACCCGACACCCTTTTCTCCAATAAGTTTCAGTGTGATTAAATTGGGCTCATCGCTAAAAGAATAGATATGGTTTGTACGACACCGGGAAGAAAGGGAGATACCCCCTTCACAGAATTGAGCGTTGGAAATTGGATTATATCAAAGTCCTGTGTGAAAAAATAGAGTCCTGATGTATGGTTATGTAAAAATATAAGATTGGGAGTTATGAAAAAGAGCGTGCTATTGCTGTTTTTTGCCGGTTGTGTGGCGACAGGCATTTTTGGAATCGGTCGTAAGATCCCGATGAATCGGGTGAATGATTTGGGGCAGAGGGAAGGCTATTGGAGAGATTCTCTTGGCGAAGGAATCACACATGAACTATATTATAAAGGCGGTAAAAAAGATGGATTATTTAAGTGCTTTTCTCGTAATGATTTGTTTGTATTAGGGGAATACACAGCGGATAATATATCCGGCACATGGTATGTATTTGGAGATGAAGGAGAGCTGGTCTATACTCTCGATTCGATAGAACTCAATAAGGACAGTATATATACGGGGTATTGCCGAATTTTCTGTAAATATAAATGTCATAGTATTGATTATTATCCAAGTGGAGCCGTTAAGAGCGAAGGATATATGGTGTGCGACGAAGATTTTATGGTTGATTTTTTGGAAATCGGGGAGTGGAAATATTACGACGAGTCCGGGAATTTGATAAAGACAAAAGACTACGGCGACCGACGGACTCCATAGGAGGAAGACATCAAGGGGTATTATGGATTTTTGTTTATAATAAAAACTCTTTTTTATACGATTAAATTTGTTCTATCGGTAAAAGATAAGCTATGAGGACACGATTAAATAAAACGCTTTGTATGATCTTGATGGTGACATTGCCTATTGTAGCGCATGCGCAGGACGAGGAATATTTAGTAAATAAGATGCCCGATATAAGTATGACGTCGCCATTGTCTTCCCAGTTCAACAGATTTGAGTTCTATCCGGTGTCCAAAGCGACAGGGGTAGTGGATATCAGCATTCCTTTATTCTCGATACCTATGCCGGACGGCGGTTCACTGCCGTTCAGTATAGCCTATCACGCATCGGGAATCAAAGTGGAGGATCCGGTGGGGATTCTCGGTTACGGGTGGAGTTTGTTGCCGGGACTGCGAGTTACACGAAAGAGTTTCGGGAAAATAGACGAAATGTGTAAACCGGAGAAAATACCGGATAATCCCTATTTGATACACCCTGATTCTGTCGCTTATTGGGCTTCACCGACAACAGATTTTGAATGGTCGTGGGGCTATGACGGCGAGCATGATATCTTTACTGTAAATACATTGAGCGGGAGTTGCAGTTTCATTATCGAGACGAAAGCCAATGGTTACAGCGTACGTCAAATTAAACAATCACCGTTGCGGATAGAGGTCATCGGGTTAAAACACAGGCCGATCGTGGGATTTAAAGTGACCGATACAAACGGGGTGGTTTATTGGTATGGTGATAGGGTGAACGAACCTCGAAATTTTGTGGTTTGTACGACCACCGAGAATCCGTTAGATGTAGCTTATGTGTTGCGGAAAATAACTTATCCCACGGGGCAGGAGATATTGTTTCATTATAAACCGGTAACAATAAAGTCATTTGCCCGATATCACAACGCTACATTTGTTAAGGCTGAACTTAGTTTTGATTTTGAACATAAGAGTATAAGTGAATTTCAACATGTTGAAAATTATAGGATGAGTTATGACAAGGGTTTGACATCGATCGAGTTCCCTTTGGGGCGTGTGGAATTCAGTTATAATAATAACCCTTCGCGAGCTGAGATATTGAAGCAAATAAAGGTCTTGAACAAGGATGCGAAAGTTATCCGTCGGGTTGATTTTTATTCCGACCTGACAACCGATTTGTTGGGTTCGGTTTCGGTAACCGGCGATGGGACTTATCGATTCAGCTACAATACGCAGTCTTTTGAGAATGTTTATGCGCAAGACAAATTCGGATATTATACCGGGGAGGTGAATGCTGGGATAAATAATTTGTTCCCTCGGTATATTGTACAATTATTAGATAGTATCCAAAGTGTCGGTTGTGGAGATGGGCATTCCGAAGAATCAGCTATGAAAGCGAAGATATTGGAGAAAATTGTTTACCCGACAGGCGGTTATACGACTTTCGAGTACGAAATGAATCGAGCATTGAGCGTGTCGGAAATGACTGGCGATTCGACCGATATCACTTGCGGTTTACGTATCAAACGATTGAGTCAATATGATCCGAGTTCGGGTCAAGAGATAACCAAAAGTTACAAATATGGCTCCAATGAATCGGGATATGGAAGTATTATCGTGGATACATCGGACTGGGGATATGTCTCGGAAAGGACTCAGAAAGTGATCAATATAGTTGATCCTATCGAGAATCCGGAAGGATCGGGAGAGCCTTCTGTATTAGACGCTCATTGGGTAATCGTGAGTGAGAAAAATGCCAATATTACATTGTTTAACGATAATTGCATGGTGTGGTATGACGAGGTGGCGGAATATACGAGTACCGGAGGGAAAACTGTCGAACGGTATGATTATTTATACGACCAATCCAATGCATCGGGAAATAAGGCCATTTATTGGAGTGCTCTGATCGATACTCCGCATCTGATAGACCGCAAAATATACAAGGGAGATCGATTGCAGGAACACACTATTTATAAATACGCCGATAATAACCAGTATATACAGGGTATTCTGGTGAATACAAAAACTTTGTTCGTGGGTAGAACAGGTAAATGTGGGAGTGGACATAATGTATATTGTTTTTCGAAGGCGGCATTTACCGATATATTTAAACCGAGTGTGCTTTATGAAAATACTTCGAGCTCTCAACAGATAGATTATGAAGTGATTGCGTATCCTATTTATGTGGGGTTACAGCATTTGGATTGGACGATAACCAAGCGTTATGACGATAGCGGCGAAACGTTTTTCGAAACGGCGGAATTATATACATATGACGATCGGGAACGGTTGTTCAACGTGCGGGAAAAACGGGTATATACCAGCGAGGGAGACAGTGTCGCATCGAGGTATTATTATTCTTCGGATAATTATGCTGGATATCCGCAGCTTGTGAGAGAAGCGATGGAAGCCGGCAATTGCATCACTTCGCCTATTGTGCGAGAATATGTGAAATACAAAGGCGATATCGAGTATGATAAAATCTATACCGAACAGATTCTATACGGAAAAATAAACAACGATACGTCTGTTGTGCGTCCTGTATCGTATTTTTATCGTGATGGAGGGAACAATGCGTTTGAGAAACAGAGTGATTATACCTATTATGATTCGGGAAAGCTGAAATCAAAAACGGGATTGGATAATCTCACTACCATTTACTTGTGGGGATATAGTTATCAATACCCGGTGGCGGAAATTAGGAATGCCTCTTGGGAGCAAGTAGAGAGCATCATAGGGGATGCCGAGGCTTTCGCTGCGGCTGAAATTCCAGACGAAATGTTGCTGGCCCGATTGCGTACGGAACTGCCGTCGGCACAAGTAACCGTTTATACGTATGAGCCGCTGGTGGGAATTACCTCTTCGACCGATCCTCGGGGGCATACGACTTATTATGAGTATGATGATGCGGGGCGATTGGTGCGTGTGAAAGAGGGAGAGAAAACTACGACATTGTATAAGTACCATTATCGGAATGAATAGAACGATGAAACGGATAAAGAGAAATGTTATGAATATACGTGTTTTATTATTTACAGCTGGTATTGCAGCTGTACAAGTTTTGTCGGCAATAGAATTGACTGCCGACAGCAACCGGCTGGAAGCCGGGGAGGCATTCGTCAAAATGCTGGTCGAGTACCAAGAACCGGGCAGGGCCGGAACGAAATGCCGGTGGGACTTCCGAGGAATGCAAATCCTTTCGGAGGAACTTCCCGTGGAATATTTTATTCCGGACAGTTCCCATATGGATATTCTTTGTGGTCGCGAGGGGCGTAACCGTTATTATTACCGGCAAGGAAGCGATAGCCTGTGGTGTGTGGGACATGAGAATGCGACTTTCTATATCGATTATGCTCGTCCCGAACTTTTGTTGCGTTATCCTTTCGCTTATGGCGATTCTCTGACGAGTCGTTTCGAAGGAGCAGGACGGTATGGTCAGCGTATTCCTCTTTTCGTCGGGGGAACGACGACTGTCACAGCCGATGCCGAAGGTGAATTGAGGTTACCGGGAGAGACTTTCGGAAACGCCCTGCGGGTACATACCGCCCGCCGATATGTGAGGATATGCAAAGACAGCTTGTCGGTGAGTGTGGATACGTATGCTTGGTATGTGCCGCAGAATCGTTATCCGGTGTTCGAGAGCGAGACTTCCACGCTGCATGGTACACAGGTCGATACGATACTCTCGGCTGTATCGTTTTACTATCCACCCGATTATCTGAGTGGGGAGAGTGACCGTAGTGCCGACGATGAATCGATTGAGGAGGAGATCCTACCGATCGAGAATGTTTTTACCGAGGCGGAATATCTGCCCAATCCGGTGGAGAGTGACTTGACGATAAAATATAAACTTACTCGTTCGGCTTCGGTGTGGTTCACTTTGCACAGTAGTGCGGGAATTTGTCTGAGACGGACACCGAGTCGTGAAGAAGATGAGGGAGAGTATTCTGTGCTGGTTCCTATGTCGGGGTTAATGCCGGGGGTGTACACATTGTATGTTCATGTGGACGATAAGGTACTTTCTGTAAATATTATCAAGGGGTAATTCGGGCGGCTGTCGTAAAAATGAGATACTATTTTTGTAAAAACTTTCGTCGAACCCGAAAAATGTATTATATTTGCCACCGTTTTTACGGGATCGACCCGAGGGAGTGATGCTCGAGTGGTTGAAGAGGCACGCCTGGAAAGCGTGTATACGTCAAAAGCGTATCGGGGGTTCGAATCCCCCTTACTCCGCAAAAAAGCCGTTGCAAGTTTTTTGCAACGGCTTTTTTGCAGACGGAACGGAAGTTTATTACGGCGGTGTAAAATGAATCAGTCGATAATTAGTGGGGCTTCTTCTTTTATATACTCTCCCCTTTGTTTCTTCGGTAGTTTTCTTATATTGCTTCGCAACATAGGGAAGAAAGATTAAAGGTATTCAATATTGCTTCTTGAAATCAATTAACTAATATCTTAACCCCTCCGTCACTTCGTGCCACCTCCCCTATATTTTGCATAGCAAAACACCCCGTAAGGCTACGGGACACGGCAGAGGAGGAGGGGAAATACTTTTAACGAATATCTTAACTCTTCAATATATATCTTTTGGGGTGGTGGGAGCTTGAACATCTATTAAACTAAAACGGGCAGGGAGCTGTTCCTTTTGGATAGATGGGGATTTTAATGTCCCGGTTTGTATGGAATGGAAGATATTTGTGTATATTTGGTTTTTCGAATATAGGATATGACTCGATGTGAGGAATGGGAATATGGGGTTTGTCTTGTTTCTATTTTTCTCTTGTCGGGTTTTGAGGTAGGAAATCGAATAAAGAAAATTAAATTTTGAAGATATGAGAACATTATTATTGTCTTTTGCAATCGTGGGGTTATTGTGCGGTTGTTCGTCCAAGTCGAATTACAGTGAAGCTCGGGGAATTGTATGCGATGCTACCATGAATACGGTTACTATCGTCACCGACGACAATGACACGTTGTCGTTCAGTACGGTCGATACCGATAAAAGCGGGGTCGACGGATTGCTGCTGGGCGATACGGCCGAGATTACTTACCGGGGAAGGTATGAAAAGGGAATGGGGGCTTTGAAAATGGTGTCTTATCCGCAAAGGGCGTTACTCGGTGGCGACCGGGACGGGCATGGTTGCATAGGCTCTGCCGGATATGTGTGGAGTGAGGTGTCGCAGGATTGTATACGGGTGTTCGAGAAGGGTATCCGCACGGAGTCGGTTCGAGGGGATAACCGTTCGGCCTATATCGTTTTTTCTCCCGATTCGTCCCAAGTGGAATTGTTTTTCTCCGACGGGCAACCGAATGAGATTTTGGAGCGGCGAACGTTGCCTTCGGGCGGTTTTGCTTGGAATGTGGAGGACGACGATACGAAGAATGTGCGTTTCATAAATGGTTTGTGGACGATCGAACAGCGGGGTGAGGTCATATATCGGGAAGATAGCGCAGCTGCCGACTCGTCGTTGGGCGATTGGCAGGAGCGGACTTATGAGGGGGTACTGCCGGCAGCCGATACTTCGGGTATACGTTACACTCTGACGGTGCGTAATCGCGAGTATAGTGGGGACGGGACATTCGTGCTTGCAATGACTTATTTGGAGGCTGAAAACGGGAAGGACGAGACCGTGACTTATACCGGTAGGCGGTTCACTCAACGCGGTTCGGCCGATGACAAGGATGCCGTGGTGTGGCAACTGGTTGCCGACGATGGCACTGTTTTTAATTTTCTTTTGTCAAAAGAGGGTACAAGTCTTACTTTGTTGAACGATAAATTTGAGAAGCCGCAGAGCGGATTGAATTATACGCTTCGGTTGGTGCAGTGATGAATCGGGCTTCATGCCCGATAAAGACGGAATCCCTTTTTTCCTGTTTTTTTTAACTCCCTCTCCTCGGAAACTGCTGTTTCTGAGGTTTCTCTCCTATTACTCCGCGACTCCCCGTCATGCTGCGGGACACGGTAGGGAAAGTTGATACTCGGTTTGTTGCTGCCTTTTTTAACCCCTCCGCCCTTCGGGCACCTCCCCTATCGCACATACGTGCGCAGAGGAGGAGGGAGGAATACCCCGTAAGGCTACGGGATACGGTAGGGGAGGAGTGCAGAAATCTTTTAACACTATCATTTTTCTGTTTTTTAACCCCTCCGTCACTTCGTGCCACCTCCCCTATCGCACATACGTGCGCAGAGGAGGAGGTTAATCCCGTTCTATTGAATTGTCTTTGCTTTTTGCCTCCTGTTTCGATTTTATGTGCGACGCCCTGTAATACGGGCTGGGAGAGGGGGAATATGCTTAATAATAACCAACTAATGTCTCATTGCATGTACAAAAGGGGGCAATGATTTTTTATCATGCTCTCTTTTTGTTTTATTATATTCTTCTTTAAATATTGTTGAAATATGAAAAGTTCGTTATCTTAGCGACACTTAAACTTGTGCGATGAGGCGATTGAAAATATACGAGGAGAATCCCAGCGCCACGGAGATAGGAAAGGCGGTGGAGGTGTTGCGCGAAGGGGGTATTGTGATTTATCCTACCGATACGATTTATGCGTTGGGTTGCGATGCTTTGAACGTGCGAGCTGTGGAGCGGATTTGCCGGATTAAAGGAATCAATCCTCAAAAAGTCAATCTGTCGATTATTTGTCGGGAATTGAGTTGGGTGAGTGAATATGCCAAACTGAATAATTTGTATTTCAAGCTGTTGAAACGTAATTTGCCGGGGGCTTTCACTTTTATATTGCCTACGAGCTCGTCCCTGCCTAAGATTTATAAAAACCGCAAGACGGTGGGAGTGCGTATTCCCGACCATGCCATTACGTTGGCATTGGTCGAGGCGTTGGGCAATCCGTTATTGACGACGTCGGTGTCTGTCGACGATGAGGAGCCTGAATATGGGACGGACCCGGAGTTGATAGCTGAACGTTATGAGTCGGTCGCCGATTTGATTATCGACGGAGGCGAGGGTGGTACGATACCGTCGACTACGGTCGATTGTACGGGAGACGAGCCTGTGGTGTTGCGCGAAGGTAAGGGCGATTTGCAAGAATAATCTATGTGGATTTGTTAATTTGTTGGCTATTAGATGTATAGCTGTTTTTAAATTTTGCTTAAAAGAATATGCAAAGTTTATACAATTTTAATTGAGGAAATTTTTCCATAATATGGAAATAGTTGTAAATTTGCGAAACATAGAGAACAAGAAAGGTATTATCATATATTAATTTTAAAATCAAACAATTATGTCAAAAGTATCGGTTATCGGAGCTGGAAACGTTGGCGCTACTTGTGCAAACGTGTTAGCATTCAGAGAAATTGCAGACGAAGTCGTTTTGCTCGATATTAAAGAAGGTGTATCGGAAGGCAAGGCTATGGATATGATGCAGGCTGCTGTAACGGCAGGTTTCGCATCGCGTATCAAAGGTGTGACCAACAACTATGAGGCTACCGCCAATTCGGATATGGTTGTTATCACTTCGGGTATTCCCCGTAAACCGGGTATGACTCGCGAGGAGTTGATCGGAGTAAATGCCGGCATTGTGAAGTCGGTCGTAGAGAATGTTTTGAAATATTCTCCCAATGCTGTTATCTTGTGTGTAAGTAACCCGATGGATACGATGACTTATTTGATTCATAAAGTATCGGGTCTTCCCAAAAACCGTATTATCGGTATGGGTGGTGCTTTGGATAGCTCTCGTTTCAAATATTATCTGAGCCAAGCGTTGAATGCCAATCTGTCGGAGGTAGAAGGTTTCGTAATCGGTGGTCACGGCGACACGACTATGATTCCTGTTACTCGTTTCGCTACTTACAAGGGTATTCCTGTTACCGAATTCCTGAGCGAAGAGGCTTTGCAAAAAGTTGCTGCTGACACGATGGTGGGTGGCGCTACATTGACCGGATTGCTGGGAACGTCGGCATGGTATGCTCCGGGTGCTGCTGCCGCTTCGGTGGTAGAAGCCGTATTGGGCGACCAGAAACGTATGGTTCCTTGCAGCGCTTTGCTGGAAGGCGAGTACGGGGAGAAAGACCTCTGCATAGGCGTACCTTGTGTATTGGGTAAAAACGGTATTGAAAAAGTGGTTGAGTTGAAATTGAACGCTGCCGAGAAAGAGGCTTTTGCCAAGAGTGCTGCTGCCGTTCATAAAACTAATGCTGCTCTTGCCGACGCTTTGAAATAAAATTCGATCTGTTTGAATATAGAATGCCGCTCGATATGAACGTATATCGGGCGGCATTTTTTTTGCATGACTTCGAGAGAGGATACTCTTATATCGCTTTATGACACCCCGTAATGCTGCGGGACACGGTAGGGGAGGAGTGTAGAAATCTTTTGACACTATCTTCTTCTGTTTTTTAACCCCTCCGTCACTTCGTGCCACCTCCCCTATCGCACATACGTGCGCAGAGGAGGAGGTTAATGCCTTTCTATTGAATTGTCTTTGCTTTTTGCTCCTGCTTCGATTTATGTGCAACACCTCGTGGTGCTGTGGGGAAGAAGTGTAAAATCTATCCTTCTACCTCAAAAGGAGAATGCCCTTTAACTCCCTCACCTATACCCTGCGGTATGTAGGGCATTCACACACTCCTCCCCTGTGTTTTGCAACGCAAAATATAGGGGAGGAGTGTGTGACGTGACGGAGGGGTTAGATTTTATTAAGAATCTATTAAACAGTGTTTTCAACCCCTTACCGAAGAGTCTGAAATGTGGTTGTCGAACAAGAAATTCATCGCTAAACTTTATCGCCAATCTTCCCTAATTTCTTGCCGAATCCCTTCAATACCTTTTATTCAGTTTACTGTATCATCACTTTCTGTACAATGCGTTCGCCCCGGTCGTTCGATAGGGTGACGATATACGCTCCGGGCGAAAGGGTGGCGGTGGGAATCGTTACTTCTCCCGCCTCGCCGTCCAAGTAGGCGCACCACGCCAAGCGGCCGGTCATCTCGGTGAGCTCGGCCAATCGATAGCCTGTGCCCGGCAAGGTCACAATCAGGGCATCGGAGGTATGGGCGATACGCAGAGAAGAAGATTTATTTTCGACGATACCGCTTACACATGGATCGGGCGTAAAATCATGTTCTGCCAACACTTCGTAGGAATATTCTCCATTTACTTTCTGATACAATAGGTAAAACGGAGGTGTTATACATGTCGTATAGTCCATATAGAATTGAGCCAAAGGATATTCATTGATTTCACCCAATCCGACTACCCATGTGTTGCCGTTGTTCCAAGTGATAGCCTTTCGTTTTTGCCCGTCCACGACTATCGAGTCTATACCTATTACTTCAAATCCCGAATAGGGATCGAGTTCTCCATAAGGGTCGTTTTTCCGGTACATGCGGTCGCCACACCGTTTCCGACCCGGTATTGCATTCCAGTCATCGCCATCTTCGGGTCGGTGATAATACGACCCTTCGTCCATGCGCAGGGTGTCGCCTACTTCCAGCGTAAAATCATACAGGAGTTTATCTACATATTTCCCATCTATACTATCGAGCACGTAGACTTTTTGGTTTTCCTCCCGCACCAGTACCAACTTTTGTCGTGAAACGGATTCATCGAAATCGCAACCTTCGTAACGATACAGCCAGTAATAGACGTTATCGTTCATATAAACGCCTTCGGAATTGAAAACATTTGCAGCCAAATGATATCGGGGAAATATCGTTGTCCCGCTTGGGGCTGCATCGTAATAGGTCCAATCGGCTTCTTTGATAAAGGGAATGTAATTGCCGTCTATAAACGGGTCTACTATGGGGAGTCCCCAATAAGTAGATGCCTTAAAAACAAAGTCTCCGTTCACTCGATAGTAATGCATATCATTTCCACAGGGACAGGTAGGTATGCCATAAAAGGTATGAAAAGGCAGGCTTTCCATATCTCCTAATCCTTCCACCCACGAATAATAGCCTTGAAACGATATGCGTTTCCGAGATTTTCCTCCTATGGTTATCGTATCTACATTCGAAACGACGACTTCTATTTTCTCCCCATGCCGAGAGAGCGGAGACTCGGCCTCGATTGTCCATGTATCGCCTTTCTCCAAAGTGAAATCATACCACGGCCATTCTTTCTCGCCGTCCATAAAATAGACTTTTTTATTTTCTTCCCGCACAAAAGCTATGAGGGTCTGTTCCGAAGATGCAGAAGAATCTCCGGTGAGGGAATACAGACCTTTGTAAGTCTTCCCGTTCATGTTCGTTTCGCCTTGTATCCTATAATGGGTAAATCCCGAAACACTGCCCCAGTTATAATTATAATAACCAAAGTCACAATCTTTCACGTAAGGGTCATATGCATAGGTGTCGCCACAAGCCCCCTTGTTCCCGTACTCATATTCGCCGGTGACAAGATTTTTCACATAGGACAAATATATCCAGACATTGCAATCTGGAACACATGGCGCTATGGTGAAGGCGGCGACCAGCCAATCATTTTTCAAACCGCCGATCCCTTCTATTACGTCATGAATAAGATATTCTAACCTTTTACGATAGGTCGAACCCACTTGTATTGTATCTACATAACGGACATCTATCTGCATATAATCCAAAGCCGAACGGCTATATAAGATAGACATATCTCCTTTTTCAAGAGAAAAGTCATAGATTAATAGTTCTTCACGGTTATCGCCGGTTATTTCCCGATAGTACACTTTTTTGTCATTTTCCCTTACTACCACGTAGCAGGGGGTATTCTTTTGCAATCCGCAGGTCGTGTACCTATAAAATTTTTTATATGTCGTTCCATCGATTATCGTGTCGCCTTTTATCTGACAGCGGTAGTCGCCCAGATCGCCGGTGTATCCCCATTCCACTCCTTCACGAACCAAAGGGACATATTCATATTTATCATCTAAATTATCATTCGGTCTTTGCCATTCATTTTTACCGGTGGCAGTATTTTTTACGTATTCGAGTTTATTCTTGGTCTTTTCGTCAAACTCCGAAGTGATTTGATAGAACGGATACAAAATGTTATATCCGGTTTCGGTACTTCCGATTCCCTCGATACATTCTCCTCTTTGGTTTTCCAGTTTTATCATTTTCCTGTATTTCCCGTTTACTAAAATAGAATCGAGGCTTTCTACTTTCATGCCGAAATACCCCGGTTCTGTATGCCATGCCTGCATAATGTCGCCTACTTGTTTTACATTAAAATCATAAATGGGAACTTCTTCGGCATCTTTCGAGTACAAGCGATAAACAACCTTATTCTCTTCCCGGGCATAACCGGCAATTTTATAACTATCCGGATAATCACGGCTACTATTCCCCAGTTGCTTATATACTTTACCATTTATAATTTCCTCGCCAATGAACCGATAAATCTCACCATTTTTATACCCCCACTCTATTCCCTCCCGTACCAAAGGGACATACTCGTATTCCTGTGCTTGCAAGACGCTACCGCTCCATACTATCGACACGGCAATCAACAATAATAGTCTTTTCATATTTCGGTTCCTCCCTATATTATTTAAATTCTACATTTGCCCCAATTTTTGCTTCGAAGCCTTTTTGTATCATTATCTCTCCCCCGGCATCGATTCGCAACGAGCCACCGCGCTCCACTGTTCCACCGGAGATTGTTACATTTCCTTTACACTCGATTATCAATGTCGCACCGTTCTCTATGATTACCCCTTCGTCTATCCATACATCTCCACCGGATTCCAACGTGAGAGTTCCCGATTTTAAAACAACGTCTCCCTCCGTCCGGTTCGTATCTACCGCTTGGCCGATGTGGACGTTGTTCACGTGTAAATATTGTGAAGAACGTAGCGTGTCGTTTTGCAGGTATAGCGGGGCAATGTATGGTATGGCATTGTGCTTGTAAACCGTCACTACACTGTTGGGAGAGACTTCGTTGATGGTTACGCTTGCTCCCGTCACAGTTTTTATTTCGGGTAATCCGTTTATTCCGGAGGTTATTGCCACTTTACTGCCGTTCAGTCCATTACCGGCTACTGTAATCGAACTGTTCGAACGTGTAACCGAGATATCATCATATACCGAAGGGATATCGGTCCACATCTCGAATTCGGGACAGCCGATTAAACTGTGGGTCAAACTACACCAACGTGAATATTTGTTATACGCAAAACTTACTTTTGAAAAAGCCTCCGCTACACCTATTTGATTATTACCTTCTTTTATTTGTTCTACGAATTTTTTTTCTAATCTCACAGAGGAACCAATCCAACCGCTTCGAGTATTACCCAAAAAGGCAGGACCTCCATATAAGCCGGCTACCGTAAAGGAACTGCCTATGTTATATGTTACATTATATTGTTCATATATGTCGAATGGTGTCACATCGCAGGCTGTTGAGTAGGCTATGGCCGGATAGTCTTGATTCGTTAAATTATTTAATCCATTGCTTTCTTCAAAAACATGATGACAAGTTACCCCTTGTACTGCAAGAATCCCCCAATAAGGATATTCATGGTTTTTATGAGACTTTGTACCGATACCGCCGGGATTACCGTGTCCATGCCAACTGAAAAAACCGTATCTCTCATTCATTTCCGTTATTACTTCCGAACCGCTCGGAAATGTAGGATTTTCCGTATTATATGAAGGTTTTTCTTCAAAAATAGTATATTGCGGGAAAATCGGGCTAAAATTAGAAGATACAGAATCCGCTTCATGTATACCTTGTAATTCATCACATTGATGATAAAAAGCCTTTTGCAGATAACTGTAATCTCCATTGCCGGGGTTGCGCTCATACCGTATCAGTTTTTCGGTATAGTTTGCAATCTCCTGCCGATTGGTGCATAACAATCTACCCACAAAAATCTCCGGAGCATAATCCATAGTATACATTTCACTACTTTCAAATTCCCCATACAAAGAATCTCCATCGACATTCCAATTTCCATTAAAATCACTAAAATACAAATCAGAAGGAATAGGCCAATCAACATAAATACTAGAATCTTGATTTTGTGAATCCTTTATTGTTATGCTCCGTCTTCCCGTTCCATATCGAATGGGCAATACGGTATAATCGCCCGCTAACAAGGCGTAGCGGAGAGAGCCGGAGTCGTAGGTATATTTCAGATAGGCTCGCAGTTTACCGGCATCATCGTCGATGTTAGAGACCAAATCTCCCCCTTGAAAATCGGGACACGCTAAGATATCCTCGATACAAACTACTCCTGCCGAGTATCCTTTTTGCCGTTTCCACCCGATGAGGCGATCGAAAGCCGGAGCTAATTCCCGATTTGTCACAACGGTATATTCGAAGTCGGGTAAAGTAGTAACCGTGCGGGGCGAGGCTGAACGGGTCGCTGTCGCAGGGGCGAACCCATCGATCTGAGCGGGGTTGACGACTATTCGTTTCGCCTCCTCTCTTCCCCATCGAACGTTATTTCTGCCGGTTGCTCTGCGGGATATCGCCCGAAGGCGCGATGGGTTTTCGGAACCTGCGTTTTTCACCGAATAATCGAGACGAACGGTCACGGAATTACGAAAGAGGATTTCACCATCGGTCGGAGCGTAACTTATCGGCCATACAGCAACGGTGACGATGTGGTTGTCACCGTCGAGAAATCCTTCGTCTACCACTTGTACCGGAACAGCCGGCCAATATCGGTTGTTGCTATATACCGTGCTGTCGGGGGAAACGAACAGTTGCTCGCTTGTATTCCTGTCGGAGGGAATAGGCGGCTGGGTCGGATAAACCGGTAGCGTATACCGAGTCGCAGTTGTGGTCTCTCCCGTAACGGAAACCGTGAAATCGGTAGCATCGCAAGGAACGGAAAATCGCAAATAGTGTACAGGCAGCTCGGGCGTACCGGCTGCGGACTGTGTCCACAAGTCGGGATATCTGAGTCGAAGGTAAGAGTCGCCATTTTCACTAACCGTGTCGGTTGTCAAAAGGTGTTGGTCGAATGTCGCCGTATAGCTGATTTGCGCATTGGCTGCCGAGATGGAGAGGGCAAACAACAGGGCGACGACCGTATGCCTCAATCGTGATATTATCGGTTTCATGAGTGTTGCCTCTATTTGGTCAATATCATACGTTTACTGTCTATCTCTTTCCCATCGGCCACGAGGGAGTAGATGTACATTCCTGCCGAGAGCTCCGAGCCTTGCAAGGTTACTTTTCCTTCACCTCGGTCGGCGATTTCCATGCGGCGTATCTGCTCGCCTTGCAGATTGTAGATATATAGATCGGCCTGTTGTGTCTCGTAGGGTAGGGCAAAACGTATGACGGTGGTTGCACTGAACGGATTGGGATTGTTCTGATAGAGGGCGGGAACAATAGCACTTTCCGACTCGACTGCGGTATTGCGTCGCTCGGACTTGCGGAGTGCGCCGCCTATGGGTGTTCCGTCCCGCAAGGCTGCCAGATCTTTTTGCAATTCGGTGATGACAGTTTCTTGCGAGTCGACTTTTGCCTGTATTTCATTTAAGGAGTTAACAATCAGTGGAATCATGCCTATATAGTCGACATACATGTATCCTGCTGAATCGGTACGCACTAATTCTGGATAAACCTCTTTTACCTCTTGTGCCAAGAATCCGAAATGGGTACGGGCATTTTCTTTTTTGTTTATTTTTATGTTGTTTGTTCCGACAGGAGTTTCCTTGTTCAACTGATAACTGATTCCCGAGAGTCGGAGTAATCCCGAGAGTGTGTTGTTTAGCGGTTGTATGTTTTTTTTGAAACGACTGTCAGATGGTGAATAAAAATAACCGATAACATCAACATTTAAGAATTGTATCATCGAACCATAATTGGCATTGTCATAGAGAACTACGTCTCCCTCGGAACTTGAAAAGCAGAATCCTTCACGGCCATATAAATGGAATAACGATGGATTTTCCGAAGTTATATATCGTCCGATATAAACATCATTTACAGGGTTACTTACCGAATTATAAAATGAAATACGGGCAGGGGCTTTTTCGTTTTTGGGGAAAAGGTTCAAAGTAGAGGAGCCCATAGAATTTGAACCATATCCACCTATTGAAATTTGTCCATCGTTTTGGATTTTCATTTGTCCCATTACGCAGAAAGAAAAACTGTATACTGCTATTACAAAAAAGAGGCGATTTGTTTTCATGATATTTTCGATTAAGTATTAAATTTTAGTTTATTCCAATGAGGTTATTTCGTTTAGAAACGATGTAAATATAATTGATTTATTTTTGATTTATTGTGTTTTTTATTATGAAAATATATGTTGTTAACAATAATTATATATAGAGCTTTTAAGGGAGAGTATTGTGTATTTAGGAGTTGTAATTGTAGGGTTTACCCCCTTGCCTTGCGGGTACTCCACACCTATATATTGTGTGGCAAAACATAGGGGAGAGGAGGCCTAACTCTGTTTCCTCTACTACCGGTATTTTCTAACCCTTCCGTTGTTTCAACCCCCTCGCCCTGCGGGCACTCCCCCTATATTCCCTAACGGAAACACAGGGGGAGAGGATTGGAAGTGGTGTTTCAGTTTCGGTATAAGGATAGCATTGTGCACTTCTCCCCTGTTCGTATGGTTGCGTCACACCCCGCAATGCTACGGGGTACGGCAGGGGAGGTGTTTAAAGTAGCCCTCTACTTGTTCTTACTACGCCTAAACTAAATAAAATATGAGAGGATAGGGCAGATACTTGGTGGTTAAAAAACGTTATAATTGAATATATTTCCTATGGAAAATTGTTTTAATGGAAAATAGAGAATATATTTGTTGTGATATTTCTTGTAGAATATATTTCTATTGGAAAATAAATTAAGAACTAAATAATAAATTTGAAAAATGAAAATGCTGTTGAAACGTTATTGGCTCCCGGTCACAGGTATTCTGTTAGGTGCTTTGGGCGGTTATCTTTATTGGCGGTTCGTAGGTTGTGCGACGGGTACGTGTCCTATTACCTCTTCTCCTTTTGTCAGTACGGTTTGGGGAGCAGCGATAGGAGGATTGTTTGTAAGTTCATTCAAAAGAGAAAAGAAATATGATTAAACGAGTGTTGTTTTTGACGGTGGGTATACTATCGCTTATGCTTGCCGCCTGTGAAACGAAAGCGATAAATAATGGTAAAAAAGAAAATAAAATGAAAACGATCGAATTGACAAAGGCTGATTTTTTAAAGAAAATAGTGGATTATGAAAAAAATCCCGAGGAGTGGATATATTTAGGAGATAAACCGGCGATTATCGATTTCTATGCCTCTTGGTGTGGACCGTGTAAAATGGTGGCTCCGGTATTGGAAGAGCTGGCTGCGGAGTATGACGGGCAGATTTATGTTTATAAGGTGAATACCGAGCAGGAACAAGAGTTAGCGGCATTGTTCAATATCCGTAGTATACCCTCGTTTTTGTTTATACCCATGAACGATAAGCCTCAAATGGCTATGGGGGCGATGCCCAAAAGTTCGTTTAAAGAGGCAATCGATGGTGTATTATTGAAAAAATGAGTAATTTTATGCCTCTTGTCGTAGATAAGAACCGTTGTCCGCAGAATCATCGTTGTCCGTTGATTTCGATTTGTCCGCAACAGGCCATCAGCCAGACCGGTTTCGGCTTGCCTCGTATCGATTCGGATAAATGTATCGAATGCGGGAAATGTGTCCGCCACTGTGGTATGAAAGCTATATATCGATTGGAAGATAAGTATGGAACCATTTTGTAAGATTCGTGATTTTTATAGAGCGATAACCGATTTTGAAACGAGATTTGAGAAGAGATACGGGCTTTGCCTGAACGAAGGGATGCTTTTGTGTTGCCTTCGTCAAGAGCCGAGGCTCTCTTCGGGAGATATCGCCAAGCAGTTGGGGCTTACTCATTCCAATACATCGAAAGTGATTCGTTCGGTAGAAAAGAAAGGTCTCATCGAACGGATATTGGGCGATGACGACAAACGCCAGATGTATTTTTCTTTGACTCAGGAGGGCGAACGTTGTCTGAAAGAGCTCGAATGTTGCGATGTCGAAATTCCCGATGTGTTGAAAAAGATATTATAGTTGTGTAAAATTGAATTTGATTCGGATAGTACGTTTGACCCCAAGTGGAGATTTTTGCCACTTGGGGTTATTATTTGTATATAGTTTGGGCGATATGCCGAATATATGTAACTAAATAATAATATATACATTTAGTTTTGTTAGATATTTAAAAAATATTAAAAGTCTGTTCGAGAATTATGATTTCTTTATTTTTACAATAAAATTATATTATAACACGAGATATATGAAAAAATTATTGTTTACTCTTGCCATTTTGTCGGGAGGGGTATTGTCTGCCGCTTTTGCACAGACAACATCGAGAACCCTTCCAGATGAAGCCCGAAATGTTAAGAATGATCCTGTGCTTGTCCGGCAATTTTTGGAAAAGTCGAGGAATTTTCAGAACCGGCAAATGTCTTCTGAAAGAGGTTTTCAACAAGTCCGTCCCTTGATGCGTAAAAAATCAGATGTAATTATCGATGCGGCTCCTTCTCTTTCGAATCTGAAATTGAACGGAGCTGTCGTTTATGATGAGAATAAAGATGTCAATACCTTCGGACTCTATTCGTTTTCGGCCCAAGCTCCGGTAACCCGGAAAGAAGTGACTCTTATTCCTCGCTTGTCTGCGAGCGGCGGAGCGATTTATTCCGATGGAAAATTATACGTTTATGATTATGCCATAGATTATGGATATGTGTCGTCGAGTCGTTATGCTGTTTATGATGCTGTGACCGGGGCAGAGCTCGATAAAAAAAGTATGGGTTATTCGTTGGGGCCTGTTTATCGGAATGCGGCAGTGAGTTGTGCCAAAGACCCGGTTACCGGCAAGGTCTATTGCTGCTCTTACGGTTATAACGAGAAGACAAAGGAGTTGTGCTATGTACTTTCTACATGGAATCTCGAAGGTATGTCCAAAGACAGTATAGCCCTTTTGTCGAAACCGATGCAGGTAATGGCTTGTGACTCTAACGGAAAACTTTACGGTATTTCGGCCAGTACGGCTACCGAGGGGAACAATGGCGGTATCTTGTATGAAATCAATAAAACAACGGGTACACTCCGGGAGATAGGAGATACACAAGTGTCTCCAAAATATACTCAGTCGGCTGTAATCAACACTTCTGACAATACGTTTTATTGGTTTGCCAATGAAGAAGACGAGGCTGCGAATCTTTATACGGTCGATTTGACAACAGGAGAAGCCGCTTTGGTCGGAGCGTTACCTTATGGAGATCAAGTCGTGGGGGCTTATATTCCCGACCCCGAAGCTCTTGATGGAGCTCCTTCGGGACCAGAGAATATGTCGGTCTCTTTCGAGAACGGTTCCCTTTCCGGTACTGTATCTTTCGATATACCGTCCGAGACATACGATGGAAATGTTTTGAACGGTGATGTGACATATAAAGTTTTGGGTAATGGCGATGTGTTGGCTACAAGTGTCGCGGCTGCCGGGACGAAGGTTTCATGTCTTGTGACCGTTCCGTCATCGGCCATTTATAAATTGGAGGTCGTTTTGTCCAATTCGGTGGGCGATAGTCCTAAAAGCGATATGACCGTTTATATCGGCAAGGACAGTCCTTTGGCGGTGAACAATTTGAAAGTGGTTCGGACCGGCGATGTAAATACGGTTTCATGGAATTCTCCTACGGGTACGAAAAACGGGGGATATATGAATGCGGACGATTTACGTTATAAGATCGTGCGTATGCCCGATAATGTTCAAGTCACCACAAATCATGCCGACAGTGTTTTCTCCGACACATTCACGACCGAAGAGTTGGCTCTTTACTACTATGTGGTAACTTCTTATAACGATGGTATCGAAGGCGAGCCTGCATCTTCCAATTCGGTGAGTGTGGGAGATGCGTTACTACCTCCTTATTCACAGGATTTTACTGAGAAAAATTCTTTGGGATTGTTCACTGTGGTCGATGTGAATAACGATAATAAAACGTGGACTTATTCGAATGGTACGGTTCGGTATGCCTATCACATGAAGAATAATGCGGACGATTGGTTGATCACACCTCCTTTGAAATTGAAGAAAGGCTATATGTATGAATTTTCGTTCGATACGTATGTGTTGAGCGCTCGTTCCGAGGAAAAGATGGAAATCAAGATGGGAACGGCTGCCACGGTCGAGGCGATGAATACCGTCATTATGGAAGAGCGCACTTATACCAATACGAGAACGTCGCCCAAGACCGAGACTTTCTCGATCATGCCTGATGCCGATGGTACATATTACATCGGATTCCATGCGGTAAGCGATGCCAATAAGGGAAATCTGACTGTCGATAATATTAAGGTGGGAGAGCCCATGTCTATTCATGTTCCGGGAGAAGTAGAGAATCTCACGCTTATCCCCGGAGCAAAGGGCGCATTGTCTGTTACCATCGGGCTTACAGCCCCGACAAAGAATCTTGTGGGCGGAGATTTGACCGAGTTGACAGCCGTCGATGTGAAACGTGGAGAGACTTTGGTCAAGACGTTTGAATCCCCGGCAAAAGGGACTTCGCTTCAATTTGTGGATAATGGGGTTGTTTCCGGTTTGAATGTTTATAGTGTGGTCGCACGCAACTCGTTTGGAGAAGGGGCTGTTACGACCGATACCGTATTGGTTGGCATAGATGTTCCGTTGGCGCCTCAATCGGTAACTTTTACCGATGAAGGGAACGGTTCGGGCTTGCTTTCTTGGGATAGGGTTTCCGAGACGGGGGAAAACGGCGGATATGTAAATCCCGAGGAAGTGGTTTATACTGTATATGATGCCGATTCGAAAGTGGTTGCCGACGATGTGACGGGCGACCGCTACGAGCTTACTTCGTTGAATAGCGAGATGCCGCAGGTTTTGTCTTATTTCTCGGTGACCGCAAAGAATCAGAAAGGAGAATCGGAGCCTGCGCAATCCAACTCGCGGTTAGTGGGACCTTCATATCCGGCTCCTTATACCGAGTCGTTTGCCGATGCGACAATTACCAATGGCCCGTGGACAACCGAACTCCTTGCCGGAAAGAGTTATGATTCCGATTGGACTCCACGAGCAGACCAATCACAGGATAACGATGGAGGAAGTGCCGACTTCCAGGGATATGCCGCCGGTGCTTCTACCCGTATTTACAGTCCGAAAATCGATATTTCGGCAGTCGATAATCCCCGTCTCAACGCTTGGATATTGATGCCGACCGGGGGTGTGAGAGTTCGTTTCCAAATTTCGGACGATTATGCCGATTGGCACGATGTGGATACTATCGAGGTCGCCGAAGAGTGGACTCGTGTGAATATAGACCTCGCGTCGTACAAATCCAAAAATTTGCGGGTAGCCTTAGTGGGAGAGTGTCTCAAAGGATTCAATTTTGCCTATGCGGATCATATCGAAATTTGCGGTTATTTAGATAATAATCTTCAAGCGACAGGTATTGCCGGACCCGAGAAAGTCAATTTCAAGGAGGAGGCTAAATATGTTGTGTCGGTTTTGAATGAAGGCGTGCGGGATGCCTCGCAATTTACGGTTTATTTGACCGATGAGGAGTTTAACGTATTGGCGACGAAAACAGTAGAGTCACTGGCTGCTCAGAGTTCTGTGAATGTGGAAATATCCTATACGCCTCCTATCGGAATGGCGGGCTCGGAATTGACGGTTTATGGTGTCGTGGGTTATGATTCAGATGAGGAACAAGACGATAACCGTACGAAAACCGCGGTCGTAACCAAAGTGAATGGTTCTTCCTATCCCGTAGCGACCGGATTGACCGGTAACCGTGAGGGGGCGGCTGTTAAACTTGCGTGGTCGGCTCCGTCGCTCTCCAAACCGGTAGCCGAGGTTGTGACCGATGGGTTCGAGGATTATGACCCGTTTACCATCGATGGTTTCGGGGCTTGGACGGTAGCCGATGTCGATGGGGGGAATACTTATGTATTCGGAGAATCTCAATCTTGGCCTAATGCCGGACAACCGCAGGCGTTCATGATTTTCGATATGAATTCCGAGCATATAGCTGGATTGGGTGTCGATGAACGATTCATGATGGATAGTTCTCATGGTTCCCAGTTGGCGGTATGCTGGTCTTCCGATCCTCAGACGACCGATCTCGGTCACAACGACGACTGGCTTATCTCTCCTCGTCTTGCCGATGGCGGACAGACCGTATCGTTCCAAGCGAAGGCTTATGATTCGAGCTTTACGGAATCGATAGAAGTATATTATTCGACAACGGGCAATGCTGTCGAAGATTTTACGAACAATTTGGCTAAGGTAAGTCCTGTGCCGGCAGATATGTGGGCTACTTATACTTACGACTTGCCTGCGAATGCCACTTATTTTGCCATACGTTGTGTATCGGCGAATGCATTCTTATTGGGTATCGACAATGTGGTTTATAAACCTCAACCGGTTCTTCCCGAAAGGTTGGCTGTGGAGAGTTACAATGTGTATCGTAACGGGGAGCTGTTGGATAATACGGCAGCGACCGAGTTTACCGATAACGCTCCGGCCGACGGCGATAATGTTTATGCCGTATCGGTGGTTTACAACATGGGTGAATCTATATTGTCGGTTCCGTGTACGGTGGGGACTTCGGGCATAGCAGATAATTCGATGGATAATATTCGCGTATACGAGGAGAATGGTGCTATTGTCATTCGTGGTGCGGAGGGCAAGCGAGCCACGGTATCCGATATGTCCGGTATCGTATTGCATAACGATGTTTGTTCCGATGTCACGGTCATTTCGGTAAACAGAGGCGTATATGTAGTTAAGGTAAACGGGAAAGCGATCAAGGTGATCGTTCGTTAAGGTATTTGTCGTGTATAAGAAAGGAGCCGTGACCGAATGCTCGGTCGCGGCTCCTTTCTTATTGTGTTATATCGGCGCGCGGAAGAGCGAGAAGTTTACGCTCCCGTAACTACGGTGCTGGTCGAATAGGGGGTGAGTGGAAAAATCATTGTTTTTGGAATGTTCGAGAACGAAGATTCCACCCGGTTTCAAAAGTCCCCTCGATAGCACTTCCTGCGGCAGGGTTTCCAACCGGGGCAGATCGTAAGGCGGGTCGGCGAAAATGAGGTCGAATTGTTGCCGGCAGCTTTGTACGAACTTGAACACATCTCCCTTGATAGGAGTCAGATTCGGGTCGTTGAGTTGTTGTTGGACTTTGCGGATAAAATTGTATTGTGTCGGATAGATTTCCACGCATACCACCCGGCTGCATTCGCGCGATAATAATTCGAAACTGATGGCTCCTGTTCCGGCGAATAAATCAAGGGCTTCAATGCCCTCGAAATCGATCAGGTTTTCGAATACGTTGAAAATGTTCTCCCGCGCGAAATCGGTCGTCGGTCGAGCTTTTATATTCGTAGGGACGTCGAAGCGTCTGCGTCCGTATTTACCGCTAATAATTCGCATATTGATTCTGTTTTTCCATTTTTCTTGCAGTCTCGGCAAAGATAATATAAGGTGGGAGAAAGACAAAGCGAGCGGGTTTACTTTTCTTGTCGGTCCACTTTGTATGTTCGTATCCGGGGGTAAAGGCGATGGGATAAGAATATTGGTTAGCAATTATCGTGTCGAATGCGGTTAATTGTGTCGGATAAAGTATAGCTTCCCAAAGTTTCTTTCTGTAACATAATAATATAATAGAATTCGTATTGAAACTGAAAAATGAAACGGACGATTTTTTTCTCCATGAGCTTTTCTCTATATTTGCGGCATTCGCCGCCAATATAAGATGCAGCTCGGCATAGCCAAGTCGGAAATGAGATTTCGGTTTGCCTTTGCGCTCACCTTTCGCTATATTTGTAGAATATAGGATGCGGTTCGGCATAGTCAAATCGGAAATAAGATTTCGGTTTGCCTTTGCACTCACCTTTCGCTATATTTGCATTTGTTGTAGAATAAAAGGGAATTGTAGTTTTTACGAGTAAAAAGGGGAATGATTTTAGATACATTGTTTATAGAGAGTCTCTCGAATTTCGTACATGGTCTGTCAACGGCTTTTTTTCTATATTTCGGAATCAAATTGGTTTTCTTTCGGGTTACGAATCGGCCTCTTTTTATTTTGGGGTGTCTTTTTTGCCTGTGGGGAGTCCAAGACTTGAAAGACTTGTTATTGTATATAGATACTATCGGCGATTCTCCATATTATTCTACTATTCTTTTATCGATAGATATGTGGGCGGTTCCTCTTTGTGCGCTTTTCTTGTTGGAGATATTGTCCCCCGGGTTCGCCACTCTCCGTCGAGTCCTTTTGTTTGAATTACCATTGGTTTTATTTACCGTCGTTTATATCATGACCGGTTTATTCGAGGTTTATATGTCGAGTGTCGTTTATACGGCGGTAGTTTGTGCATTGGTAGTCTTGTTTATAGTCGTGAGGGTGAGGAGGTATAACCGGTATATGCGTGATAACTATTCTTATACCGAGCGTATTAATGTGCAGTGGCTGATGAACAGTATGGCTATTTTGGCCGTGTGTCTGTTGTCTTGGTTGTATGTTTGTACGAATGTCAGCCATTTGGGCGATATGTTTTATTATATTTCATCTACTGTATTGTGGGCGGTTGTTTTGTATTATAGTTTGCGTCAAGAATGGATTCCTCAGGCGCAAGATATGGAGTCGGAGGAAACGGGTGTATCCCGTAATTTCGTTTCGCAGATGGGAGGCAAGCTCGAAGAGTATATCCGAGAGAAGGAACTCTATCTGAACCCCAAATTGTCGTTGTCGGACTTGGCGGTCGAGATGGGAACAAACCGAAGTTATTTATCTAATTGTCTGAATAACGAATTGGGTATCACTTTCTACGATTATATCAACTCGTTCCGGTTGGAAAAGGCGAAAGAGATTCTCGATGACTCCGGTTTCGAGGGCTGTATCGAAGATGTGGCGATTCGCAGTGGGTTTAATTCTGTTTCTACATTTCGTCGTTCTTTTCAAAAAAAATACGGTTGTACTCCTTCGCAATATCGGAAAAATGTCTTAGGACATAGATAGTTGCCTTGAAGAATCTGTTAAGGGAGAGTAAATTGTTCAGGCTCAACCAAGACAATCAAAAAACTATGGGATCTTTTTTAACCCCTCTCCTCAGAAACAGGTTTCTTCGGTGCTTTCTCTATACTAGGCCAACTTTTGTTTATTGGTCGGTTTCGAAACTATTTAGAAGCTGTTTTAAATTTATAGAGAAATAATATTATCATTTCAAGCAGGTATGTTCCGGCCATATTGAACCCCTGTCTTGCATCTTGAATCCCTTGATTTTTGTCAATAGCCCGCTATTGACTGCATATCTCGGACTCCAATCTGCTTCAACATAGGTCTCAATCTGTCTCGGAATAATTTTAAAACAGCTTCTTATTTGAAATAAAAAAGGCTGTCTCCCGACAGCCAATTTGTAAACCTTAAATCTAATACTATGAAAAAACATAGTACAAATGTATAACTGTAATTCTTATTTTCCAAATCAAGGCCTTAAAAAGGTTGATGGTTTAACATAATTTGAGTGAAATCAATTGATTTTGTTAACTAGTTTGTTTTGCTCTTATTTTCTTGGGAACGAGAAAAGTATTTATGAAAGAAGAGCAGCTGATAATCTATGGAATTGTTCCAATAGGCATGGTTGTGTCCTCCGGGACGTTCGATATAATCGTGTTTTATATTACGGGTGAGTAATGCCTGATGTGTTCTTCGGTTGACTTCGAGAAAGAAATCGTCTACTCCGCAGTCGATGATAATGGCGAGATCTCCGTCGTTTAGAGAGGGGATCAGGTTAATAACGGTGTGTTCGTCCCAGCGTTTTTTATTGGCTACGAATTCTCCCAACTGGTCTTTCATTTTCCAGTTCGTAGGGAAAGGGCGGATATCGAGACCTCCGCTGGTGCTGCCTACGGCTCCGAAAACGTCGCGGTGACGGATTGCATTCCACATGGCTCCATGACCTCCCATACTGAGCCCGGAAATGGCTCTTGCCTTGCGATCGGGTATGGTACGGAAGTGGGAGTCGACGTATCGAATCACTTCGTCTGATATATAGTCTTCGAATTGCATGTCTTTATTGCGGGGGCTGTTCCAGTACCAACTGTTAATTTTCCCATCGGGGCAAACGATGATGAAGTTGTAGAGGGAGGCGATTTGCGGCAACTCGGGTTTTATTTTCAGCCAAGCCGAATAATTGTCTCCGCATCCGTGTAGGAGGTACACTACCGGGTAACGGGTGTCGCTATGGGTGTAGCTTTCGGGGAGGATAATTACGTTTTTGAGGTCGTGCCCCATTTTGCTATGTATAGTTATCGTGTCGACTTGTTGAGCCGAAAGAGTAGCGACACATAGGAATAAAGTGAGCAGTAAAGAAATGTTTTTTTTCATGGGTGTAATTTTTAAAATTTATCGTTTTACATATTCGGTAACAAAATCTATATTGTCGAGTAACAAGTGACCGGGGGCGTTATAGAATTGTAATCCGGTAATTTCTCCGGCTTTAACTTGGGAAATAAAAAAGTCTTTACCGATTTCGTCGCTTAGCAGTGCCTGCCAAGCTGTATCGGAAGCATCGAGGGTTTGTCCGTCTTCGCCCTCGGTCGTTGCTAATATGTCGGTGAGGATAATTCGTTGTTCCTCTTCGGGAAACTCTTCTTCGGGTTCGAAGAGATTATATTCGTCATCGTCGCCGGTGATTTGTCCGATGAGGTCTTCGCTATCTTCGTAACTGCTGATTTGTCCGGAAAGCCACCATTCGCCGTTCCATTGAATGAATCCGGTACGTAAAATGAGAGACGGGTCTTTCATATTGCGGGGCAGCCCTACCAGCGAGCGGTTGGTCGCTTCGATAATCCGGTCGGTCGCTATGTGGCGGAATCGGGTGATTGTCTCATCGGCGTTTTCGTAACGGAAATAGCCGGTGTATTTGTGTCCCATACTCGACAGGGAGGCATACAAAGGGGAATCCTCTCCCAATACTTCGGCGAGCCAGCGGGGTGGTGTGAGCCGCATAAATTCGGTTACGTGGTTGAATCCGAAGTCGTTACAAAGCAGGTTTACCATATCGGGTATTTGCTCGTCCATACCGGCTTCTTTGGCTTCTTCGGCAAGGGACTCGGCTTGGTCTTCCAATAAGAAACCGTTGTTGAAGAATAGATAGGACTGGGTACAAAGCCAAAGGAAACGGGCGTGCAATGCGTAAAGGTTATGAGATTCTTTTTCGTCGATTCGGAAGTATTGGAGTAGCTTTTCGTTTTCGGGAGCCGATTCGTATTCGGTCTCGAATATTTCCATCACGTCGGAGGCTATCGCGGCGAATGTATCGAGTGTGGGTGAATAGGGTATGTCGAGGTTGTTGAGTTGCATGTGGTAATGCCACACGAGGAATTGTACTTCTTCGATGTTGATTTCGCCGGGCGTATAGTCTTCGTCGAGTGTGTAAAACGGGAGCGGTTTTCCGAAGCGTTTACCGTGAATGCGAGTGAAGGCTTGAAAAATACCGGTTTGTGAAATAATATCCTCGAAATAGGCCGTGAGGATGCAAGCAAGCTCTTTTTGCTCGGTCTCGTCTATTTTGCGATAATCGCTTTCGTCGAGAGAGGTTTCGACGGCTCGAATGGCAGCCAGAACTTTATTGGCCAATGTGATGTAGTAAAGGTCGGTGGGTGCTGATCCGGAGTAAGGATGCAATGTTTTCCAATCGCCGTTATATATGCGCTGTTTGTCGGTATTCATGCGAAACTTGTATTATGTGTCTACAAAAGTAGTTATAAATTGGGAAAAGAGTGGCGTATTGCAGCGTTTTATTATTTCTGTTACACGGTTTCCCATTATAAAACGAGTTATAAGGGATATTTGCAGATGAAAAAGCCGGGCCTCATCGTACAATCGAAAGGAAAGTATTGATTATCGAGGATAAAATAATTAACTTTGTGACCTAAAAGACATAGAGCCATAGAGATGGCCTACAATATTAATAGCGTTTGCTATTTGTTCCATACAGAATGAAACGTCGGAAACTTCATTTGATATGAACGGGAACAAGTTGTAAGCGTCCTGCTTTGCATGGGCGTGACTTGCCGTTCATAACACCAATTCCGACGGGTGCATTCTGGGCAGTTTCGTCCATGCTTTGTATCCGTTGAATTTGTTGTATTATGAACATTGGCATTCGCATAGAATTTGAATGCCAATGGATTTTATCATTAAGCATGCCTCCCCATTGTACACAATTTTCAAATGGGTATCGGGGCGTTTTTTCGTGCGGGGAAAACGAGGAGAGTATTACCGCACGAAAACCTATATTTCGATAACGTTAATTTGGAGCATTGGATTGTTGTCGCCGGTTGCGAATGTTTATGCCCGTGGGTTTACCGAGTCGAGGTCGAGGCCCACTTTTGTTTCGCCCTATTATTTTGGTCCCAATGCTTTCCCGATTCCTGATGTACTGACAAAAACCAGTGATAAACTTAAAATTGAATTGGCAGGAGATTACTATTGTGGCAAGAATTATACAACGGATATTTTTCTGAAAACCCATATCCCCTTATGGACGCATCGAGCCAATCTTTCGCTTTGGTGGCCTGTGATTGAATGGTACGATGATACAAAAAACAAAGGTAAAATGTCGGGAGATGTATACCTCAGTATAGACATGCAGCTCTTCGAAGAACGAAGAATAGTGCCATCGTGGACTTTAAGAGCTGCTCTCAAAACCGCTTCGGGAGGAGGTTGCGAAATCGACCGTTATTATGATTGTCCCGGTTATTTTTTTGATACCTATTTTGGTAAAACGTTCCAGATTGCGAGCGCCGTGATACAGATTTTTTCCGGTGGCGGATTCTTATGTTGGCAAACGGACAACGGCAGGCAAAATGATGCGGTTCAGTATGGAGTTTTAGTTGGGTTACGATTGGGAAATTTCAGTATAAGCGAGACTTTTGGCGGATATAGTGGTTGGGAATCAAATTCTAAAAAATATGGACATTTGGCTCATGATTGCCCTATGTCTTTAAAAACAAAACTTTCGTATGTCATATCCAATTGGGAGATCGGTGCGATGTTGCAACATGGTTTGTCCGATTATCCTTATACTCAGCTACGAATCGGCATCTCTTATTCTATCGACATTCTCAATCGGGAATGAGTTTTTTGTGCTTTTTACGATAAAATTTATTCTATGCCTGCCTTGTGTTTGTTTGACAAGTCTGTCTAAAAATAGGTGGTGCTCCGGTATCACCAAATAAATTTGTTTCTGCTTTCGCCTTTTTCTATTTTTGTCTCGGAATTATGAAAAAAGGAACAGAACAAGAAGAACAGGGCGCGCCGTTGGCTGCCGGTTTGCATGCGTGGTACGCCGAGAATCACCGGGTGTTGCCGTGGAGGGGTATTACCGATGCGTATCGTATTTGGATTTCGGAGATTATTTTGCAGCAGACACGGGTGGTGCAGGGCTTCGAGTATTACAATAGATTCATATCCCGATTTCCCGATGTGCGGTCTTTGGCTGCCGCCGATGACGACGAGGTGATGAAACTGTGGCAAGGATTGGGCTATTATAGCCGGGCTCGTAATTTGTTGACTGCTGCCCGTCAGGTGGTGGAACGATTCGGCGGGGAGTTCCCGACGACTTACGAGGGTATACGTTCTTTGCAGGGAATAGGGGATTATACGGCGGCAGCGGTAGCTTCGTTCGCTTACGGGTTGCCTCATGCCGTGGTGGACGGTAATGTGTATCGGGTTCTTTCCCGAATTTATGGTATCGATACGCCTATCGACACGACCGAGGGACGAAAGTTGTTTGCCGCTCTTGCCGACGAGTTGCTCGACCGGAAAGACCCGGGCGGGTATAATCAGGCGTTGATGGAGTTCGGTGCACTGTATTGTGTGCCTCGCTCACCTCAGTGCGGAAGGTGTATTTTTGCCGACCGTTGTATGGCTTTGGCGACTCATCGAGTAGACGAGTTACCAGTGAAACAGGGTAAGACGGTGGTAAAACCTCGTTATTTCAATTATTTTTATGTGAGACAGGGCGGAGATACTTGGATTCGTCGGCGAGAGGGGCGTGATATTTGGCGTAATTTGTATGAGCTTCCGCTTATCGAGACCGATGAAGAACAGGGGCTCGATGACTTGCAGCGTAGCGGTATTTGGGCAGAGTTGTTTCATGACGCCGGACAAGTGGGTGTTTCGTCTCAGGTGTATAGTTGTAAGCATGTGTTGTCGCATCGTATCATTCATGCCCGTTTTTACATGGTGGAGACGGAGTTTGCTCCCGATATGACCGGGTATATGAAGATTCCGGTGGAACGATTGGGAGATTATGCCGTGTCGCGCTTGACCGAAAGTTTCTTGGAAAAGCTGTCTATGAATTATTCTTCGTTGTTTTGAGACCGGATAATCTTACTTATTCATACGGGTAAGGAAAGGGATAGTCGCTATTTATATAAACGAGGCTGATGTGCTGAATGTCGCTATGTTTGGGGACAGTCGAAATCAGAGGGGATTTTTTATGTGTCTAACTCCTGTCATCAGAAACTATTGTTTCTTCGGTTTCTTCCCTTTAACCCCTCTCATCGTTGCTACCGCTCCTCGGTTTCTCCCCTATATTTTGCGTTGCAACACCCCGCAATGCTGCGGGACACGGCAGGGGAGAAGGTTAGAGTGTTTTGTCGCTAAAATTTGTTTCTGCTCTCGGTTTGCACTATCTTTGACACAACATAAAACAATCGAATGATAGAAAGAGTAATCATATTGGATGCTGTCGATCCGGTAGCGTTTTACGGCGTGAATAACGCGAATGTACAGTTGATTAAGAATTTGTTCCCGAAAGTGCGTATTGCCGCCCGCGGGAATGTGATGAAGGTGATCGGCGATGAGAAGGAGACCGAGGTTTTCGAGGAGAAAATCAAGTTGCTTGAAAAACATTGCGCCGAATATAACCAGTTGAGCGAGGAGGTAATCATCGATATTATCAAGGGCGATGAACCGCAAGCGATAAAACCGCAGGAGAACCTCATTATTTACGGAGTGAACGGTAAACCGATTACGGGGCGTACGCCAAACCAAAAGAAACTGGTGGAGGCTTTCGCCAAAAACGACTTGACTTTTGCGCTCGGTCCGGCGGGGTCGGGCAAGACTTATGTGGCGATAGCCCTTGCGGTGAAAGCGTTGAAAAACAAAGAGGTGAAGAAGATTATCCTGAGCCGTCCGGCTGTGGAGGCAGGAGAAAAATTGGGCTTTCTGCCGGGGGATATGAAGGATAAAATAGATCCTTATCTGCAACCGTTGTACGATGCTTTGCAGGATATGATTCCGGCAGTGAAGCTGAAAGAGTACATGGAGACGAACGTGATACAAATCGCTCCGTTGGCATTTATGAGGGGGCGTACGTTGAGCGATGCGGTGATTATTCTCGATGAGGCGCAGAACACGACCACACACCAGATAAAAATGTTTCTTACCCGATTGGGTATGAATGCGAAAATGATCGTTACCGGCGATATGACGCAGATCGATTTGCCTGCGTCGCAGACTTCGGGGTTGATACAGGCGATAGGGATTTTGAAAAATGTAGAGGGTATAGCCCGAGTGGAATTCAACAAGAAAGATATCGTGCGACATAAATTGGTACAGCGTATCGTTGAGGCTTATGAAAAACACGACGAGAAAGTACGCAAGGCTTCCATGTCTAAAAAGTATGAACAAGCCGAGAAAAAAGGAGAAGAGTAATGGGCGGTAACCTGTGGAGAAAATGGCTGGGAGAGAGTGACGAGCCGGGTCGTAACCGAGTGCAGGCTTTTGTTTATTCTCGTTTGTGGATGGGGGTATTTCCTTCATTCTTGGCAGGATTCGCTGTTATATTCCTTATTTGTTACTGGGGGAATCTGCCTGTCGAGAAGTCGTCTAACAAGGCTTTGCTCTCCGGACTGTTATGCGTGGTGGGTTATGCGATAGGGGTTTGGGCTGCCGTAGCTCCCGATAAAGACGATGAGGAAGACGAGGTAGAGGATTCAACCGGAAAGGCGAGTTGGATAGATAAAGTGAAGTTAGCCGTTTGTTGTTTGGCATTAGTCGCTATATTCGCTTATCCCAGCATAGAACGGGTACTTAGCGGTGAACGAACCATTTTAGAGGGCTGTGTCGAACTGACGGGAAAATGCTTGATGATTGTCTGCTTGTTTGTTCCCGTTTATATCCGTTTAAAACGAAAGTCGAGAGGGAGTTTGAAATAGATTTATCTTAATCTTGCAATCGGTACACTATCTCGTTTTTATGTTGTATCTTTGCGCACAGATGCGAAAATGGGCTGCGCCTCGGCACTCTCAAAGGAATTTGTTACAGCTCTCGGCTTGCACCGTTTTTTGCAAGGTCATTATCGAAGACGAATAACCGATTATAGTATAAACAGAAAAAGTATTACAGAAATGAAAAATGCTTTGGTAAAAACCGATTTCAAATTTCCCGGACAGAGGAGTGTGTATCACGGCAAAGTGCGCGATGTATACAATATCGATGACGAGCTGTTGGTGATGGTGGTCAGTGACCGTATTTCGGCATTCGACGTGATTCTTCCAGAGGGTATTCCTTACAAGGGGCAGGTGCTGAACCAGATTGCCGCTAAGTTTTTGGATGCTACGTCGGACATTGTCCCGAACTGGAAGGTGGCTACTCCCGATCCGATGGTGACCGTGGGGCTGCGTTGCGAACCATTCAAAGTAGAAATGGTCGTGCGGGGATATTTGACGGGACATGCATGGCGCGAGTACAAGGCCGGCAAACGAACGCTTTGCGGTGAGACGATGCCCGAGGGCATGAAGGAGAACGAAAAATTCCCGCATCCTATCATCACGCCGACTACCAAAGCCGATGAGGGTCACGACGAGGATATTTCGAAGGCGGAGATTATCGCCAGAGGTATCGTCTCGAAAGAGGATTACGAACAGTTGGAGAAATATACGTTGGCGTTGTATCAACGAGGCTGCGAGATGGCTGCTCAAAAGGGGCTTATTTTGGTGGATACGAAGTATGAGTTCGGCAAAATAGGCGATAAAATCATTCTCATCGACGAGATCCACACGCCCGATTCTTCGCGCTATTTCTATGCCGAAGGTTATGAAGATCGTCTTGCCCGTGGCGAGGAACAACGTCAGTTATCGAAAGAGTTCGTGCGTCAATGGTTGATTCAGAATGGATTTCAGGGTAAAGAGGGTCAACAGGTTCCCGAAATGACCGAGGAATACTGCAACAGCGTGTCGGATCGCTATATCGAGCTATATGAGCATATCGTGGGCGAAAAGTTCGTGAAAGCCGAGGGCGAGGACGTTGCCGCCCGTATCGAAAAGCACGTGACCGATTTTTTGAACAACCGTAAAAAATAACCGGTAAAAATCGATTGGTGACGAATGGATTATAAAGCGGAGGGAATAAAGCCTTATGACGAGGAGACGGACAAGACGACGCAGGTGCGGGAGATGTTCGATTCTATCGCTCCGGCTTATGACACAATGAACCGGACAATGACACTGGGTATAGACCGGTGGTGGCGTCGGGTGGCCGTGAAGATGCTGCGTCGCTATTCACACCGTCGTATTCTCGATGTGGCTACGGGTACGGGCGATTTGGCGTTGCTGCTGGACGAGCGTCTGCATCCAGACTGTGTCGTGGGTATCGATTTGTCGGAAGGCATGTTGCGCATAGCTCGTGAGAAAGTGACCGAGCGAAATGCACAAGAGCGGATCCTTTTCGAGGTGCAGGATTGCTTGTCGATGACATTCGACGACAACAGTTTCGATGTGGTGACGGTCGCCTACGGGGTGCGTAATTTTGAACATCTCGAAGATGGTTTTCGGGAGATGTACCGGGTGTTGAGTCCCGGCGGCGCACTGTGTGTGATCGAGTTGTCCACTCCTGAAAGATTCCCGTTTCGCCAGCTTTATAAGTTCTATACCTATACGTTTATTCCTTTCGTGGGTCGGTTGGTGTCGAAAGACCGCCGGGCTTACAGCTATCTGCCCCGTTCGGTAGCGGCCGTTCCACAAGGTGAGGATATGCTCGCTATTTTCCGTCGCGCGGGTTTCGGCCATTGCTATTGTCGGCGGCTTACTTTCGGCGCTTGCACGATTTATATCGGAGAGAAGTGAGAGGAGATAAATAAGAGTGAATTTAGCGAGGCAGTTTTCTAACTGCCTCGCTTTTTAATGATTACATTTTATAATAAGTCGTCCCGGCAAGTGTGAGAGATGAAATATTACGTCTGTCTCGTGCTAATCTGTAAGAACCTTTATAAATGGTATTCCCATTTTCGTCCAATAATCTCACCTCTCCATTTTGTAATCTATAAGTAGCGGTGACGACTAACCGGTCGCCGTCCCATAATTCGCACTTCCCACTGCTGTAAAGATATATTTGTCTACCGTCGTTGGCTTTGAGGCGTTGGGTTGAACGGAAAACGACATTTTGCGATATACAAGTTTCGAAGGAAGCAATGTTTTCAATCGGTTTATTTGCGTTTGAAGAAAATATGATTCCTCCGCCAAGTAGCATAATGGCAACAATTAATTTTTTCATGTTTTTTTAGTTTGAGATTTTCCTACTCATTTATCGGCTTTTCGGATTCCTCCGGTTTGTACCTTGAAAGAGATAGATTACGCACATAAAAAAACGCGGTACTTTCAGTATATTCCCGCTCAGAGGTGTTTGGCGTAACCCGACAGAAAAATAGACCAAAAGCCCGCGCTAAGAAACGCGAGCATTTCAACTCTTATTCTTTTCTGTCTTTTTAGTCGCCAAACTTTCTGAGCAGCAGAATAAAGCTAAAACGCTTTTCCAATATGTCTAAAATGTGCGTATCAAATTATACGCTATGTTTCATAGGCAAATTATGTTATTGTTTATGATAAAAGCAAAGGTAATAAAATATTTATAATTTGTATAAAAACAGAGGAATCTGTGTAGTTATTTACAGATGTTGTATTTCTTTACGGGCAAAATAATGGGGCTATCCGACTTTTTGGGGGGCACTTCACAAAATCGGAGAGGATTTTTATGCATCTAACCCCTCACCTCAGAAACGGCTGTTTCTGAGGTGTCTCCCCTATATTTCTAACGCAACACCCTGTAATGCTACGGGACACGGCAGGGGAGAAGGGATATAAACAGACTGATGAGATGTCGTTTTCAACCCCTCCGTCACTACGTGCCACCTCCCCTATATTTTGCGTTACAAAACACAGGGGAGGAGTTTTAAATGTTTCCGATTGTGAAACAGAAATACTCTATAAAGCTACGGGGATATGGAGGGAAAGGAGGTTTAAAGTTTCGCTTCAATGGCGATATGCACATCTCTCGCGTTCTAAACGTAGACTTTCTCATCATTGCATAAGGATAGTTTTAGTAATAAAATAGGGTATTCCCCTCTTCATCAGCCGTTTCTCGTAGTATTGGGGTGTCGCGCATAAATCGGAACAGAGAAGAAGTTGGAATACTTCTCGACCTTTCCTTCTGTGTCTCATTGAGGGGAGTTTATAAAGAAAGAGCTGCCAACCGGCAGCTCTTTCTTTATAGATAGTTTGGTCCAATTATTTCTTGGCCGGGCATGTGGGCTTGATTTGTTTGAAGAAATCGTTGCCTTTGTTGTCGACGAGAATGAATGCGGGAAAATCTTCCACTTCGATTTTCCAGATGGCTTCCATGCCGAGTTCGGGATATTCGAGGCATTCGATACTCTTGATATTGTTTTGAGCGAGGATAGCGGCCGGACCTCCGATACTGCCGAGGTAGAATCCTCCGTGTTTCTTGCAGGCGTCGGTGACAGCTTGGCTGCGGTTTCCTTTTGCCAACATAATCATAGAGCCCCCGTGACTTTGGAAGAGGTCTACGTAGGGATCCATTCGACCGGCTGTCGTGGGACCCATCGACCCGCAGGCCATGCCTTTCGGCGTTTTTGCCGGACCTGCATAGTAGATGGGGTGGTCTTTGATGTACTGCGGCAAGTCTTCGCCCCGGTCGAGCCGTTCTTTGAGTTTGGCGTGCGCAATGTCCCGACCGACGATAATCGTTCCGTTGAGCGACAGACGTGTGGCAACGGGGTATTTATCCAACTCTTTGAGAATTTCGCTCATAGGTTGGTTGAGGTTTATTTTAACGGCGTTACCTTCACCGGCTTGGCGGAGTTCTTCGGGAATGAGCTCGCCGGGGTGACTGTCGAGTTTCTCGATCCAAATACCGTCCTTGTTGATTTTACATTTGATGTTTCGGTCGGCCGAGCAGCTCACTCCCAATCCTACCGGGCAGGAGGCTCCGTGGCGGGGCAGACGGATAATGCGTACGTCGTGTGCCAGATATTTACCGCCGAATTGTGCGCCGAGTCCGATACGGTGCGCTTCTTCCAAGACTTGTTTTTCCAACTCGATGTCACGGAAAGCTCGTCCGAATTCGTTTCCGGTCGTGGGCAGACTATCGTAGTAGTGGGTGGATGCCAGTTTCACGGTGAGCAAGTTTTTCTCGGCCGAAGTCCCGCCGATGACGAATGCAATGTGATAGGGCGGACAGGCTGCCGTACCCAATGTTTTCATTTTTTCCACCAAGAAAGGAACGAGTGTCCCGGGGTTGAGAATGGCTTTCGTTTCTTGGTAGAGGTATGTCTTATTCGCCGATCCACCGCCTTTGGTGACGCAGAGGAATTTATACTCCATACCTTCGGTAGCTTCCAAGTCGATTTGTGCGGGAAGATTACATTTGGTATTTACCTCGTCGTACATGGTAAGGGGCGCGTTTTGGGAGTAGCGCAAGTTTTCCTCGGTATAGGTTTTGTAAACGCCGAGGGAGAGAGCTTCTTCGTCGCAATATCCCGTCCAGACTTGCTGGCCTTTCTCTCCGTGAATGATTGCCGTACCGGTGTCTTGACAGAAAGGAAGTACTCCTTTGGCGGCCACTTCGGCATTGCGGAGGAAGGTGAGCGCTACGTATTTATCGTTTTCGCTGGCTTCGGGATCGCTCAAAATCTTAGCTACCTGTTCGTTGTGCGAACGGCGAAGCATAAACGATACATCGCGGAAGGCGGCGTTCGCCATAGCGGTAAGACCTTCCTTTTCGATTTTCAAGATGGGTTTCCCTTCGAACTCGCTTACAGATACATAATCTTTCGTGAGCAAATAATACTCGGTCGTGTCTTCGCCGAGCGGGAACATGGGTTGATACTTAAACGGTGTGATAGCCATAGTTATATGTTATTTAGTATGTTTTGTCTGACGATGGGGAGACCGAACGAGGTGTAGGCAGGCTCCGGCGATCGTGTTGCAAAAATAATGAAAGGCGGGTGCAGAATAAAACAAATTCGTTTGTTTTTTATGCCCAGCCAGCTCTTCTTTTCGCTCGCAGGACAAAAATAAAGAAATTTTTCGGTAATTCATCTTTTGTCGTGAAATCTTTCGAGAAAGAGGTATAATGTATGAAGCTGCCATAAAAACGGCCTCGACCGGGGTTTACTTTGCCGTACCATATATGGCTAAACTAATCATTGAATTTATGGAAAAGAATTATCAAAAAGAAAATCGCAATCTGCGGAAATCACGCGATTTGCTCGTGGAACGAATCTTACATCGGTATCCAGCCCGGAGGGTCGATAGCGACGACGATTTGTTCGATGCTTTGGAGGAATACGACTCGTATCGGAACGAACGGTATGAGCGTCTTGCCGACGACCAGAGCAAGTTGTGCAAATTGTTTATGTCGAACCCGAAAATGGGAGCGTTTATCTCGGACGTTATCGGCGGGGAGGATGCTCTTATCGCTTGTGTGCGTTACTTCGGGAAAGATATGCTCGATTGTGCCGAGGACGAGGGTCGCATGGAAGAGGTTCGTAAGGCGAACGACGAGTACCTATCACGCATGGCACGATTCAGCGAATTGGAAAACCAAATGCGGGAGAACTTGAAAAACAGCACTCGTTGTATGGAGCGTTTCAAGTCGGAGAAAGGAATGAGCGACGAGGAGTTCGAGGGTTTTCTCGATCGGGTGTATCATTTGTGCAACCATGTGTTTATGGGAGAATTGAACGACGAAGTTCTCGGGTTACTTTTCAAGGGGTTGTATTACGATCGTGACTTGTCTTGTGCCGAGCGGGAAGCCGAGGTGCGTGGACGTAACGAGCGTATCGTTTTCGAGAAACGGGAACGTAACGGCGATTCGTTACCTCCTTTACGAAACGGCGGCAGTTTCGAGCCCGATTCCGATCTTTCGCCTGTATTCGGAAACCGTCGCCGCCGTAGCGTGTGGGACTTGTAGATTTTTGAAAAGGGGATTGAAACAGCTTCTAAATTATTCTAATTCTTATGTTTTTATTGTATTCTAAAATGAAAAGAGAGATGAAAAATTTTTTATTGAAATGGAAAAAGCCGCTTCTTTGGTTGACCGGTTTCGTATTGTTGGTACTGTGTTGGCAAGTTTGGGACGGACTGTTCGATGCCGGGTTGGCATTGGCGGCGATCGTGCCGGGTATGTCGGGCGGAAAAATCGTATCCAACGAACCGTTGACGACCGATATTGTTCGTGAAGGGAGTCCCTCTCTGTTGCGTAGCGAAGTGGATAAACGCATCGTGAAAATACGTCCGATGTCCACGCCTATCGATCAGTTGTCACGGTGGAACGGTTCGCGGAAGGCTTCGTCGATGATTGTCGATTATTATTCGGTCGATGTGAAACCTACCAAGTCATATATGAAGGCCTCGTATGTGGCTCCCGGGGCATCGACCGTTAACGACTCGCATAAAAAGGCGACTATCAATGCCGTGGACAACAGCATATTCGAGGTGTCGGAAACTTTGTTGGTTCAAGGGGTAAAAGGGTATGATCCCGACGGGGAGATGTCGAATGCCGACTTGGTGCTTTATATCGCCGCAAAAGACGAAGATACGGGGGCATTGACCGTCTATCCCATCAATGGTTCCAAAATAGGTTCGGTGACCAACTGCGTGCCGTCTATTCCCGTGAATACGCCGCTTATCCGTATGGGGCGTGCGGCAACGGAACTCGATGTGCAGACGGCACAATTCGCCGCTTTGCCTATCAAGAGTCAGAATTTTTGCCAGATATTCAAAATGCAGATCGAGCAATCGACTTTCCAAAAAATAGCGAATAAAGAGGTCGAATGGGATTTCTCGGATGCCGAGGAAGCCGCTATTTACGATATGCGATTGGGTATGGAAAAGAGTTTTATGTTCGGTGTGAAGAACACGATTTTCGACCCTCGTAAAAAGGAGAATGTGATGCTGACGGGCGGTATCTGGTGGCAGGCCGGAAATCATTATACCTACAATCCTACTGTGGAGATGACACAGAACGATTTGATCGATATGATGCGACAGGCTTTTACCGGGAACGGAGGGAATAAACGAAAGGTGTTGATTGGCGGTTCTTCGTTTATCGGCCGTATCAATAAGATAGAGATGACCAAAGTGGTGATGGCCCGCGAAGATAAGGTACAATGGGGCATCGACTTCTCGGAAATCAAATCGAAGTTCGGGAAGCTGTATGTGCTTTATTCGGAGGTATTCGACGATTGCGGCATGAGCGACTACGGATTTATTTTCGACCCGGAATTTATCCAGAAATGGTCTCATGTCCCGTTCGACTCGCAGGAACTCGATTTGAAAAAATCGGGGGTACGCAATACCGATGCGTTGGTACTGACCGAGGCTAGTTGTTTGACATTGCGCTATCCGGCTGCACACATGCGTATCGAGCCGGTCATACCCGACGAGGAATAAGTGATATGATTCAAGGGGACTGAGGGGCGACCGGGACATCGTGCCCGGCTCCCCTTTTTCTAAAATTCGGCCTCTCCTCGAAACTGTGTTTTTTCGTGTCACTCTCTTATATGGTTGTTTGAAACTGTTGCGTTACATGGCGCGGGAAAAATTTTTATACAGCCGTTCTTGCGAGAGAGATATGGTTGTTTCGGTGAGGGGCTATATAGTTTTTTAATTAAATATAATGATATGATGAAGATTTATCAGACCCGGATGGGAAACCTATCTACCTCGGTCGATGTGAACGGTGTACTTCGTCGGGTACAATTTCTTGCCAGAGACGGTGTAAACGGAATTTTTTCTACGGCCGACGAACAGTTGCAGCGGGCTATGGAAAACAGTCGGGGGTATGGGAGACGATTCAAATTGTCGGACGTCGCACAGCCGGCATCGGAAGAGAAAATTTATACGTTAGTGCCGGAGGTTCGCTCTTGGCAGGACGCAAGGGATTATTTGAGAAAAGAACCGTACGGGCTTTCTGACGAGGAAGTCTCCTCTCCTGCTCTTATCGAGCAAGCGGCCGAACGGTTGAATTTGATTTTTTCACAATTAAAAAAGAGGAATAAGCGATGAGAACGACTATACACAATCATTTGCGAGGGCAAAACGGGTGCTTGGGATTTTATTATGGGTTGGCATCTCTTCTCTCGGCATATCCCGAGGGCGGTTTGCCGGGAGAGTTTTTTATTAATGGGGAAACTCAATCCATTTGGATATGGGATTCTACCGGTCGTTCGTGGTACGATACGAATCATGCGGCTCCTTCTCCGTTCATGGGTATTATCACCGAACCGGCGACTTTCAGCCCGGCAGTCGAAAGCGGTGTGCAGGCTTGTTTCATCTATGTGGCCGGAGGTAAAGGGGCTTATGTTTTCCCTGCCTTGAAAGGATCGTCGGCAATGACCGTGACGACAGATTCGTCGGCAATTATCACCCTTGTGTGGGACGGAACTACATGGCGGAATTATGTGACTCCATTGACGTTCGACGATGCCGTGCGTCCTGTTTATCTCTACCGAGGGACGTGGAATCCATCTTTCACTTATCGATGTACCGGTGGAGTCGCCGATGTGGTTTATTTTATGAGTAAGTACTATCAGGTGAAGTTTTCGGTAGGTAGCACGACAGCTTCGCCGGCATCTTCGAATGATTGGGAAGAACTTTCTCGTTTTTGTGCCATAGCCGACGAGATAAAATTGAAGCCCAACGGATTGGTTTTGCTCGATGGGCAGCAAACTATTCGGGTGTCGAGCGAGCTTTCTTCGTGGGAGTTGTGCAATGGTGAAATCAGTCATAAAGAAACAGGAACTTTTTTGTCGCAGGCCGGGGAGTTGCGTGTGCCCATTGGAGATGGAGAAGTCGTGATAAGTCCTTTACAAAAGGGAATTGTCGTTTATTCGGGTGATGGCGATAAAGTCTTTCAAATAGGGTTGGATGCAGCTGGAGAGGCTTTGTTAAAAATGACTCGGCCCATTGAAAACGGTTCGTGCGAGGTGTCGATTTCTCCTCGGCAAATCGAAATTTCTCGTCTCGATGGGACCGGATTACCGGTTTACCGCAGTTCGTTTACTGCCGACGGGTTGAATTGTGCATTAAAAAAATGGACCGATATTCTTTCGGAGGGTGATATTTATGTGGACGAGAATAATTTTGTGAGACAGAAGAAAGGCGCGTGATGAAAGTAAGTGTAGATGAGTTGGTAGACCGGGTTAAAGCGAACATGGAGGAGCTAACCGATTCTTTCGATGCCGATATCGTGATGACCGCAGGGATAGGAGTAGAGCGTTATATGCGGGAGAAAATGCCGGATGCTTTGCTTGCCGTATGGGCAACGGAACCGGTATCGTCGTTGCCTTTGACAGATTGCGCTTCGTTGTTGCGGCCACAGCGTTCGTCCGACGGTAGCGGATATGTACTTTTGCCCGATGATGTGTGGCGTATGGCTGAGTTTTGTATGGACGGGTGGAGGCAACCTGTTACGGAATTTATCGATAAAACGTCTCCCGAATATGAGTTGCAGTTCAATTTTTATACTCGGGGAGGCTGTTCGACACCCGTATGTGTTTTATCGAACGAAGAAGGACAAAAACGTATCGATTATTATTCGCTTCCTGCACATGTCGTTTCTCATCGGGTGAGGTCGGCTCGTTATGTCGCTTATCCTGCCCGTGATGCCGAGAATTATGAGTTACTTCCTTCGTTGATACCGGTCGTTTGTTATACTTGTGCGGCTCTTGTGTATGAGATATTGGGTCGTCCGGAACAAGCTGCGGCCATGATGCGCTGTATCGTGCGATAGAGGTTATAGATTCGGGACAGTTTCAAATCTTCCCGAATCTATTTTGTTCCCGTGTATGGCCGGAATTATTTATCGGGGCGAACGTCGCGCAACAATTCGTAGGATATCTTGCCGATTTGAGCTGCTGTTTCGGAAAAAGAGCTGTGTACCGATCCTAATACATGCCGGGTGCGCGATAGGAGGTATAGCTCTACTAGCGCTTCTTGCATACCCTCCAAGCTGTTACGGTCGGCTTTGTGGACAGAGGTGAACACTCTATTTCCGAACCGATTTACAATCGATCGTTTGTCCTCCTCGGAGTCGGAGGCAAGGTAAAATGTCGTGTTGCCGTTCTGTTCTATTTCTTTTTTCATACGCTCGATAAATAAACGGGTAGGACTTTGTGCGATAGATAGAGCATTGTCGGTCCGGCGAATGTGGACACCCACTGTATTTGTTCCGAAGAGGGAACAACGGGTATCTATTTCTTGCAAGATGGAAGCGAGAGGACGAAAAACGGAGAAGCGGTCATTTTCATCTTCGGGAGAATAAAAATATACGAAAGAGGCTATATATACTTTCCTATTCTTTGCCCAGTCGTAAAAATCGAAGTTCTCGTAAAAAAGGTGCAAGGCCTGTTTTTCATAGATACAGTTATCGAAGGTTGCCTTTTGAAAAAGATGGGGAATGAAAATATTTTTCTGCCGGGGCCTGTCGTAAAGTAGGTAATCGCTCCATGTAGCCTCCGTTATTTTTACATTCGGTAAATCGATCGGTTCGAATAATTGGTCGAAACGGCAATTTAATCCTCGGTCTTTGAACCAAATAATATGTAACTCGCTATTTGTTTTTCGGCTTAGTTTAATTGCCGAGTCGATCGCTTTCATGCGATTGGCAAGGCCGCCTACCGGAACGAGCAATATATACTTTTTTTTCATGTTCGAGATGTTTATTTTCTGTTCGATACGAAAGAGAAAAAAATGATTGTAATTCTCTTTTTTATTCGATAATCATATAATATTAAACAAAACTATGAATTTAATTTTATTTTGTTTTGTCTTTTAATAAATGTTTTATCGAGAGCGGATTGAAAGAAATCGAGCAAATGAGGTTGTTTCGCCTCATTAAAAGAATTATTTTTGCAAACCCGTTTAGGGAAGCGGATAAATATTTTGTTCTAAAATGAAAGAGTAGTTTCAATGATTGGTAAAAGTTTGGATATAGGGAGTTCTGTCATTCGATTTTTTTCGAAAAACTTTTATACACTCATTCTTTTTGCGTTGGTTCTTATATCTGCATTTTCCAGTATATGGCTTTTCTATTTTGAAATAGTGAAAGACACGAATCCGCTTTCGTCGATACCGGCTCATATTGTTAAGACTCTGTTCGATGCAATGGTTTTGATGTCTCCTTTTTTTGTCGTCAAAAGACGGGGATTCGTTTTTATACCGTTGATTTTGCTCGATGTATTTTGCTTATCGGCCGTATGGTATTACCGAAACTATTTGGATATAATACCGTTTTCTTCTTTCCTTTTGTATGAAAACCTTACTCCTTTGTTGTTGGAAAGTGCTTTTGCTTCGGCGCGATGGATCGATTGTCTGGCAATCGTTCCTACTTTGATGACCGGGGTTTTTTACAAATTTGTTTTACAGAAAAGAGTGCAAAAAGAGCGGAGGAGGTTATGGTGGCCGGTGATCGTTATCTTATCGGTTTTTGTCTGTTTTCATATTTTTCTTTCGGTGCGGGATATAAAATCGAAACAGTATGATTCTCTTACCGATAGATTTGTCACTTTCCCCAATAATATATTGTATTTCGATCTGAATGGAATGTGCGGATATATTCTGTATCATGCCGCTACTTCGCTTTTGCCCCAACCTGAATTGACGGAAGAAGAAACGATTCGAATCCAAGATTATCTCGACGCTTATCCCCGTTATGCAGATAACATCTATTCGGTTAATGAAAACAAAAATTTGATACTTATTATCGTAGAGTCGCTTAACTCATGGGTGATCGGCAAGAGCTTTTGCGGAGAAGAGATAACACCATGCTTGAACCGGATCGTAAACGACAGCAACTCGATTACAGCAGTTCATGTTTTGCCACAAGTGAAGGACGGTAGATCGAGCGACGGGCAATTCATGTTCAATACCGGATTGCTTCCCTTAAAGAGCGGAGCCGTCGCTACCCGATATGACGATGTGGATTACTATTCTATCGCCAAAGCGTTGAAGCGACGGAATTACACGGCGGTAAACATGACGGTCGATGGGAATAATTATTGGAATCAGGCCGAGATAAGCGTCGCTTACGGGTATGACCAGAATATCGATAGATTGGGTGGTGGAACAAGTGTTACGGATAGTGTGCTGATGGAACGGGCTATTGAAAAAATAAAAGTGCAGAAAACGCCGTTTTTCTATCAATTGATAACAGGGACGTCTCACAAGCCTTATAATGAGCCGTATCGGAAGACGAAGTTGTCGGGTGCTACTGAGTTTCCGGAGGAGGTGAGAAATTATATGGAGGTTATTCATTATACCGACCGTTGTATCGGAGCGTTCGTCGATTCGCTTCGTAGTAACGGATTGTACAATAATACAGTTATTGCGATAGCCTCGGACCATAACCAATTACTTTCTCCTTGCGGAGTACCCGGTTATAACGATACGGAGGCTGCGTTCATCGTGGCGAACGCCGGTGTGAAATATACGCACACTTCGGTTATGGGACAAATCGATATTTATCCTACCTTGCTCGATGTAATGAATTGTAATGATTATGCATGGAAGGGTTTAGGTTACAGTATTTTGCGCACTCCGGTCGGAAGTGCGGCCGGTTGGAATGGGACAGTTTACGGTAACGAAGGCGATTCTTTGGCCTCCCGGCAGATAGAAGCATGGGATATTTCGGAAAAGATAATTACCAAAGGATATTTCAGTTTAAAATAATACTATAAATTTTTATTTCATTACATTTGCATCGAATGTTATCGAAGGCAAATGTGGTTGGATAAATTTTCGGCACGAGTTTTTTCTTGGAACCGCGAGGGACAGTATCTGTTGTTTTATCTGCTTACTGTCTGTTGCTTTATGTTTCCTATCGAATATTTACATATCGGGTTGAAATATTCGACTATTTTCGATTTGCGTATTCTTCTTCCACAGGGAAAGCCTGTGGGCGATACGCTTTCGGCTTTTGCGCCGACTGTGGGCGATGCTTTTTTATTGTCGTTGCCTCTTTTCTTTTTTACGAACAGGCGGTGGGTCGTGTTTATTCCGCTTTTCCTGTTCGACGTTTTTTGTCTTATCCAGACTTTATATGCTCGTGTCTATGAGGATATTATGCCATATTCGTCGTTCCTTCTCGTGAACAACGTCAACGATGTGCTGCTTAACAGCGTGAGGGGATTGATCCGGTTACGCGATATATTTGTGTTCTTTCCCACTCTGTTACTTTTGGCGGGGTATATTTTCTATTTCAGGAAACAGCGTCATTATCCGTCTTCACGTACCAGAGCGGTTGCCGCCTTCGTATCGTTGTCGATAGCTTTGTCTTCCTATGCGGTCAGAGCTCATCATATTTATCATCGTGCGCCTTCCGATCAAGAGTCTCCGTGGACGGCTTTCATTACGCCTTATAATTATCGTGAGTACGTGGTGTTTAACGGTGTCGTACCTTATACGTGCTATGCGTTTGTCTCTTCGCTTTTGCAGGGTGGAGAGCTGAATGCCGAGGAACGGAAAACCGTTGAATCTTATCTTGACGATATGCCGCATTATGGTGATAATAGATATGCCGTAGAACCGGGAAGGAATCTTATTCTTATCGTCGTGGAATCGATGAATTCGTGGTTATTGAACCGGACAGTGAACGGGGTGGAGATTATGCCCCGGCTCAATCGTCTACTGTCCGAAGAAGGCACATTTTCGGCCCTCCATTTAATCCCGCAAGTAAAAGACGGTCGGTCTAGCGACGGCCACCTGATATTCAATACCGGGCTTTTACCTGCGAAGGTAGGGGCGACCGCCGTGCTGTACGGCGAAAACACCTATCCGGCTTTGGGGCATGCGTTGAGAGATAAAGGTTATCGGACCTTGAATATCGTATGCGATCGGGCACAGGATTGGAATCAGGCGGAAACTTCTCCGGCATACGGTTTTGAAACTTTATATGATAAAACATCGTTCGGAGCGAGCGAGACTTTGAGCGATTCGGTTCTGTTTGCCGAAAGTCTTTCTATTTTGAAACGGACACAAGAGCCGTTTTTTTCTCAGATAGTGACTATCTCGACACATGCTCCGAACAAGGCTCCGTCCAATCCCACGGCTCTTTCCCGATACCCGACCGAGTCGAGGGAGTTGGTCAACACGATGGAGGCTTTTCATAGCCTCGACAGACAGTTGGGCAGTTTTCTCGATTCGCTGAAAGCGTGCGGGCTGTACGAACGCTCGGTAATCGCTGTTGTTTCGGATCATGACGAGTTGGGTAAAAATGTGTTGGACGGGCGCGAGCATAGGACACTTGCCGACCGTGAGGTAGCGTTTGTTTTATTGAATACTCCGTATACGATTTCTTATGAGGAGACGGCGGGGCAAATCGATGTATATCCGACATTGCTCGATGTCATGGGGTGTAACGAATACGGTTGGAAAGGTTTGGGATATAGTTTGTTCCGTACTCCGGTCGAGAGTGCCGTTTATTGGGACGGAAGTTCTTTGGGAAACCGCCGGTCTCCTTTGTATTCGAGACAGACGCAGGCGTGGGATATTTCTCGTTTGATGATTACCGGAGATTTCTTTTCCGGGAAATCTTTCGGGTATGACGAAGAGTGAAGCGTGGGGTAATGTTTATCGACCGTTTTGTCCGATATGATTTTAATATTTCTGTATTTGGCTCTTTGAAAAAAAAATACGAAATTTGCAAATCCGAAAGAAATATAAAACTTACATAAACAAAAGAGATTACAATGAAGAAAAGTGCACTTCAAACCGCTCGTGCTTCGTATCAGCCTAAGTTGCCCGAAGCTATTAAAAACGGCGTTACCATCGTCGAAGGTAAGGCCACGCAATCGGTTGCCGATCAGGAGGCTATCGCTAAGTTATTTCCTAACACATACGGCATGCCTGTTCTCCGTTTCGAAGCAGCTGCAAAGAAAGAATATCCGGCTATCAATGTGGGTGTTATCCTTTCCGGCGGTCAAGCTCCCGGTGGACATAATGTAATTTCTGGTCTTTTCGACGGTCTTAAAGCTCTGAATAAAGAGAGCCGTTTGTTCGGTTTCCTTTTAGGCCCCGGCGGATTGATCGAACATAAATATATGGAACTTACGGCCGATATTATCGATGACTACCGCAATACGGGCGGATTCGACATTATCGGTTCGGGACGTACCAAACTGGAAACGAAGGATCAATTCGACAGTGGTCTCGAAATTATTAAAGAGTTGGGAATCAAAGCTGTCGTTATTATCGGTGGCGACGATTCCAATACCAACGCTTGCGTACTCGCCGAATATTATAAACAAATCGGAGCCGGAGTTCAGGTAATCGGTTGCCCGAAAACTATCGACGGTGACTTGAAGAACGAGATGATAGAGTCTTCTTTCGGTTTCGATACGGCTTGTAAAGTATATTCCGAAGTAATCGGTAACATACAACGTGACTGTAACTCGGCTAAGAAATATTGGCACTTTATCAAGCTGATGGGACGTTCGGCTTCGCATATCGCTTTGGAATGCGCTTTGCAGACTCAGCCCAATATTTGTTTGATTTCGGAGGAAATCGAGGCCAAGCAGATGACTCTCGACGATGTAGTAAACTATATCGCCGAAATCGTGGCTGCCCGTGCCGCCAAAGGTAACAACTTCGGAACGGTGTTGATTCCCGAAGGACTTATCGAATTTATCCCTGCCATGAAGCGCCTTATCGCCGAGTTGAACGACTATCTGGCTGCGAACGGTTCGGAATTCGCAATGATTAAGAAATCGGAACAAATCAATTATATCATCAAACACCTTTCTCCCGAAAATTCGGCTATCTATGCCAGCCTGCCCGAAGGTGTCGCCCGTCAGCTCACGCTCGACCGCGACCCCCACGGAAATGTTCAGGTATCGCTTATCGAAACCGAAAAACTGTTGGGCGAGATGGTTGGACGTCGTTTGGCCGAAATGAAAGCCGAAGGGAAATTCGTGGGTAAATTCGCTACGCAATTCCACTTCTTCGGTTACGAAGGCCGTTGTGCCGATCCTTCCAATTTCGATGCCGACTATTGTTATTCGCTCGGTTATACCGCAGCACTGTTGGTAGGCGAGGGTAAAACGGGTTATATGTCGTCGGTTCGCAACACGACCAAACCGGCCAGCGAGTGGATTGCCGGGGGCGTGCCTGTGACTATGATGATGAATATGGAACGCCGTCACGGAGAAATGAAACCTGTTATACAAAAAGCATTGGTTCGCCTCGATGGGGCTCCTTTCAAATATTTCGCCGCACATCGTGACGAGTGGGCTATGAACACGTGCTATGTTTATCCCGGTCCTATACAATATTTCGGTCCTACCGAGGTTTGCGACCAGCCTACCAAAACGTTGATGTTGGAACAAAACGGAACTATTTGAGAACCTGTTTTGAAGTCTCACGAAGGTAAGACCAATTATTAGAAAACAAGCAGGTTGCCTGCTGCCGAAAGGCATATAATTATTTAACAAAAAATCCGCACTTGCGGCTTGCAAAATCCCCCGGTACAGAGCGTTTTGTGCCGGGGGTGTTTTTTATTTGTTCTTGGTAAGGTTCATTATAATTAGTGTGGATTGCCTTTGTATATTTCAACCCCCTCGCCCTATGGGGCACTTCCCCTATATCGCTGTGCGACACAGGGGGAGAGGTTGAATGCTTCATTTCTTTCTAATATTATATTCTAAGTTATCTTTCTTAACCCCTCTCCTCAGAAACTGTTGTTTCTTCGGTGTCCCCCCTATATCGCTAACGCAACACCCCGTAATACTTACGGGACACGGCAGGGGAGAAGGATAAATACAATCATCTCATTAGATAAAATAATGTCGCAGAAGGGTGTTAAACCTCCTCCTCCTTTGCTATGTTTCGTAGCCTCACGCGGGTGTTTTTCTCTATTGAGCTATTTTAAAACTCCTCCCCTGTGTTTTGCAACGCAAAATATAGGGTGAGGTGTCACGGAGTGACGGAGGGGTTTGGAAATAAATTAACCATAGCTTCTATATGCGAATGTATGATAGGAAGTGTATCTGTAAGCGGGGAAATGTTGAAAAATTGGTGGTTTGTAGAATCGGGGGTATCGGGAATAAACAATTTATGAAGGTCGGTTTCCCTATCATCAACTACGAACCATTCTTAAACGATTCGCCCCTGCGTTGTATGAAACAAAACGCAGGGGCGAATGTTGTTACGGAACTATATCGTGTATCGATTATTTGCCGCTCTCGATAACGAGGGTAGCTTTTTTCAACCCCTTAGATGTAGCTTCGAGGGTGATTTTTCCCGGTTCTTCGGTCGATGATACGATGGCGGTCATCATGCCAGAGAATACTTTCATGTGGGGGGCTTGGAACGATTCCAACGATGTGGGATCGCCGTTGGCTCCTGCCCGGTAGTATCCTTTTCCTTTTACCTTAAAGGTTATTTCATTGGCTGCCGTGGGGCAGAGGTTTCCGTCTTTGTCCACGACTTTCACCGTTACGAACGAGAGGTCTTTTCCGTCGGCCATGATTTTGTCGCGATCGGCTGTCAGTTCGATACGATAGGGTTTACCGGCTGTTTTCATCTCTTTTTCGGCAACTGCGTTTCCGTCCTTATCATAGGCGATGACTTTGACAGTCCCCGGTTCGTATTTGGTGTCCATCCACATCAGACGGTAGCGTTTTTGCCGTTTGAAGTTCGCCGTCGATAGAGAGTCTCCACTGTTATGGACGGTTACCGACAGGTCTTTGGTGCGTTTCCCCTGACTTTTGCCATTTATGAAGAGCTCGGCGGTGGGGTAATTGGTATAGACGAATACGGGAGTTACTTCTCCTTCGCGGCCTTCCCAGTTCCAGTGGGGTAGGATATGGAGGGTTTCCACATCTTTATTCCAGTGGCTGCGATAGAGGTAGTAGCGGTCTTTGGGGATTCCGGCGAGATCGATAATACCGAATAGGGAGGAGTGGCTGGGCCAATCGGAGTAATAGGGGGTGGGCTCACCCAAGTAATCGAATCCGGTCCAGACAAATTCTCCTATGCAGTAGGGCAAATCTTCGTGCTGTATGAAATCATCTTCGGGAAGATTGGACCACCCGCAGTGTTCCACATCGTAAGAGGAGGACTGGTGGTCGGGGTATTTGGGCATGGACCGTCGCACTACCGGGAATTTGTAGACTCCCCGCGAACTGATGGTCGATGCCGTTTCGCTTCCCAAAATGATTTCTTGGGGGAGTTTTTTGTAATTTTCGATATATTTGAACGGGCGGTAATTGAATCCCGGTACGTCCATGACTGCCGCCATGTTGTTGTTGACTACGGCGTCCGGGGCATCCATGCCTTGCGTGACGGGACGAGTGGGGTCTTCGCGGTGGCAGATGTTCTGTAACCATAACGACAGTTTGGGGCCTTTGTCGCCCGCCCATTGGTCGGGGACTTCATTCCCTATACACCACATGACTACGCTGGGATTATTCCTGAAATGGCGTACTAAGTTCACGATATCTTTTTCCGCCCATTCGCCGAATACGGTGTGATATCCGTTTTGGACTTTGGCTGTCGCCCATTCGTCGAACGATTCGGCCATGACCATCATACCCATTTCGTCACAGGCTTTAATCAATTCGGGTGCGGGCATATTGTGCGAGGTGCGAATGGCGTTACAACCCATATCTTTCAACATACGGATTTGCCGACGTATTCCCGCTTCGTTGGCGATACCTCCTAACGGGCCTAAATCGTGGTGATTGCAAACTCCTTTGAATTGCACCCGTTTGCCGTTCAGGAAGAACCCTTCGCCTTGTCGAACTTCAACGGTGCGAATGCCGAAAGTCGTCGAGTATTGGTCTTTCAGCACATCGCCTTCATATATTTTTGAAATCGAGGTGTAGAGGTCGGGGGTCTCAGGAGTCCATGCCGCAGGATTTTCTATTACAAATTCTTGCTCGAATAGGTCGTTGTCGAAATCGCTTCCTTGTTTGCGATTCGTTGCGACTATCTTTCCGTTATGGTCGACCAAGTCGGTCACGATGACATAGTCGCTCAGGGATTTTCCAGACGGGTAATTCCAAGAAGTCGTTTGTTTTACTTTTGCATATTTGTCGGTGAGTGCGGTGGTGATGATTTGTGTTCCCCACACCGGTACGTGGGCATCGTCGGTTACGATCAGGTGTACATTTCGGTAAAGACCGGCGCCGGGATACCAGCGGGAGCTCTCGGTAAAGTTTTCGAGCCGTACGGCAAGTGTGTTGCTCTCTCCTTGTTTTAAGAAAGGCGATGCGTTGACAGAGAATGCGTTATATCCGTTAGGCCAGTAGCTTGCTTCTTTTCCGTTGATGTAGACACGGGCATGGCTCATGGCTCCATCGAATACCAATGTACATTTTTTCCCGTCTGTATATTCGGGGACATCGAATCGAAGCCTGTACCAGCCGGTTCCTACGAAGGGTAAACCTCCGGTACGCCCGGCGTGTTCCATCGCTTCTTTCTGTCCGTCTTGAACAATCGCCGTGTTCTGTTTGTCGTTGTTGATACTGAAAGGACCATAGATAGCCCAATCGTGTGGGATACAGACCGATTGCCATTTGGTATCGTCGAATTGCGATGTCTTGAATTCGGGATTGTCTTCCCTTGTAAATTTCCACCCCTTTTCTAACAGTTTTTCTGTACGAACCTGTGCCGATAACCATAAAGGGGCAACTAAAAGTGTTAATAGTGCGATTCTTTTTATCATATTTGTAATTTTAGATGGATATGGTAAAAAAATTTCGAATAATATCTATTACGTTTTTATTGGTGGATAAGAGGTTTAGCGAGAATTTTTCCCAATTCTCGGGACGAGACTCACTCGAAGTATTCTTCGTCTTCTTCGTCGGGAATGTGAACGATAAAAGTCGTCGCTCCTATCGTCACCACATCGCCGTCGTGTAATACCGCGCGTTCCCGATCGCTCAACAATTCATGGCGGAGGAATGTGCCGGTGAGACTGGGATTGTCTCTGACCGTGAGTATCGGTCGATTGCCTTTTTCTTTCACATTGATGATGCAGTGGCGACGATCCATGCTCATATCGCTCGTTTCGATGGGTATATCCACTTCTGTACCTTTCGATGCACGGCCTATTATATTATCGCCTGCGTGTAAAGGAAATTCTTGTCGGTATCCGAACGCATTTTCCAATACCGTGATGAAACCGAGAGAGGTGTCTATGTCGTTCTTGTGGCATGCGTCTATCTCGGGCAGTGTCATTAGGAATCGTTTACGACAGGCCGGGCAAATGAAAGATATGTTGCAGGAAGCGTCGTAACGAGATTCGTCGAAAGAAAACGTTTTTCCGCATTTCGGACAGATTACCTGTTTCATAAATATCGAGAAGTAAGTGGCAAATTATTTTTCTTTGTCGAAATAATAGTCTAACACATCTTTGGCCGCCATAAACGAACTTTGCTCGTTGTTCAACACTTTCTGTTGTTTCTCTTCCAACATTCTTTCGATTTGAGGATTGCGATAGAAGTGGTCGCGGAGTTGTTCGTTTATCGTTTCGAACATCCAGTATTTGGCTTGTTCCTGCCGTTTGTAATCGAAATATCCGTTTTTCTTGACAAAAGCGATGTATTTGTCTATCATGTCCCAGACCTCGGCGATTCCCAACTCGTAGTATCCAGAGTAGGTGAGCACTTGCGGAGTCCAGCCCGAAGGCGTAGGCGGGAACAGATGTAATGCGTTACGGAATTGTGCTTGGGCTAATTTGGCTTTTTCGATGTTGCTTCCGTCGGCTTTGTTGATGACGATACCATCTGCCATTTCCATGATGCCTCTTTTGATTCCTTGCAGTTCGTCACCTGTACCGGCTAATTGGATAAGCAGGAAGAAATCGACCATCGAGTGTACGGCTGTTTCCGATTGCCCGACCCCGACTGTTTCTACAAAGATGTTGTTGTATCCGGCGGCCTCACAGAGAACGATCGTTTCACGAGTTTTCCGGGCTACACCGCCTAACGAGCCTGCCGACGGTGAAGGGCGGATAAAGGCGTTGGGGTGTATCGATAGTTTTTCCATACGGGTTTTGTCGCCCAATATGCTACCTTTCGAGCGTTCGCTACTGGGGTCGATCGCCAATACAGCCAATTTCCCACCCCGTTTCAGTACATGCAACCCGAAAGTATCTATCGATGTGCTCTTGCCGGCTCCCGGTACGCCGGTAATACCCACCCGCACCGAGTCGCAGGCATGAGGCAGACATTTTTCTATGACTTCCTGTGCGAGAGTCTGGTGCTCGTACCGATTGCTTTCCACCAAAGTTACGGCCTGACTGAGTATGCTCGTGTCGCCTTTGACGATACCTTCGACATATTCAGAGGCTGTAAAGGATCGACGTTTCGCTGTCCGCATCTTTTTCAAATACGGATTCACGATAGGCGGTTGTTCTATTCCTTTGTTTACTGCAAGTCCTGCATATTGAGCGTCATTTTCGGGGTGATCCATAATTCAAGAAATTAAGAGTTATTCAAAAGAACCTAATACCCGTATGGGAACCGATGGTCTTTCGGGGTCATCGGTAATAACCATCAATCTGCTGTTCAATAAATTGTTACGAGCCATAGACGGGTCTGCTTCGATAACCAACTCGGTCGTTTTGCCGGGGTTGAGCGTATTTCGTTTCAGTTTTATGTTCAGAGAGCGGTTTTCATTCGCCACTTTGTGTATCGTCAACCGACTTTTTCCGGTATTCGTTATTTTCAAAGTCTGTTTTTTAGCAGTGTTCCCTTTGATGATACCAAAGTCTATGACATTGCTCGATAGCTCGATGTGTCCGGCGTTTTGACGCTGTTCTGGCGAGAGGGAGCTAAAATCGTCCAGCAAGTTCGCCGATACCGTGACCGTATTGAAGTCGTTCGAGGAGCCGTTGTCGAGTCCCAAATCAAACTCGTCGCGTCGGAACCCCCAGTCGTCGACAACGTCGGGATCGTAATAAATTTTTATAAGACCTTCCTCATCGGGGTGCAAAACTGCGGGTATCATCTCGACCGAGATGTGGGAAGGGACATTTTTAAAAGTAGGGACCAGTTCTGTTTTTCCTTCGTTGCGGACGAATAGATGTCCCTCTTTTACGTGCCCTTTTGGGGTGTCGAACAGCGGTATGTGCAGACTGCGTAACGATAGGGTTCCTATTTTATAGGGATTGGTCGCTCTACGGGATTTTGATCCGATGACGACTCCTTTGATATGGAGCGTCTCTCTATCGCCCGAAGCGTTGGTCGTTATATAAATGGGTTTTGAAAACTTACCGGGGCGTCCTTTGGGGTTGTAGGTCACTTTAATGCTCCCGGAATCTCCGGGGGCAATGGGTTCCCGGGTGTATTTGGGAACGGTGCAGCCACATGTGGAACGCACGTTTTGCAAAACTAAGGGTTCGTTCCCACTATTGACGAATCGAAAATCGTGAGTGACCGGACCTGTTTCTTCTTCGAATGTACCGAAATCGTGATTTTTATTATCGAATACAATTTGCGGTTGGGCTACCGATACGGTTATGGAAAAAATGAGAATCAATCCTAAAATCAATTGTTTCATAACTATTATTTTTTAGGTACAACAATCCCTTCGATAATCAATTTTATGGATGCTTTTCCGGCATTGGTATAGACTTTGACCTCTTTTCGAAAGGTCCCGGGACGCCCTTCGGGGTCGAAAGTTACGTCTATCGAACCCGTACCGGCAGGGGCGACAGGCTCTTTGGTGAAATGCGATGCCGTACAACCGCAGGTACTACGCGTATCTATGATAATTAACGGGGCGTCTCCGCCGTTGGTAAATTTGAAAGAGTGCGTTACCTTTCCTTTATCTTCCTGAATATAACCGAAATCATAACGGGTGGAGTCGAAAACTATTTTGGCTTTCCCTCCGCCGGCATTTAAAGATAATGTAAACAGGACAGCAATGAGCAGACTCAAATATTTTTTCATATCTCTATGTTTTATCTACTATCGGCAAATTTAGTCAAATTCTTCATACTTTACTTATTTAAGGAGTGGTTTTAATTTTTATATTATGATTCATTTTCCTCTCTTGTGTTTTGTATAGGGACGGTATTTTGTTGCGCTATTTTATTGAAGCATAAAAAAATGGCGGGCTTCTGTAAATCAGAAGCCCGCCATAACGTGTAAGCGATCGAGTTTCTTTTCTTAATTTCAAAGATACCGGATTGTTGTCTATTATTGCTTTGAATATATAGTACCCCGGAGTTAAATCGCTTATGTCTATGGTGTTATGATGTGATGAAATGCTCATGACCAATCTTCCGTCTATCGTGTATAGTGCTGCTCCATTTATATTTTCACCGTCGATAAGAATATTGTCTCCGCTGATATAGGCCGCTTGTTTTTGCCGAGCAGTTTCTATGCTCGACGATCCCTCCTCGTATATCGGGCAGCCGCTATTGTCCACCCATTCGATTCCTGTTTCGTCCATGTCGTTGATTAAAACTATCGAGGCTTGGTTTCTACTCGAATGCATCAAGTTTTTCAATGTCGTGCCTTCTCCTTCCTGCATGTTCCAGTTGAGAAAGAGGTTCTCTTTTTTTGAGGCGAAATAGTAATTCAAATCGGATTTTATTTCTTCTTCTGTGCGGGCTACCGTCCAAATTCTGACATCGGTTATCATTCCTTGAAATTTTTCGCCGTCTACCCAGTTGGGATTGGCGCCCAATGTGAGGTCTCCTGTGCCAACAGCTATCGGTGCGCTGAAAGTTTCCTCCACTGTTTTTTCTCCGTTTTTATAGCAGATCAGTTTGTTCCCGTCTATCACCATAGACAGTTTTGCCCATTCTCCGGCTTGTAACTGAGTATTGACCCATTTAGGTTCGTTACCTCCGTTACCGACACAGAATGTAGCTCTCGCCCAGCCGTTGGGTTGCAGCATCAGTTCGTAGCCCCCTGATTTGTTGTCATTGGCAGGATCATCGACGAATGCACTTTTAGTGCTTATTAATACGCCGCCTTGCGCGTCGAGGGTTTCGCTTATACGCACCCACATTTCGATGGTCTGTTGTTGGTTGTAGACATCGGCGAAGTACTTGTTCCCTTCTTGGGACAGGTGAATATCACAGCCTCTGATGCTGTTGTCGTGGATAAAGTTGACAGCTTTGATGTTTGCAGCCTGTAATGACATTCCGCAACTGAAAATCATGGCAAATAACATGCATGAAGTAATTTTTTTCGGTTTCATACGATTTTGTTTTTTAAGGTTAGTTTTTAATGAATTTTTTACTGATAACTTGCGATCCGACATTGAATTTTATAATGTAGTTACCCGATGGTATATTTTTGATGTTTATGTATTTATAGACGGGTTTCGTGTTCGATGTTTGCAATACTTGTCCCGAAGTGGAGCATATTTGATAGCTTATCTTTTCTGTATCTCCATCGTAGGAGATGAACAGTTTGTCGTCCGTGGGATTGGGATAAATTTCGATTGTATTGCGGTCTTTCGATGGAATCACCAGATTGGACATGTTTACGGGCGTTGCTTTTGCGACTTCGGTCAGTACGGCTTTTGCGTCGTTCACCAAGCTCGTGATGCGGTTGTCGGTCTCTTTGCTGATTTCTCCCAATGAGAATGTTTGCAATACTCTTTGCAGTTTTTGAATGTTTTCGTTGGCTTCCGGCGTACCCAGCCCTTTCAGGCGTTCCATAATGACTCGTAACTTTTCATAATCTTGGATGCCTTCACGTAGGCGGGCCATTCTTACAGAGTTGCGAGGTCCGGGATATACCATGTGTTGATCGCCTGCCGGAGCCGATGCACAGCGGGTATCTTTGAGAACGTTCTGTACCCAAATGTTATAGGCCCAACGCAAGAATCCCGTATATCCCTGAGCGTATGCGAACCACCCGACAAGAGCACTTTCGGCAGGAGGCGAGAATGTGAACTGGTTGGGGTGTTCGGGCCATGAACAGCTCGTATAAAATGTCGTGGGTTTACCTTGTGCGATTCGAGCCTGCATGTTCTCCGATGTAGTGGGGTGACCCACAAAGATGGACAGATCGTATATGTCTTCTTGCAAGGAGGGGATATAACCCCCGGCCAATGCTATCTTGAAGTCGGGGGTTGTCTCTTTGATGAAAGAGATTACTCCGGCCATAATGGGTTCGAGTTTTTCGTCCATAGCGATAGCTGTTTTTTCGAACCAGCCATTTTCTTTGAGGTGTTTCCGGAAATCGAGGAGGAAGGGTCTCCAAAAATCTGCAAATTCCTGTGTGCCGGGTTCCGGCTGTATAGAAATCCAATCGCCTGATTTTTCGTCGAAGTAACGTGTAGCTCCCCACGGGTACATCGAGTAACAATTGATTTGCTGGTCGATTCCTATCGAAGCCATCATATTCACGAATTTATCGAACACCGTATAATCATAAAACCAAGTGCCATCGGCTTTTTTGGTCCATAGAATCATACTTTCGTACCAGTCGTCGAAACTTTGTCCTCCGTGGTTGATTACGGCGGTGCAAACTTTTTGTCCGGCATCGGCCAATATTTTAAAATACTCTGCCAGTATCTCGAAGTGTTCGTCACTCCATAGGGTAGGCTTATGATACCTTTTTACCGAAACACAGTTTTGCCAAAGGTCGAGATGGAATTGCCAATCTTTCGGTGCGGGGACTATGTGGTCGAGTACTTCTACGGTCAAAGACAGTATTTGGTCTTCACCCGCAGCCGAACGAATAAATATCTCTCCCGTATATTCTCCCGACGGTATGTCTCGCGGAATCTCTACTGTAATCCATATCGGTCGAGTGGTTCTTCCCGGTATCGTCATTTGGGGGATATAATCGAGAACATCGGGCACGAGGTGGCTGTTTTCTGTTTTATGCGGCGTTCGAGCGGCACAAGCCAATATTTCGTCTGAAATTTTGAACTTGTCGGAGAGTGTGTATCGGACAAAGTTCGATTTGACATTTCCCGCCGGAATGATGGAAGATATACCTTTTAAATCGGAGGTAACGCATTTTACGTCTTTTATCTCGTTTTTGGTGTAAGCCAATGCGATGAAGTTTACTTTTTCGCCTTTCCATACGACGGCTTTCGTTTGTTTTATTTTATTTGCGGGGACATTTCCTTTTTTGTATAAAGTATCGATCGACCCCCATGCGGCGTGAAGTCCCGAAGAAAGGTCGTCCCACTGTTTGCTGTCGTAGGTTTCGGGATCGGCGGTTTCTACAAAGTCGTTTAACCCGTATGCCGGATATACCTTTTGGGCAGATATCGGTCCAGAGAAAAGGAGGCAGCATAAAGACCAGAAAGTCGCTTTTTTCAAAAGATTTCTTTGATTAGTAGCCATCATTTTGTTTTATTTTAAGTTCATAAATCGTTTGTTGAGGAATAGGATATAGTTCGTGGTAGTCTTTCGCCAGATTTTTACCCCGGCTGATTGCATTGGAAATGAATACGCCGTGTCGTATCATGTCGCTTCTTCTTTTACCTTCCCAAATAAACTCCCAAGCTCTTTCTTGAAGCAGATGAGCGCGAAAAGCGTCTATGTCGGTTATTTGGTCTATTTTCTTTTTGTGGTCGGTTTGGTCGTAATTGTCGAAACTTCTGCGGCAGACTTGGTGCAGGAGTTCTTTGGCCGTGGGTGTTCCTCCCCCGTCCGGGCCGAAAATTTCGTTTTTAGCTTCGGCACGTAACATGATGACATCGGCGTACCGGTAAATGACATATTCCGATGCATCATTCGTCCCATCGGTATTTGCATTTTCCTGATATTTCATAGGCAAAGCTCCATATTCGAGAGTTCCGGTACGTCCTGTAACCATCTCTTTCCCATTCCAGTATTCGGTTTTGTGTACTTGTCTGCGCTTATCGGCCGGATCGAAAGAGTCGTATACTTCCCACGGGGTTCTGAATCCATTCCAACCGGTCAGCGGGATACCTTGCTGGGACTTGTAATCGGTGGGTAGTACGTGGGCAAGAAAGTTGTTTCCCATTACCGGAATGGGAAAACTCGGAAGAGCGAAGATGATTTCGTTGTTGTGTTGGTTTTGAGGACTCCAAATGTCTTTGAATTCAGCTTGTAATTCATAATATTGTAAATCCATGATGTCTTTGGCTACCTGTTCGGCCTTTTTGAAATAATCCAGATAGTCGCCGACGTGTTTGTTCCGACAGTAGCCTCCTTCGTGCATGTATAGTTGGAGCAGTACCATCATAGCCGTTGCCTGACTTACATGACCGTAGTCGCTACCTGTCCATGCGACAGGCAAAATTTTGGCATTGATTACTTCTTTCAATTCGGTTTCTACAAATGTGATGTATTCTTCCCGAGAGGGACGAGTTACCGTAAAGTCCTGAGTGGGATTGAGTATTTTTTCGGGGTCGGTGATTGCCGGAACCGGCCCATACAGGTCGAACAGATCGTACATCCAGAGCGCCCGTACTACTCTCAATTCGGCAATGTATCGATTTTTTATGTCGTCGCTCACAGGAGCGTCTTGTATACGTGCGATTAAAGCTGTGGCTTTTGTTATGGCCGGCACGAAAAATTCGAATATTTCACAGACGAAATAGTCGGTTGCTTTCCACATGAAATCTGTATGGGCTTTATAGAACCAATTCGCGGCCCATAGGTCGGTGGGGACTTCTTGAAGCGTCATTACCGAACCCCAAGAGGTTTTGTATCGTCCCCATTCGGATATCCCTCGGAACTCGGCGTAAACACCGGTGACAGCAGTCTTTACGTCGTCTTCGTTGGTTAAAAAGTTTTCGGGTGTAATTTGATCGAATAGTTCCGGTTCCAAGTTTCCCTCGCATGAAATCATCGAGAGACATAGAATAACCAGTATATGTTTGAATTTTGTTTTCATAGTGTACGTGTTTTTAGAATGTGATATCTATACCTATCGAATATGTCCTTTGAGACGGATATCCGCCTTTTGAATCCATCTCCGGGTCTAATCCCTGATAGTTCGTAATGATGAAAGGGTTTTCAACATCGACGTATATTCTGGCTTGTGAAAAGACTTTGTGTATCCATTTGTGCGGGAAAGAGTATCCCAATGTTATGTTTTTACAACGTACGAACGATACTTTTTCGAGCAGCCAGTCATCTCCTCCGTAGTAGGCACTGTAAAATCCCGATGGAAATTTGTTCGTGGGATTGTCGGGAGTCCACCGTTCCAATACTTCTTTCGAATAGTTTTGCCGTTGCAAGATGTATTCGCAACCGGAGGGCCCGTATTTTGCCCGATTCGAATTGGCCACGTATTGACCGAACATGCCATAGAAGAAAATATTCAAGTCGAAGTTCTTGTATTCGAACATGTTGCCGAATCCGATGATAACTTTCGGGTCGGTACTTCCCAAATAGATTCTGTCGGCTGCGTCTATTTTTCCATCGGGGTGTCCGAGCAATTTGGAACCGTCGTTCGGGTCAAACCCGTTCAGGTCTTTTACTTTCATTTGTCCCGGCAATAAATCGGGCATGGAGGCAGGAGGAGTTTCTCCTATTTGCAGAATACCGTCGGATACGCATCCATAGATAGCCCGGATAGGTGCATCTTCTTTTTCATAAGGCGCCAAGACTACATCGGGGTTGCGTTCTTTCCATCGGTCTTTATAGGAGGATATATTCAAGGTAGTGTTCCATTTGAACGGGCCGGTAAGGTTTACCGTATTTAAAGAAAACTCATACCCGGTGCTTTGGGTCGCTCCGATGTTGTCTGCAATAGTAGAGACTTCCATCAAGGAATTCAGTTTGCGGAAGGCGAGTAAATCGCTGACTACTTTGTGGAAATATTCAAACGATCCTGTGATTCGGTTGTTTAGAAATCCGAAGTCGAGACCTACGTTCAACTCTGTCGTCGTTTCCCATTTGAGGTCGGGATTTTCGAGTTGGCTTTTGATACTGCCTGTTTGTACTGCATCTCCGAATACATATTGATTACCGGCTTCATAGTATTCGTAGGCATTGCCTCCGATATTGCTGTTTCCGGTTTGCCCGAAACTGACTCTTAATTTTAATTCGGACAACCAGTCGACGTCTTTCAAAAAGTTTTCATTCTGCATTTTCCAAGCGAATGCCCCCGACGGGAAAAGACCCCATTTGTTGTTTTTACCGAATTTCGAAGAACCGTCATATCTTAAAGAGAATGTAAACAGGTATTTGTCGAGCAGGGAATAGTTGATTCTGCCGAAATAAGAACCTAATTCGTTTTTGCCTTTGGAAGAACTTACCGGCGGACGGGCCACATTCCCGGCTTCCAATTTGTTCCATAGGAATAAATCGGTGAAAAATTGAGAGCTGCCGGCTCCTAATCCGTCCCAGTTCTCTTGTTGGTATGAATATCCGAGCAATACTTCCAATCTGTCTCTTTCCTTGAAAAGCTGCTTCGTATAGTTGGCTGTTAGTTCGAACAATAAATCGACCGTCCTATTTTCATTGATATTGGCTTTTCCTCCTTCTTGTTTTCCGTATAGCGTCGATTTGGGAAGATAGGTACTGCGGCGACCTTGATTTTTGTCGATACCCATATTGAGCTTTACTTTCAAATCTTTCCAGAATGTAGCTTCGATATAGCCGTTTGCCAGTAATCTATCGGTTTGCGTCTGGTCTGTAATTTCGAGCATTGAAACCGGGTTGGGAATCATGCCCAGTGTGGGACTCAGCGCATAGTTTCCCGATTCGTCTTTTACCGGGACGAGGGGGTCGTAATGCAATGCCGAATTCAGCAGGCTGGAATTTTCGGCGTTACCTTCTCCTAATGGGACATTATTGTTGAAAATGGTGCTGTATGTTGCATTGATACCGGCTTTGACGTATTTTCCTAACTCTTGATCGAGGTTTATTCTTCCCGATATACGTTGGAAATCGGAATTTTTGATTACTCCTTTTTGTTTGTAATAATTCAAAGATGCCAAAAATCGTGTGGATTCCGTACCGGCTGAAACAGATACGTTGTGTTGGTTGATGGAGCCGTCGCGCGTAAGCAGCCCGAACCAGTCGGTCCCTTCTCCGGCGGCAGCGATTTCTTCCGGACTATATGGATTGCTCTTGTAGGGTAAAGCGTCTTCTTCCAGCTCTCCGCCATACGGATATAATTCATTATCCATGCGCCATTTTTGATAGGATATTTCGTTTGAAACATTCATGAATTCCTTAGCCGATAACATTTCCAGTCGTTTGGCTATTGTTTGAATCGAATAGTTGGCGTTGTATTTTACTATGGGTTTCCCGCTTTTCCCTCTTTTGGTCGTGACCAAGATTACGCCGTTGGCAGCTCTTGCTCCGTAGATTGCAGTGGCGGAGGCATCTTTAAGAATTTCTATGGATTCGATATCGTTGGGATTCAACGAGTTCATCGGGTTTCGGGAACCATATTCGTAGCGGTTCCCGCTTTCGGGTTCCACGCTTTTGTTGGTGACGGGAAATCCGTCGATTACATACAGAGGGTCATTCCCTGCACCGGTCGATGCAGCACCTCTGACGTATATTTCGATTCCTCCGCCCGGTTGAGCGGAATTTTGTTTTACCATTACTCCGGCGGCCTGTCCTGCCAACATGTGTGTGACAGAAGTGTTGGCTGCGATGGGCAGATTCTCTGTTTTGACACTCGATACAGCTCCCGTCAAATCACTTTTTTTAACCGTCCCGTAACCAATAACCACTACTTCGTCCATCAGAACGTCGTTTTTTTGAAGAGTTACCGGAATATAATTTCTGTCACCGATTTCAACTTCTTGTTTTTTATATCCGATGTAGGAGATAACGAGAGTCGTTGCACTGTCGGGTACATCGATTGTGTATTTCCCGTCGATGTTGGTCATGGTTCCCTTGTTTAAACCTTTTACCAAGACGTTGCCCCCGATAATAGGTTGTCCTGAATCGTCGGAGACGACACCGCTGATTTTGTTCGTGCGAACGGGAGCCTGACGTTTGGCAGTGATGATGATCTTTTTATTGTTGATGCGGTAAGAGTATTCGTTCAGTATTTTATCCAGAACGTCTTTTATATTCGCATCTTTCATATTAATGCTGATTTTCTTCTTAGTATCGATGTCTGCGTTGTTATAGAAGAACACATAGTCGCTTTGAGCTTCTATTTGTTTCAGTACATCGATTAATGTCACGTCGTTTACCTCGATGTTTATCTTCCGTTCCGATGCGTACAGGTGATTTGCTCCAAATGGTTGAACCCATAGAAGATACAAAACCAGTCCTATGACTTTGTAGGGGAATGAAGATCGTTTTGTGATCGTTTTTTTGTGTTTAAGGGTCTTCATGGTTTTATGTATTTAACTTGGTTTCTTCTTTCGATGTGTTTACGAGAAATGGTCGTATTCTTTATGATTGAATCGCTTGTTTTTTGTTAGGGTCGCTTCATGGTGTTTCATAGGCTACGTTGTAAAGTTTGACAATCGGTGTTTTCCGGGAAATCGAAATAGACCGTATCGTTGTGTATGGAGTATTGCAAATGGGAGATATGCGCTATTTCCTTGAATATCTCTTCTTTGGTTTCGTTCCTTACGACGAGGGTCAGGTATAAAGTATCGGCGATTTCTTCCGGGCAGATTATTTGAAGTTGGTATTTGTCTTCCAGATATGAGATCACATCTGTGAATCTGTCGTTGTCGAATGTCATCTTTTCCGTAGCCCATGCTATATATTCATGAGCGACGACCGTGTCTTTACGGATAGATTGATTTGATTTGGAGTAGGTTATCTGCTCGTTCGGATTTAATCTGACGGGCACGGAGTCATTATTGAAACGGAGGGATACGGCTCCCGAAAACAACGTCGTTTCCGCAAGGTCTTCGTTCGGTCTGTTTCGCACATTGAAAGATGTTCCTAACACTTTAATCTCTTGTCCTTGTGATTTCACGACAAACGGACGTGCTTTGTTTTTCGTGACCTTGAAATAGGCTTCGCCTTCTAAATAAACGGATCGTTCTGTCGATGAAAATGCTTCGGGATAAATGAGTTTCGTATTATTGTTGAGCCATACTATCGTGCCGTCGGGTAGAGTGACTTCCGATTTGTGGGTCGAGGTGAGAACCGTATGGGTTGTGGCGGAATAGGCGTTGGATTCCTTTACGGTATGAAAGATAAAGGTTATCGCAATAACGGCTGCAATCTGGGAAGCGTAATAGACTGTTCTTCTGATTTTTACGAGAGAAGTATATTTCCTTATTCTCTTTTTCAGTTTTTCGAGAGCCGACCGTGTGGATATAACCGGTTGCCACAGAGCCGTATTGTATAACCATAGGTCTCTTATTTCGGCAAAATATGCGAGATGCTTTTTGTCTTCTGCCAAATAACGGCGCAGTTCGGCGCATTCTTCCCGAGTAAGGGATTTATCCAGATACTTCGTTATGAGTTCGTCTATATGTCGGTTGTGTTTTTCCATGTGCTCCACTCTATAATTATCACAAACAAGAGTGGGCATACCCTACCTTAACGAGTGTATATTAATATATTTTAACCATTTGGCTTGTGCTCAATGTAGACCGTGTCGTTATTGAAACGATAATCTATGGGGGCTATCGATTTGAGCGTTTGCAATATTTCTTTCAGCGGTTCTGCCCTGACCGTCAGCGTCATATAGACAGGGGTAGGGGAAGTGTTCGTACAGGTCATTGTTACGTTATACCATGCGCCTAATTTTTCTATGACTTCTGTCAATTCACAATTGCTCAATAGTAGTTTTTCTTGTGCCCAAATGTGGTAGAGACTACTATCTTTTCGCGTATATATTTTCGTTTCTTTCGTCTTGCGGGAGTATGTGACTTGCTCGGCAGGTTGCAAAGTTATGGGAGGAACCGAACTATTGGGAAAATAGACTTCTACATGCCCGTCGACCAATGCCGTTTCGATGATTTCGTCTCGTATGTAATTCTTGACGACAAAGCTGGTCCCGAGAACTTTTATGTCCATATCGTTGGTTTCGACAACGAATGGTTGATCTTCTTTGTGGAAGACTTTGAAATAGGCCTGCCCGTTGAGCCGGACTTTTCTTTTTTTATCGGAAAACCGGCTGGGGTATGTCAATTTACTGCCTGAATTGAGCCAAACCACCGTGCTGTCGGGGAGGGTAATACAACCTTTGTTACCGATTGCCATCTCTACGCAAGCGTATTGTTCGGGATTAGATTCTCTTGTGAAAAAGTAATACAAGCCTAATAGTATCACTATTATGGCTGCACACTGGGTAATGTAGTAGAGTGGTTTGCGGAATGTTTTGCCGCGGCGATTGTAGTTCTTGATTTTAGAACGGAAACGCCGTAATGCTTTTTCCGTATCTTCTTTCGGTGCGAGTATGGCTTGGGTCGATAGCCACAGTTCCTGTGCTTCTTTGAAATGTGTCTTATTTTCCTCCGAAAGTTCGATCCAACGGTATAACTCGATCTTTTCATCTTTCGAAGCCTCTCCTTCGAGATATTTCAAGATGAGTCTATCTATTTCTTTTATTTCGTTCTGTCTGTCCATACGAAGCAATTTATTTTTTATTCGAATCCTGAAAACAGTAAGAAGAAAAAGGATAGCAATCCATTTTTTTTCAAATGACTTCTTAGTCCCGACAAGGCTTTTGTTATTTGTTTTTCGACGGTTTTAATGCTTATCCCCAGTTGCAAGGCAATGTCTTTGTTTTTCAAATTGAGGGAACGACTCATGATGAATATACGGTGGCATTGCTCGGGCAGAGATTCGACATAGGTTTTTATTTCCCGATCCAAATCTTTCAATAGTAGGGAATCTTCCTGATAAACGACGAACGATTGTAAGTAGTCGTCTATGAACTGGATATCGTTATCCGAATCGAAACTTATTTTGTCTTTTACGCGTTTGTCGTAAATATAGTTTCTCGATTTATTCAAAACCGATTTGAATAGATAGGCTTTCATCGGGAGGTCGAAATCTATCTCGTTACGCCGTAGCCATAATTCGAAGAATACGTCTTGTACAATATCTTCTGCCGCATCTTGGTTTTGAACGTAACGTAATGCATAGGCGCGCAATATCTGATAATATTGTGTAAATAGATTTTCAATATTATTACTCATATTGGCCGATTTTGTTTAGTTGTCTCTTTCTTTATTTTGAATGGAGCATATGTAAACGAATGCAAAGATAATAGATTATTCCTATTGCATAGAATTCGGTTTGTGCTATATTATATTAGAAATGTATCTTCGAGAAATAATTTTTGAATCCCTTCCAGACTTTGATTTTTGCGTATTTTGGTATCATGCGAAAAATGGGTCGCTGTAAATTTTCCCCAGATAGTTTGGCAAATTTTATAACGTTTTATAAATTCGCATATTGTCTCATTAACCTTGTCTCGATATCTATGGGATTATTCGATTTGTTCAAGAAAGACCGCGGGTACGAAATCCATTCGCTCGAATTTTGCGAAGTGGGTAAAGACGGCAAACGCAATACCCGGCCAAGTAGCAAACTTTATACCGACTCGCGCTATATTATGCCTGTGGTGAAGATGACATCGCGCATCGACCGCACTGTCAAGATAAAAGTACGCATTACCGAACCAAGCGGAAAAACTCATACCTACGACTTCGATGCCCCGTTAAAACCCGTTGAGAAGATGTCGGCGCAATTTCCGTGGTGGGGTTCGGAAAAGCGAGATCATTTCACTTCGGTCGGTACATGGCGGTTCGATATTCTTGATGAAGAAGATCATGTGGTTATCAGCGCTCCGCTCGAAATAGCTCCGTTGGAAGACATTTGGGAAAGCATGGGGTGGATTCATATTGTCTCGAACTTTGAATTTCGTAATATCAACGGCAACGGTGAAGTGATAGATGATTGGAATACGGGCAACTTCGTGGAGCCCAAGTATATGCAAATGCGTTGCCGATGTACCTGTTATTCGGACGTTGTGCGCAAGGTTACTTACCGTGTGGAGATCAAGAATGAAAGGACAGGCAAAATCAAATCGTTCGACCACACTGTCACACTCACTCCCCGAGATGGGTCCCAATGGTTGCAAATATGTGGCTGGGGCTCAGATTCCGGTACTTCTTATGCCCCCGGCACTCATGCTTACACTCTTTACTATAAGAGTCGGGAAATGGGTCGTGGGCGATTCGAGGTCGTGAAATCGCCCAAGCAGCGAGGCTGGATCGAACCTTTGGCTTTGGTGCTTCATTTCTGCAATACCGATGAAGAAGTGCAACAATGGGTTACTTATGATTGCGCATTGCACATCTACGAGGGAAAAATCATTGAACAGAAATCTTTCAAAGCCAATACATACAAAAGGCTATTAGCCGGATTCCAGTGGCGCTCGCTTGAAAAAGGACATTCATTGAAATTGATATTCAAGTTCTATATGGAGGGTAACTTAGTTTATACCAGTGTTCAAGATGCAGTCACTAATGAACTGGACTCGAAAGATATTTTTCAACAAGATTTCGAAGTATCCAGTTCTATGAGGCTGGAAGGCCCGAACGGTATAACAAGCCCGTTCCCAGCCGGGCGTTACGAAGTGGAACTGTACCTCAAAACCGAAGAACTCGACGAGCATTTTGTGATGCGGCGCACATTAGATGTGAGGTAGATTGTCGTTGCTTCTTTTCTACAAAAGAAAAGGTGGGTAAAAGGAAGCTCCCGATTTTTTTCATAAGATAGATAATCTTTACCAGAATTTTTTTAGAACTAACCCCTCCGTCACTACGTGCCACCTCCCC
>ENA-UONY01000107-UONY01000107.1-human-gut-metagenome-genome-assembly--contig:-CS9-NODE-107-length-112374-cov-10.197153_pt1 | contig 112374 bp, 117 predicted proteins | sample MGYA00242465_ERZ724012 | MGnify/ENA metagenome assembly ERZ724012 | reverse complement strand
CCGCGCCGCAAATCTAGAAGCGGCGCGGGGATTTACTTATTCAAATATGTGTTTACGAGTTTATGTCAATATACATTGCTGTAATTTTAGGTATTGAAATTTGTTGCCCCATAACGGATTCGTATGTTTCCAATCCATCTGCCATACCGTAAAAGGTTATAATGTCTTCTTCTAATATCCTCCCTCCTTCTTCGGACGCAGGAAGATATTCCACGTAAACTGTATCATCGTATAATCCATACTCGTCTTTTGTGACATTAACCCTGAGTGCATGGCCACTTCCGAAAAGACCGTCCATCACTTGGACTACCTCCCCGGTAAACTTGATACTCTGACCTTGGTATTTTTCTGGATATCGCGCTAGTTCTTTATAAGATATTTTTTTACAACGGTTTTTATACGCCTTTTCAGGGTTTTCTGTAGGAGCTGTTGATTTAGGCTTTTCCGTTTCAGCCGCTTTAGTTTGTTCATTTGACTTATTTGATTCAGTTTTGTTTACTACCGCTGGTGTAATACTTGGGTCTGTGCCGCTAGGCTCTGTCTCTGCGCCATCTCCAGTAGATATACCACCCACAATAAATAATACCACACAGACTGCAAGTGCAATCCCCATAGATTTCACATTGCGCTTTTTGATGGCTGATACAATCAAATTGATTAAGTAAACAATGACCCCAATCAATGATGCTACAATTAAGCTCATTCCGAATTCCTGAAATATGGCAAATAGTAATATCCATACTGCCACCATAGCTATCGCTATCTTTCCCCATGTAGGAATTTTCTTTTTCGGTTTCTTAACCGATTCTTGTGTGGCAGTGCTTACAGACTGACCATTCAGCGTAGTTTCGGCTTTTTCTTCTTGGGTAGGCGCTCCACAATTCGGGCAAAACTTTCCGTCTGTGTGCGTTCCGCATTTTTGACAATACATTCTATTCCCTCCTTAATTTCTTGAATTTACTATATCATATCAGGATTATTTTGTCTATATTTAAAGAATAAGAATGTAATTTGACCGGCATTATATCCCAAATGCCGGCCTTCCTGTTGCCAATGCTTCCCGTTTGCCTCCGCGAACGGCACTATTGTAAATCTTATCATCTCCAATCTGAACGCACGGGTCAATGCGCTTTACATCATTTCGCAGCGCCCTCACTTCAGAAAGCAGTTGACGAATCAACGCAGAATTTGCGCGGGTGACATCACTTGATCCCGCTGTATTTGTCCTCACCTCTGCGCCAGAGTAGTTCACTCTGTTTTGTGGAAGCTTGAACTGATCTACGGTCACAGTCGGGATAGCTGCATAGCTCTCCATCTCGCGCACGATTTGTTCCGCGAGCCTCTTTAGCCACCCAAGATTGCGTTCAAGCGGTACGATTGCTTCCGCACCCGCTTCTCCCGCACCTATAAACTGGGCGCGATCCAAAATGCCGCCTGTGGCCAACCATTGCACTTTTAACTTCGGTATTACAGTGGGAAGGTTCAGCGCTTCGAGAGCCTTCTTAATCAGGCCAGATGTGTTGAACCCGTCTTTGTTATCCCAATACATGTGTGGGGTTTTAATTTTAGCCCTCCATCCCTCGAAGCGTTTTTTCAAGTCGGCAAGCACTTCTTTTGCACTGTCGAGAATTGAGTTGAACTTATCTTTCCAATACTTCTTTGTGAACTTTGGCGCCCACTCGGTGTTCCACCATTCTTTAATATTGTTTCCCCAAAACGAAAACACATTTTTGATTTCTTCCCATTTTTCAGAAGCACCCGTCTTTATATTTTCCCACGTCTCCCTGGCTCTCTTGGCGATATCCTCTCCCCATACCTGCCAGTTCTTTTTAATCTCTCCGGTTTCAATATTGATGTACTTTGAGGTTTCGCCCAAATTTGTTTGTACGCTGTCAAGGATGCCCTCATATGTTTTTTTGGAAGTTCCAATCTGCTCGTCCTTGTGAGCTTTCGCCGCCGCCTCAAGTTCTTTGTACTGTTCCTCAGTGATGATTCCGGCCTCTTTTTGTTTTTTTGCATAGAATATGGTCTTTTCGTACTCGGTTTCAGCGGCCTTCACCTTTTCGTCGTGTGTTTTTTTTGCGTTTTTGATAATCTCACTGGCTTGTTCAAGGGAAACGCGAGTGGAGTTTTCTTTCATGCGGCGCATGATTGCAAGGGATTCCGCCTCGGTTTCAGAAAGGGTTTCAATTCCTGTTGTCTGCATTTGTTCTTGCAACTGCGCAATTTTTTCTTTTTCGTCCTCACGCAATTTTCGGTTATCTTTAGCAGCAGCTTTCATAATCGCATTGATTTGAGATTCTGCATCTTGCGTTTTCTGCTTCTGCTGCTCATAATATTTATCGGTAGAGGAAACCAATTGCTGATATGCTTCACTGCCTAAATTATCTTTGAGAGGTTTTAAATTGGCAAGCGCCTCGTTGTGATCGGCATCCAACTCAGTGATGATTGTTTCTCGGATCGCCTTGACCTTTTGTGCAATGCTGTCAACATCCTCTTGCTTGACAATATTGTTTCCCCAATCAATGGTTTTTATCGCATCGTCCAACGTGCGGAGCTGTTGCACAAACGGTTCAACTTTTGTTTTCGTTGCGTTGCTGATCCCGTCCTGAAACAGGTCTACCGGCTGCACGGCATCCGATGCAGCATATCCAATTGCACGAATGGCAAGAGTAACTGCTTCGAGCGCTGGGAAAACGGCAGCCAGAACAATGTCCCAACCATCCAGATCAAAAGCCTTGAAAAATGCTGATATCTTTTCCCTCACTTCTTCGGGAACGAGATAGTTATATAGGCCGGTCAGTTTCTTAGTGACCCAATCAATGGCTTCGGTGCCCACGCTTTTTAGCACCTTCCAAGGTGCCGATATTCCTTTCCTGAACAGCTCGCTTTTGGAGTAAAGATCGACGAACCGTAGAACAATAACAGCTACCATTGCCGCAATTGCCGCTAATGGGCCTCCTTTGATTCCCAACCCCATGAGCGCAGTTGATACGCCCTTTAGTCCTTTAACGCCTAAAACGGATTCCAGCCCGTGGAAAATGGCCTTGCCGATCTTCCAAAGTCCAAACGCCGTGCCAATCGTCGTAACCACCGGCAAAATCTTTTCAAGCTTTTCTTTTAGTTTATCCGCCAACGCCCCGAAGTTTGCTATCGGCCCGGTGTCCACTTCGTATCCCCATCCTGGATCATAACCCGCGCCGCCCCCTGAAGAGGTTTTGATGTTGTTTTCTGCCGGGGCCTGCAAGCGGTTGATTTGGTCGATGGGAAGCAAGGATTTTTGAGCCTTCTTCCCGGCTTTCTCCGCAGAATCTCCGATTTCATCCTCTGCCGCCGCAATTCCGTTATAGCCATTGATAACCTGCTTCTGCTTTGCGATCTCCGCATCGTAATCCATGCCCATTTTGCTGTATGTCCACTTGGCAAGCGCGGTTCCCGCTCGCTCGATCAATACGGCAAATGCATTCAGCCAAGGAAGCGCCGCCTGGATCACGGGAATAAATGCCTGTCCCAAGCTTCTTTTTGCTGCGTCAATCCTTTGTTTTAAAACGCGAAGCTGGTTCTGTACGCTTCCAAGCGTATTTGCCATGTCGCCTTGCGCGTTTTTAGACTGTTCCATTAAAGCGATTCCGCGCGCAACATATTTTTGCTGTTCGTTTAATTCCTGCCCGTTTTTGACCAGTCCATTGCGCCATGCAGCCTCTTTGATGGTTTGTTCGGTAATGACAAAGCCATACTTTCGAACGGCCCTTCCCTGCCCTGTGAGGGCTGATTGCAGGTTTTCATAAGCCTGCTGCGGGTCTACGTTGTAGAGGCTTGCCATGTCGTTTGCAAGCATCGTCATGCTTTTGCTCATTCCGTATGCCGTGCTCTGGCCTACGCCAACCGCTGTTCCGATCTGCTGGAAAGTTCCCAACATATCCTTTGTGATATATTCATCAAGGCCAAGGTTATTTTTTAACCGCACGGCGAATTGCTCCGCGTCGTTTGCCATGTTCCCAAGGGCAACCCTGAAAAGGTTCTCGGTTTCCGGCGCGGCAATAGCGGATTGAATCCCTTCTTTGATCGTTGAAGTGACCGCCCGCATTCCACCCCAAACAACAGTCATCATAAGGGCCCTCTTTATGTAGTAGCCCATGCTCCCGAAGTCTTTTTGGGCCGTTTTGGCGGTTTTTTTAATTTGATTTTCGTATCTCTTTGCTTCATCAGTTGCTTGGCTCGTTGCGGCCGCGACTGCCTGCGCCGCTGCCCGACCAACAGGGCCAAGCTTTCGGAGGGCCGCAATCACTCGATTCGTCTCTTGCTTCATGCGAGATATATATTCTATCTGCGCTTGCGCCTGTTTTGTAGCCTCTTGCGTCTGAGATGCCACATTACTTCCCAACCAATTTCCCTGTATGGACGCCATGAGGTTTTCATATGACATTTTGTCTTGCATATAAGCATTGAGAGGCGCAGTAGGGGTTAGCACTTTACCCTCTTTACCCAAATCAGCGCTTCTTTGCTGAATCGTTGTATGCGTTGCCGCGTTCTTTGCGCGTTTTTCGGTTTCCTGTATGATCTTGTTCAGATCACCATATTGATCCGCAGCAGCCTTTGCCGCTGCCTGAATCTCCTTATTGGATTTCTTCACGGCCTCCGCCGCTTTGGAGACCGAAGGCGCGATTGTTTTTGCCTGACTGGACATATTGGACAAACTGGCGGCTCCGATTTTTTGTAATTCGGGCTGGACTTTTCGTAGCTCTTTTAATGCTTCTTCGACTTTCGCGCGGACAATGATTTCTATTTCTTCGACCGTTACCGCCATATAATCACCAGATTTCATCCAAAATGAAGGGGAAGCCCCTTACGGAGCCTCCCTTATGCGTCAAGGAACGCTTTCCATGTCTGAACAATCGCCTTTTCTTTGCGTTCCGGGGGGATATTTTGATTTGGCTCTTCAAAGAGTTCGGGATACATCTTTTTGAGCGTCAAATTCTTCGGTTGTTGTGAAAATGCGTTTATGACTTGGGACGCAAGCCCGCTTAATAGAATCGCCTCATACCTGAATTTGTCTTTTTGGCGTTCGTGATACGCTTCAATGTATTCGTGCACTTCGAAGAGTGACATTTCCTGGAATTCAAGCGGCTTGACCCCGCATTTGTATGCTTCCGGACGTATCGCAGCAATTAAACCGCGCCAATTATTGCATCCTTCGCCATAGTATTCACCGCAGAGTTCACAATCTGTTCCAGATCGAGCGCCGGTGCTTTCATTTCCTCCTTCAGCTCCTCTACGGTGTAAATTTTTTTGAAAAAACCGCCGCCATTTGCCTCCTGAATCAACTCTTCGTATAACTCATAGATGGTCTTTCCCTCAGTCCTGCATTCGTCAATAAGGTCAAAGGCATCGTCCAAACTGGCAACCTCTTTTGAAAATGTGAATAGGGCCGTTGCCAGTATCTTAACGTTAGGACCTGCCGCCGCACGTTTCCAAAATTGAATTGAATCCTTGATCCCAAATTTTTCCTCGAACACTGCCATGCTCCGGGTGGTGAGGCGGATTTCCACAGTATTCTCTTTTGTTGTAATAACCATTGTTTTTCTCCTTTACTCTCACAGATCGGCTGACGGAAGCCCTTCGGTTTCTTCAACCTTGCCATCCTTGTAAATAGTGATCGTGTCCTTGATCATGTCACCGTCTGAAATTGCGTCTCCCGCAAGATGGAAGGTCCCAGGGAATTTATACGTTAACGGTTTGCCACTCTCGGCTGCTGTTTCGTCCGGAAGCTTTACAAAAAACCACACGCGCGTATGGCTTTCTGAAATCGTCTTTAATTCCTTGTGCTGCTCTGCAACATATAAAACCGGAACTTCCAGAGGTTCACTTTTCTTTTTACCCGGTGTCGCAAATTCCTCCGAAGATTCAAGCGCCGTATAGGTAATCTGCTCCGGCGCGCTTTCGAGCTTCGGAATTTCCTGTACCATGAAGATTTGCTTCTTTTCTGCGCCGTCTCCACTCTTCGCATACCACAATTCTGTTCGCATTGTGCCCTTCGGCGTAGTCTTTGCGTCGGCATTAAATTCTGCCATACCATCAATTCCTTTCAATGTGATTTGTAATTGCATTCCAGCGGCCTTCAAAATATCCGCCGTAACGCCATTTGCCTGTGATTTCGTCCCTGTGAAGGGGCGTGTTGTTTGTGAGCTTCAAATTCAATCCTTGTAGCTTTTTTGACGTTTGATCGAATAGTCTAAGCACTTCCATCTGCCGGCTGCCCCATACCTCAACGGTGATTGAGAGGTCACGCCCCGCATCAAGGTAAACTTCCTTTTGAAGCGGAGGCTGCACAACACAGCAAGGGAATTCCGCGCTGGCGCTCGGATTGGTGAGAATCACACGGTCTTTGCCGAAGCTTTCAATCTCCGAAATAGCGCCGGTTATCTTCCGCGTGATCCCTTCCGTGCTGAACGCATAGAGCCTCATACCACAGCCTCCCGGAATAGTTTGATGATTTCAACCGCAACGGCGTTCACTGTGCCCTCACGGTTTTGGAATGCGGCGGGGTGCATATAGGGATGCGGATACATTCCGTCGCATTCCCAATACTCTTGACCATTGATTTTGACTTTCGGATACCCGTACTTTTCAAACGACTTTGGAACCATCGAAACATGAATATACCACGGTATGCTCTTTGCACGCTTCAGGCGTATTGCTTCCGGGTTCCCTTGATCGTCAACCTTCAAGCCGGTTCCGAACTCAACATAAGGCGCAAAAGACGTAATGGACGTGTCAGTGAACACCCGGCCCGCCACTTCATTCCCATCGGCGTTGAGGATTTCAAATTTGATGGATTTTGCAACAACGCCGGGCGCAAGCCGAATTGCAATTCCGGCAGTGGTTTTTAAGCCTTTTTCCACGCCGCGACGAGCCGCTTCCGGCATTCCAGATATCGTCCTCGCGATCTTTTTTTCAAGCTCTTGCAGCCCATTTATTTTGATCTCAAACATGGTTCACCTCGTTTCAGCGCGGATAATAACCGTGGTTGGGTTCCGAAAGGGGTTCGCTCCAACAAACGAGGGGAGAACCTGCAAAACGCGGTACTCCCCCGCCCCATAGTCAGTGAACGGTTTACCTTCTTTTTCAAATGTCCCAATAGGAGAAGGGCGGCGCAAATAGATTGCGTCGCCCTTCTGGATTTCTGGAAGCTTCGTGAAGCGCAGCTTCGCAATTTCATCCACGTATTCCCCGAATGACTGAATATCCAGTTCGCTTCGGTCTGTCTGAATGTTTGTTTTTGTGCTTCTGAGATTGACGAAGTGTTGAAGAACTTCTCCTCCATCGTTGACGGAAACAGGGCTGCAATACCATATTGTCACAAGCGTACTGTTTTTCATAGTCTCGGCACCCGCAATCCTGCTCTTACGATTTCTTTGGATAATTTTTCTTCCGCATCCTCATAACTGAATGTCTGCCCACCCGCGCCGCTACCGGTCATCCCTTCGTCGCCACGCTTATTCCATACGGAAAGCACGTAGTTCCGAACGAGAACCAGAAGCGCGGCGTTCGGCTCCGTTCTGTGGGATTTGGCAAGGGCGATTTCCAATGCGTCCTCATATATACCTCTCAGGCTCAATGCATCAGATGCGGAGAGTTCTTCGGAGATTCTTGGAATAAGTTTTTCGATCTCTGCATTAATATCCATATCAAGTACCCGTAGCCTCAGGCATACTCAACACATTTACATCACGAACTCCGGTTGGAGCCTTGAATTCTGTGGAAATCCCCGTGATCTTGCCGTGATACCACTCCGGGCCGTGGTCAAGACCAGTCTGCCCGAAAATATAGTATTTTTCACCCGCGCCGGTTTTTCCGAGTGCGTCAAGGTAAAAATTTCCCTTGCCTGGGGTCATCTGCTCAACGGGATAAATCACATCAAAGTTGAAGATTCCAGCGGTTCCGGCTGGAAGAAATTCTCCTAGGTAAAGGTTTACCTCCCCCAACGGTGTCAGAACTTTCGATAAACTGATTCCGTTGACCTCACGGCTTGCCGGAACAATTGTGTTTCCGTTCATTTGCGCGTCGGCGTTGAGTTGGAACATGCTAATAGCATCAAGCCATACCACCAATCCGTTTGTCGGTGCGTTGCTTTCATAGATAACTTTTAGCGCATCAGCCAGCATCCAAACAGTAAGCGGCTTCCCCGCAGCGTCAACAATATTGGATGTAATGGCCGGGAGAATGCCGCGTGTTTTGTTGGCTTTGGTATCGGAATCTGCTTTTGCGTATACACCATTTAGGTAAGTGTACTCGATATCCCTGGCGATTTTTTTCATTTTTGCATCGACCTGAAACGCCAGTTCATCCGCAGGATTCGCCTTCTGGCCCGTAACGTTCAGGCCGGAGAGCGTGCCCATGTTAGACATCTTTGCATAAGAAATGCCAACAGATTCTTGAAAAATCTGTGTTACGTTGGTAGTCTGCTTTCTTTTCTTTACAGATGCTTCTGGAGCTGTCAAAGATGCCGCTTCACTGATCGCGGGCTGTGTTCCGCCGTCTGTGGTGTATTCCTGTCCAACAGCAAATTCCACATGATCAGTGTATTTTGTTTTGCCTCCAATCATAGAAGAAAACGGCGTTCTGGTATTGCCTTTGTTGAAAAGCAATCCAGAGTAATTAGGGGTTTCAAAACTGGTTGCAATCTGGTCTGCCATTTAAATTACTCCTTTTTTGTATTTTTCGCTTTTTCGTTCATGAGTTTGATGTACGTTACCCGATCCCCAGATTCAAACGCCTTATTGATCTGTGCGTCCAAGTCTTCGTCTCCGCCTCCGGAGGATGACGAGGTAGGCGGCTTTTGTTGGAGCTTCTGGTTTATCCCTTCCTGAACTTTCTGCTCAAACGTCCCCTTCGGGTAAAACTCGAATTGGGACAGCAGCCCAACCTGGCTTTTTACGCTTTCGGCGGTCGCCGTCTCAAAATTAAACAAGGGAAGGAATTCGTTGGGAATGCCGCTCTGCGAAAACAGGGAAGCCGTTTCTCCTTCCAGTTTCCGAGCGTTTTCCTTACGCTGATGGGATGCTTCTGCGTCCTCATACTTTTTACGGTAATACACCGCTTGTTCCTCCGCCGTCATACTGCGCAAGCGCTCCGCTTCGCTCATGCTGTTGTCGTGCATGATCTTCCATTTCCGGCCCGCTTCCTGCACGGCGGTTTCGGCTGCTTTTTGGGTCTTTGATTTAAGCCATGAAGAAAACCGTTCATCGGATTTAAGAAGGTCATCGTAGTTCACTTCTTCGCCTTTGGGGGTCGGTTCCAAATTTTCATTTGTCTCTGGCATGTAATCATTCCTTTCGTCGATTTTTTGTATGATAAAATGGAGCCTTTATAGCTCCCTTAATCATCGTTTTCAAGTTGTTCGTTTAAAATGGCTTGATACCGTTGAAGGTTGGCTTCAATAAACCGGTCTATTGCGTCATATTCAATCACATCCTTGGATTTTATGATATCATTCAACGATGCGTTCCAATAAGCTGTAACGGAATCGTCTTCGCCATTTGTCAGCGCAACAATCGCGAGGCTTCTCACATCGTATTGTTTGAGCCGATCCAGAGTTTGCGAAATGAACGAGGTGTATTCCCTACCGTCTTCATCTATGATGATGACCACCATAAACCACCCTTTTTCTGTAGATTTTGAATCCGTTTTCACGGAAATACCGTCCGTCTCCCTTGTGATTTACAAGCGTTATGAATTTCCCTTTTTGGATAGCGTAGACCGTTCCATGTGAAGCCACATTTTTCGCTTCTCTCATTATTGCTTTTGCTGCCGGCTTGGTTACTTCATAGCAGTTTTCCCCAACAATAACCTGCACATTTATCCCTCCTATTTGATCGGCTCGGTAATGCTTCTGCATGGATGCGGCGGCGGGTAGGTGGGCGGGAAGTTGATCCCCATTTTCATATCCGACATGCGGAACGTTTGCCCGTTCAATCCTTTGCATGTAGTCGTGGTAACGTCGTCGATGACCGCAATAAACCTGTATTCTTTCACTTGTGCATCCTTGTACGCTTGTGCAACAGCGGTATGAACCATGAAAGATGTAACCATGTCGTAGTATCCGGCGTATCCGCCAGCTGCCGAAGCGTGCGTTCTCCTTAGCTGCCAATGTTTTTGTGCGTTCATGATTCGTACAAATTCAGGAGAATTCATATCGAGGGGCTTCTTTTGAATTAAGTTGGATATGGCTTGTTCTTGAACTTGACGCGCTCGGTAATGTGCATCATTCTCTAACCCAGAATAAAAGTCGCCCCCTGACGGAAGCGTTCCGTCAAGGGATGATTTCACAAAATTTTGATTGATTTCCTGCCTCTTCCCTTTTCCAGTAACAGCATGTGCCATCTTATAGGAATGGTTGTATGCAGCTATTGCGGAAGCTGTCAGAAAAGGGAGGCTCCGCTTCGCTACTGCACGGTTATAGTTCACCATTGAGGCGAAAAGAAACATGAAAAAGGCTTCCTCGCCACGTATTCTACAACGTTTTTTTAAATCATTCATCCATAGCCGCATCTCTCCCTCGTCATATCCATCTTGTTCCCATCTTCTGATTGCGCGATACAGACGTTCTATTTTCTGTCTTGGTAGGTAGCCTTTCATTTCAGTATTTCCGAATTGGTCAAGAACTGATTGCAAGGTGTCCGATAGTTCTTTCTGCTCAGTTTCAATCAATGAAAGTAGCTTTTCCTGCTGTGCGTCAGGAATCTTCCAGAACGTCTTGATTTGATTCTGACTGTTCTTCATCTCCGTCCTCTTCACTTTCGGTTCTCAATTCTTCATTGCGCTTCTTCATGGTTTTAAAATCTTCTTCCTGCTCTGTTTTCTGCCGTTCCATTTCATCCTTTGCATCTACCTCGATTTGGCTTTCGTTGATTGCTGTTTCCTGACTGATTAAGCCGCCTCTATAAGCTTCAATGGCGCGTGAAAGGCTTTTATCCCGGTCGGTTGGTATGCTCCTTTGTAATTTGATGTCAATATCTCTAAAATCAAAATTTTCACCTTTGAGATTTAGTCGGCCAGTAATCAGTTCCCACAGGCGAAGAAGTGCTTTTTTTGCAATCCGGTCAAATGTAGCGCAATACTGGTCGAGCGCATAGAGCTTGTATCCTAATGCAGATGCGTTGTCAGCGTTGGAAAACGCTTCATCCGTCATGTTCGGAACGCCTGTGACCATCGTTATCAGATCGTGGTATTGTTTCAAGGTTCCAAGAATTCCATCGTAATTTACATCCTTAATTAGCCACGAAATGCTGCCGCTCGTACTGTCTGCGCCATCAATGCATAAAGAACGCGCTCTCATTATGATCTCTTCTTCAATCTCCCTGTCAGGGTTCGGCACAAGATTCCCATCTTCATCCTTTTTCGTGAGGTCGTTTTCGTACCGATATCCAATAAAAACGAGTTTGGCTTCGTCATTGTATTTCGTCATGCTACGTATGTTGCCTAAATTTGTTTCATAAGCAGAGATCGTTTCGAGCGCCGGTTCAAACACTGCGATCCCATCGGGGTTTTCAAAAGCAACGCATGGGACATCGTTCCAATGAAGCTCTTCCGGTTCTTGCGGAACCCGATCAACGAATTTTCGTCGTAAGGAATCATCAATCAGTTCGATTACGTCAATATCGTTCCCTGACATATCCTTTTCTTTCCACATTCTGACGACGCCAATCATGTTCGGAGGAGCAGCGTAATCATATACCGCAGCCGTTTGCTTACTATCGAAACGGGTATATACTATCTCGTTATCTTCGTTCTCGTAAGCATAAAGATATGCCGCAGTCGTTATGAGATAATCGTGTACGATCTCTACATACGTTGCGGCATCATCGTTGTATCGCCTGATATATTCAATTGCTTCCGAAAACGAATCCACATATGCTTTTTTTTGCTCATCACTATATCTTGGCTTCTTCCCGGTAAAGGCTTCTCTGATCTTATTTGATGTTTTTTGAATGATTCCTCTTTCATTTTTAGAAAGCGTATAATCTGAAGGCCTTGAAACAGAATACATAGGAGATTTCCCGCCAAGATACCCTTGAACCATATTGACGATATAGTATTCAAAGGCAACAACGATCTTCCCGGCATCGCCCTCTCCCATGAACTGATTTTCGTTCAATTTTCGTGCGTATTTTTTATAAAGGTCAATTCTGTGTTCTAGGTATGGGCGCGCGAACGCAGCTATCTCAGAAATATTTTCTGCTCCGTACCCTTTGAATTGTTCTTGCGTCATTTGTATCATAAAGATCACCTGAATGTAAGATTTCCAGCTGTGATAAATCCTCTTTTGGGTTTGATTACTGTATTGACAAAGTATCTGATATCATCCATAGCGTGATCATTTTCCTTGGTCGGCTTGTCTTCTCCGGATTTTTCGTCCCATACATAAGATTTAAATTCGGATACTGTAGCTTTGCAGCAATCATTAAATAGGATTTTTTTCTCCTGTAGGCACGTTGCCACATTTCGAATACCGTTAAGCACATCGTTTTCTGCTGAAGTTACGTTGAATCTTCCATGCTTCCTGATACATGCAATAAAACTCGCTGCTGACGGGTCAACGATAACGGATCGTATTGGCAGATTCTCGGCAAGGGTTTCCAAGTCTTTATAATATTGTTCATCCGTCCTTACATTCTTGCTGGCGCGTCCGTTATGATAATATTCCTTTACCCTGTACCAAACGCCTTTATATCTTCCCCATAATCCTGCTGAGAAAGGGTTCATCGTCCCGTAATCACAAGAAATATAATATTGATCGTATTTCCTCTCCTCGCACGGAACAAGATGCTCTTTTTCTCGGAACATCGGGTAAATTGCACCCTCTGCCACAACCCACAGACCAAGAACATAGCGCTCATAAAACACACCGGTGTAAATGCTTTCATAGCGTTGCTTTACTTCTTGTGTCAGGTTTAAATTGTCATCCATCGTAAAGTGAAGATGAAGTCTGTTCTTTTTGCCATATTCTTCCTCAACCCACTCCCGGTGAAACCAGTGGTTAGGGTTTTCCGGGTTGCAGTTAAACCAGAACTTCGACCCCTGCACAGAACAGCGGGCGAGAGCCTGATCCACGAAGGATTGAGGCATAAGCGCCACCTCGTCCAGCAGCACACCAGCAAGCGTCATACCTTGAATTAATGAATAACTTGATTCATCCCGTCCTCCAAATATAAAATACCGATTCTTTTTACCTCGAATAGATATATCTATGTAGTTTTGGCTACGGTGCTCCACGATTTCACAAATTCCGCCCAGCCATAGCTTTAATTGCATTACAATATTGCGCCGTATTGAGGCAATTGTTTTACCACAAATAGCGAAGTTTTGATTTTGATAGTTTTCAAGGCTCCATAAAATAAACCCTATTGTCATTGACAGGGTTTTCCCAGATCGTACAGAGCCGTCACAAACAATAGCATCAAAGCCTCTGTAACGATCCATTTTCCACCAAAGCATGGCCTTTATTTGTTTTTGGCTGAACTTATCATACTTCACGCTTGTTCAAATCCTTTAAACTTTCTGCTATAGCATCTATAAGGTTATTTCCTTCTCCATCGCTTGATGCATCTTCTTTTTTCCATCCAAAATTATTCTCTAACGTAAACTGTGCTCCACGTGATCCGTCTCGATCAAATAATCTTCCTTCTGCATACGCTTCAATTCGAAGCTTTGCCCGGGATATCACTTCTTCAAATGCTTTGGATCGGTTTTTATAGTTCAATAAAGACTGGCGGCTTTTTAAACCAAGATGCAACGCTAGTCCGCAGACTGTAGGCGGCGTGGGTTCTTCTAAGAAAACAATTCGGCCTTTGCATACAACAGGTTGACCTTCGCAATCTAAAAGCGGTTGGCCCTTCAATGATTCAAAATAATTATCTATTTTCTCTTCCATTTCTTTCGCAGTTTTGTATCTTAACGCTGCCACTTAGTTTCACCTGCCTTTGGATAAAAATAGAGAACCGCCTGAGGGATGGCGGTTCTCTGGTATATTTTTGAGATCACTATTTACTAGCCATTTTCTGCTGGAGGAACGAAATCTTTTCGAGCACCATGCAATCCAGCCGGTCAAAAAGCTTCCAGAGCCGGCGTTCGTCTTCGTCCTCGGAATTATACGTGGCGCGGATGCGGGTGAGCAGGTCTGTCGAATTCATCAATTCATGCAGTGTTGCAAGGTCGACCAGCCTCTCTACACCTTCGTAGTCTTCCGTTTCAGGCAATGGAACATTGCTTAAAAATCTTAGAACTGCGCCGAATATCATCAACTCCTGATATTCAGGAATATAGTCGCCATCATCTGTGAAGGACCCCAGGATAACATAATCCACAAAGGCGGAAGTTTCCACAAGGCTCAGTTGAGTTTTAAGTTGAACCGGGATTGTTTCTCCTCCCGCATGGTATTTGATAGTAACGATTCCTTGCGGCTTCAATTTACAGAGTTTATTAACTTGGTAATGTGTTAATTTATCCATAATAATCTCCTTTGCAATAGTTCCCCGGTATTACCGCCCCGGGGAAAGGCGGCGAAGGAGAAAGAGGTGAAAGGGAGTGCGTTTTACACGTTCTCCATTATTCATTATAAACGAACAAAACGAACATTGTGAACAAAACGAACGCTTACGAAAATTTATTTTAATTTTTTTGTTTCACGGGTATAGGCCATGCGTAAAGCGTCTTTTGAATCATGATGGCCCATTGCGGCAGCAACCTCATCCCAATCCATACCATTCAAAACGTGATAAAACATGATGGTTTGGATTCTACTATTCTTAATCGCATCTACATAGTTGCAAACTTCTTCTTTTTTGGCTTCAAGCGCTATTATCTCCGATTTCCACTTTCTAATCATCCTATCCGTATCGGGACGAACGCCATAGATTGATACAGAATGAGAAGTGTATGGATAGTCTATATATGAGCCTTTTACAGAATCATGAACTATTTCGCATTGTCGTTTCTGTATCATCAATTTTAGAGCTGATATTTTTTTATCAATATTTTTGTATCCATCAAGGTCTTTTTTTAAAACCAATTAATATTCACCCCTTTTTATTTTTTCCCCGCTCGCCTCCTCTTGTTGCACTTTCTCCGTCGTCATGATGCAATAGCCTTCTGGGATGTCAAACGCAGGGCCGCGTAGGATATATGTAACCCGCCGTTTAATACTGAGCCCTTCATAATCGCCTATCCTTTCATTCCACAAATATAAACACAAAATATCTCCAACGTTATAGCATCGATCATCTTTACGATATTCCCAAGGTTTTATTCCAATATGAGCGGCTATGTAAGGACTTTCCAAAATCTTTATTTCGTGCGTTTTCGGCTTCATATCGATCCACCCACATAATTCGCATCGCAATGGTTCGTTACCTATTGCATGCGTATCGTAATGACAGTAAGGGCATTCGCCATCTTTAAAAATGGGTAGTTTATCAGACATCATTTCCACTTCTCCAATTCATTTTATTTATTCTCTATTTTTCTTCTGAGGGAATGTATGTCCCGTGCTTTGCCCAGCCCTCGCGCGCTCGCTCATAAACGCCTGCTCGCTGCAAACAGCGATATTTGCATATAGGGCAGTAGCCGGGAGAGATCGGGCAATGTTTGACACCTGCAACCGACTTGACTACGATGAAGCGCAATCTGCACAGAATATTTGCGTGAATATGACTGGTGCAAATTATTTGGAGGGCGAGCTTGCCGGGGTCAAGCTTGATCATGGTTGTTCACTCCTTCGGAATTTTAGGCTTTATGCAGGTTTCAAAAATTTTTACAATCCGCTTTGCTGTTGATGGGTAAGTCTTTTGGACGCAACACAAGGCTTCTCCGGGATCAACTTCAATTCCGCACTCATCTGCAAAACCCACAATATGGTTTGCGATTTCTGCATCGTTCGTAATAGCAGCGAGTTCGCATTCAAGCAGCGTTTCCCAGTCATATTCAAGGTCGGCAAAATATCCAAAATTTTGATAAATTAAATCAATTGCGCTTTTTAATGTCGCGTTTCGGTCGATTGCAGTTTCACATGAAATTTTGCTAAGTAAATAATCCGGCTTGATTCTCCGGCACAATCCAAAAAATGATTCTTTCCCCGGCGTTGGAACCCACTTGTAAGAATAATTTCCACAGTCAGACATGATCTGTAAGCGATAATTGATTGTGTCAAATTCAAAATCTGCCCATAGGCAGGTGCCATAATCAGAATCTCCCTTTTCCTGCCGGTAGGAAATTCGCGTAATGCATGGATGATAAATGTTTACTTCTGGCATTTCTATCCTTCCCTTTGATTCATCCTGAATAGCCTTTTGTCGCAGTTTGCGCAATAAGCGTAGGCGCCTTTGGTGTGGTATAGCATATCGTACAAACTGGAATTGTCCGCTTCGCTGCCATCAAATCGGGGCAACTTTTTAAGATATTCAAAGCTGGCGTTCATCGTATCGCCTGTACGGCGCAGATAGTTGAACAAGCCGTTACCGGTATCATCCGCCAAAACCCTGTGAAATTTAACTTGCGCCACTCCACGTGGATCGTCCAATACCTTTACGACTTCCACCACGGCTTTGGATTTGTTTTCTTTGCCAAATGCGTACAAGCAAAAGTCCCCAGGTTCAAAGCTGGCAGAGCTATTACTCTCTCTAGTCATGCCCGTTCTACCTCCCCAAATAAACGTTCATACGTTTCGATTTCTTCTGTTTCAATTTGTGCGCTTATTTTCCCCAAGAGACTTTCCTTCGTGGAAAACCAATTTCCTGCCTTCGTGTGATAAATTGCAAGATTTTCCGGCAGTTCGAACATAAATCCATAACCACGTGAAGCGAATACCTTCTCAGCTTGCTCGGTATCATAGACTTTTCCGTCCATAAAAAATTTTGCCATTTCTATCCCTCCGCCTCCTTAATCCCAAAAGCCACATATCCGTTTTTAATCCCCCAACCGCTCAAAACGTAGGTAATCATATACGTTTTTTCTTTGATCGGATGGTGGGTGATTAGTTTGTACGGGTCATACGGTTCAAACTGTACAAGATCACCTTTCTGATATCCCCGGTCGTTTTCGCGGACTTCAAAGCACTTGTCTCCATTCAGCACATCGTCGCAAAATTGGACGCTTAACTTGATATGATGGCATTTTGGCATTGTTTACTGATCCCCTTCCTTGATTCCCCAGGCCTCGCGCGCCCGCTCATAAACGCCCGCTCGCTGCAAACAGCGATATTTGCATGTAGGGCACCATTTGTGATGTGCCGGCCAGTATTCCGGCTTTGCAATGGCCTTGATTGCCAGGAATCTTAACCGACACAACACATTGGCGTGGATACGGGCAGTATATATGGCGCTATACGCCATGTAGCGGATTTTCCGTTTCATCATTGTGCCTCCTCATAAGCAATCCTCTGCCCGCACTCCGGGCATCTCCCTGGCCTCCTGCTTGTGTCGGCGCGCCCTAGTTGGGCAGAGCAGTACGGGCAGGTATATACGACCGTGCCGTAAAACGTGTATTGTTCAATTGCCTGTTCCGGCGGTTTGCTCTTTCGTATTTTTCGCATTGGGATCTCCTTTCGCTGTAAGATAATGTTCGAATTCCATTCTTTCCTCGTCCGACATCGGGCACCAAACAGGGATCCCCTTCCACCGTTTGTACCGCATGTACAGGGGATATACCGCAGGATGGTTGATGTTCAGTGTGTATCCATAGGGATTGTCTTTGACGATTGATTCTGTAGATAATTTCATACTTCACGTACTCTTATCCCAAGCACCCAAAGCATAAGCTTTCGCTTAATGATGTAATCTTTGGGGCGGAATCCTTTCGCGTCTTCTACCACCATGCTGCCGTTCTCTTCATACACAAAGTCGGCTATGTATTTAACCGCCCTTTCGCCGTCTTGCTTAGGGACAAGCTCAAACGGAACTTGGCATCTGAGATTACGGATTTTCCCAGCTCGCTGGAGTAGTTTTAATTCCGCGTATCGTTCCGCTTCATGCCTGCTGTCAAACTTTATTCCCTCCAGAAGCGTCTTCTGCGCGTGATACTTGTTCACTTTTGAAAACCTCCGTATAAACTTGCCTTACCGCTCGCTTTGCTACATTATGGCCGTATAATTCACAATACGCCTTAAACGAAGTTCTGAGCTCCAAGATAATGGCCTCATACCCGATAGGCTCATTCATTCTCTTCACCCCGTTTCTGGTATGAAATCGACGTGTGAAGCGCGTTATTCATGTATTCATCAAGATCATACGAGGGTTCTCTATCGCCCGATTCTACTTGCCGGATAGGATAATTTTTGTTCTCGTAGTTTCCTTCTGTGATCTTTTGCCAATTTGCGGGCTTTAAAATCCAGTCGAAAGAACAGCCATGCCATTTCCCGTCGCGCCCGGTGAGAAATTCGCTTCGCTCTATTTTTTTGCAGACATCACGAAATTCATCTACCGATATTTTTTTAGCACGTAGGGCTTTCTTCCGGTTTGCAGTCCACTTATCAATAGCATTTGGCTTTGGAAGAGAAGGGCAGCAATCAATGAATGCTTTACGGTAATCGTCATATGGGAAACTGTCAGCCGCCTTGGGCGGCGTTCCTTCCCCCACACCCCTATCCTCTCCTATCTCTAACCTATCCTTACCTAACTCTAACCTAACCTCGGTATCCATTTTGTACACATCGTGTACACGCTTTGTATACATCCCGTTTTTCTCAAGGATGAGTTGTGATTTTTCGTCAACATACTGCGTTTCATGATACCTATCTTTTTGGATGTAATTGTGGATTCTCCAATCCCGAATAACACACACTCCGCTTGTGAAAGGGATGATGAATTGTTTCATAATCAGCATTTTCAAATCATCTTCACTGCATCCAACCATTCGTGTGATTTTTTTAGGTGAAGATATGAAACCGTCGTCATCCGCTCTAATAGAAAGCTCGTAATAAAGGAGCCTTGAAGAGATTGGCATATCTAAAAATGCATCGGTATCAATAACCTTTAGGCTGAACATCCTTCGTTCCGCCAAACTCAGCGCCCCCCTAAAATGTAATCTGTTCTTTCGGCATCTTTGGTTTCTGCAAATGTCGAAAATGTGCTCTTACCGGCACAACGTCCTCTCCTTCCTGCTCTGCAACATACCTCCGCAGCGCTTCCACAGTCTGTGCTGTTTTTCTAATTCTCCCGTCGCTTTCCCGCAGAAATTCTTTTATTTCTCCTACATTGTTGCTTTTCCAGTAACCTTTATCCGCACTGGATGATAGAATGTGCGCTCCTTTTCGCCTAGCGTCCTCTATAAGCGCCCTAACCGTGCGATCCGGTAAACCGGTACGTCTTTGCAGTTCGTGGCGAGAAACGGCATTTTTGCGCCCATAAGGGATATACTCGGTAATGTCGATATTCATGGTTCATTCCTCCTTCAAAAAGGAAGATCATCGTTTCCGATTTCTTCAAAATCATCATTGGACACATTTAGATTTGGCTTTCCGCTTCCGATTTTGGATCCGCAGAAGCTTACGTTATCCGCCACAATTTCAACTGACGTCCGTTTATTCCCGCTTTTATCTTCATATTTTCGCGTTTGAATTGATCCCTGAATGGCAATCATGGAGCCTTTCGCGAAGTATTTCTCCACAAACTCTGCTGTCTGCCTCCATGCAACCACATTCAAAAAATCCGCCCGACGCTCCCCATCCTTCTGACAGTTGCGGTCTACCGCAACTGTGAAGGAAACGACGGATAGGCCTGATTGTGTGGTTTTCAGTTCCGGGTCTTTTGTCAGGCGACCCATAATGACAACGTTATTAATCATGCTTCGTCCTCCAAATAATTTTTGTGAAATTCCTGTCTGAATTCTTCAATCGTCCAGTTGTTTTTCATCATTGCTTTTCTTTGACCCCATTGATGGAGTGAAAGCATTGTTTCGGAGTTCCTATGTACTGATTTCGTCCCGTTCCTATGGCAGCGATCCCCGCACAGATAAACCTTCAAGCCGTATTTTTCGCTTTTCTTCCGCATAGCCCCGCCGAAGATGTGATGGCATTCCAGTGGATCGCCGTTGCCGTTTCTCCCACAAAGCCAACAGACACGTTCATCCATTTTTCCAGCCTTCTTTCAGTAAAGCGAGTTCTCTCGGTGTCATTGTTTCGATCCCCTGTTCCTTGCACTCCATCACAATCAAGTCAATCAATCGTGACATTTGCCGTGTATCATATTCGCTTGATCCATAGTAAGAAATAACGTTCGTGTATCCATCCAGTTTGCTGTGGCCCATTTCCTCACAAATCCATCCAATCCCGTGGGTCTCCCAGATTCGCTTGTAATGGGCCACAGCCTCGTTCTTGATGGGGGTTACATAATAATTTCCCCCGATCGCACGGATCGCCTCGCAGTATACCTCCAACGGAGTGATGCGCAGCCTGGCGGCAAGCTGCCCGATCAATACCCAGCAATAGGCGTTTGCATCAAGGGATCGTTTTTTTCGATATTCCTTTAATTCCGCAACATACTTTTTACCTGGCTCCTGATTCTCGCAATATTGCTTTGCAGTTTCCGGACTGTCTACTAAGATGGACAGCCATGTCCCTCTCTTATCCCGCCGCCACTCAGCTTCCGTGTACTTGATTTCAGTCATAGCCCTTCACACTCTTGCCTATCGGCCTCTTCTTTCTTTGCTTTTTCTTTCTTAATCCGTTCTTTCATTTCCAATATAGCTTTTACATAGCCTTCAATATTTTTAGGGTGTTTACGCATGACAGCGCGGAATGCTTTTTCGTAAGGAGTTCCAGTAATTTCTTCATACTCTTCGCAATAAAGCAACAACCCTCTTCGGGTTTGCTCTGTCTCTTCGTCAATGTAAGGATCATCACTAAATCCCCATTCAAAAACTCGCTCGTTATTCTTATCGACAATGCATAGATATTTGATCTTTCCTGTATTGCGGTTTACTTCCAAGCGGGAAACAGTGAACGAAATATATCTGTTCTTTGGCACATGTTTTGATTTTCCGTCATTGCTTTTCTGCTCTACGGTATCGATTTTGATCCAAATTGGAATTTTCGTATACAACTCCCGGCCGATCCCAAGGCTGAAACACGCTCTTTTGAAAGCATCGCTGGCCTCGCCCTTGACTTTCTCGGTGTAGGACGCAACGCCGCAGTCCTGTTTCGCCACCCAATGTTTATGCTCGTCATCCCACACCTCTATTGTGCAATACAGAGCGCCTTTGATCTCCGTGTATGTATCCTGCCAGCCAAGCACTCCAAAGGTTTCGTCCAAGATTCTCCGGCAAGCCCGGCTATCAACATATAGCAAAAACTGTGCATTACCTTCCACACAACCCTTCATGCGAAGGTCAACTTCATCTGCCCGAAGCGGTCTGATATCTTTCATAATGACACCTCAATGGAAATCCGATTCTCTTAACCCCGTGATCTCATATGGAGAGGCAGGTCGGTAATACATGGAAACCTGATCTTTTATATCCGAAATTTCATCCTGAAGGAGTTCACGTTCGGCTTCCATTTCGGAAATCTGATCCCCTAATTCGTCGATATAGTCTAAAACCTGCTGGATCGTGTAGTTCACGCCTTGATCCAGTTTTCCGTAACATGCAGGCATAGTGATAAATAATTGGCTCAAATCAATTTGCATTTGACATTCCTCCGATTGTCCCATATACTAAGAATGGTTTTATTGTGTTTGCCGCTTTTCCGATGGCAGTCGGGAAGCGGCTTTATTATTTTGCTTCGATTAGCTCCAATATCCCGCACTCCTGCACCCGGTGGAACTGGTTGGCAAACGGCAGCAACGCATTCCGCGCCTTGATGTACTCTGGATCATCACAGTCCAGCGCGCACAAATGGTACGCAAGCTGCCGCGCTATACGGACGTCCACTTTAACGCCCAGACTCCCGCACCATAGCGGCCAACAGGCGTAATCGATGTTAGCTCCGCGCAGGTCGGCAGCGCGCAGGTCGGCTTTGCTCAGGTCGGCAACGCACAGGTCAGCTTCGCACAGATTGGCTCCGCGCAGGTCAGCTTCGCACAGATCGGCTCCGCGCAGGTTAAAATCTAATAACCTGTCCATCTCCCCACGTGCGATCAGGTTTATGGCCTCTTCCCGGTCAAACTTTTTCTTTTCCATGATGATTTTTCCTTTCTCCTCCGTTATATCTTTTTGGTCACCCTACTCTCCCAAGCGACCAGCGCATCCTCTCGCCAGCACGCTGCGACGCAAGGGGTGATGGCCAGTAACCCGAGGATGGCCTCTAACCAGATGGGCATCAATCCGCCTCCTCAAGCACGGCGATTGAGAAGCCGTTGCCTTTAATTTTCGACGCTACGCTTTTGCGCATCTGCACAAGGATCTCCATTAGATCGTCCCAATTAAATGTAATCCGCTCGGGCGCCCAACTTTTAAGCGTCCGCAGGCATTCAAATGCATCTGAGATCGCGTCACAGGTGTAAGATAGCGGGTAATCGCCGTTGGTGATTGTTACTTTATATTGTTTCATAGGTGTTCTCCTCTTTCACTGTCAATTCAGGTGTGTAGCTTTTTGGTTTTGGCGGTTTGCTGTAAGGGTATTCATTACACGGGCGGTTTCATACACGCCACTATTTGGCCATGTTTATAACATTTCACGTCAACACCTCAACGCCCTTCCGCGCCGAAAAATCTCCCGCTCGCGGTTGCCGTAGTATAACGCTCTTGCGTCAAGCTCTTCTTGCTCGGTATGTACGACCGGCGGAAGATGCTCCCGCCATGCGGATTTTCGTTCCATTTCTCGTAAAACGCGCTGATTATCTTCTTCCTTTTGACGTTGCGCTTCCTCATAAGCACGACGTTCCGCTTCCCTGATTGCTTCCCAATGCCTTCGGCATAGTCCACGACGATAAACGACATTGGGGCAATTCGGTTCGCTGCATTTCCCTTTCAAATTGCATCTCTCCTTTCAATTGATTCGCAGATGATCCGGCGTAAATAGTCAACCTCCTTTTCCAAGTCTCGGATCCTTTCGCTATCATCAGTTGACTTAATGCCGAAATACTCCATCACCCGCGTTTTTTCAAACATCCATTTCCCGCCCATCTTTTTTGCGGGAACTTCTCCTTTCGCTGCCAGTCTTTTCAGCGTTTCTTCCGCTGTGTCAAACACAATGGATGCGGTATGTAGACCGAACAACACCGGGACGGTATTCCAATTTTTAAATGGAGTTGTTCGGTTCATGACTTTCGCCTCCCTCTTTCTTTGCTTTATGACGCTTTGAATTGTGCATCTTCCGTATAAAACAGCCACCTAAAATCATATTTTTTAAGAAGTGTCTCATGGATTGCGAACGCCTCCGCAAGGGAGAACCCGATTTGATAATTATCTTCCTTCTTGGAAGAGGTGTTCCCTTCAAGTCGATCTGTTACCGTGTTGAAATGAATGTGCAAAACTCTAGAAATATCTGTTTTGGTTATACCTTCAATTCCCATAGCTTTTTTTAAATTTGGGTAAAGCATTTAATCACCTCCTACCTAATTGAGTAGATTGTGGTTTTATTATAGACCTTAAAACGTAGAATGTCAACCATTTTTCGAAATAAATTTACTTAATTGAGTAGATTTTGGTTTACATTAGCTTTCTTTTGTGTTATCATTTAAACGAGGTGATTTAAGTGACAAAAGAGGAATATTTACAAAACGAAATTTTGAAAAACTATCGTAGTGTTATGGCGTTTGCTAAAGATATAGGTATCCCGTACACAACAATAAAGGGCGTTTTGTCACGCGGAGTCGATGGCGCATCTGTGCAAACCGTCATAAAAGTTTGCGACGCTCTCGGGGTTGATATTTATTATTTGTTTAGAGAAAATTTCAATAAAACAGAAAAAAAATCTGCATCGGAATTATCCGATACAGATAATGTTGATTATGATGATTTGGGAATGCAAATTTATCAGTCCCTGTTAAAGCGCGGACTGGTTAAGGAAGGTCAAGATTTGACTGATGCCCAAATTAGGTTTTTGGACGGATTGACCGCTATCATCTCCGCCTACTTCGATGGCGTTGCAAAGTAGAGCAACATCTTGAACCGGCTTTCCATATTTACCGATCATTTTGGCTAATCTTATGTAGCTTTCCGGACACTTTCGCTTTTCCAATAGTTTTTCTTCCATTTTAACCCTCCTAATAATAGACACACGCCTCAAAACGGCGCATTGCATTTAACCACCGTCTGCTGTATAATGAGGGTGCGGAGACGCTATGCGTCCCCTTTATCGGAGTAAGGCAGCCGCGCCGGCCAAAGTGCAAGCTGCCTTATTCTTTTTGCCCTCGTTTCAGAACATTCGTTCGTTTATATATTATCACTCCTTTGCTTGCTCGTCAACTTGATCTTTTTCCGTTTCAAAAATCAACATATCATGCGGGTTGACTTTTAACGCGGCGGCAAGTTTGCATAGGGTGGGAAGCGTCGGCAGATTGCTTCCATTCTCAATATTGACGATTTGTGTCTTGCTTACTCCTGCCTTTGCTTCCAACATTCGCACTGTCATTGCGTTTTGCTCTCTGTATGGCTTTAGCAATACGGTTACTTTGTATTTCACAACAATAGACACCTCGTGTCTATTGTTGCTAATTTTCCCTTAATTTACGCCTAACTGTGAAGAGTAACCACTAACTAAATTTTAGCACATATTTTGTGAATTTTGGTCAAAACGATTTGACCAAGCGAAAAAAACATGCAAGAATATTCTTTAGGCAATTTGTACAAAACGGAGAAAAAAGCAAAATCAAAAAATATTTTCTCAATCAAGTGCAACATTTGACGTTTTTTTTCGTTATATAGAAGGGAGGGCTATTTTATCATAGGTTATCTTTGCATAACTATTAAACATATAATTTGGGAGTGATGAAATGCCTCGAAAGCAAAATAAGCGCCGTGCAGATGGAAGGATCGCCGTGCAGGTATATCTGGGGATGGTGGATGGTAAACGAAAATATAAAACCGTGTACGGCAACACACAAAAAGAGGCCGACGAAGCGGCCCTACAGGTTAAGCTTGCTCTGCGCAAAGGGATCGACGTGACAGCAGAGCGCGATACGTTCGGGGACTGGGCAAAACGCTGGATTAAATACAAAGAGGCGGATATATCTTTTTCTCAGTTCAGGTCTTATGAGGGGTATATAAAACGCTTGGAAAATCTGCATGGATTGCGCATATCCGATATTAAAACCTATGACATACAAGAAATCGTTGACGCTCTGGCAGCCGAGAACCCGCATACCGGTAAGCCTACCTCAAAAAAGACTTTAGGCGATATCAAGCTAACGGCTTCGCAAATATTCCGCTTAGCGATTACAAATCGCGTTTTAGATTATAACCCTGCTGATGCTGTGGTTATCCCCAAGAATGCCCCGCAAAGCCACAGGCGAGCCTTAACAGAAGAGGAGCAAGGCTGGATATTAAACACGCCTCATAAAATGCAGCTTGCGGCCGTAATAATGATGTACACTGGATTGCGGCGCGGCGAATTACTTGCTCTTACGTGGCCTGATATAAACTTGGCTGATCGCACTGTAACGGTAAATAAATCGGTCGAATTTCATGATGGTGTTCCGCACGTCAAGGCATCCACCAAAACAAACGCGGGGATGCGTGTGATATCAATTCCGGAAATTCTGGCGGTCTACTTATCAGATCAGCCTAAATCAAGTTTATTGGTATTCCCCTCCGCGACTGGGCAAATTGTGTCAGAAAGCTCCTGGCGCGTTATGTGGGATGATTATCTAAGGGAAATTGATAAAAAGTTCGGTTCTCCAAAAGTCGGGAAATCAAGCCTTTTAACCATCCCCCATTTCACGGCGCATTGGTTGCGGCACACATACGCCACGATGCTCTATATGGCGGGTGTGGATGTGCTGACAGCAAAAGATCTGCTTGGGCACTCAGACATAAAAACAACGCTTGGTATTTATACGCATCTGGACACCAAATTTAAAATAAGATCAGTGGACAAACTTAACGATTATCTGGGTAATGCAAGTCAAATGCAAGTCAACAAGCATTAAATCTAACGTAGTTACGGGCATTTATGCTATATTGTAGGTCGCACCCCACGCGGGTGCGTGGATTGAAATCCCGCCGCCCTCGTGCGTATCAATCACCTCGCGCTGGTCGCACCCCACGCGGGTGCGTGGATTGAAATCGCTGAATGCCCGAACCACCATATTCCCGACGCGCGTCGCACCCCACGCGGGTGCGTGGATTGAAATGTAGCCGCATTAGCGACTAAAGAGCCGCCAGAACCGTCGCACCCCACGCGGGTGCGTGGATTGAAATATTGACGACGTGCAGCTTACCCCCAAGCGCGTGCCGGTCGCACCCCACGCGGGTGCGTGGATTGAAATGATCCGGAGACCAATCAGATCGCGCGCTCGTGGATGGTCGCACCCCACGCGGGTGCGTGGATTAAAACAGGCATGCCGAAATAAGTCTGCCGATTCACGAATATTGTATAGAAATCCCGTTTTGTCGCATCCGACACAGCGCGCTACATCTCATACAATTGATGAGGCATCGGCAATAATAATATAGGCTTGCTCATGCATATATATAGAACACACTTTCACATAGGTAGGTAAATAAAGAGAATACAAATTTGCTCCTATATAGGTGATATTCAAGTCGAAGTGTGCGTAATATGGGATTAAACCAGAAGGGTAGCGCCCCACGCGGGTGCGTGGATTGAGATGAATGCCGTTTCGCCTTACCATCCATTCTGAAATAAGCTTTTCTTAATTATTGCAAGTATCATGTGCACAACATGTTTGAATTGGAGGCTATCCATGGCGGCATTTACAAATACAATTTCCAATCTGAATCAAATGCTCAACTCCATCCTTTGGGGCCGGGGGATGCTCCTTTGCTTTCTGCTGGTCGGCTTTCTGTTCACGGTCGGCACACGTTTTTTTCAGGTCCGCTGGTTATCCAAATGGATGCGCCTGACGGTCGGCAGCCTCTTCGCCAGGAAGGGAGGCAGGCAGAAGCTACCTGCCCATTCCATCACCCCGTTCCAAGCACTCTCCACCGCACTCGCCGCCGCAATCGGCACCGGCAACATCGTCGGTGTTGCTATCGCCCTTTCTACAGGCGGCCCGGGCGCGATCTTCTGGATGTGGGCTTCCGCTTTTCTCGGCATGATGACAAGCTTTGCGGAAAAAACGCTCGGCATCCGCTACCGCTATCCGGATGCAAAAAATCGCTGGGTAGGCGGCGCAATGGTCTATATGGAAAAAGGGCTTCACTGCAAATGGATGGCTCTGCTCTTTGCAGCCCTTTGTATTCCCGTCTCCTTCGGCATGGGCAACCTCTCGCAGAGCAATTCAATGGCGCAGGCTATGAAAAACGCCTTCGGCGTATCCCCCAAAGTGACAGGAGCAGCGGCGGCCATATTGATTGGAATTATCTTGCTCGGCGGTATCAAACGCATTGCCGCCGTGACGGAAAAACTAGTTCCCATCATGGCAATTCTGTATTTAACAGCAGGCTGCGCTGTAATTTTGATAAATATTCGCCGCCTTCCGCAGGCGGTCGGCGGTATTATTTCAGAGGCTTTTTCCATTCGTTCTGCCATAGGTGGAACAGCGGGCTACGGCATGGCCCGCGCACTGCGCACCGGCGTTTCAATGGGCGTCTTTTCCAATGAGGCTGGGCTCGGCACTTCCGTGATCGTCCATTGCGATGCGGATGTAAAGGAGCCGGTCGAGCAAGGCATGTGGGGCATTTTTGAGGTGTTTGCGGATACGCTTGTATGCTGCACTGTCACCGCGCTCGCCATCCTCACCTCAGGGGTTTGGGCTCCTTCCTGCGCGTACAGCGGCACCGCCCTATGCGCCGCCGCCTTTGCCACAGTATTCGGTGCTGCCGGCGAAAAATTCATTGCCATTTCAATTGTATTATTCGCTTTTGCCACGCTCATCGGCTGGTCATATTATGGGGAAAGAGCTGTTTCCTACCTATTGGGCGACCGAGCTGTTCCCCTTTATAAAATTCTGTTTGCCGCCGTCGTCCTTCTGGGCAGTACGGTCCGGATGGAGCTCGCATGGAGCTTATCCGACACGTTTAACGCCCTGCTGGCAATCCCAAACCTGATTGCTATCACGATTTTAAGCCGAGAGGTATTCCAGCTTACCAAAGATTATGTACACCGTTATTTTCTCACACAAAAAACAGCAAATAGCCAACGCATAAAAGCAGCCGTTCCCGGCCATAACAGATGCAGAAGAGGTTGACGGAGCAAATCAGTTCTCATTTGGCTCGAAAGGAATGATCATATGGCAGATCCTAAATTAGCAGGTGGGCTAAATTCTCTTTTGAAAAAAGATGCCGGGGTAAACGAATATTTTCTCTCCCTCCCGAGCGTTGCGCGGGAAAAACTGCGTGATTGCGGCAAACAGATAAAAACGGAGAAGGATTTCTATGAACTGGCAGAAACTTTCGTAAAAGAGGAATCCTAAGCCTACGTTTATTCCAAAGAACAGGCGGTCCATCCGGGGCCGTCTGTTCCTTTTTGCTCCTAGATACGGCAAAACTCAACCGGTTTTATTTTTGCTGTTGTTTGCCGGTTTATCTGTTGTTTTTCTCATCGCAAGAGTATATACTAAATGCTGTAAATTAATAAACGTTGTGAGGTTTCTCTATGGATTTCGGTTTTTTAAAAATCGGCGCTTTCAGCCCGCGCACCTGTGTTGCCAACCCAAAACAAAATGCAATCTATACGCTGGACGCCCTGCGCCATGCACAGGAAGAGGGCGTTCAGGTGGCCGTGCTGCCGGAGCTCTGCCTCTCTGGCTATACCTGCGGCGATTTATTTGGGCAGGATGTGCTGCTTGACAGCTGCGAACAGGCGCTGCTCGGCCTTGCGGAGCAGACGAAGGGCTTTTCTACCGTGATCGTCATAGGCATTCCCTTACGGGTAGACGGGTTTCTTTATAATTGTGCTGCCGTTCTGCACCGTGGTAAAATCCTCGGCTTTGTACCAAAGACTTACCTGCCGAATTACCAGGAATTTTACGAAAAGCGGTGGTTTGTCTCGGCAGAGCAGGCAAAGGCGGAAACGATCCGCTTTGCAGGAGAGGATATTCCGTTTGGAAACCTGCTTTTTCGCTTGAATGACCGCGCGGTGCTTGGCGTTGAAATTTGTGAGGATCTTTGGGTTCCTCTGCCGCCCAGTACACGGATGGCACAGGCCGGAGCAAATGTGATCGTCAACCTCTCCGCCAGCAACGAAGCGGTTGCAAAAAATGACTATCGCCGCGCCATGATTGCACAGCAGAGCGCCAAAGCACTGTGCGCTTATGCCTATGCCTCCGCAGGCGTTGGAGAATCTACGACAGATCTCGTCTTTGCCGGCGCATGCACAGTGGCGGAAAACGGCACGCTCCTCGCAGACAGCCCCCGCTTTTTACTAGAGGGCAGCGAAGCGGTTGCCTGCGTCGATCTGGAGCGGCTTTTATCCCAGCGCAGGCAAAATGGTAGCTTCCCGGATAACGCCACCCTCGTCCCTCCACCAGCCTACCGAGTGATCGACGCGCCGGTTCCCGCCCTGGAAGAAGCGCAGATCAACCGCGCTTATGATAAACACCCCTTTGTGCCGGATGACCGCGTTAAGCGGGAGGAACGCTGCCGGGAGATTCTTTCGATTCAGGCGGCGGGGCTTGCCAAGCGGCTTTCCCACACCGGGATGCAGAAGCTGGTGCTCGGCATTTCCGGCGGGCTTGATTCGACGCTCGCGCTACTTGTCTCTGTTCGGACGATGGAGCTTTTAAAGCTGCCGACCAACAACATTATTTGCGTTACTATGCCGGGCTTCGGCACAACAGACCGCACCTATGACAACGCGGTAGAGCTTATCCAGTGCATCGGTGCGACCTTCCGGGAAATTGATATCCGCCCAGCCTGCCTACAGCATATGGCGGATATCGGCCATGATCCCATTCTGCACGACGTAACCTATGAAAACACGCAGGCCCGTGAGCGCACACAAATCCTGATGGATCTCGCCAATAAGGAGGGCGGCATTCTCGTCGGAACGGGGGATTTGAGCGAGCTCGCCCTTGGCTGGTGCACCTATAATGCCGACCACATGAGTATGTATGGTGTTAACTGCGGCGTGCCCAAAACGCTTGTGCGCCATTTGGTTGAGAATTTTGCCGCCCAGGCGGATGCACGTACCGCGCGTGTGCTGCGCTCGGTGCTCGACACGCCTGTCAGCCCAGAGCTCCTGCCACCGGATGAGGTTGGCCAAATCGCACAGAAAACAGAGGAGAAGATCGGCCCCTATGAGCTGCACGATTTCTTTCTCTATCATTTTCTCCGCTTCGGCACAAATCCCCAGAAGCTTCTATTTCTTGCCAAGCGCGCTTTTGGCGATCAATATACCCAACAGCAACTCACGGCATGGCTGCGGCTGTTTTTAACGCGCTTTTTCCAGAGCCAATTTAAGCGCTCCTGCCTGCCGGACGGCCCAAAGGTGGGCTCCGTCAGCCTTTCTCCGCGCGGGGATTGGCGTATGCCATCCGACGCGCAGGTGAACGCTTGGCTTGACACATTGGAAAATAAGGAAGCGGAGTAAACATCGGAAAGATAACCCTTCCGAACTGCGTATGGTGCTTTTCGATCATAAATTCCACTTAAAATTTTGGCTGTGCAAAGCCACATCATGCCGCAGCCTTGCACAAGAAAGGGATGGTCATAACCATGTCGGACCTAAAGCCACGCATTTACACCGTTGCCACCGCCCATCTGGATACCTCCTGGAACTGGGATTTTGAAACAACGCTGCGCGAATACATACCCGCTACCCTACGGGATAATTTTGCGCTCTTTGAGAAATACCCGGATTACCGCTTTAGCTTTGAGGGGAGCTACCGCTATGAACTGATGGAGGAATACTATCCGGAAGAATTTGAAAAGCTGAAGGAATATGTTGCACAGGGGCGGTGGAATGTGACCGGGAGCGCATATGAAAACGGGGATGTCAACATTCCTTCTCCGGAAGCGCTCTTTCGCAACATCCTCTATGGGAACAGCTATTTTGACAAAACGTTCGGCAAACGCAGCACGGATATTTTCCTGCCGGACTGTTTCGGCTTCGGCTGGGCGCTGCCGAGCATTGCACGGCACGCAAACCTCTCCGGCTTTACCACGCAAAAGCTGACCTGGAGCTCGGCCTTCGGCATACCCTTTGATCTAGGCCGTTGGTACGGGGTGGATGGCCGCTGGATCTATGCCTCTCTCGACGCGCGCAGCTATGTGGCGGAGCTTGACAAGGTGCGCAAAAACCGTGCCGTCTCACAAAAGCTCAAGGCGAATCTCAAAAAGTATAACCTCCCCTTTACCTATATTTTTCACGGAACGGGGGATTGCGGAGGAGCCCCAAAGGAGGAATCCGTCGCCACCGTCTGCCAGGAGCTCTCGGAAAACAAAACGGAAAAAAGTGATGTGCTCAGCGCGCCGGCCGATCAGGTTTTCCGTGATATGGAAGCGGAGCTGACGCCAGAGCAAAAGGCTAGCCTCCCCTTCTGGAACACAGAGCTCGTTTCCACTGATCATGGCGTGGGCTCTTACACTTCGCGCGCAATCGGCAAGCGGTGGAACCGTCGCGCGGAACAGCTGGCGGATGCGGCAGAACGCAGCGCCTCGGCGGCAATGTGGCTGGGGGCGGCCGACTACCCGCAGGAGAAAATGGATACCGCATGGAAACGGATCATCGCCCATCAGTTCCACGATGACCTCACCGGCACCTCTCTAATGCGCTGCTACCAGCGCAATTGGAACGATTATATCCTCTCGCTCAACGAACTTGCAGAAGAATACCGCGCAAGCGTGGGCGCCGTATCCACTCTGATGGATACCTCTTTTGTCAAGGGCACGGCCCTGCTCGTCAACAATCCCCTCCAAGGGAGTGAGAACCGCATTGGTCCGGTCACGGCTTTTATTCCCGTTTCTGAAAACTGCCAGTATCTTCGTGTTTACGATCTGAATGGGTCAGAAGTGCCTGCGCAGGTGCTTTCGCGCAACGGCGAGGCTCTAAAAATTGTATTCATCGCAAGCGTTCCCTCCATGGGCTATGCCGTATATGATGTGCGGGAGTCCGGGGAGCCCTGCCCCATCCAAACGCGTTTACGCGCGCAGGAAAAGCTGCTGGAAAACGAGCGTTACCGCCTCACGCTTGACCATAACGGCGATATCTCCAGCATCTATGATAAAGAGGTTGGGATGGACCTGCTTACCGCCCCCATCCGCATGGGCGTCCACCACTACTTGGGCAGCACGCACTGGCCCGCATGGGAGCTTGATTTCGTTGAAGTGATGACAAAGCCGATAGCGTATGCGCGTGCGCCTAAATTCACCATCTTGGAGAACGGCCCCGCCCGCGTTGCGATCGAAACGCTGCGTGTGTGCGGCCCCTCGACCTTCCGTCAGGTTATTTCCCTGTCTGCCGGAGGCGATACGGTGGAGGTTTATAACGAGATCGAATGGCGCAATATGCGCAGCTTGCTCAAAACGCAGTTTCCGCTGGCGGTATCCAACCCCAAAGCAAGCTATGACCTTGGCCTTGGCGTCATTGAGCGCGGCAATAATACACCGAAGCTCTATGAGGTGCCCGCACAAATGTGGGCGGATATCACAAAGGTGGATGGCAGCTGCGGTGTATCCATCCTGAGCGATTCGAAATACGGTTGGGATAAGCCGCTTGACAACTGCTTGCGGTTGACCGGCATTCACACCCCACAATCCGCCTACCGCGATGAAAGCGGCCAGAATACGATGGATCTTGGCCTAAACCGCTACAGCTTCGGTATTTTCGGCCATATGGGCGGCTATGAAAACGGCACACAGATGGCGGCCGCGCGCTTTAACCAGCCCATGAACGCCTTTCTTGTGGAAAAGCATCCGGGTGCCCTAGGCCGCGAATTCTCCTTTGGCAGGATTAGCGAAGAAAATATATTGGTGCGTGCGCTTAAAAAAGCGCAGGATTCTGATGAGATCATTATCCGTTTCAATGAAGGTGCAGGAAAAAACCACACAAAGCTCCGTTTTGAGCTTGGGGTCGGGATTGCATCTGCACGAGAAATCTATGCCTCTGAGGAACCGCGGGAGGAGGGGGAATTCCTGCTGGAGGGAGGCGTGCTGCAATTTGACCTAAAGGCCTTTGAACCGCGCTCCTTTGCCCTAACGCTCGCGCCCGCTCCGGTGTGCGGCCAGCTCAAGCACAGCATGCCAATCGAGCTGCCTTACGATACGGATCTCCTTTCTTTTAACCGCAATCGGGCGGATTGCGACACTGCTTGCCCTGTAGCCCTACCCGCAGAGCGTTTCCCATCGGAGATCCGCTGCGGCGGCGTGCGCTTTGTGACTGGCCCCAAAGAGGATTTGGCGGCAAATGCTGTGATCTGCCGTGGGCAAAAACTGAGTATCCCGGAGGGCGCAAAATATCTGAGCCTGATGATGGCCTCACTCAGCGGTGATCGGCGCACCGCGCTGACCATCGGCAAAACCGGCTTTCTATTTACCGTGCATGATCTCCTGGAGGCGGTTGGAAAATGGGATCTCTACGGCATGCAGGAGACTGGGCAGATTAAGCAGACCGTTCTTGCCTGGAATGCGACTCATCTCCATAGAGGCGATGCGGATAGCTACGGCGAGCAGGCGTATTTTTTCAAATATACGTTCGAAATTCCAGAGGGAGCGAAATCCTTTACCCTCCCGCTCGATCAAAACCTCCTTCTTCTGGCTGCAAGCGGCACAGATCTTCCCGCCTGCCGGACAGCCGCGCCGCTGTATGACACGCTTAAAAAACGGGAATTTGATTTTTGGATCACAGAAAAAGACCGCAGGCTTGCACACCCTGGGATGCTCTCCAAGGCGGCGGGTTTTCTAAAATTCGGCGGCAGCTATGTATCCCGCTCCCTGCAAAGAGAAATCGACCTATTATAACCAATAAGCTGATACAAAGAAAAGGAGCGCGTTGCAGCACTAGCAATGCGCTCCTTTTTCTTTTCCTCCGTGCTATCAATGCGATTCAGCCCTTTTCATCTGAGAAAGCGGCCGTATCCTCATATGTCTCCGGGCAAACCTCCCAAATCTTTTCCCGCAGCGCAATAAAGTCTTCCAATGCCTCCGGCTTCTGCTGCGGGTTGCGCAAAAGCGAAGCCGGATGATAAGTGCCCATCATCCACACGCCGTTTTTTTCCATAAATTGACCGTGCTGCTTGGTGACACGAAAATTCTTATCGATGAGGCGTTGTGCAGAAATTCTCCCAAGGCAAACAATAATCTTTGGCCGAAGCAGGCGCACTTGCTCGCGTAGCCAAGGCAGGCAGGCCTCCTGCTCGGCAGGCAGCGGATCGCGATTTTTCGGCGGACGGCATTTTACCATATTGGCAATGTAAATATTTTTGCCGCGTTCCAAATCAACCACAGCCAAATATTGATCGAGCAGTTTCCCGCCGCGGCCTACAAACGGTTCGCCCTGCAAATCCTCATTTTCTCCCGGGCCCTCGCCGATCAAAAGCACGCCTGCTCTCCTGCTGCCCACGCCGAAAACCAGCTTGGTCCGCGTTTCCCCCAGCGGGCAGTTGTGGCAACTGAAACATGCTGTTTCCAATGACTCCCAGGTTTCATACATATGCATCTCAGCGCCTTTCCTCTGTTTTGAATGCATTCAGTATAGCACATCCGCTGGGATTTGTAGAGCGATATCTAAGATTTAACGTTGCTATTTCCCGGCGGTTGATGTAAAATAGGAAGAAAGAAATGTATTTTTTGGAGGAAATAAACGATGAAAAAAAGCGTATTGCTTGAAACTTCCGCGCGCCATGCCCACTTGAGCCGCAGGGTGCTCGACATCCTGTTTGGCGAAGGCTATGAGCTGACCCATAAAAAAGACCTTTCCCAGCCCGGCCAGTTTGCCACGAACGAGCGTATCCAGGTCATTGGCCCAAAGGGCAGTTTCCCCAGCGTATCGATTCTCGGCCCGGTCCGCCCGGAAACCCAGGTCGAGCTCTCTGCTACGGACGCCCGTTCTATCGGCTTGAAGCCGCCTGTGCGTGAATCGGGCGATCTGAAAGGCAGCGAAGGCTGCAAAATTGTCGGCCCAAAGGGTGAGGTAGAGCTTCAGGACGGCGTTATCATTGCAAAACGCCACATCCATGCCACACCGGCTGACGCTGAGCAATACGGCTTACAGGATAAGCAGATTGTATCCGTTAAGGTGGAATCCGATGGGCGTTCCCTAGTCTTTGGGGACGTTGTCGTGCGCGTCAGCGAAAAATATGCGCTTGCTATGCATATTGATACCGATGAATCCAATGCCGCTGGCGCTGTGCCCGGCATGATGGCTGAAATACTGGACTGACTTGACAACAGAATCTGTACGGGCGGGAACAGGCGGCGCAGCGCCTCCCCGCCCGTTCTGCTTTTTCTCTGCATAATGGCCGGTGCGCGGGCATAGGATGAATTAAACGATTTTATTCTTCAGAAATGGGGACGGTAAAATGGACAAACAGACTGCCTCTTCGCTGCAACGGCCGGAAATCCGATATCTGCTCATCTTGGGCTGTACCGTGCGTGGGGATCAACCCACGCAGCTCCTGCAAACGCGGATTGACCGTGCGGCACAATACTTAAAGCTGCATCCGCAAACCATAGCGGTTGCCAGCGGCGGATGCTTTCGGGCCGGGCAGCAAACAAGCGAGGCGGCCGTCATCCAAAAAGGGCTGTGCGCGAAGGGAATCGCTCCGGAGCGGATTTTAATTGAGGATCAGGCGCGCTCAACCGCAGAAAACTTCACCCTATGCAAACACTTGTTGGAAAGCCGTGAGGGCTGGGACGAAACAGAAACCATTGCCTTTGTCACGAATGATTTTCATGTAGCGCGCTGCCTGAAGATCGCCTGCCAAAATCGGCTGCATGTTGTGCCGGTTGCGGCTGCAACGCCAAAACATGCCCGCCTGCGCTGCCGTTTGCGGGAATGCATCGTCTCCATTTCCGTTCGGTTTTCAGAAAAATCAGGTTAGCCGTTCAAGAGGGAATCAAAAGGATGCGCCGCCAAAACTTTGCAGTGTATCCTTTTACTTTTACGAATCTGCCCGTAGGTATTTCTGCCGGAAGGCGCCCGGCGTCATGCCCACGGCCTTTTTAAACGCACGGTCAAAGTGGCTTTGGTCACAATAGCCCAGTTGGAGCCAGATGCTGCCGCTGCCCGGCGTTTGCAGCAGGCGCTTTGCCTCCTCAATTTTTTGCTGCTGGATATATTGGGTGACGCTCATGCCCGTCTCCTGCCGGAACCGCTGTGTGAGATAGCTTGGGTTGCGTTGCACGCTCGCCGCGGCCTCCTCTACACGGATGCGTTCATAAAGGTGCTCCTGCACATACTGCATGCACAAATGTACGGTTGTGGAATAATTCGCCTGTTTAAGTGCTTGAACGCGGCTGGCAAAATCCATCAGCATGCGGGCAAACAGGCTGATGAGCGCCTCCTGCTCGCCAACCTCTTCGCAAAAAAGGATATAATATTCATAGAGACCACAGCCCTCCTCCCAGCCTATCCCCGCCTGCACCGCCGCCTGAAAGGCAAGCGCTCCGATGGCGATTATCTGATTGCGCAGGCTACGCAGCGGTTCATGCGCAAAGGTGGCAAGATTCCATCGCGGCAGTTCCTGTAGGAGAAGCTTCAACGCCCGTGGATCCCCTTCCTGCACACAATGCATCAGCCGCTCCTGAAGCCGCTCGCTGAACAGACGCGGCTCTTCCTCATGGTGCAAAAAGGGCCGTGCCCGCTCCAACGGCGCCTCCGGCAAAAGACGCTTTTGATCCATCAACTGAGAGAGCATAATATGTTCGCCATACATTTGATTATATGCAAGGATCGCCCCATCAATCAGAGCACGACAATCCAGCACAGGGATAGAGCGGTAGTAAGCAATCAGGGCACTTTTCTGCGCCACGCTTATCTCAAGAGGAGCCAGTATATGTGAAACAGCCGTTTCATTGAGCTCGCTTGGGAACACAGGCCCAATCAGCAGCGTTCCCATCGCACGCCCAAGTTCCCGCACGCCGATGCTGGCCATCGCGCCAAAAACGGGCGAGGTTCGCAGCCGCGGCAGACAATTGCTATCCTCCCGGTGCAAAAGCGGGGTCACCAAAGCCTCTGCGCAGCCCTCCGGCAGATTTGGCCAGCCCTCAGCGAACATCTCCTCCCCTGCCCGTGTGATGGCACGCACCGGCACGCTGGAAAGGGAGCGCAGAAGAAGCGCATTCTCCCGCGCCATTCTCCAACGCATTTCGACCGCCTGTTTATATCCCACGATACTTCAGCCCCATTCCACTCAGAATAATTTCATCATTTATAAATGAATTATACTATAAACTCGGATTAATGCAATCTCATTACAATAAAATATGATAAAATTTTTTTGAAATTCAACTGATGTTTAGCAAGTTCTCCAAACGCAATATGCTATAATCAGAAAAATTAACAAGCATATTCATGTATGCACAGGGTAGATTTTGTCAACCCGCCTACGCTGGCAGTGAATGCTTTTCTGCCGCAGGGAACCTGCAAAACACCGCTGAATTATCTATACGATATTTTATATTGGTTGCTTTCGCTTTCTATTTTCCAATAAAATTTTTATATATTTACAAAGCCGCGTAACGAACGTTGAAATCCCCTTATTTCAACACGTTCGCAATATAAACCAAATGCAAAGGAGCAAACAAAATGATTGGTATTGGTAACTGGGGCTGCCACGTGGACACCATGTTCTTCAAGGGGGACGTAAAGTTCACCATTACAGACAACGGCGGGGAATATGGCTTCGAGCTTCATATGGATGGCCCAATTCCAGAATTCCAGATCAAGGAGATCAAAGAGGAAAACGATGACACACTACATGCGATCGCCAATGTTGAGATGCTGCCCGGCAAGGATATCGACGTTGCGCTGACTTTCGCAGGCGACACCTTCAACGGCGTGATTAAGGTGCCTTTCCTAGGCAAAATCAAGCTCAACAACGGCTATCGCCTCGCTGAATAACGAGCAAGCAAAACGCGCCTGCCCCGTCTGTGAGTTGGGGCAGGCGCAAGCTGTTTTGATCTTGAAAAATTCATAAAAAGCTGTTGACAAGCATAGCAAATTGTGTTATGATAGCTTCCGTCCCGCATGGAGAGATACCGAAGTGGTCATAACGGAACGGTCTTGAAAACCGTCGTGCCGCAAGGCACCGTGGGTTCGAATCCCACTCTCTCCGCCAGAAAGTGATACGAAGCCTTTCTCGTTTGATATATACAATTTCATCCTTTTTAGATGTTACCATGGAGAAGTACTCAAGTTGGTGACGAGGCGCCCCTGCTAAGGGCGTAGGTCGGGTAACCGGCGCGGGAGTTCGAGTCTCCCCTTCTCCGCCAACCCCGCGGTGGGCATGTCGCGCACCGCGGGGTTTTTTGTCAAATAAGCGTCCAGCGCCAAGGCGTTTTTTTATCCCACCTTAGCAGAAACACAGATATGTCGAAAGACATATCTGTGTTTTATTCTGTGGGGATTCAATGCCAACGTGCGGTGCGTGAGGGCAAATATACCAGCGGCATAATAGTAGCGCAGAGCGGCGAAGATCCGCGGTCATAGCTGCGGTTCAGCCGGACAGACGCGCCTACAAAAAAATCATCCGAATCCTATCTTACCAGTGGATTAGGATGCGCCTTCTATCTAAATCGGCTCTCGCAATCTCAGTGGCCAAAATCGAAGAACTCGCCGCCGTGCGCGTGAACCTAAACCTGCTGACGGACAAATCCGTGATGAAACTTGCCGAATCCCTCTCCCTAATTCAGAGGAATGTGAAGGAGAATAAAATGATGAACAGAATTCACAGAGCATCAAAGCAAATGAACAAGCTGACCGACAAGGATGTGCGGATCATATATCTGCCGCCTGCAACTGTCGCGTCAATCCACTGTGTTGGAAACAGGCCGGAGGACAGGGCAACGGCCTTGCTGCGGGAATTTATGCAAAAAACGGACTTAGCGAAACGCAAACCTGATTTTCGGCATTACGGGTTCAACCACCCGAATGGATCGAACGAAGACGATCACGGTTATGAGCATTGGGTAACAATACCGGAAAACATGACGGTGGAAGCGCCGTTTCAAAAGAAAGCGTATGCCGGCGGGCTATATGCGGCGCATACCGTCACGTTCGGCGAATTTGAAAAATGGCATTGGCTTTGGGCATGGATGGAAGCCAGCGACAAATTCATGCTCAACCTTGGCGACCCCGAATGTATGGACAGTCTTTTGGAGGAGCATTTTAACTATTTTAATCAGTATCACTTAAAGAACTTCGATAAAAACAGATTCCAGATGGATTTGCTGATACCGATTAAAGAAAAAGAATAAAAGCCGGCCTTATGATTTCACCCGTCCTCACCTGCGGTGCGCATTTCGCGCATTGCAGGTTTTTCTTATCTATCCCCGGCGATTTGCCGTATCCACATTTCAGAATCCTGCTTTTTCACGGCGCGAAGTGAAACCAGATGTAGTGAATGCCTATCTCATTTCCAAATATTTGGATTGCATCATCAACATCCTGTTTTGCTCTTTTAGCGGTCAGATTTCCAAAGAAGTACGATAAAGCTGCCGTTTCGTCGGCTTCTCGCGCCCGCCTCCCCTTGCATCACCCGAAAAAAGGGCGTATAATATAGAGGAATAGAAGAAAAATAAAATTGGGCTCACTGCGCTGTCTGCATGTGAAAGGAAGATTATCTTGGGCGGAGATTTACATTGTCATACCAGGCTTTCAGATGGTTCTCTCGGCATTGAGGACCTAATTCTACTTGCCAAAAAGTTAAAGATCGAAACCATTGCCATCACAGACCATGATTGCCTTGCCGGAACGGTGCGCGGTAAAGTCATCGGTGAGCGGCATGGTGTTCAGGTGATCCCGGGAGTGGAAATTTCCTGCGTTGACCCAAAGCGGGAGCGCAGAGCGCATTTGCTCTGCTATCTCAGCGACAGCCCGGATCGCTTAGAAGGGCTATGCCGCCGGAACTCCCTTTCACGCAGAAAAGCGGGGCAGTATATGATTTTGAAAGCAGCCAAACGCTTCCCCATTACGCCAGAATTTGTGTTAAAATGCGCCTCGGGCTCCACCAATATTTTTAAGCAGCACATCGCGCACGCTCTGATGGAATGCGGCTATACGCACACGATTTTTGGGGAGCTTTATCACGATTTATTTTCCTCCAACAGCCCAAATTGCATCAGCGTTGAGCCCTCCTTTCCAGATGTACGCGAAGTGCTGGCGGCAGTTCACGAGGCCGGCGGCATCGCCGTGCTGGCCCACCCTGCCTTTTATGACAGCTTTGACCTTTTGGATGAGCTAATTGGGCTTGGGCTGGATGGCGTAGAGGTTTGGCATCCAACAGCAAACGAAGAAACGGTCAGCCGCCTTCAGCGCACAGCGCGTGAGCATCATCTGCTAATGACCGGCGGCAGCGACTTTCATGGCATGTATAATTCCCGCCTGACAAAGCTTGGCGAGTGCCTCACTCCTGACGAACAAATCACGGAGCTGCTTAACTATAAGGCAAAACAACGCCGCCTGCAAAAGAAAGCGGCTATTTCGGCGGAAAAAGCAGTATAATCCCCATTTTTGAGGGGATCTTGTGCAAACTTCATCTCTGCGAAAGGCAGGAACACGATCATGAACACATTTGATGACAGTGACATGAAAATATTTGGCGTGAAGGAAGAGCCGGATTCTACTGACGGAGCCGAGGTGCAGGCGCTGGCAGAAGAAATGAAACGGCAGAGGCTCAACGGCAACTCAGAGCGTGCCAAGCAGCTTGGAATCCGCATGGCTGCTCTTGCCCCGGATTCCTCAGATGCGGATAGCCTCGACCTTTCCCGCCTGCTGGGCGATCCCCTCCCTGCCCCCGATATTATGTGCCAAATTCGCATTCTTCTGATCTTTATCGCAGAATCCTGTTTGCACCTGTATACCCCCACGCCTTTGCTTGCCACCACTGCGGCCAATGCGCTGTACGATAAGCTGATTGAGGATGATCCGGGTTTTTACGATACGATCTCCAATGGAGCTGCGTTCAGCTTTTATTATCTCGCCCTGCGCCATAGTGGGAAGGCGGATGAAAACATTGGCGCTACGTTTGCCATGCTGTGCGGGGCGGAGGAAGATCAGGCTTTGGCCGATCTAGGCGCGCGTGTTTATCAATATGTCACGCGAAAAATTCGCGGGCTCATCGGTGAAATTCAGTTTGCTGAGGTTTGTTAAGCCATTGCAATGCAACTGTTTGTACAACAGGGCATGTGGAAACGCTTTCGTTTCCACATGCCCTGTTATTCTTCTATCAACGTTGAAAAAAGGCGAGTTGCAAAACGTTCATTGCGGAAAATCGTCATGAGAAAAGCCGTTGGGTTCGGGCGCACAAAAGTGACGAATCATCCGCCTGAACCGGCAGCTATATGCAGCATTGCCTATGATGAAAGCAATTTATAAATACAAATATAAAAATGGTCCCCAAAAAACTTCTCAATTGCCTTTGCGCCTTTTGGCCAATCGGCGATTCTTTTTCGACAAACTGAGGGATATTGCAAAACACAAGGCATTTTGCAATATCCCCCTTTATATGCACTTAGGAAAGAGCTCAGGCCTCCAGCTCTACATCCGGCGCCTGCGCATTGGGATCCGCTTCGCCATGGCGCACCTGCGTCATGCACAGGAAGGCAAGAGCGAACGCAATCGGGCAGTAAATAAAGAGCGACCAATAACTCGTCGAGCCACAGAGCGTACCGCACAGGATCGGGCCGACGATAGAGGCGGAGAAGGTGGCTGTGTAATAATATCCGGTGAAGGTGCCCACCTGCTCAGGCGTGCCGATATCCAGAACAACGGGCAGCGTATTGATATTGACAAGCGCCACGCAAGCGCCGCCGCCAATGAGCGCAATAAAGATCATCACCTTCTGGAAGCTGGGCATCTCCTTAGTCAAGAAGAACAGGGTAAACAGCAGCAGCGCCCCGCCCAAACCAATCAGAATCGTTTTCTTTCGGCCGATCTTTTGGCCCAGCTTTCCGGCAGGAATTGCAAAAATCATCAATGAGAGCGCAAACACACCCATCAGGATCGTTGCCGTTGCCGTGTCAATACCAAGCTCTTTTTTCGCAAAGAGCGTAAAGAAGGTTTGAATAGTATCAGAGCCGTTGAAGAGGAAGAACAGCGTCAACAGCATGAAAACTAGGCTGCGTTTTTTCTCCTTCGGCAGCTTCAAATCCTTCAGCTTTTGTTTTTCTTCCCTTTTGGCTTCTGCCTCCATGTTTGCCTCGGCCGTTTTTTTCAGGCGGCTATCCGGCTCCTTGACGGTGAGCATGACCACCAGCAGGCAGATCAGCATGACAACCGCCGTAAAGATAAACACATAGGGGCGCTCTGCATCCGTTGCAGGCTTTGAGCCCATAAAAAGCGTCATAATGGCAATCACGATCATGCCGCTGCCCATGCCGAGCAGGGTGCCGAGGCCACCCATCAAATTGATCACGGCATTGCCCTCGCTGCGCAGGGAAGGCGGCGTCAAATCGGGCATTAACGCGACCACCGGAGAGCGCCAAAGCGACATAATCAGGTTAAAGCAGATCACGCACAGCATCAGCGTCCAGATATACGGCATGCGCGGGATCAGGATGAAAAACAACGCCGCGGCCGGAATACCAAACAGCAGGTACGGCCTGCGCTTACCCAAACGGCTGTGCGTCCGGTCGGAAATTTTGCCGAACAGCGGCTGAAAAATAACGCCGAACACATTATCGATGACCATGATCGCACCGATCAAGCCGCCCACAACACCCGCGCCAACAACATCCGTGCCGCCGAACAGTGTGGCAAGCCACGGCAGTTTTTCCGCAATGCCCGCCACTGTTGGGGAGGCGGACAGCATTTCGTCCAAAATCGGCGGAACATAGGCATTGTAAACCGACCAGGCAATCGAGCTCGCCATAAAACCGAATCCGATCAGGAACGTCAGCTTATAGTTGAGCTTCATTTTTTTCTGCTCTGCCATTACCATTCTTCCTTTGCATCTAAATTGAAAGCAGTGTGCTTCCGATGGGGGATACAACCTGCATCTAGTATAGCAATTTTTTGTAGGTATTGCAACGGATTATTTTGTATCAATATTAAATTTTTGTTAGATATTGAAGAGAACCCTTTCCCTTCAAGATAAAAAGGGAGCGGCGCGCGCCGCTCCCGCCATTCACAAAATCTGTTATTCTACCTTTGCGCCGTCTGAAGCAATCATTTTCCCTGTAATCACAATATGAAACGGCGTGCCTCTGACCTCCAAACGATAGGCCTGCCCTTCCAGAAGGCCTTGAAAACGAACCTTCATTTCATCGCCATCCGGCCCTTCCACAATTGTCCCGGCAAAGCGTTTTCCATCGGGGGAAACAGCGGTGACGGAAAGATCCTCCCGCCACGCAAAATCCTCCGTGAATTCGATCTCCACGTAATCCCCTTCCGCCTTGTATTCCGTGCGGTCGAATACAGGCAATTCCGCCTCGCGGACGATAAAATCGCCATAGAGCGTTTCCGCGCCCTTCTTCCCCTGCACATGCAAGAGCGCCACACTGATGATCTCACCAAGCGGTAAATCCGCCGCCTCAAGGTACCAGTAGCCACTCTCATAGCCTGCTATTTTACAAGCTATCGCATTTCCCTCGCGCGTGAGAAAGATGGCGCGCTCCGCGCCGGTTCTTCCGGTTTCTTCTGCGCCGTCGAAGCGGATGCGAAATTGTCCGCCCGCTAGGCGCTCCAGCTTTTCACGATCCTCCGTCTCCTCAAAACGCGCATAACGACCCTTTTGATTGCAAAAATTCGCCGTGAAAGAGCGTTCCACGCCCTGTGCATCTATCATACCAGTCACGCGCACCGTACAGGCTTCCCCCGCTGCCAAACCATCCGCCACAATGGAAAAGCGGTCATCCTTCACTTCGACGAGGCGCGGGGTGATGGCCTCTCCCCCCGCAGGGGTGATGGCAATGGATTCTCTCCCGGTCAGCGTGAAATCCTGTGTAAACCGCAGCTCAATATTGCCGTTTTTGTGCACACGCACGCCCATCAAATCGAGAAAATCCTCCCCCAGGCCCGCCTTTTGATATGCCTCCTCCAGCTCTAGCCCCTGCGCTACGAGAGAATCAATATAGGCGCGCATCTGTTGGGTGGAATCAAAGGAATGCTTTTTGACGGATACGTTCGGCTGAACCCCCTGCTCTTCAAAAACCTGGCTGGCCGTGTTTACCATCTCCTGCTCCAACTGATCCGTCCTCTGCCCTGTTGCCCCGGCCACAGCAATGAGCACATCGCGCCCCTCTTCGGATAGATAGCCATCCGCAATCGCTTGGTTAAGAATCGCCCGCAGCGTCTCCTGTGCGCTGCTGTTTGCGCTCTCCGTCTTGCGGAGCAGTTCCTTGCCATCCTCATTCACGCCGATAAGCCCCACCACGCGCCCCAGGCGGTTAAGCTCAATGCGCACAACCGGATTAATCGCAATTTCCACGCTTGCATCTGCCGTTGAAAGCACACGGTAGCCCTGCTGCACGCCGATGAGCAGCAACAGGCAGGCAGCAATCGCAACAGTCCACCTCCTGACGCGCCGCATTACTACGATACGGCTGCGCCCTCGCACTGTTTCCGCTTTACTCTCCGGCTTCTCTTCAGCAAGCTCTAAGCAGGCGGCATCCAGCTCCATGCCGGCCACCCATCCGGGCTGCGCAGGCACTGTTCGGAATTCGCCGTCCGCTGTAAGCAGGGCCGCGCATCCTTCGTTTATCTCCAAAATTAAAAATCGATTCACAGCCCTTCCCCTCCTTCCGTGCTGTCCAGCCGAATATATTCCCGGATAAATGGGTAATCCCCGCTGTGCACCAGCACTGCCGCCACAAGATACCTGCGGTGATCCTCCAGCACCTTGGGCTTCATTCCCAGCCTTTTGGCGAGCGCCTTGATTGGCACTTTCTTTTTGCGGCGGAACGCCTCCAGCATCTCCTCATCCTGCAACAGCATGCGCACCGCCTCTTTGCACGCTTTTCGCGTGGAAGCATGGCGCGGGGTTGCGGCAGACAAATCTTGGAATGAGAGCGACCATTCCCGCAGCTCCTGCGTCAGCAGCAGGATTTCTTCCCGCCGGGCTTCCTGCTCGCTTTGCAGATCGTAGGTATGCCGTGATACCACATCGATCAGGCTCCGGCTCTCCTCATCCTCTTGATCCAGAAGGGGCAGCTCCGGGTGCGCCGTATCCTGCCGGATGCAGTCAATCACCCGCCGGGAAATGAGCAGCTTTGCAAAGGAGAGAAAACTTCCCTTCCCCGGCTCAAAGGTACGCACCGCCTGTGCAAAGGCCAACATACCGGCCTGCACATAATCCTCTTCGGCCTTCGGGCTATTTGTCAGCACGGCTGATAGGATAAATGGGCGGTATTCCCTGAGCAGATCGTTCATCTCCCCATCGGAAGATTTTGCGATCAGCACCCGATCTGCAAGCGTTTGCCCCATAGGCGGCGCCTCCTGTCTATTCAAACTCCGTTGTTGATCAAAGCTTACCGGCCCATTATACAGGAAAACGCCGCGTTTGAAAACGGGCTTTGGCCGCATACTTTCTTTTGATATCGTTCGGAGCAGACGCGCCGGATTTGGGGGTCCTACATTTTTTATTTTGATTTTAAGCGTTTGGTATGCCACGCCGGTTTGACAACCCCAATAAAGTGTGCTATTCTAGGCTCAGCCAAAATAACAAAAACAGGGGAGCCGCCAGCGGCTGAGAGGAAGGCATGCCTTCGACCCTCGAACCTGATCTGGATCATGCCAGCGTAGGGAGTTATAGAGAGCCGTTTTTTCACTCCCGCTGTTACACAGCGGGTTTTTGTTTTATTTGGCTGCCTTTCGGCAATGGAAAGCATGAGGCTGGAAGGCAACGGATTCCAACCAAGAAACAGGAGGAAAAGCAAATGAATGCAAGCGTAGCCATTCAGGTTCTGCCCAGCGTGGAGGGCGAAGACGTCATCCGGATTGTTGACGAGGTGATTGCCTACATCAAATCAAGCGGCCTTAACACCTATGTCGGCCCTTTTGAAACCACAATTGAGGGCGATTACGACCAGCTCATGGAAATTGTGAGGGAATGCCAGCTTATCTGCATCCGCGCGGGCGCGCCAAGCGTAATGTCCTATGTGAAGATCAATTACAAGCCGGACGGAGTGTGGACCATTGAGAAAAAAGTTAAAAAGCATCACGAATAAGCTCTACTCCGTTTTAGGCATTGCGATCATCCTGCTGCTCTGGCAGGCGCTGTGCTCCTTTGGCATTGTGGCCGATTATATGCTGCCGTCCCCCCTAGCTGTCTGCCGGGCGTTTGCCGGGTCCTTTTCCATCTTGATGGGGCATGCGAAAACTTCACTGATCGAAGCGCTGCTCGGCCTTGTGATCGGTGTTGTGCTGGCCTTTGTGATCGCGGTGGTGATGGATCGCTTTCACGTCGTTTATAAAATGACCTATCCGCTGCTTGTCATCACGCAGGCGATCCCTGCGGTTGCAATCGCCCCGCTTTTGGTGCTGTGGCTCGGCTACGATATGACGCCGAAGGTGGTTCTGGTGATCATCGTCTGCTTTTTCCCTGTGGCGGTCGGATTATTGGATGGGCTGCGGGCCGCAGATGCAGATCAGATCAGCCTTCTGCGCGCGATGGGGGCGAACCGGGCGCAAATCTTTTGGCATATCAAGCTGCCGGGCGCAATGCCAAGCTTTTTTTCCGGGCTAAAAATTTCCGTATCCTTCTCCATCGTGGGGGCGGTCATAGCGGAATGGCTCGGCGGCAGCAGCGGGCTTGGCGTATATATGACCCGTGCGCGCAAGTCCTTCGCGTATAGCGATATGTTCGCCGTGATCTTTCTGGTCGTCGCAATCAGCCTGCTGCTGATCGGGCTGACCAACCTGCTGGAAAAAAAGACGACGCCCTGGCGGCAGATCAAGAAAACATAGCAAAGCCGCTATTTAGCACATAAAAAGGAGAATGAGATTAATGAAGTTAATAAAACGCATTTTAGCGCTTGTGATGGCCGTTGCCTGTATCCTGGCCGCTTTTGCCGGATGCACAAAGGACGAAAAAGCCCCGGGCGCACAGGAAAAAGCAAAAATCACCGTTGTGCTGGACTGGACGCCCAATACCAACCACACCGGCCTCTACGTTGCCCAGAAAAATGGTTACTTTGCGGATAACGGCCTAGAGATTACCATTGAGCAGCCGCCTGAGGATGGCGCGGAAGCGCTCGTTGCTTCCGGCAAAGCGCAGTTCGGCGTGAGCTTTCAGGAGAATGTGGCCAGCGCACTGACCGCTGATTCTCCGCTGCCCATCACCGCTGTTGCGGCGCTGATTCAGCACAACACCTCCGGCATCATCTCGCTGAAGAAAAACAATATTACTTCCCCGAAGGGGATGGCAGGCCACACCTATGCATCGTGGAACACTCCGATCGAAAAAGCGATTCTGAAGGACGTGATTGAAAAAGACGGCGGCAACTTTGAGCAGGTCGAAATGATCTATAACTCCGCCCAGGACGTTGTGACCGCCTTGCAGACGAACATCGACGCCGTTTGGATCTATTATGCCTGGGATGGCATCGCAACCGAGGTCAAAGGCTTGGATACCAACTACTTCGCCTTTAAAGATATCAACCCCGCTCTCGATTTCTACACGCCCATTCTGATTGCAAACGACAGCTTCCTTAAGGAACATCCCGATCAGGCCAAGGCATTCCTGAAAGCTGCCCGCCTAGGGTATGAATACAGTATCGAGCATCCGGAAGAGGCTGCCGCCATCCTGTGCGAATATGCGCCGGAGACGGACAAAGAGATCGCCGTGGCCAGCCAGAAATACCTGGCCTCGCAGTATAAAGCCGAGGTAGAGCGCTGGGGCGAATTTGACCAGAAGCGCTGGGACGCTTTTTATGACTGGCTGTATGAAAACAAGGTGATCGCCAAGGAGATTCCGGACGGCAAGGGCTTTACCAACGACTATTTGAACTGACAAACTCCATCGTGAAACGAGGCGCTGAAATGGACCGGCTGCGGGCAGAACACATTACAAAAAGCTTTGACGGCACTACGATCATCCAGGATGTTAGCCTGACGCTGCACGAGGATGAGCTGATCTGCCTGTTAGGCGTTAGCGGCGTGGGGAAAAGCACGTTTTTTAACGTCCTCTCCGGGCTTGTCGTGCCGGACAGCGGCCGGGTTCTGTTGGGCGAGGAGGATATTACAGGCCAAACGGGCCGCATTAGCTACATGCAGCAAAAGGATCTGCTCCTGCCGCACAAGCGGATTGTGGATAATATTGCCCTTCCGCTTGTGCTCAAAGGGGTGCCGCGCAAACAGGCGCGGCAGCAGGTCAGCTCCGGCCTTGCAGAATTCGGTCTGGAAGGGACGGAGCGCAAATATCCCGGCCAGCTCTCGGGCGGCATGCGGCAGCGCGCGGCGCTTTACCGCACCTATCTCTTTAACAGCGAAGTGGCCCTGCTGGACGAGCCCTTCAGCGCGGTGGACGCAATTACAAAATCGCAGCTTCATCTATGGTATTTGGAGATGATGAGCAGCCTGCATATGTCGGCTATATTCATCACGCACGATATTGATGAAGCGATTTTCCTCTCTGACCGCATTTATATCATGTCCGGCGCGCCGGGGCGGATCACGCAGGAGCTGACGATCCGGCATCCACGCCCGCGCACAACGCGCTTTACAGCTTCACAGGAGTTTATGGAGTATAAGCGGCAGATTTTAGACGCGCTAAAAATCCAATAGCATATTGCACCAGTTTTCATGGATCCAACACCATCAGCGGGGATGCTTCGATATGGGGGCATCCCCGCCATCCGTTTTACTGCATGAATGCGAAAAGAAAGCGTATTCCCGCCGTCTGCCGCTTCCCCTCTACCCATCTCTCAACATCCAATTCCCCTGCATATGCTTGATGACGCTTTCGGCATTGATTTCCGCGCAAAATCGGCTATAATAGATATATTGGCCTTTTGCCGTTTCAGAGCGCGGAAAAAGCCATAACGCGGTAAATTACCAAGTAGGGAGTTTTGATTGATGAATGGCTATTACCCGCCTCCCCCCTATGGATACAATTACGATCCGGCCGGCTTTCAGCCGTCTCCTTCCCCGGCGGCACAGCAGAACAAAAAGGCGTTGCGCTCATTGAGCATCTTTGCAGGGATCGGCCTGCTCGGCTTTATGCTGATGCAGCAGATTTTCTCTGCAATTTTGATGATTTTCGGGCTGGCCGACCTCTACCAAAACGATGCTCTGTTCCAGGACGCCTATGGGATTCTGTTTTCCATCTTTTGCGTGGGGCTGCCGTTCCTGGCGGTCTATTTTCTTCTCGCTCTGCGTCGGCAGGCGCCTGATATTCCGCTGAACGCGCCCAAGAATAAATGGCGTGCCATCCTGCTGGCGCTCATTGGGCTGCTCGTCTGCATGGCGGGAAATTATGCGACAAACGGCCTGATTCTCTTTTTCAATCTCTTTGGCATTGAACTGAGCGCGCCGGAGGTGCAGGCGCCGGCAAGCGTTTGGGGCTGTGTTCTCCTATTTGTGCAGAGCGCTGTTGTGCCCGCAGTTGTGGAGGAATTCGCCATGCGGGGCGTTGTGATGCAGCCTTTGCGAAAATATGGGGATTGGTTTGCCATACTAACCTCTGCCTTCGTGTTTGCGCTGATGCATGGGAACCTGGTGCAGGCCCCCTTCGCCTTCATCGCCGGCATCGGCCTGGGCTATGCTGTCATTGCGAGCGGTTCCCTCTGGACAGGGATTCTGGTCCATCTGCTTAACAATTCCATCAGCGTCATTCAAACGATTGCAATCGCCTATCTCCCAGAGGGAAAAGCGGCAATTGTTTCCGCTATTCTGATCGGTGTGGTAATCGCGGCCGGTGCAGCCGCATTGCTCGTCTATTTGGTGAAGAAAGAAATGCGGTTTGTGCTTCCTCTTTCCAGCGTGCCGCTGCACCGCGGTGAAAAGTGCGCCGCCTATCTCTTTACCCCGCCGATGGTGTTGGCGCTGGCGATGATGGTTTGGTCCACGCGCTATTATATCAACGTGCCGTTTTCCACCAGGCTGCCTACGCTTTTTTTCTTCATCGCGGCTATTGTCGCCTTTGTTTACTCATTCAGCCCGCAAAAGGCCTCCGCCCCCCACCCGATGTGAAAGGGGGGCGTATGGAGCTATGACGGATCAGGATTGCATGCGGGAAGCAATGCTTCTCGCCCGCCTTTCCGCGCTGGAGGGGGAAGTGCCCGTAGGCGCTGTTGTCACCCGTGCGGGCGGCATCGTCGGCCGGGGGCGTAACCGCCGGGAAACGGGCAAAAACGCCCTTGCCCATGCAGAACTGGAAGCCATTGCTGAAGCGTGCCAAACACTGGGCGGCTGGCGGCTTTGGGAGTGCACGCTCTACGTCACACTGGAGCCCTGCCCGATGTGCACCGGGGCGCTCATCAATGCACGAATGAGGCGCGTCGTATTCGGCGCATATGACGCAAAGGCCGGCTCGTGCGGTTCTGTCGTCGATCTTTTTGCCCTTCCATACAACCACAAGCCCATTCTGGAGGGTGGTTATATGGAGCAGGAATGCGCAAGCCTTCTCACGGATTTTTTCCGCAGGCTGCGGGAAAGCCGTAAAAGTGAAAGATAAATTAGGAGATGTTGAAACCATGAGTGAAGCTACAAAACCAGCCGATTGCGGCGGAAATTGCGAGAGCTGCGGGGCGGACTGCTCCTCCCGGCAACAGGATATGCATATCCCGCTCAACCAATACAGCACGGTGCGCAAGGTCATCGGCATTGTCAGCGGGAAGGGCGGCGTCGGCAAATCGCTCGTCACCTCTCTGACTGCGTGCGCAATGCAATCGCGCGGCTACGCAACCGCCGTGTTTGACGCGGATGTGACCGGCCCTTCCATCCCGAAAGCCTTCGGCATTACGGAAAAGGCAAAGGGCAACGAGCTCGGCCTCCTGCCGGAAAAATCCAAGATGGGCATTGAAGTGATGTCCGTCAATCTTCTTCTGGAAGATGACGAGGCGCCCGTGGTATGGCGCGGCCCGGTGATCTCCGGTGTAATCCAGCAATTCTGGACGGACGTTGCATGGGGCGATATCGACTATATGTTCATCGATATGCCGCCCGGAACGGGCGACGTGCCGCTGACCGTATTTCAATCCCTCCCGCTTGACGGCATCATCGTTGTGACCACGCCGCAGGATCTGGTTACCCTGATCGTCAAAAAGGCCTATCATATGGCCAAGATGATGAACATCCCGATCCTCGGCATCGTAGAGAATATGAGCTATGCCATCTGCCCGGACTGCGGCAAAAAAATCGAGCTGTTCGGTGAGAGTAAGGCGGAAGAAGTTGCCGCCTCCCTTGGCGTGCCGGTGCTGGCCCGCCTGCCGATCGACAGCAAAACCGCCCGCCTCGTCGACCAAGGGGCGGTAGAGCTTGCCGACGATAAATCAATCGCCCCGGTGGCGGACTTTTTGGAGCAGACGTTCCGGAACGCATAACAATCATACGAGGTGCAACAAAGGCTGTCGAGCAAATTCGACAGCCTTTTCTCTTATTTCGGTCAGCTTTTTGTTCCGCCGCTGCCTGCATGGAAGGGGAGACGCCCGCCCTTATTTAAACAGGAACGACAGGTTGCGTTTTTTATACCCATCCGGCACGGAAAGCAGGGATGCATCGATTTGATCCGTAATGCTGTTGACTTTGAGTTTCATCGTCCCGCCCGGGCCTCGCAGCTCCATCTTGACAAGCTTGTCACCGGAGAAGTAGAAATAAATCCGGTCGGTATCTGAGGTATAGCGCTCACAGGTTAATTTCTGGCCTTCGTCCGTCACCTCCAGGGAACTGACAAATTCAAATTTTGACGGGTCGATCACAAGGCTTTTGAAATCCCCCGCCATGGAGGATGGCAAATCCGTATAAGCCTTCAGGAAGGGAAGCACCGCATAGGTGCTCTGCCCATTGCTGATGACCGACATTGTGAGTTTATCCGAATAGGTCATCTGAATGCTAAGCTTTTTCCCGGAGGCAGTCAAAATCAGGGGCATATCCGTTTCTTCCCCATCTACCTTTTGGGAGGAAATCACATCCCAAGTGTAGACGCCGCCCGCCAAAATCCGCATATAGGGATCGGCTTTATGGCCCTTAAAGGGCTTCATATCCTCTTCCTTAATCGGCTTTTTATCCGCCGAGGCACTCCCATTCCCAGAAGAACCGCCCGAGCCGGAGCCAGTATTTCCAGAGCTGCCGCCGCTGCCTGAGCTTGAGCCCGCAATGGCATTGCCGTTGGCATCCGTCGCGCCGCTGCCGCCTGATCCACCGCCGGAAGCGGAACCGCCTGTGCCGTGCTCCTCCTCCCACTCCTGCTCTAGCAACTCAGGATCGGTCGGGATCGTGGGCGAGCTGCTGTGGGATTGCCACAACACAAAAATCAAAAATGCCAAAATAAGCACACATAAAATCACCGTGACGATCACAGTAGAATTCTTCAAACTGATCCACGCTTCCTTCCATCCCGCCGCGCACGCCGGAGGGACCCCCTTTGATCTCATTAGTATTAGAATACCACACAACGGCTAGAAAGGGAACCGCCTTCCGGCAATTTCCATGAAAACGCCCTGCTGAATGGAAAATTTGATTGCTGCCTGTACATGCTGATACAAGATTGCAATTTCAGTTTGTGGAATCTTCCGATGGCCCGTAAAGCCGCAAGAAAACATGTAAAAACCTCCTTGTTCCCTTGATACATACTTACATCAAGGAGTTGATGATTGATGTATCAAAGAATCCGTGACTTGCGCGAGGACCGAGATTTATCTCAAGAAGATATTGCGTTCTACTTGAATATTCATCAAACAACATACTCAGATTACGAACTGGGGAAATTAAACATTTCCATCCCAATGCTGATCAAATGATCCTCCTTTTATGGCACTAGTGTGGATTATCTTTTGGGATTAACAGACGAAAAATCTCCATACCCTCGCAATAGGTGATGATTCCTAATAAAAAAGACGTTGGCTTAGAATCGCTTGTCAAAATCAAAGACTATGGCAGTATACATTTGAAAATAAGGGAACGCATAGAAGAACATGGCATAAACAGGCATATTCTCGCAAGAGCGATCGACGTACAATACGAAATTATAACCCGATGGTTCCATGATGATCTCACAACCAAATTGGATATGGACATCTTGGCCAAGCTTTGTTGTTATTTTTAATGCCCCATTGCAGATATGATAGAATATCGTAAATTTGAGCCTCAAAAGCCTTCTCTTCCGACAGAAAAACGGCCCTGAATGGACGCGCATTCAGGGCCGTTCTATCAATGATTCTGATCATCCATGGAAATGATTTTAGCGTTTTATGAGCCACGTTCATTGGAAAGTGACAACGCCGTAATAGACGGTTAGCGCCTCTCAATTGATTAGACTAGCCGCGCAAGTTGGTAACTGGGGCAGCTAATTTTGTTTGATCGCAAACACGAACCAGCACCAGCGAAGCTGCTCCGCCGGTGCTGGTTCACGTTTTTAGGAAGGGGGGAGGAATCAATCAAGATTTACAGATAATACGGTTGGATAATCGTGGCACTGTAGCTCTGGTTCGTCGAGTTGGAAATCCAGCCGCCGATTTCGTAGGAAACCTCACCGGCCTCCTTCAGGCCGTAAAAATCCACACCACCGGTGATAATATTCAAGACGCCTCCATTCAGATCAATCACATTGCCGCGAACGCCGAGCGTGCTGCGGGTGGGGTTTGGAACTGCCAAGCGACCCAGCTGCACCTGCTTCGGCTCCAAACGAATGACCTGCCCGCCGATTTTGACACCGTGAACCTCTGTTACTTCTTTGAGGTTTTTAAGGGGACGAAGGTCCGCAATCGAATTGCCTGACAGATAGACATGGGAAGCTTTCGAAATATATTGCATGCCCTCAAGGCTCTTGATGCCGCAATTTGCGCCGTCAATATAGCCCACATGCTCCAGCTCGCCGCGCGTGACGATATCCTCAACCGACTTGTTGAGCGTTACCGCCATCACCTGCGCCAGGTTTTCATCCGGGAACACTTCCCTGATTGTGCCCAACGCGTCATCTGCCTGCGCAAAGGCCATCATGCCCATTGTGCAAAAAAGTGCAAACACCAAGCATAGAGAAACTGCCGCCCGAAGAATACGGCTGGAAGTGCGCTTTTTCATTTGTGTTTCCTCATTTCTTTGACTCGTAGTGTAATACAATTATTTTTATGTATCACCTGTTTTTATTGTAGTATATTATATGTAACTTTTAAATAGTAAAACTTCCTAAAGATTCCATATTAGTTTTGTGTGTTTTAACAAAATAAGGTAAATGTTGAAAATTTATTACAATATAACCTTCTATCATTCTCTTCCAAAAACAGCACTGCCCGGCCCCGAATTTTCATCCGGGCCGGGCGGTATGCTTTTGCAAAGTGAATTTTATGGTGTTTTCTCTCTGGCCGCATGGTCAAAACGCCCTTTGGGTAAAGCTTGATCCGCTTGATTTGCGTGGCACAGCCCAGATGAGGGGCACTGTGAACAATTGCAGCCGCAGGAGGATTTGCCTTTTTTATGATCCCGCCAAAGCTTTGCAAGGATTAAAGCCACCGCCGCCGCAACCAGCAGGCCGATTAAAATCGTGCCCCAATTAGCCGCAAAAAAATGTAACATAACCGATTCCTCCTTTTCTCTACAACGGCCGATCAGCGCCAATGCCTATTTAAACTTTAACCTTTGCATTTAAAACATTGCTCTCTTGATAGCGCCGGAACAACATATACAGGAAAAACGCAACCAGTATAAAGGCTGCCATTGCGCCAATGATGCTGCCGTTTCCGGTAAACAGCATCCCAAGCTGATAGACAACCAATGCAAATGCATACGCAAATACGCACTGGTAGCCGATTGCAAACCAAGTCCATTTTGCACTGTTCATCTCCCGCCTGATTGCGCCAATTGCGGCGAAGCAGGGGGCGCACAGCAGGTTGAAGATCAGGAAGGAGTATGCCGCAAGGGGAGTAAACGCAGCGCGTACATTCTGCCACACCTGCCAGCCGTTTTCCGCAACCTCTTCAAACCCGCCGAAGAGCACGCCGAAGGTGCCGACCACATTCTCCTTTGCAATCAGGCCTGTGATGGAAGCAACCGCAGCCTGCCAGGTGCCCCAGCCGAGCGGTGTGAAAATCCAGGCAATCGCATTGCCGATGACGGCTAGGATGCTGCTCTCCATATCCACCATGCCAAAAGAGCCGTTTTCCCAGCCGAAGGAAGAGGTGAACCATACAAAAATGGTGGCGAGCAGGATCACGGTGCCAGCTTTCTTGATGAAGGACCAGCCACGCTCCCACATGGAACGAAGCACATTGCCCACTGTCGGCCAATGATATGCGGGCAGCTCCATCACAAATGGGGCGGGGTCGCCCGAAAACATTTTTGTTTTTTTCAGCATAATGCCGGATACGATGATTGCAAAAACGCCGATAAAATAAGCGCTGGGCGCAACCCACCACGCGCCGTCGAACAGCGCGCCGGCAATCAGCGCAATGATTGGGAGCTTCGCACTGCACGGGATAAAGGTGGTGGTCATGATCGTCATCTTTCGGTCTCGATCATTTTCAATTGTCCGTGAAGCCATAATGCCGGGCACTCCACAGCCGGTGGCGATCAGCATCGGGATAAACGATTTGCCCGAAAGGCCGAATTTGCGAAAAATCCGATCCATGACAAAGGCGATACGCGCCATATATCCGCAGGACTCCAAGAAGGCAAGGAACAAAAACAGCACCAGCATCTGCGGCACAAAGCCGAGCACCGCGCCCACGCCGGCAATCACGCCATTCAGGATCAGCTGCTGTAGCCACTGCGCACAATGGACCGCTTGGAGCCCCTTTTCCACAAGGCCAGGAATGCCGGGAATCCATACGCCGTATGCAGCGGGGTCGGGCTCTTCTATTTTGGAAGCCTCGAGGTATCCGTTATAATCAACAGGGATTTCTTCTTCTACATTTCCATTGTCATCATACAGCTTGGCGGTCGCCGTCAGGCCGTTTGCCTGCACAGGGTCAAGCCCTTTCTCTTCTGCCGCCGCTTCAAAAGCCTCTACCTTTGCGCCAGGGACGGCATATTCCTCAGACGCCTCCTCATAAGCGGAAGATCCGATGCCAAACAGATGCCATCCATCACCGAAAACACCGTCGTTCGCCCAATCCGTTGCCCATCCGCCAACCGTTGTGACAGAAACAAAATAGACCACAAACATAACCGCCGCAAAAATTGGCAGCGCAAGCCAGCGGTTTGTCACCACGCGGTCTATTTTATCGGATGTGGAAAGCTTGCCCGCATTTTTCCGCTTGCAGCAACCTTTGATGATGGACGCTATGTAGAGATAGCGCTCATTGGTGATGATGCTCTCCGCATCATCATCCATCTCCCGTTCCGCGGCCTTGATATCTTCTTCGATATGGCTCAGCACTGCTGGATCAAGCTGTAATTGCTCCAGCACTTTTTCATCGCGCTCAAAAATCTTGATCGCATACCAACGCTGCTGTTCGGCTGGCATACTGTGCACCGCGGCCTCCTCAATATGGGCGATTGCGTGCTCCACCGCGCCGCTGAAGCGATGTTGCGGCACGGTTTTTGCGCTCTGTGAAGCACGGATAGCCTCCTCGGCCGCCTCCATGATGCCTGTGCCCTTGAGCGCAGAGATTTCGACCACTTTGCACCCGAGCTGGCGAGAAAGCTCATCAATATAGATTTTGTCGCCATTCTTATTTACAACATCTATCATGTTGACAGCCACAACCACAGGGATTCCGAGCTCCGTCAGCTGCGTGGTCAGATACAAATTCCGCTCCAGGTTCGTGCCGTCAATGATATTCAGGATGGCATCAGGGCGATCCTGGATCAAGTAGTTTCGCGCCACTACCTCTTCTAAGGTGTATGGAGATAAGGAATAAATGCCTGGAAGATCCATGATGATAACATGGTCGTGCTTTTTCAGCCTGCCTTCCTTTTTTTCAACGGTTACGCCGGGCCAGTTCCCCACAAACTGATTGGAACCCGTCAGCGCATTAAACAGGGTTGTTTTGCCGCTGTTCGGATTGCCTGCCAAGGCAATTCTGATATCCATTGCGATTCTCCTTCTTCAGATTATAATTAGCATATGCTAACCTTTGCGTCAAAAACAAAGGCAGCCGCCCCTTCTCATGGATCATTCCACTTCAATCATCTCAGCGTCCGCTTTTCGAATTGACAGCTCGTAGCCACGCACGGTAACTTCCACAGGGTCGCCCAGCGGAGCTACTTTACGCACATGGACCTGCGTGCCCTTCGTAAGCCCCATATCCATAATCCTCCGCTTGACGGCCCCTTCGCCATGCAGCTTCACGACTGTTACTGTGTCCCCAATTCTCGCTTGTCTCAGTGTTTTCATGCCGCTTCCTCCTTCACAATTTACCGTTATGCCAGAATCCCCGCCCCTTCCAATGCTTCAAACATTTGTTTGAAGCAATTATACCAGGATCTTACTCGCCATCTCACGGCTGATTGCCACACGGGAATCCTTCACATTCACGATAAGATTCCCTCCTATGGTGGAAACCACCGTTACATTTCCGCCGGTGACAAACCCGAGATTTTCAAGGTGCGCCCTGATTTCCGAATTGCCTCCGACCTTCCGGATCATGTTCTCTTCCCCAACACTTGCAAACGTCAGCGGCATCATGAATTCCTCCCCCGCCTTTCAATAAGCATTGGCTAACCCAATATGAAAAAAATCTGGTTAGCATTTCCTAACCAAATACATGTTAGCACTAGCTAACCTCTTTGTCAATGTCTTTTTTAAAATTTTTAAAAGGCCCTTTGAGTTACTGCATTTCCACGATGCGACTGGCCGGCGCGATTTTGTTATTATGAAGATATTATTTTAATTCTGACGATATATGTAAAATATAGTTTACATAAGAGGAAATATATAGTATATTATATATGTTTCAAAAAAATTGGAGGTGTAACATCATTATGAAACGAAGCGTTCAAAAATGGATGGCGGTTATCCTAAGCTGCTGTATATGCCTAAGCATCTGGTCGGCAGCGGCTCTCGCTGCCGGCACGGGAGAATTCGACCCGGTCGGCAACCTTCTTCCCAATCCGGGGATGGAAGAAGGAGGGCAAAATCAGAATGAGTGGACCTACGACAAAAATACGTTTCCACTCAACCTCACGACGGGAGACGACGGCTTTGCACCGCATTCCGGCGACAGTTGTATGGGGTACCTTCAGTATAACAGCAATAAACCGACGCTCATCTATCAAGAAGTCGAAATCCCAGTTTCAGGCGTCTATGAGTTTTCAGGTTACTTCGCAACCATTGCCGAACTCGTCACCATCCGCATTGGAGACAGCACCGTCTCGTTTTCGAATAATGGCCGCGTTTGGGATAAGAAAAACGTGCTCTTTGAAGCTTCTGCCGGGGATATCGTTCCGATCGAAATCACTTCATTCGACCCCACCCAGGTTGGCTTCTGGATGGACGACGTGTGCCTGACTTTATGCGAGGGCACTTCCTTGGAGGGCGTTTGGAGCGAATGGGATATTGAAGGGGAGGTTATCCAAGAACCTGAAATCGCAATGCAGGGAGAACACTGCGCCTATATTGCCGGCGGGAAAAGCCTGAATTTGAGAGGCCCGTCGCTTGAGTCGGGTGAATACATTCTCACGTTCTCCGTCAGGACGCTGGAAGAAGCCGCTATTCCAGGGGTGTTTCGCATTCTTTCCCTTGCATCAGGAGAAGTTTATGAAACCGAACCTTTTGAATTGGCCAACCAATGGAAAAGTGTGACCGTTCGAATGCAGGATCCGGGAGAGATTGCGTTTACCATCGAAAGCCTAGATATCCCGGATGTGTTTATCGACAACATATCGCTTGTACGATTTGATGATTTCTGGCCGAACCCGGACCCTCAGCCGCAGGAACTGCTGACAAACCGCGGCTTCGAAAGCGGCCTATCCAGCTGGACGCATCCAGGTTCCTTTGCTGCCTTTACGACCACTTCACAGGCACATTCCGGCTCACAGTCGGTCTTTATGGGCTATTTTACCCCTGAAGCGCTCAACAGCTATGTGTCGCAGAATGTAACCTCTGGAAGCGGAACATACGATCTCTCCGCCTATATCAAAACGGAAACAAACCTGACCGGCACCGGCGCGATCCTGAGCCTGGAGGCGAAGGACGCAAACGGAAGCATTTTGGCTTCCGCATCCAGTAAAGCGGTTTCCAACTCCAATGGTGGATGGAGCCTTGCCGCTGTATCACTCAACGCACCCTCCGGCACCAAAACGGTCACCGTCAAAATTGGCGGCCTCTATTGCACGGGCGGCTTCTTTGTAGACGACGTATCCTTGCAATATAGCAGTTGAAGATCGCCATTTGTTTTCTCGATCGGGATTCTCACGCTATTAAGAGGGCTGTTTGAACACATTCACAACATATTCTAGTGAAAATTTTGGAGGTGGATCTCTCATGAAAAAGCATTTTAAAAAAACAATGGCGATGCTGCTCATCTGCTGCCTGAGCCTATGCATCTGGTCAGCATCAGCCTTCGCCGCAGGCACGGGGGAATTTGACCCCATCGGCAACATTCTTCCCGATCCGAGCTTTGAAGAAAACGAAAATGTGTGGAACTATAATGATAGTGACACCTATTTTGGTATTTGCCAAGCCCAAGGCAATCTTGACCCACATTCCGGAGAATGGGCCGCTGCCGTGCTCGGTGGTATCCAGGCGCCAACCTGTATAGAGCAGGAAATTTTTATTCCGGAAACTGGCCTTTATGAATTTTCCGGCTATTTTGCAGCTAACTGCCAGCAGATTACGCTTCGTATCGAGGGGACGGAAAGCCATTCTATCTCTTTCCCAGGCAACAATATAGAATGGGAAAAACAAACCCTGCTGTTCTATGCGAACGAGGGAGACGTCATCCGGCTTGAAATATCTTCCATTCAGTCAACAGCGCTCACTGGATATATCATGGACGATATTTGCCTAACGCGCTGTGAAGGCACCTCCTTTGATGAGCCTACTGATCTGAGTGTCAGCGGCGGCATGGCCGTCAATGAGCCTTCCATGGCATTACAGGGGGATTACTGCCGATTATTGCTTTCGGGCAAAACACTGGAGCTATCCGGCCCGATGTTGGAGCCGGGGCTCTATACCCTGTCCTTTTTTGTCAAAGGGCCGGATGCTGAGAGCGCTGCATGCGCATTCCCAATTGATGTGGCAATGTCTGGCGAAGCCTATGCGCCTGAACTCGTGCTGGCTGATCAGTGGAAAAATATCACGGTCTCCTTTTCTGTGGAAGAGACCTCTGAGCTCTCCGCTACCATTGGCATGGAAGGCCTCACGGCAGTACTCTTTGACAACTTTTCTATTGTAAGAGTCGCAGATTTGCCGCCTAAGCCTCCTCTGGAGCAGTTGACGAATCTTGGATTTGAAAATGGAATTTCCGGCTGGACGCAACAGCAGGGCACCTCCTCTTCTTCCATCCTCGTCGCAACCTCTCAATCATATTCCGGCACAAAATCGCTCTTTATGGGATATTTCTCTTCGGAGCCGCTCAACAATTATGTGTCGCAAGACAGCTCTGCCGGCGCCGGACAATATGCTTTTTCAGCACATATCAAAACCGAAGGTGCGCTGAATGGCGTAGGAGCATTCCTGCTGCTGGAGGCAAAAGATGCAAGCGGAAAAATCCTTGCGTCTGCTGCAAGCCCGGCTATCTCCAACTCCAACGGCGCCTGGGTCGTTGCCTCGACAACGCTCAGCGCGCCTGCCGGAACTAAGACGGTAACGGCAAAAATTGGCGGCTTATACTGCACAGGTGGATTCTATGTGGATGACGCCTCCCTGCAATACAGTAAATAGGCACCAACCGAAATTCCATCCAGCACAAAAACAGCCGGCCCGTGGATTGCACCCACAGACCGGCTATTTCTCTTTCAATAGGGCATAAAAAAGCGGCGGGCATTGCTGTCCGCCGCCGGCGCTTTCTTAATGCAGAGGTTTATTTTACCTCTACTGTCCAGCCGTAAGGATCTGGGAGTTTACCCCATTGGATACCCGTAAGCGTATCATAGAGATGCTGGGAGATCGTGCCGATCTCGCCATTATTAATCGTCATAACCTTCTCATCCCACTTCAGCTCACCGATCGGGGAGATGACCGCCGCTGTACCGCTGCCGAAGGCCTCCTTGAGCTTGCCCGCATCTGCTGCCTCAGCAACCTCTTCGATGGAGAGCCTGCGCTCGCTGACCTTGTAGCCCTGCTTTTTCAACAGCTCAATGCAGGACATACGCGTTACGCCCGGCAGAATGCTGCCTTGTAGCTCAGGGGTGACAATTTCATCATCGATCACAAAGAATACATTCATCGTGCCGACTTCTTCGATATATTTACGCTCTACACCATCCAGCCACAGCACCTGGGTATAGCCAACCTTCTCGGCCTCATCCTGCGCTTTGAGAGAGGCGGCGTAGTTGCCGCCTGTTTTGGTGTAGCCCATGCCGCCGCGCACCGCGCGGACATATTTATCCTCCACATAAATTTTCACTGGGTTGAGCCCTTCCGGATAATAGGCGCCAACCGGGGAAAGGATGATGGCAAAAAGCAGCTCCTGTGCCGGGTGAACGCCCACCTGCGCCTCTGTTGCGAAAATGAACGGGCGAATATAGAGAGAAGTTCCCTCTGCCGTGGGAATCCAATCCTGATCGACGCTCACAAGCTTTTTAATCGCCTCTACGGCAAAAGCCTCATCGATTGCCGGGATGCAAAGACGCTCATTCGAGCTATTCAGGCGGGCCATGTTGCGGTCCGGGCGGAAGAGAAGGATGCGTCCATCCTCCGTGCGGTAAGCCTTCAGGCCCTCAAAAACCTCCTGGCCATAATGCAGGCACATCGCGGCGGGATCAAGCTCGATTGGACCATAGGGAACGATGCGCGGATCGTGCCAGCCCTTGCCCTCGTCATAGTTCATCAGGAACATATGATCGGTATAGTAATTTCCGAAGCCTAACCTGGTTTGATCCGTTGGCTTCTGCTTCGGATGCTGTGTGCGCTCAATGGTGATTTCCTGCATGTCGAACAGCTCCTTTTTGTTCTTTTCTATTTATTATAAGCTCGAAAATCCGCATTTGCAATATCTTCTTCTCCCGTTCCTGCGTTGAAAACTTGTTTTTGCGCACTTTGTATAAAAAATAAAAAGAGTAATTGCAGATTATACCCTATTTACATATAGCTTCCATCATGATATAATTTTTAAATAGCATAAATCTATGCTGTATGAGAGGAGAAAACAAATTGAGAAACGAAGTGATGAAGCTAAAAAAGCATGTTTACCGCGCAACCGGCATCTCGCTGCTAATCCTGCTTTTCGGTGCTCTGGGGGCTGGATTTTTGTTTGTCGTCGGCAACATTTTCGGCGTTCAAATTCTAAAACCCGGTAGCGCCATCTCCGAAATGCTGTGGCATCTATTTTTTTGGGCGACCGATTTCTTTTTTGTCGCCTTCGTGTTGATCCTATCCTACTTGATCGCGGGGCTGCCCGCCGTTGCGCCAGCATTGACGCTGAGCATCCTGTTCTCCCACTTTGCGGGGCAATATAACGGCGGCGAATTCTCCGTGCCGCTCTATACGAATTTCTTCACCGTACCAAATGCGGGTGGCGGCGGCGTAAACATCGGCTACCTCGGCTATCTCATCATGGCGCTGCTGCTCGGCTATCTCATCAAATATCTATTCATCCTCTGGGAACGCGTGAAGGCAAAGCTCGGCCCAAAGCTAGACCGTCCTGTCGCCGCCCTTGGCAAAAAAATAAAGCCTCTTGCGCAGCTCGACGGCACCACGGTGATCGGCCTGCCGGACTTTCTGGTCTATGTCCTCATCATGCCAGTGATTGCGGCGGCGGTGACCTATCTTGTGATCAACTATGGAATCGCCGTTCCCTTCAACGCGCTGGCGGACGCCTTGCAGCCGGTGCTGAAGGAGGCATGGGGCATCTCTCCAGCTCTCGGCGGGCTGATGATGGGCGCAATGGTCGGCTTCGATACAATCGGCCCCGTCTCCGCAGCTGCATTCTCCGTGGCGACGGACGCCGCCGTTGTGGGCAACACGGCGTTGATGACCACCTTTGGCCTCTGCTTTGCAGCGACGGGCTGGATTCCGCTGTTCGCCTGGCTCCTTCATCTGATCACCAAAAAGGGACCACGCTTTGACGGGGACGACGCCAACCTCGCCATGTCCGGCCCCATCAATGCCTTCTTTGACAACATGAAGCTCACCGTCATCTTTGCCGCGCCCTACGCCTGCCGCGACCCATTTCGGGTAATCCCCTGCTATCTCCTCACCTGCTCGCTGACCGGGCTTTTCAGCGGCGCGGCCGGGCTTGCGAACTCGCTCTATACCGCGCCGGAAAAAATCGCGCTATTTTTGAAGGGCGATTGGTATACCTCCTTCCTCCAGCCAATGCGCTCTATTTCCCACACGCCTCGTGGCATCCTGATGCCCATAATTGTGGGCGCGTGCGCGATTTTAGGCGGCGCGGTGCTGTTGCTTTGGAAAACAAAGGCCATGAAGCGCCAGCAAGAGAAGGGAACCTATGTGGAAATGAGCGGCGATGTTGGCGGCGAGATGATCCGCCTTGCGAAGCGCTGGGCTGCCAAGCCGCAGGGGTCCGCTGACCATACAGAAAAAAACACGGAAACGCCGCTGGAAGCGGAGATAAAATAACAGAAAGGAAGAACAACAGGTGCTTTTACAGCGAATTGTTGCCCTGCTCATTGCAATTGTCACCTTTTTTGCCAACTGCTTCGGCATCACCAGCTTGAATATGGTGCCATACGCAGAGTTGAGGACGGAGCTTGACGATTCCATCCCGCTCCTCACGGGCGACCATAGCGAGGAGCTTCTCACAAATATCGACCGTGGCGTCCGCATGGAGGTCTACCTCACTCTAGGGCCCGGCTGCGCTATTCCAGGCACGCAAGAGGACGCTTACGATTTTCTGGACACATGCATAGAAAAGTATGCGCAAGAAGCACCCCGCGAAGCGCAGGTCTATATCTACCTCAATGAATACTTTGACCATGACCTAGACGAAGCGGCATTTACACAACTGCGGGAATATCTCGAATATGTCCGCTCGAGGGATTTGGGCATTCTGCTTCGCTTTGCATACGAACCATCGCCGCAGAGCGAATACGCGCCTACCCAGGAGCAAATGCTGCGCCATATCACGCAGATTAAAAACTGGATGAGGGAAAACGAAACGCTCATTGGCGATGTTGTCACCGCCTTGCAGCTCGGCTTTATCGGCGCCTGGGGCGAATGGGGGTCCTCCTTGCAGGAGTACGACCGCAAACAGATCGCCAACGCAATTTGCGACATGGTGCCAAAGAACGTATACATCCAGGGCCGGTATATGGATGTGACCGCCCAGATGTTCGGCCGCAGCACCTTCTCCCGGGTAGGCTACCACAGCGATTTTATGGTTGGCCGTCCACATCCGTGGAACACTGCCTACGATAAATACTACGCGCCCTATTACTGGCTCTTTGCCGCCACCAGCGCGCACCGGATCAACGATGGGGAGATGCCTTGGGTCGGCGCAACGGAGGAACCGGATGAATACGTGGACGGGCAGAAATTCTTGCAGCAGTGCTATGAATACCACCTCTCCACCTTCAGCATTGAGCACAATTACCGCGATACGCATCGCGCCCCGCCCAATGAGCCGGTTTATAACATCGCCCGCTGGCAAACGGAGGAACTGACACTCAGGGATGCAAAAAAGCTGCGCATTCCTTATTTTGAAAGCTGGTTTCAGGATGAAGATGGGAACGCCATCCGCCGCACCGTGTATGAATACCTACGCGACTTCCTCGGCTATCAACTTGCTCTTTCCAATTTGGAAATAAAAACAACCCGAAAGGGTATGCAGGTGAGCCTCATGATGACCAATTTCGGCCTCGGCACGCCGCTGACGCTGGACAGCGCCGAGCTGGTCGTGCGCAACCGCAAAACGGGCGAAGAAACGCGCTGTGCGCTAGGCGGATTCAACACGGGCAAGCTCACCACCTACGGGCAGGTTACCCTAAAGGCGACGGTCAAAGAGGAATTGGCAGACTGCGACCTCGGCGTTGCCGTGACCCGTGCGCGGAGCACGGGCGATTATAGGATCCGCTGCGCAAACAATATCCCGTTTGCGGATGGGGTAAACTGGATTCAGTAAGCATACCGCCTACACCGCAAACTGTAAGCCGGTCAAGGCTCAAAAGAAGCCGCCGCATGGAACAGTGCATCCATGCGGCGGCTTCTATTGCATCCCTATTGTTTTTTGCATGGTCATGCCGTATCAGACAAACGTGTAGGCTTTTACAAGCTGCCGGTAGGCTGCTACCGGAACCTCATAGCAGGTCATTTTTCCATCTTTTTTGACAGCAACATAGCCTGCTCTTTCTAAATCGCCGCACAGCCCCAGCTCCAACTGGGTATTGCCGTTAACCTGTAGCAACAATGTATACAGAGGCAGAGAAGGGTTCATTTTAACCTCCCAGCTCTCCCCCGTCGGCGTCCATACCTTCTGCTGTACTGCCGCAAGGACGGGGTTCATCTCCTCCCGCGTCTTCAGCTCATGGGTCTTTCCCGCTTGTTTATCCGGTGTCATGCTGACGTTGGCGCGGTAAACAACGCAATCAACGGCCTGCGCCTGTTTCGCGGAGAGCAGCGTAACCGCCTGCGCCGTCCCTTGTGTGGGCGTAGAATCCGGCGCACGCACAGACGGCGCGGCGCTCTGGCTGACGGTCTCTGTGGATGCCGGACGCGTTTGAGTTGGTTCAGAACTTGCCTCCTGTAAAACGGGCTCCACCGCGCTACCGTCGGAGGAAGGCTCCGCCGTTCCCGGTTCGCCCTGGCAGGCCGCGCAGGCCAGCAAAAGACAAGCGCATATTACGATTACCGATATTTTTTTCATGACTAAATTCACCTGCTTCCTACTGTAATGCATAGAGCGTTTCAAAAGCGCCTATCGCTTCCGTGCCTCCCGCGTAGTATTCCGTAAAGACGCGATAGTAATAACGGCCTGTTTCAATTTCATAATAGGGCTCGCCACTCTGTTCCTTCACAGCACTTCCGTCACGCCTGTCCGCCACCACCTGTGCGGCTTGGGCGAATGCGGATTGCCGTGCCTGCCCTGTAACCTGAGGTGGCAGGGACCCGCTGCGCGCGGCAAAGCGCAGTGACAGCGGCGCGGAAACTGTATTGTCATAAACCCGGTCGGCCCGGCCGTTTTGGAAGATAACGGTATAGCCGCTGTCCGTGATAAAAGCGCCCGTTTTCTTCGTGTAATCGATCACAAAGTCTTTACCATTCTCACTTGTAGGCGTGCATTCCACACGATAGTCGGAGACGTCAAAGCCCGGAATCTTCTCCGCCATCGCCTCCGCTAGCAAGTCATACGAAAGGGTGGTATACGTCGCCTGAAGCGGAGAGATTGCAATTTGCCGCTGCTCAGGGAATTCTTCCTGAAGCGAAGCGGGGGCTGCGGCTTTGCTCTTTTTGATCACTTGGCTTCCGTTTCCATAAAGCGTATGGTTTTTGATATCGTTATCTGCATAGCTGAACTGGTCGGCATAAGCGACCGCATTCGTGATGGTATGGCCAAGCGCCAAACGGTTTTGGAACCGCTTCTGCCATTCAAATGCTGAATTTGCCCCAATAGTTACCCGCCATCCTAACACGGCATTTGCGCCCCTGTCCCTCGTCGTTGTGCAGAGGTTGATTCCCGAACCATCCCCATTGCTTGCTGTTAAGCACGCATCATAGATCACCAACTTTGTATTCGACAAAGAAAAGTTTCGAATATCAACCGCATTTCCGGATGCGCCATAGCCGTCATGCAAAGATAAATTATTGGGCAAATAAATACCATCTTGCGAACCATGCGCTGAAAAATACAAAATATCACTGTTTAAAACATACGAGCTGTTCAAATAGCTATAGGTCGGATTCGTACTGTACCAGGAAGAATACCCGCACAGCCCAAAATAATCGCACGCGGAGCGCACATCGTCACCGTTGTGAAATTCCCCGCCGATCGAGTAAGCCCGGCCCGCAACAGCCCCCGCGCTGATAACAGCCGAAGCCATCAGAACGACCGCCATGCACAAAGCAAATATCTGCTTTTTAAGCCTTGTTTTCATTTTCACCATTCCTTTGTTGTTTCTAACTCCCGATTGCGGCCATGAAAAACGGAATGAAACATGGGACTCTCCTCCTTCCTATATTCTCCATTCATTCTTTTTAACAGAAGCGTACAGCAATTTTTAGGCAAATCATATTTTCTATAAATTCCATTCTCTGTATTTCCATTATATGCTCATTTATACCAAAATTCTATATACATGTTATCTAAATATTATTATCTTTATTGTTAAAATCCTCCAAAAAATTCTATCTAATAACTAAAAGCATTTCGAAGAAGTCTGTTTCTCCGAAATGCTTTTTCTCTGGATTCACATTCTCTTTAATTCCCGCACTCCACGCTGATCTCATTGAACACCTTGAGCAGGGCGTCGATTTCGAGCTTCTGCTTCTCTTCTCCGCGCACGTCGAGTACGCAGCGGCCCTCGTGCATCATTACAAGGCGGCTGCCATATTCCAGCGCAAAACGCAGGTTGTGCGTGACCATGAGGGAGGTCACCTGTTTTTCCTTCACGAGTTTATCCGTAATGCGCATCACGGTCTCGGAGGATTTCGGGTCGAGTGCGGCGGTGTGCTCGTCGAGGATTAAAAGCTCAATGTCCGTCATATTGGCGAGAATCAGCGCGAGCGCCTGCCGCTGCCCGCCGGAAAGCGTGCCTGCCTTCACATTCAGCCGATCCTCCAACCCCATGCCGCAGGTTTCGAGCAGCGTGCGGTAGTAGTCCGTCCGGCGCTTGTTCACCCCGCGGGAAAGGCCGTAGGCTTTGTGCTTGTTATCCGCCAGCGCCATGTTTTCAAGAATCGTCAATTCGTCGCAGGTACCTTTTTTCGGATCCTGAAACACGCGGCCGATTTGATCTGCACGTTTGTATTCCGACAAACGGGTAATATCTTTCCCCCCAAAAAACACCTTGCCGCCCTCCACAGGCAGGGAGCCGCAGACGATATTGAGAAGCGTTGTCTTACCAGAGCCATTGGAGCCGACGATGGAGACGAACTCCCCTTTTTGCACCTCAAAACAGAACTGGTTAAACAGCGTTGTTTCATCCGGCGTGCCAATGTGGAATTTTTTTGTGATCTGGTCAAGCTTTAGCATGGCGCGCCCCCCCTTTCCGGCCGAACATCGTGGTGGACAGCAGCGCAAAGGTGAAGATCACTGCCATCAAAAGCTTCAAATACTGCGTAGGTAGGCCGAGCGCGAGTGCAACGGCAAGGCAGGCTTTATAGAGGATCGCACCCAGGAGCACCTTGCTCGTAGCGCGCAGGAAGCGCACACGGCGGAACAGGCTCAGCCCGATGATGACGGATGCAAGGCCGATCACCACCATGCCAACGCCCATCTGCAAATCAGCGGAGCCCTTCTGCTGTGCGATGATCGAGCCTGCCATGGCGGCAAAGCCGTTACCAATGGCGAGGCCGAGAATTTTAGAGGAGCCGGGGCTGCGCGCAAGCATCGTCACATACTGCTCATTGTTGCCCGCGGCCCGAAGCAGCAGGCCGGATTTTGTGGAGAGGAACCAATCGAGCGCATATTTGCACACGACGGCGATCACCAGCGCCACAAAAATTGGCCGCAGCGTGTAGCCGCCGATCGTTTCCGGCAGAAGCGTTGCGGGCGCACTCGAAAAGATCGTGGGAGAGGTAAAGAACGACACGAGCGACAGCCCGCCCGTCCCTTTCATCACCAGCACTAGGTTGATAGAGAGCAACGCAGTCATCACAAGGATGCCGCACAGCAAAGGCCGGATTTTTAACTTCACGTTTAAAAGCCCGGTCACGCAGCCAGCCAGCGCGCCCACCACAAAGGAGAACAGGACGCATAACCAGGGATTGAAGCCCTGCAAAATGAGCACGCCCGTCAGCACTGCACCCAATGGCACGGTGCCGTCGACGGAAAGATCCGGAAAATCCAAAATGCTGTAGGTGATGTACACGCCGTAGGCCAGGATCGCATAGACGAAGCCCTCCTCCAACGTGGCTTTTAAAATGCCAAACAGTTCATTCATATGAGAACCCAACTTTCCGATAACAGATGTTCAGATAACAGACACCAACTGTCAGATTTTACTGTGATTCCTATCGTGTGCGAAGCCCGATGTCCAAAGTCTGCAAGAAGAGGCCTGAGGCTGGCGCGGAAATCCACGCCAGCCCTGTGCCCTTCAATCAATCCTCGTTTTTAGCTGCCTCAGGAGGCAGTCGTCACCTTCTGCGCATCCTTATAAGCCTCCGGCAAGGTCAGCTTGAATTTTGCGAGCACGTCGCTGTTGTAGACTGGGGCGCTATCCTTCACACGGGCAACCGGGATGCTGCCCGCATCCGCGCCGCCGAGCACCTGGCCCGCGAGTTTGCCCGTCTCCTCTCCAAGGGCAACGTAATCAAGGCTTTCGGAGGCTAAGCAGCCCTTTTCAACTTGCTCGATCTCGGAGCCGTATACCGGGATGCCTGCTTCGTTCGCCTTGGCGAGCAGCACGCCGAGGTTGTTCACAACGTTATTATCCGTAAAATTGTTGATGCAATCAACTTTGGCGGCAAGCGTTGCAGCGGCCTGCGGGATATCCGCTGCACTCTGCACGCCCATATCCACAATTTCAAAACCATATTTCGGAGCGAGCTCCTTGAACTGCTTTAAGTGGGAAACAGAGTTTGCCTCGCTCGTGGTATAGAGGATTCCGATCTTTTTCGCATCCGGTTGGAGGGCGCGGATCATTTTCATCTGTGCTTCCAGATTCAACAGGTCGGTTGTGCCGGTCGTATTGTTGCCGGGCTCGTCAAGGGAGGTAACAAGCTTTGCAGCCACCGGATCAGATACCGCGCAGAACACTGTCGGGATATTGGCGCTGCGCGCCGCGCTATAAGCGGCCGTTGCGGCAGGCGTTGCGATGCCAATGATAAGATCATATTTCTGAGCCGCCATATTGTTGGCAATCTGCGTTGCCATCTGATCCTCGCCGTTTGCATTCTGGAAATCGATCTTCGCTTTTTCACCGTCTTTATAGCCCGCCTTCTCCAAGCCCTGGATCAGGCCTTTGTAACAATTGTCAAGCGAGGCGTGCGGCGCATACTGGATGATACCAATTTTTTTGACTGCTCCAGAGGCCGCGCCCTCATTCTGGCTCTCTTCTCCCGTGCCGTTACCAGTGCAGGCTGAAAACGCGCACACAATCAGAATCACGCTCACCGCAAGGGCAACCATTTTTGTAAAATTTTTCATGATAATCTTTCCTTTCATTCTCTTATAAGTGATAAAAACGGATGTGGCCGGCGTGAGGTTGCTTCCCCCTGCGCCATCGCTTACCCGGAACGCCCATGCCGCTCCCTCCTGACATATTTTTAAAAAATAAAAAAGCCCTTGTCTCAACATTCCTGTTGGGACAAGAGCTGATGATCACTCCTGCGGTACCACCCGACTTGGCTTGCACACCCTGCAAGCCCACTCTTTTCACGCACAGCCATGCGTGCTTCGCTGGTAACGGGTGAAGCTCCCGTCGCACCTAACCCCTGTGACCAGAGGCTCGGATTGCCCTCGTAAGTCCATTCGCTATGGTATCCTTTGCCGCAATCGCACCGCCTGCGGCTCTCTTAGAAAGGCTTCGCCATGGGTACTACTCTTACTCACCGGTTTGCCAATTTGGATTTGTAGCTATTATATGCCGGGGCGTTCCATCTGTCAATAGGATTTTTTCATTTTTTCTCCGGCCGCTCTGCAAGCCGCGTAACTGCTTGCTTTTTCAAAGGTTCCATGCTATGATAAAAAACTGTTTGTATTCCCTATTACCAAAAAAGGAGCTCTTTTCATGATCAGTACCTCCAATGTTAGCCTGCAATACGGCGGGCGCGTGCTCTTTGAGCGGGCGAACGTCACCTTTTCCGCCGGCAACTGCTATGGCATCATCGGCGCAAATGGCGCGGGCAAATCTACCTTTTTGAAAATTCTTTCCGGTGAGCTGGAACCGAATAAGGGCGAAGTCAATATCACTCCCGGTGAGCGGCTCTCCGTGTTAAAACAGGATCACTATGCATTCGACGAATACGACGTGATTCGCACCGTGCTCATGGGCAACGCAAAGCTTGTGGAGATTATGGATCAAAAGGAGGCCCTCTATTCCAAAGAGGATTTCACGGAGGAGGACGGCCTGCTCGTCAGCGAGCTGGAGGCCGAATTTGCGGAGATGGACGGCTGGAGTGCTGAGAGCGACGCGGAGATCCTCCTAAACGCCCTTGGCATTGAAAACGAGAAGCATTCCGCCAAAATGAAGGAGCTCGACGGCGATGATAAGGTGAAGGTGCTGCTTGCTCAAGCGCTCTTTGGCAATCCGGATATCCTGCTGCTCGACGAGCCGACCAACCACCTGGATCTCGCTGCCATACAGTGGCTGGAGGATTTCCTGCTCGACTTTGAAAACACGGTCATTGTCGTCTCCCATGACCGGCATTTTCTCAACAAGGTTTGCACACACATCGTGGATATCGATTACGGCAAGCTCGCGCTGTATGTCGGCAACTATGACTTCTGGTATGAATACACGCAGTTGGCTCAGCGCCAGCTACGCGAGCAGAACAAAAAGGCAGAGGCCAAAAAGAAGGAATTGCAGGAATTCATCGCCCGGTTCAGCGCAAACGCCTCTAAATCCAAGCAGGCCACCAGCCGCAAAAAGCTGCTGGAAAGCCTCGATATCGAATCCATGCCCGTTTCCTCCCGCCGCTACCCATTTGTGGCTTTCAAGCCGGATCGCGAGGTGGGCAACGACCTTTTAACCGTGACGGACCTGACGAAAACGGTTGGTGACCGCAAGGTGCTTGACCATGTGAGCTTTACGATCCGTCCGAATGAGAAAGTTGCCTTTGTCGGCTCGGATACAGTGGCGAAAACCACACTCTTCCAGATCCTCGCCGGGGAGCTGGAACCGGATGAAGGCAGCTATAAATGGGGCGTGACGACCTCGCTCGCCTACTTCCCGAGCGATAACTCCGCGTTTTTCGACGGCTGCGAGCTAACCCTCATCGACTGGCTGCGCCAGTTCTCTCGAGAGCAGTTGGAAACGGATATCCGAGGCTGGCTCGGCCGGATGCTCTTTGCCGGCGAAGAGGCCACCAAAAAGGCGAAGGTGCTCTCCGGCGGCGAGCGCGTGCGCTGCATGCTATGCAAGATGATGGTTTCCGGCGCAAACGTGCTGATTTTGGACGAGCCGACGAACCATCTGGATCTGGAGAGCATCACAGCGCTGAATAACGGGCTCATCAGCTTCCCCGGCACGCTGCTCTTCACCTCGCACGACCATCAGTTCGTGCAGACGATTGCGGACCGGATCATCGAAATCCTGCCTGACCGTGTGATCGACCGCAAGGAGACGTATGACGAATACCTTGCGTCGTTGGCGGAGGAGGATTTGAAGAAGCTGCGGTAAAAGGCATATTTCTATCCGGCTAAACAAAATCTATAAAAACAGCCCGCACATCTCTTGGAGTGACCTGCACCCCACTTGTTATCCAGTATACCATACTGTCTAACAAATGGGGTGCAGGTCACAGCAGATGGGGAGCTCTTTTTCCGTTTATCAATCATCTAAATGCCAAAATACCGCACCGCATTCTCATAGCTGATATCCCGCACAATCCCAACCAGCGTGTCCATGTCAGCCGGGTACCAGCCCTCCTCCACCATCTCACCAAGCATCCCGCAGAGGATGCGGCGGAAATACTCATGCCGCGGGTAGGATAAAAACGAGCGGGAATCCGTCACCATGCCGACAAACCGGCCGAGAACCCCCGTGTTTGCAAGCGTGCGCAGCTGCTCACGCATCCCGTCGATATGGTCGTTAAACCACCAGGCGGAACCAAACTGGATTTTGCCCGGCGCGTCGCTGTTCTGGAAATTGCCGAGCATCGTGCTCAATACATAATTATCCTTCGGGTTAAGCGCGAAAAGGATCGACCGCGGGAGATTCCCCTCTACATCGAGGCTGTCGAGCAAACGAGAAAGGTTGTGCGCCGCTGCGTCATCCGCGCAGGAGTCAAAGCCCGCATCGGGGCCAAGCGCCTGAAACATGCGCGTATTGTTATTGCGCATTGGGCCGATATGCAGCTCCATGCCCCAGCCCAAACGGGCGTATTCACGCGCCATCGCTTGCAGGAGCGCCGTGCGGTATGCCTCCATTTCCCACTGCGAAAGGGGAGCCCTTGCCACGCCCTTTTCAAAAATCTCCTCCAGCTGAAACTCCGTCGCCTCCGCGTAAGGCACGCGGCCAAAGGCATGGTCGCTGGCGCGGCAGCCGAGGGAATCGAAAAAAGCGATCCGCTTCTTGAGCACTTCGCACAGGGTGGCAAAGGAACCGATGCCCTCGCCCGCTGTTTGCTCCATCACAGAAATCCAATCCGGGAAGCCGGGCTGTTCAATGCCAAGTGCCTTATCGGGCCGGAAGGCGGGCAGCACACGGCAGTTGAAGCCTTTTTCCGCCTTGAGCAGCTGGTGGTATTCCAGCGTGTCGGCCGGGTCGTCCGTGGTGCATAGGGCCGCCACATTTGACTTTTCAATCAGCCCGCGCGGAGTAAAACCGCCCGCATGGATGCGCTCATTTGCGCGGTGCCAAATTGTATCCGCTGTTTTGTCGCTCAGGGTTTCCTCGATGCCGAAATACCTGCGCAGCTCCAAATGCGACCAGTGGTAAAGCGGGTTTCCGATGCAGGCGGGCATCATGGAGGCATAAGCCTTAAATTTTTCATACCCGCTCGCGTCTCCAGTGATGTATTGTTCCTCAATACCATAGGAACGCATCGCACGCCATTTATAGTGATCACCGCCAAGCCATAAAGCCGCGATATCCTCCGGCTCACGGTTTTCATAGATTTCCTTTGGGGAGAGATGGCAGTGCCAATCAAAAATCGGCGTATTCTGCGCACCCTCACGGAAGAGACGGCGCGCCGTTTCGGTATCCAATAAAAAATCCTCTCCCATAAACTCCTTCACGGTGATCACCCTTTCCTTATCATCAGTCGGTGCAACCGCACCGTTTGTCTCCAAAATTAGATTTTAGACTGTTTCGGCAAAACAGCAAAGGTATCCTGCGCCGTAAACAGCTTCCAAGTTGCAAAGCTTGAAACTTTGCGGCCCGTTTGGAGCTTTCATATCATTATACACCAGACCGGCCTCTGCGAAAAATGGCGTTGCCGCATCGCGGCAGGAGGCGTTTCACGCCGACAGACATTTTTCCAATGCTTCAAACTCTGTTTGAAGCTATTACACCATGTGCAAAAACTCTCTACGAAAAATGGCGTTGCCGCATCGCGGCAGGAGGCGTTTCACGCCGACAGACATTTTTCCAATGCTTCAAACTCTGTTTGAAGCTATTACACCATGTGCAAAAACTCTCTACGAAAAATGGCGTTGCCGCATCGCGGCAGGAGGCGTTTCACGCCGACAGACATTTTTCCAATGCTTCAAACTCTGTTTGAAGCTATCATACCATACACGCAAGGCCAATCTTTGCGAAAAATGGCGTTGCCGCTTTGCGGCAGGAGGCGTTTCGCGCCGACAGGCATTTTTCCAATGCTTCAAACTTTGTTTGAAGCTATTATACCACATCCCTCCCCCCTTCGGAACCTCTTTGACCAATTCCACACGAAAACGAAGGGGGACACGCCGCAGTTTAGCCGCAGCGCGTCCCAAAATTTCCTTATATATTTTCATTCTTAAGTGTATCAATCATATTCCCCTTTTTCAGCTTAGCGCTCGCATAAAGCATCGTAAGCCCCACGATTGCCAGCACGCCCGCCACCACACAGAGCAGGGCAAGCCACGGCATCTGAAAGGGAATATCAAAGCTCCTCCCAAGCGCCAGCTGGAGCAGAGCCATTATGACAAAGCTGAACGGTAAGCCATACAGCAGCGTTTTCAGGGCGTAGAACAGGCTCTCAAAGCGGACCATCTTCCGGAAGCCCTTCGGCGTCATGCCGACCGATTGCAGCATGGCAAACTCACGCTGACGCAAGACCATGCTGGTAGAAATCGTATTAAACATATTCGCCACACAGATGAGCGTGATCAGGGCGATAAAGCCGCCCGAAAAAACAGAGATGATTAGAATTACATGCTCAAACTCCTCCTGCGATTCCGCATAATCATTATAAACCACTTGTTCCGGGAGCCCCGGCGTATGATAGCCTTCAAGAATTTCACGCACCTTATCGGGGGCGTCCGTATCCAACCGAAGGGATGAAAATTCCTCCAGCATGGATTGCTTCTCCTCTCCACTGAGCTTTTCTGCATAGGCCGCGCGCATCGCGCGGCCCGTCTGCTCCGGCACGACGAGCATCACGCCGAATGCATCTGACACGCCAAAGGGCTTTTGTGAAACGATATCTGCGATACGGATGGCTCCAAACGTCTGCTCGGCTTCTGCTTTTCCTGACAGCCGCGACAGCAAAACCCGGTCGCCGCGTTTCAATTCGAGCAGATCAAATGTTTTTATAATTCGCTCCTGCGTTTCTGCATCCTGCACCCGCCAGGTATCCCGGTTCACCAAAATGGCCTTGCGCTCCTGTGGATTTCCATAATCTCCCAGATCCACATCAACTTCCTTCGCATAGGCTTTGAAAGAAGACTCCTCCAAAATTAGGATGCTGATGGGCACGATATATTTTCCGCCCGCCTTTGAAAAGCCAGCCTGCGAGCAGAATTCCCGGTTCACATCCTCCTCTGGGAGTGCTGTTTGAAAGTTCATGCTATCTTCAATGGTATACCTTGTTACCTGGCCTTCAGCCAGAATACGCTGAAATAGCTCCTTCTGCTGCGATTTCTCCAGGCCTCTGGGCATGACGATCATATCGCAGGCATAACCCTCCTCCTCCAATCCGTAGGCTGTCACGGCCAATTGGATGCCGAAGGATACCGTCAAGAACAGCACGACACTCACCGTCAGGGAAAGGAGCGTCGTACGATAACGGCCACGGTTGCGTTTCAGGTTTTTCAGCGCAATCTCGCCTTCAAATCCGAAAAGCCGGCGCGTCAGGCGCGAGGTTTTCACCATTTTGCCGGAAAGCTTTACCTCTTTTGTCTGCCGAATCGCATCGATCGGCATCGTGCGAGAGGCTCGCCGGGCTGGCCGCCAGACAGAGAAAAAAATCACCAGCACGGACAACAGCACAGACAGCAGAATCGACAGCGGCGAAGCCACCATGCGCACATCTACAATCAGACCGAGCGCATCCCTAAGCGCGGTGTTCATCAGGGCGAAGGTGACGCCGATCCCGCCCAGCCCGGCCAGCAACCCAGCCGGGATCGCAATGATTCCCAGCAGAAATCCCTCAAAATAGACTGAGCCGCGTTTTTGCCGCTTGGTAGCGCCCACACTTGCCAGCATCCCAAGATACCGGCTACGCTCCGCAACGGAGATGGAAAAGGCGTTGTAAATCAACATCACCGAACCGGTGATAACCACCAGCAGCAGAATGCCTGCGAACAGGCTCACCGCGCTTTGCAGGGCGTCCCTGCTTGTCAGGCCGTAAAAGCGCAACAGCGAGCCGTTGAATTGATATCCTTGTGCGCCGATCTTATCCGCCAGCTCCTCCACCTCCTGATAAATCGAACGGCGCACTGGGTCAAATACCAGAGCGGGATCGGCTAGTTCCCCCTCATCGGCAAGAGAAGCCGCGTCACAATAGCCGATGATCGGAAACGCGCTGGCCATTTCGTTATCATATTTTCCCGAAGCGCCCTTCAGGATGCCGGTGATTGTATAAGTCCTTTCCCCTCTCGGCTCAAAGCGCTCCGCTAGAGAACCATCTGTGTTTCTCACAGGATAATCCCCTGTGCTTAGCCGTTTCTCACTCCCGGAGCCGCCTGGATCGCCAATCCGATAGCCAAGCTGAAACGTAACGGTATCGCCGATTTGCAGCCTTGCCCCAGCGTTGAGTGCATCCTGGGAGATTGCGGCCTCTCCCGCTCGCTGCGGCAGCCGCCCCGATGCCAGCGTTTGATTGAGGTGTGTAAAAGCCGGTGTATTATATTCTTCAATATAGAAAAACGGCTTATCCGGATTTTTTGATTCTATAAATTTTGTGAAACCAATATTCCGCGTCAACAGAACAGCTTTCACATTTTCCGCCTGCTCCGCCTGGGCCAGCTTCTCCGGCTCCACGCCGTTGAGGCTCGCATGCCACTCGCCGGATTTTGCAATCGTATCACGCTGCATCAGATCCATAAACGAAAAGAAGATCGTTGAGATCGCCGTGAGCATCGCGACAGAAAGAATGATCCCAATGATTGTCACCAACGTGCGCCGCTTATTCAGCCTCAGGCAGCGTAGGGTGAGCCGGTTGACAATATTCATTGCGCTTTCCCCTCCCCTCCGGGGCAGGAGCGCAGCGTCTCATCCCGCATGATCCTGCCATCCTCCACGACAAGGATTCGATCTGCCTGCAAGGCGATATTTTCATCATGCGTGATGACCAGCAGCGTTTGGCTATGCTGCCGATTGAACATCTTTAACAGCTCGATGATCTCCGCGCTGTTTTGTCGATCCAGGTTTCCCGTCGGCTCATCCGCGAGGATCAACGCGGGGTGCGTAATCAGCGCGCGCCCGATGGACACGCGCTGCTGCTGCCCGCCGGAAAGCTGATTAGGCAGGTAGCCCAACCGGTCGGTAAGCCCGAGCGAGCTCACCAGATCGGAAAGCGATTTCTCATCTACCTCTCGCCCGTCGAGCAGGAGCGGAAGCGTGATGTTCTCTTTTATATTCAAAACAGGGATCAGATTGTAAAACTGATAGATCAGCCCGATCTGCCGCCTGCGGAAAATGGCAAGCTCTGTTTCATCCAGTGTGCCGATCTCCGTACCATCGACGAACACTTTGCCCGAAGTTGGGCTGTCCACGCCGCCAAGAATGTGCATTAATGTTGATTTACCGGAGCCTGAAGGGCCGACGATCGCAACGAATTCGCCTTTTTCTACCGTGAACGATACGTCGTCCAGCGCATGCACAGCGGTATCTCCGCTGCCATAGATTTTGTTCAGGTGCTCTACGCGTAAAATTTCCATCATGATATCTTTCCTCCTACTCTGCTCCACTTTTTTCAGCATAAAAATGTTCACTTCGATTGGGGAAGGGCAGAGTTGATATATTCGTGTTTCAACCCAAGGCGAACGATTCCCTTCCCCATCTGCTTTGCCTTCAGTATAAAGGCGCAAGGTGAATATCCGGTGACCGGCGGATGACAATTTCGTCACAAAACAAAAAGGACTCCATGCAAAACGCCCCGCACTTTGCATGAGTCCCTTTTGCCCCGTTTTCGGCATATTCTTACGCGGCAAACCCGTGTTTGCCGTTTCGTCAGATCAGAACAGATAACCGGGAGGCGAGCCGGTAAGCATTCTCCTCACTCACCAGCACGGCAATCCCTTTTTCTTGTGCACGCGCGCGCGCGTCCTCATCGAGCGGCGCATCCTCGCACAACACGATGCAGGCCACGTCCGCAAGCATCGCCACGGCAATGGAATTGACATTGCCCATTACGGTGAACCACACGTCGCCACTCTGCGCGCGGGACATCACCCAACTGAGCAAGTCGCCGCAGTAGCCGCCCGCCACCTCGCGGGAAAGCGCCTCCCCACCCACGGCCACACGCAGCTCCAGGCGCTGTGCAAGCTCTTCTACCGTCATTTTCTCCACATCCTTCCGGCCAGGTTTTTAGCTGATTTCAGTAGGATTCTAATCCGTATCTCTCTCTTCCTTCTTGCGGAAGGGGGCAGGTATGTAGTTCTCAAATTCTGTGGATTTCGCCTGCTTGCTCATGAAGAACACACAATCCTGCTCGCTGGCCATGCCCCGCACGATATCCTCTGCGAGTGCCCGGCAGGAAGGCGCGCCGCAGGTGCCGCAATCCAACCCCGGTAGCCGCTCGTGCAATTCGTTTAATTCATTCATGCGCTTCATCGCATCAATTACGTTATCCGCCAGCTTCAAAACAGAGCTCGCCTCCAGCGGGCGCTGCCAATACATCTCCCGCGGAATTTCGTCATCCTCCAAATGATTGCAGGAAACGGGCAGGTAGCGCCGGAGCCTTTGCAGCCGCGCGCGGGCGACAAATGGGTTTTCCACCGTGAGCACGCCGCCAACGCAGCCGCCTGTGCAGGCGTTAAGCTCAATAAAATCGATATCGTTAAGCTTTTCATCCTCCAGCTCTTCAAGCACTTTGATCACATTCTCCGTGCCGTCCGCAGCAAGGTAACGGTCGCGCAGGAGCGCCGCAGATTCCCCGCCGCTGCCGGCCCAGCTCACGCCGATGAGCCCCGACTGACGCATATTCTCCGGCGATTTGACCTTATCCATCTGCTGGAACAGGACAGGGTATACGTTTTTGATCGCCACCACGCCATCCACATTGGATTTCTCCAGCCCTAGCGGTTGCTTGACCGCCGTGTTTTTCGCCGGGCAGGGTGTCAGGAAAAAGATGCCGATCTCCGATGGAGCAAGCCCCGTTTTCTCCACCGCCTCAATGCGGGCGAGCCTTGCCGCCTCCTCCATTGGGGAATTCAGATCGAGCAGATGATCGATCAGCTTCGGGAATCGGACGCGGATGAGCCTACACACCGCCGGGCAAGCAGAGGAAATCACGGGCTTTTTCAGCTTTCCGCTCTCCATCAGAATCCTGGTGGCGCTGCTGACGAGCTCCGCCCCGCGGGACACCTCAAACGCATCGTCAAAGCCCATCGATTTCAATGCAGTCAGCACATAATCCACATCGTCCAGATTATTAAACTGGCCGTACAGCGTTGGCGCAGGCAGCGCGACACGGTATTTATAATCCAGTATTTTATTGAAGGAATCGCACTCCGCATATTTCGCGTGGTGCGGGCAGATTCGGATGCATTCGCCGCAATCGATGCAGCGCTCGGAAATAATGTGCGCCTTCCCATTACGCACACGGATTGCTTCGGTGGGGCACCGCTTGATGCAATTGGTGCAGCCCTCGCATTTTTCCTCATCCAGACGCACCGAATGGAAAAAAGCCTCCATTTGTCGTCACCTCTTCCCCGTGGGGCAAAGCCCATCGGGCCCTTTCTCACAGCCTGACAGCATCATTGTTCAGGCCGACGGCTGGTTTTGGGTATAGACTTTCAGGCGCATGGTAGTGCCAACGTCAATCTCCGTTTCAATCACCATTTCGTCCGTATATTTTTTAATATTGGGGAGCCCCATCCCCGCGCCGAAGCCAAGGGAACGCACCTGATCCGGCGCGGTAGAATAGCCCGCCTTCATGGCAAGCTCCACATCCTTAATACCGGGGCCGTGATCGGCAAGCACCATCTGGATGCAATCCGGTGAAATCTCCACATCGATCTCCCCGCCGCCGGCATGGATGACCATGTTGATCTCCCCCTCATACATGGCGATGGAGACGTTGCGCACAACATCCGGATCAAACCCCAGCTCCTTGAGCACGCGCTTGACATCGCCGGAAGCCTCCCCCGCGCGGGTGAAGTCATCTCCCGACACCTCATAATGCAGTTTTACGCTGTCCATTCTCTATGACCATCCTTTTCGCAGTTATCACCTGACTGAGTTTCTCCCCCACTGCTGCATTCCATCAGGCACCGCTGCGGCCGCGCAGGCCGTTTGCATAGAGCATCCCACAGGAGGTAAACATTTCGTATTCCGTAGAGAGTAGCACCATACCGCGCTCTGCTGCCAAGGCCTTCATATCCTCATCCGGCTGCTTGCCGCGTACAAAAACGATGCACTGCATATCCATCATCTCCGCCGTACGGATTACCTGAGGATTGACTAGCCCCGTGAGCAGAACTGCCTGCTCCTTGACAAATGCGAGCACATCGCTCATCATATCGCTCCCGCAGGCGGTGTGCACCTCCCGCTCCAATAAGCTTTCACCGCATAGGACCTGTGCGTCTAAAAGTTCCTTAATTTTTTGCACTGTCATGGAAAGCCCTCCCGATCGATCGATTAGATTCTGGATTCAGTATACAGGATTCCTGCTTTTTTTTCAACTGCTTACACAAGCATCCGTGCGCAAGGGTGAACATTGCCGTCAGGGCGCGCCCAGACGCACGCTGGCTGCGTTCTCGGGCTCGACTGACGTCAGCCAGCCGTCGCCCTGCGGCCTTATCATTCCGCGCCTGGGACGCCTTGGCGGTGCTTCGCAGTTTTCAGCCCGTGGCCGTAATCTCTGGCAAGGAGGATAACGCAGCCAGGGATGCGGTCACGGGCTGAAAACCAATGTGTCCCCCCGTAAACTGATGCAACTGTCGTATCATAAAACCAACCTGTTATTACAAGGGCGGATATGAACGAATGAGGCATGGATAACATTAAAGATATCTAATCCGGGGGAAAGGCCTCGCTATTTCTCGGTTCGTTTCTCCCGACCCATTCCGCCAAAATACTTCTCCGCTCAAAATTTCTATATTTTATTACGAAGCGAAGCGAGTAACAAAACAAAGCCGACTGTAACCTCATGGAACAAAGGGATACGCGCTGTTCATGTCAGCAAATGGTTATCGGCTATTTTTTATTACGCCGCAGGGGCGAACTGCGTTCGAGGCGAACACAGTTCGCCCGCAGGCCCGGGTAATAATATGTGTTTATACAAGGGGCAAATACGGCGGTTCCCGCATCAACCGCAGGCCCATTTCCAAAACAAATCTGGCCAAAAGCACGCGGATCACAGGGATACACATTGTTGACCAACGCAGAAAACCACCGGCTATTTTTTCATATACGCTCTGGGCATAGTAACGGCCCCCTGCCGTAGTTCCATTCTACAACAGGAGGCCCTTTTTCACTGCTCGTTTTCCGGGGTATTGGCCAGACATTATACACCAGCCTCGCTTATCACTCATCAAACCTGCTCCATCCAGCCGCCCAAGCCCAGCACCGCACAGCTCAGCGGCGGCATCGTCAGGCAGCCTTCCCACGGCATCACGCCCATTAAGCCCTTTGCTGCCCGCCAGTCATACGGCAGGGCATAGGTGTAATCATGATCGCCGCGGTTGATAACCGTTAAAATCCGGTCGCTCCCCTTGTTCCGTGCAAAGGCAATCATGCCGCCCTCGGACCAAACCGGCTCAAACTCTCCATCCGCCAATGCGGGGCAGGCGCGCCGCACCATGCCCAGCCTGTGGTACCACGCGAGCAGTTCCCGATCCTCCTGCCCCCATGGGTAACAGCCGCGGTTGAAGGGGTCTCCGTATCCCTCCATCCCGGCCTCATCCCCATAATAAATGGAGGGAACGCCCGGCAGGGTATATTGAATCGCCGTTGCAAGGCGCATCAGCTTCAGGCCGCGCGCCCGCTGTTCCGGGGAGAGCATTCTGCCGCTCTGCCATTCCCGCCCGCGGCCGTTGGCCTCCTCGCCTGCCAGCGCCGTCAATGCACGCGGGGTATCATGTGTGCCGATATGGTTCATCAGGAGATGCAGCACCTGCGGCGGATAGTGCTCTACGATTGACAGAATCGTATCAAAAAAGCCGTCGGAAGAGCCGCTGCGCAAAAACGACAACACCGCGTTGGCAAAGGGATAATTCATCACACTGTCAAGCTGATCCCCCAGCAAATAGCGGCGGCGAAGGCCATAGCTGTATTTATTGGAGGCGTCCTCCCAAACCTCGCCAAGCACCAGGGCATCCGCTTTTTCCGCCTTTGCGGCCCGGCGCAGCGCATCGAGAAACACATCGGGCAGCTCATCCGCCACATCCAGCCGCCAGCCGGAAGCGCCGGCCCGTAGCCACTTGCGCACAACGCCGTTTTCCCCGGTGATAAATTTTAAAAACCCCGGATCCTCCTCGTGCACCTCCGGCAGGATCTTTACGCCCCACCAGGAGGCATAATCATCCGGCCAGGTTCGAAACTGATACCAGGAATAATAGGGGGATTGTTGCGATTGATAGGCTCCTAAGCCGGGATAGCGGCCGTTCTGGTTGAAATAGACACTGTCGCTGCCCGTATGGCTGAAAACACCGTCGAGCATCACGCGGATCTTGCGCTTGGCCGCCTCCTTGCATAGGGAGGAAAAATCTGCTTCCGACCCGAGCAAGGGGTCGATCTGACAGTAATCCGCCGTATCGTACCGATGGTTGGATTGTGCCTCAAACACCGGGTTAAGGTAGAGACAAGTCACGCCTAAGGCGGCAAGCATGGGAAGCTTTTCGATGATCCCGTTCAAATTGCCGCCGAAGAAGTCGTTATTGAGCACTTTACCGTCGCTCGTGGGGCGCCATTCCGGTTCACCGCCCCAATCATCCCGCAGAACACGCCCCTCCGGCACAGTTGACCGGCGCGAACCGCCTTTACAGAACCGGTCCGGAAAAATTTGATAGATGATTCCGCCTTTGAGCCATTCCGGGGTGGTAAAGGCGGGATCCGTCACGGTGAGCTGCCAATCCTCCCCTTCAAAAGCGACCTGTCCCAGCCCGTTGCCCGCATGCGTCACTCGCGCGCGGCCCCAATCAGTGTCATATTCAAAATGATACCAATACAACCCTTTTTCCGGCGCTGCATATTCCGTGCGCCACCATTCTGAATAGGAGCCCTGCATCCCATCCCATTCCATGGGATGATATTCCCATTCGACACGGTCATCCCTGTGGACGACAAACCAGGCCGCAACACAATGGATGCCGCGCGGGAGCATTAGGCGGTAACGCACGCTTTCCCCCGCTGGGACAGCTCCAAATTTGCTTTTATACCGCACATCGCGGGAATTGTGGGGACAATCGGGCAAGCAAAACCCTCCTTCTCTCAAAAAAACTACTTCGATAACAGTATATGAAAAACACGTTGGATCAATCCTATTTTTCGTTTTCCACCTCATTTGGCTCAATTTTAACAGCAGTCCCGCTCGCGATGACGCCCATGAGGTTTCCAACAAAATTGACGTAATCAAAATCAATTCCGATCAATGCATTTCCTCCCGCCAGCGCGGTCTTTTCAACCAAACGGCGCATTGCAGCCCTGCGTGCTTCTTCCAATTTTGATTCAAACGCATTGCTGTGCTCGCCAAATAAATCAGAAACGCTTGCGCTCCATTCGCTGAAAAAGCCCGTGCCCATCACAACCTCCGCGCATACAACGCCGCAGTATGCTTCGATTCGGTACCCTTCAAAGGAATAGCCGGTGGTCTGCGGCATGGTCTTTTGAAGCGTTGCCAGGTTATCACGCACCTTTTGGCGCTCTCCAATTTGTTGGAGACGCTCCCTGGATGCAAGCAGCCGTTTTTGCAGCAGATCCCGCAAGGAAAGCTCCATCTGCGGGTTCGCACGCAACTTCTCCTGCAAATCGGCCTGTGCCCGCTCCAACTCGCCGCAATCCTTCGAGCCCAGTGCATCATATATCTTGCTGCACGCAATACATGCGGGATACTCCCTGCCGTCTTTTCCAAAAATTTGATAGGGCATAGAAAAGCCGCTCTTTTTCTCGCCGCAGACCGCACAGATAAAACCCATCGCACACACCTCTTTCTCGCATTAAGAACATCCGTCCCGATTGATTTTTTAATACCGTTTATCAATCCCGGCCCCAAGCGCAGGCTTTTTCCCCCTTCAGCACAGCAAAAAGCGCGGGGATTGTGCATTCCTCCAAATCGAGCCAAGCCGCCGCCTCGGGAATGTTTTCCAAATAATGCGCATCCGAATCGCACAGAAGCGGCAGGCCCTCAAGCGCCGGATACCGCGCCGTATAATCCGCCGCCTCCGCAGCGCGCGTCAGCTCCGCCGCATGGAACCCCCATGCCGCCTCAAATGTGCCGAGGCTGGAAATCACGCTGTAGGAGGGCCGATCCAGATGCGCGGGGAAGCAAACGCCGCCATATTCGCGCACAAGCGGCGCAACACGATCCACTCGAATTTCTGAAGCCGTCGTCAGCAGAGTAGATTCCATGCCAAGGATGCCGTCCTCCGCATTCATCACGCGCTGCTCGCCGAAAATCTCCGTACGATTTTGAACGGGTGGAATATGCGTTTTAATAAATTCGGAAAAAAACATCGCCGGTTCGAGCGCGGGAAAAAGGCAGACGACATGTGCCTCCTCCGCCGTACACAATTCCATGCCGGGGATCACCAACAGGCCCGTCTGCATACCCACCTCCATCGCGGCGGGACAGTTCAGGCAGGAATTATGATCCGTCAGCGCAATCATCTGCATCCCCTGTAACGCCGCCATGTGGACAAGGTTGTAGGGGGTCATATCGTTATCTCCGCAGGGGGAGAGACAGGAATGCAGATGAAGATCATAGTAAAGTTTCATATTGCCATCCTTAATGAGGATTCTGTTCCTGCGTCAAGCAGTTTGCAAGAAGGGTGCTGCGGCCTTTCACACCGGCAGGGCGCCCCCTCTGTTGGAATATCTCTTGTGGCGTCCACAGGATAACGGTTCAAACATGGTCACACGCGCTGGGGCTCACTTTCCCCCGGCCTGTGCATACAAATCCGGCAAACCGTATCCGCCGCCTGTGCGATATAGGCGGAGAGGGGCTGATTCTCTACCCCCATCACGCTAACCGCACATTTGGAAACAGGGATCAATAGCTTCTGTGCGCTGCTTTCCGAGATGGCGCGCGCCATTTGGGGCGTGATTTCGCCCAGCATCGCGTTGGCCAGCAGCAGGCCGATCGGGCCCAAAATCACATCCGCGCGTGCGGCATTGTAAACCACGGCGTTTTCCCCTGTTGCGCCCGCATCCGCACCGGCCTTGAGCATCGCATTCGTGGCCAGCACATTGGTGCCCACGCAGATCACCTCCACATTGGGCAGCTCCTTTTCACGCAGGGAGGCGACCAAGCGGCTACCAACGCCGCCGCCCTGCCCATCGATCACCAAAAGACGCATCGCCATCACCATCCTTTCTCTGAAAGGGTCAAAAAACTTGCCTGGCCTTTTCAGCGCAGGGCATCGAGCCCAGCCGCACGTTTTTTATGCCTGCTGCGGTAAAGCTCCGGAGAGGCCATTAAAAACAGCGGAAAAATTTCAAGCCTGCCCAGCAGCATCGCCAACGACAGGATCATTTTGGAGAAACCGGAAAAATGGCTGAAGTTCCCTGTCGGCCCCACCATGCCAAGGCCCGGGCCGATATTTCCCATGCAGGCGGTAACGGAGCTCAACGTTGTTTCAAAATCGTAGCCGTCCGCTGAAACCAGCAATGAGAGGATAAAAATAATAAACAGGTAAGAAAGCAAAAACACACTTGCTCGATTGACCGTTTCATCATCCAACCGCTTTCCTTCCAACCGGATTGGATGCACGCTGCGCGGGTGCAGCATACGGATAACATCATAATAGAGCTTCTTCAACACGATTACCAGGCGGGATACCTTCACGCCGCCCCCGGTGGAACCGCCGCACGCGCCGACGATCATCAGCAGAAATAGGATCATGCGCGACAGCTCCGGCCACAGGTTATAATCAGCCGTGGCGTAGCCGGTCGTTGTGATAATCGAGCCGACCTGAAAGGACGCCTCCCGGAACGCACGGCCCAAAGAAGGCGACTGCGGTAGGATATTCAGAGTGATTACCAGCATGGAAAGCCCCGATAGGCACACATACCAACGCAGCTCCTCGCTCTTGATCCCCTGACGAAATTGCTTGCGCAAAAAGAGGTAATAAATATTAAAATTAACGCCAAACAGCAGCATGAATACCGTGACCACACCATCTACATACGCGCTGTTATAGGCGCCGATGCTGGCATTGCGATTGGAAAAACCGCCTGTGCCGGCAGTGCCGAAGGCTGTAATTAGGCTGTCAAACAGCGGCATACGGAAAAGCAGAAGCACAATTTCCACAACCGTCATCGCAAAATAGATCAAATAAAGCACCGTAGCCGTCTTGTGGGTTTTGGGAACGAGCTTTCCAACCGAAGGGCCGGGCACCTCCGCGCGCATCACATAGATGGAGCGTTCGTTCACCCCGGGCAGAATTGCCAGCGCAAATACAAGGATCCCCATGCCGCCGACCCAGTGCGTAAAGCTGCGCCAGAACAGCAGGCTTTTCGGTATGGCCTCCACATTGCTCAGAATGCTCGCGCCAGTGGTGGTAAAGCCTGAAACCGTTTCAAACAGGCTGTCGATATAGGATGGAATCGCGCCGCTCAGATAAAAGGGCAGCGCACCGAACAGGGATAGTAAAATCCATGAGAACGCTACGATAATGTAGCCCTCCCGCGCATACATGCTTTTGTTCGTCACCTTCAGGCAAAGTAATGGAATGCCTGCCGCCAAAAGCAAAACGATCGTCGCCAGCAGGGAGAGCACACACCTCTCCCGGTAATACAGGCCTACCATCAGCGGAAGCATTAGAAGGCCGGCCTCTAAAGCCAAGACATAGCCCAGCATTTTCAATACAAGCTTGCGGTTCATGAAAAACCTTCCTTGTCGATTTCTTTCCAGCGGGCAGCAGGGCGCCTACAGCAGGATATCGTTCAGATCCTCCAGCCGCTGCCGCATGGTGATCACAATCACGTTATCACCGGCCCGGATGCAGTCGCTGCCCGTGGGGTAAATCACCTTTCCGCCACGAATGATTGAAGCAATGAGCAGCTCTTTTTTCAGCGCCAACGTTTTCAGCGATACATCGCAGGCCTCAAAGCTCTCCTTCACGTGGAATTCCAAGGCTTCCACCGCACCGCTGCCAAGCCTTACCATCGATTCTACGCCATTGCCGCGCGAATTCTGCATCGCGCGGACATATTGCACAATCTGATTAGAAGAAATCAGGTGTGGCGTGACCGTGCAGTCCACACCTGATTTTTCAAGAATTTTATCTAAGCTAATATGATTGATCTTTGCAATTACCTTACCCACCTCATGAAGCGTGGCAAACATGGAAATGATTACGTTTTCCTCATCCATATTCGTTAAGGCAACGAGAGCGTCCGTGCGGTCGAGATCTTCTTCCATTAAAAGCGTTTGATCGGAGCCGTCTCCGCAGATCACCATTGCGCGCGGCAGCAGCTCAGAAAGCAGGTCGCAGCGCTCTTTATCCTTTTCCAGAATTTTTACCTGCAAACCGCTTTCACAGAGCAGGCGGGCAAGATAGAAGCTGATTTTTCCGCCTCCGACGATCATCACAGATTTGATCTTCTGCCCCCGGATGCCCGTTGTGTGAAAAAACGCGGCGACATCCTTCGGAGAGGCGGTCACCGAAATCGTGTCGCCTCCTTGCAGCACAAAATCCCCGTCCGGAATATAGACCGCGCCGTCACGCTGCACCGTACAGACCAGCACACGGGATTTCAGCGCATGCAACGCCTTGCCCGCCAAAGGGCTGTCCGCCGTTAGGCGGAACGTCAGCAATTCAACCCTGCCTTTGGCAAGGAAATCAATTTTTAAAGCGGTTGGGAAACGCAACAAACGAAAAATTTCGGTTGCCGCATCCATCTCCGGATTAATCAACATGCTTAATCCCAATTCTTCCCGGATGAAAAATAGGCTTTTGGCATATTCCGGGTTGCGCACGCGCGCGATGGTATGGCGTGCGCCGAGCTTGCGCGCCAACATACAGCAAATAATGTTAACCTCGTCTCTCGACGTAACGGCGATGAGAAGGTCGCACTCATCCGCGCCCGCCTCGGCCAGCACCGCCAGGCTGATGCCATCCCCTCGCAGACAGGCCACGTCGAGGATGTCCCCCGTGCGCTCCAAAATCTCGGCGTTATGGTCGATAACGGTTACGTCGTGTCCTTCTTCGGAGAGGTGACGCGTCAGGGTAAAGCCCATTTTTCCGTCGCCTACAATTACTATTTTCATTGCCACTTCTCTTTCCTAGCAGCGGCCAGCAGGCCGGATGTTTTCGGCGGCTGCCAGATATCCTTCCCCCTGGCAGCCGCAAAGCGTATCTATCATACATCATAAATCGGCAATCTTCAAGCCTTCTTGCAGATTCGGCCGTTTTCCCAGCAGCTTGGCGCAATTTTCCCGTTTCTTTTTCTAGCAAAGAGCGGTATAATGAAAAAAGTCCCTAGATTAACAGGCAATTGCAGGGTGCCATTGCGCATACAAGCAAAAGCACCGCATTGATCCCAAGGAAAAGAGCCGATTTTTATGATACAAAGCAAAACAAAGTTGCTCCCCTCCAACCGGGAGCTGGCGCAGATGTGTTCACGCGCCGGCATCAGCGATGCGCAGGAGTTCTTTCCGGCGGACAGCGGCGGTTTCAACTCTGTGTATCGCGTGAGCACCGCCGCACATGGCATCTTCATCCTGAAGATGTCGCCGCGATACGGCGCGCCGGTGCTCACGCATGAGCGCAATATGATGCACACGGAGCTGACTGCCTATGACCTGATCCGAAGCCATACCAGCATCCGCGTTCCCCGTGTAATATTCAGCGATTTCAGCGGTAAATGTATGCCCTGCGACTGGTTTCTTATGGAGGAATTGGAAGGCTGCCCGCTCGCCCAAATGCCGCGTGACGTCCGCCAATCTCCCGATCTAATGCGCGCCTTAGGCGAGGCTACCGCACAGCTCCACGCCATTTGGGGCGAGGGCTTCGGTTACGAGCAATGGGGCCTGCGCGGCAGTTGGCGGGATGCATACCTGGAAATGACGCACCATATCATTGCCGATGCGAAGCGGCTCGGGGCAGAAATCCCCTGTGTGCGTGAGGTACGGGAAACACTGCGGCACTTTGAACGGGAGCTGGATGTGGTCAAAACGCCCTGCCTCGTGCATTTTGATCTGCGCCCGGAGCATATTTTCGTCCGGCAGGAGGCCGGAGCGCCTCTGTTCAGCGCGGTGATCGATCCGGACTGCGCCTATTGGGGCGATCCCGCCGGGGATTTTCTTTTATTTGATCAGCAATCCGCTTTCTGGGAGGGATACCAAGCCGCCGGCCATGCGCTCGAATGGAACCGGAATCTCCAGCTCCGCACCCTACTGATGCAGCTATATCTGGCTCTCATTCACTACACACGCGTTGAGGTGCGCTTAGAGAAAAACAGTTTCCTCTACCGGCGGGAAAAGTGGTCTGCCGGGCACGAAATCAAGCGGACACTCCGCCTATTTCGTGATTGTGCAAAAATGAAAAACTAAAAAGCGCCGAAAAGCAAAAAAAATAAAAATGGGTGTTGCTTTTTGGGCGCATGTGTGATAGAATTCTAATGCTATACCAGTGTTTGTAATCGAAAGAGGTGACAAGAATGAAAGAGGGCATCCATCCAAATTATAAGCCTACGACGATCAAGTGCGCTTGCGGCGAGGTCATTGAAACCTCTTCGACCAAGCAGGATATACGCGTCGATATTTGCTCCAAGTGCCATCCGTTCTTTACCGGCAAGCAAAAGCTTGTTGATACAGGCGGACGCGTCGACCGCTTCAAGAAGCGTTACAATATGGACAAAAAGGGCGAATAATTAAGGTTACCAGCAGAGCGGCGCTTCATGAGCGTCGCTTTTTGTTTTAAAAAGGTGAGTCTCAATGGAAGAATATAAAACCCTGCGCGCGCCTGCCAGCGACGAATTTACAGAAAAACGCTCCCGATTTATCGGCTACGCACAGCCTGTCTCCACGCAGGTAGAAGCCGCCGCTTTCATCGAGCGGATTAAAAAACAGCACCACGACGCCACCCACAATGTGTTCGCTTACCTTTTACGCGAAGGGCAATTGGAGCGCTATTCGGATGACGGCGAGCCGCAGGGCACTGCCGGCATCCCGGTGCTTGATGTGTTACGCAAGCAGGGCGTTACCAACTGCGCCGTGGTGGTCACGCGCTATTTCGGAGGAATTCTGCTCGGCGCAGGCGGGCTGGTGCGGGCGTATTCCCACGCTGCGGCAATTGCGCTCGGCAAAGCGGGGATCGTTACCATGGCGCACTGCGCAATTTTAGACATTGCCTGCGATTACAGCTTTTATGGCAAGCTTGCCGTCTGCATCCCGGAATGGGGCGGGGTTGTGGAGGACACGCAGTTCGGCGGGGCGGTTACCGTGCGGGTGCGCATCCACGCCACGCTGGTCGATTCATTCTGCGCAAAGCTGACGGATGCGAGCAACGGCCGCTTTCAGGCTGTGCAAACCGGAGAATGCTTTGCGGCCGCCGATTGATTTAACACCCTGGAAACGCGATGAAAAAACTTTTTGCATAGATTCAGAAAAAAAGAGGGAAAACGGAAAAAACGGCGTATATGTTAATAGATAGAAACATAGAAAAAGGGCTTTCTTGTGAATTTGCGAAAGGCAGGTGCCGCCGATGGATATGGAGATCCGTGCACGCACACAGGCCGTTGAGCGCGAAACGCTCTCTCCCCGCGCCGCATTAAGCGAGCATTCGCGCGGACGCTTACGCCCGGAGGTGGAATGCCCAGTGCGCACAGTATATCAGCGCGACCGGGACAGAATCATCCACTCAACCGCCTTCCGCCGATTGAAGCACAAAACGCAGGTATTCCTCGCTCCGGAAGGCGACCATTACCGCACGCGCCTGACCCACACGCTGGAAGTGGCTCAGATCGCCCGCACGATCGCGCGGGGGCTGCGGCTCAACGAAGATCTCACCGAGGCGGCGGCGTTAGGGCATGATCTGGGTCACACGCCCTTTGGCCATGCCGGCGAGCGAGCGCTAAACGCAGTTTTCCCCGGCGGCTTCCATCATTACAACCAGAGCCTTCGCGTGGTGGACAGGCTGGAAAAAAACGGGCGAGGCTTGAACCTTACGCAGGAAGTGCGCGACGGCATTCGCTGCCACACCTCCGGCGAGGAAGCCGGGACGCTGGAGGGCAAGATTGTCCGCCTGGCTGATCGGATCGCCTACATCAACCACGATATCGACGATGCGATGCGCGGCGGCGTGCTCCGGCAGGAAGATCTGCCGGACAGCGCCTGCGCTATACTGGGTAATACCAAATCTCGGCGCATCAACACGCTGGTGATCTCCGCGATCCTCACCAGTGAAAAAGCCGATACGATCTGCCTTGCGCCGGAAATTAAAAAGCCGTTTGACGAGCTGCACAGCTTCATGTTTGAGAAGGTATATACCAACCCCCGCTGCAAAGGGGAAGAAGGAAAGGCCATCGATATTTTAAAGCATATGTATGAGCATTTCGTCCGCCATCCTGATGATCTGCCTGAAGAATATGCCCTTATTTGCGAGGAGGAGGGTGCTGAGCGCGCCGCGTGCGACTATATCGCCGGCATGTCCGACTCCTACGCCCTGCGCGTATTTGACGCGCTGTTTATCCCGCGCTCCTGGCGAGTCTGATGCCTGGAGCGCCAGCCTGATTGGGGGGAAGGCCCGCTTTGCTCAGCGATGAATTTTTACAGGAGCTGCGCTCCAAAATTGATATTGAAGAGATTATTGCGCCGTATGTGAACCTCAGGCGGCGCGGGCGAACTTATACGGGGCTGTGCCCCTTTCACAACGAGAAAACGCCCTCCTTCACGGTTTATCCAGAAACCCAATCCTTCTACTGCTTTGGTTGTGGCGCAGGGGGCGACGCGATCACCTTCGTGCGCCGGATGGACAACCTTGACTATATGGAGGCCGTAAAAAGCTTGGCAGACCGTGCGGGCCTTGCCCTGCCGCAGGATGGCTATGACGACACCCTGATGAAGCAACGCCGCCGCATGCTGGAGGCAAACCGGGAGGCAGCCCGCTATTTTCATGAAACGCTCTTCACGCCCGAGGGGGCGGCAGCGCTCTCCTATCTACAGGGCCGGGGCCTCAACGCGAAAATAATCCGCCATTTTGGGCTCGGCTGTGCGCCGAACCGATGGGATGGGCTCCTGCGTCACATGCGGCAGAAGGGCTATTCCGAAGCGGAACTTGTAAACGCCAACCTTGCGCGCCGCAGCGATAAAAACGGCCGCACTTCCTGCTATGACAACTTCCGCAACCGGATGATGATCCCCATCATTGACCTGCGCGGTAATGTGATTGCTTTCGGCGGCCGCGTGCTCGATGATGCCAAGCCGAAATACGTCAACACCTCGGACACGCTCGTCTATAAAAAAAGCCAGGCAATTTTTGCGCTCAATTTTGCCAAAAGCGCCAATCAGGGTAAATTGATCTTAGCAGAAGGATATATGGACGTGATTGCCTACCATCAGGCCGGCTTTACCAATGCGGTAGCCTGCCTGGGCACGGCACTCACCCGCGAACAGGCGCGGCTGCTTGCCCGCTATGCAGATGAGGTCATCCTCTCCTACGATGCGGACGGCGCGGGCCAAGAGGCTACCCGCCGGGCAATTGGCATTTTCAACGAGATTGGGATGAAGCTGCGTGTGCTGCGCCTGTCGGGCGGTAAGGATCCGGATGAAATCTTGCGTCAATACGGGCCTGACAGGCTACGCGACCTCCTTGAAGGAGCGGCTAACGACGTGGAATACCGCCTGCTGCGGGAACGGGAAAAGTTTGACGTTTCCATCCCGGACGGCAAGGTCAGCTTTCTCACCGCCGCCATAGGCGTGCTTGCACAGGTGGACAGCCCTATTGAGCGGGACGTATATGCGGGCAAGCTCGCCTCCGAGCTGGAGGTCGGCAAGGAGGCTATTCTCTCCCAGCTGGAACGGGCGCTCCGCTCCCGCCGCCGGACGCAGGAAAAAACAGCGATGCGTGCCGTGCAGCAAATGGATGCTTCTCCGCAAAGCGCAGCCAACCCGGAGCGCACCCGTCACCTGCGCGCAGCGAAGGCGGAAGAAACGCTGATCGCCACATTGATGCGCAATCCGGATTTTTTGACAAAAATCGAAAGCCAGATAACGCCGGAGAATTTTCTCACGGATTTCAACCGCCGCGTTTTCGCAGCCGTGTGCGCCGTGATCCAGGAGGGGCACACACCGGAGCTCGCTCTACTCTCCGCACGCTTTACCCCCGTGGAAATGGGCGCCATTGCGGGCATTCTCGCACAGGGCGCGGCAATCAGCAATACCGTCGCAGAATGCGGCGATTGTATAAAAGTGCTCTTTGAGGAAAAAGCTAAGCTTGAAACAGCGGATCCCGCTTCGGCCAGCGACGATGAGTTCCGCGCGCTTTTTCAAAAGAAGAGCGACTCCCCGTAGGCCGCCTGACAGGGGAAACGCAAAATACATAGGGTGTAGGGTGCCGTTTGCAGGCGCAAAGCCTTTGCCTCAAACGCGCATGAAAGGATGGTATGGATATGGAAAACACGGAGAAAAAGCAGTCGGTCAAAAGCTTGTTGGATAAAGGCAAAGCAAGCGGCCGCCTGACGACGCATGAGATTGATGCGGCCATCGTAGAAATGGATATGGACGTGGAGGAGCTGGACAAGCTCTACGACACGATTGAAAGCCAAAATATTGAAATTATCGACGATCTCGGAGACGCTTCCCTGGATGTGATTACGTTTGACACGCCGGATATGCCAAAGGCAGCGGATCCCGACCTTTCCATTGGGGTCGATAACAAAAATGTAGCAATGGACGATCCTGTCAAGGTCTATCTCAAAGAGATCGGCCGCGTTCCCCTGTTGAGCAGTGAGGAAGAAATTGACCTTGCCATCCGCATCAGTGAAAACGATCCGGTCGCTAAGCAGCGGCTGGCGGAGGCAAATCTGCGCCTGGTCGTCAGCATTGCAAAGCGCTATGTGGGGCGCGGCATGCAGTTCCTCGACCTGATCCAGGAGGGCAACCTCGGCCTGATCAAGGCGGTGGATAAGTTTGACTACACCAAGGGATTCAAATTTTCTACCTACGCGACCTGGTGGATTCGCCAAGCCATCACCCGCGCGATCGCGGATCAGGCGCGCACCATCCGTATCCCCGTGCATATGGTGGAAACCATCAACAAGGTGAAGAAAACCAACAGCCAGCTTCTGCACAAAAACGGGCGTGACCCGACGGCGGAGGAAATCGCCGCGGAGCTTGATATGCCGGTTGACAAGGTGCGCGAGATTCTGCGCGTCGCACAGGAGCCCGTCTCCCTTGAAACGCCCATCGGCGAGGAGGAGGATAGCCACCTGGGCGATTTCATTCCGGATGACGACGCGCTCGCCCCGGCGGACGCGGCCTCCATGCTCCTGCTCAAGGAGCAGCTCGGCGACGTGCTCAAAACGCTCACGCCGCGGGAGGAAAAGGTGCTCTCCCTGCGCTTCGGGCTGGAGGATGGCCACCCGCGCACGCTAGAGGAGGTCGGCAAAGAATTCAACGTCACCCGTGAGCGCATCCGTCAGATCGAGGCGAAGGCGCTGCGAAAATTGCGCCATCCGAGCCGCAGCAAAAAACTCAAGGATTTTCTGGATTGATTGCAAAACGCCCTGTCGGACCAATCCGGCAGGGCGTTTCTATGGTTCATGTAGCACGCAAATGAGCCTAATTTCCGGCAGCAAGCATTGATCGGCCGCAGTAAAGAGGACGCATATCCCCTGACCATGCTTTTCTTTCTGATACCGCGTCCCAAAAAAGCGTAAAAATGTCCTCTTTCTCCGAAAAAAGAGCAGCATAGACTTGATTTCTATCCGAGATTATTATAAACTATCTTTGATATCATAAGGCGATTGCGGCATGAGGAAAATTGGAGCAGGATAGCAGCTGGTAATCCATCGGCTGCTTTTTCGGTTTCATTCAGGAAATGTTGCCAAGGCCTTTATTATGGCAGATCATCGAGGGAACAGGCCTTCAGATGAACTGAGAGGGATGGGCAAGCGTTTATGAAGCTTCTGGAAGAGCGAATTTTGCGGGACGGCAAAGTTTTGGGCGATGACATTTTAAAAGTCGATATGTTTTTAAACCATCAAATCGACGTTACTCTGCTCAATGAGATCGGGAAGGAATTCCACCGCTTATTCCAATCCGCACCCATCAATAAAATTTTAACGATCGAGGCATCAGGTATAGGGATCGCGTGCATTGCGGCGCAATATTTCTCTGTGCCTGTTGTTTTTGCCAAAAAAGGGGCGCACCGCAATGTGGGCGAAAACCTCTATACCAGCGAGGTTTTCTCCTTCACAAAAAATAAAGCCTATCTGATCGGGGTTTCAAAAGATTATCTTGGGCCGGACGATCATGTGCTCGTTATCGATGATTTCTTGGCAAATGGGCGCGCGCTCATCGGGCTCAAGGACATTCTCGATCAGGCAGGATCTACGCTGGAGGGGATCGGAATCGTGATTGAAAAGGGCTTCCAGCCGGGCGGAGCGCTCATTCGAGGGATGGGTATCCATCTGGAATCTCTGGCCATCGTAGAATCCATGAAAAACGGCACGGTCGTATTTACATCACAGGACTGTTAGGAAAGGGGCCGGGCTTCCGGCGCTTTTCCGTAACATAAAAATATTTTGGAGGAATCAAAAATGAAGAAGTTCACCAAGGCGCTCGCCCTGCTGATGGCTCTTGCAATGGTTTTCGCCCTTGCGGCCTGTTCTGGCGGCGGCGACACGGGAGAATCATCCAACAACAATGCATCTGAGGCTCCAAAAAGCACGTTCGCTCCTGTTGCAAAAGGGCAGATCAAAGTCGGCGTTATCCACATTGGAAATCCGAAGGACACCTCCGGCTACACCCACGCGCATGACCAAGGAATTGTGGACATGCAGAAAACGCTCGGCCTGCAAGACAACCAGATTATTCGCAAGAATAACATTGACGACCAGGATAAAAAAGCGATTGAAACTGCCATTAGGGAATGTATAGAAGAGGGCTGCAATATCATCTTTGGCACAAGCTACGGCTATATGGATACAATGGAGCAGCTCGCTGCGGAGTATCCGGAGGTCATCTTCTCCCACTGCTCCGGCTACAAGAATAATGGTAAAAACCTCAACAATTATTTCGGCCGCATCTATGAGGCTCGTTATCTCACCGGCATTGCAGCCGGCCTGAAAACCAAAAGCAACAAGATCGGCTATGTTGCCGCACAGGGAAGCAGCAACCCCGAGGTCACCGGTGGTATCGACGCATTTGCCCTCGGTGTTAAGAGCGTGAATAAAGACGCCAAAGTCTATGTAAAAGTAACCAACACTTGGTTTGACTTGAATAAGGAAAAGAGCGCCGCCATCGCCCTGCTTGATCTTGGCTGCGACGTCATCGCTCAGCATCAGGATACCGCTCAGCCGCAGATCGCCGCTGAGGAAAGAGGCGTTTGGGGCTGCGGCTACAACTCGGATATGACTGCTGAAGCTCCCAAGGCGCATTTGACCGCCACGGTTTGGAATTGGGGCGTGTACTACACGCAAGCCGTAAAGCAGGTCATCGACGGCACCTGGACGCCGACCAACTATTTCGACGGCATGAAGGAAGGCCTCGTAGATATTTCCCCGCTGTCCGCCAACTGTGCGGATGGAACAAAAGAAGCGATTGAGAAAGCAAGAGCTTCGATTGTTGACGGCACCCTGAAAGTTTTTGCCGGCCCGCTGAAGGATAACACCGGCAAAGAGCAGGTCAAGAGCGGCGACTATCTCAAGGATGACTATATCGCCGGCAAGCTCAACTGGTATGTTGATAACGTGGAAGCGAAATAAAAACAGCAATCTTTAAGAAGATGGGTGGTATCTCATTTGGATACGGTTGAACAAAACTTTGCGATTGAACTCAAACACATTACAAAGACCTTTGGCCCGGTTGTCGCCAATGATGATATCAGCCTGTCCGTCAAGCAGGGCGAGATTCTCGCCCTGCTTGGCGAAAATGGGTCCGGTAAGACAACGCTGATGAATATGCTATCCGGCATTTACCATCCGGATAGCGGCACAATCTACGTTCGGGGCGAGCGGCGCACGATCGCTTCCCCCCATGATGCGCTGTCGCTCGGCATCGGCATGATCCACCAGCATTTCAAGCTGGTGGATGTTTTCACTGCGCAGGACAACATTGTCATGGGCACGGAAAAAGATCGCCGCCTGCGAAAAAAAGCGCTGGCAGGAGAAATCACTTCCCTCTGTCAAAAATATGGTTTGGAAATTGACCCACTGAAAAAAACCTACAACATGTCCGTTAGTGAAAAGCAAACGGTTGAGATTCTCAAGGTGCTTTACCGAGGCGCGGACATCTTGATCCTCGATGAGCCGACGGCTGTGCTCACGCCACAGGAAACGGACAAGCTCTTCTCCATCCTGCGCAGCATGCGTGACCAGGGCTGCGCCGTGATCATTATTACGCATAAATTGAACGAAGTGCTCGCCATCAGCGACCGCGTAACCATCCTGCGCAAGGGGAAAAGCGTTGCCACGGTGGCGACGGCGGAAACCAACGCTCAGGAGCTCACAGAACTGATGGTTGGCAAAAAGATATCCCTACAAATTGAAAGGCCCTGTGTGAAACAGGAAAAGGCCCTGTTTGAAGTGCATCATCTCTCCGTGCGCAATGAAGACGGCGTCTATGCGCTCAACGATATCTCCTTCGACTTAAACGGCGGCGAAATTCTCGGCGTTGCAGGCGTTGCAGGCAGCGGACAGAAGGAGCTGTGCGAAACCGTCGCCGGCCTGATGCACGCGGAAAAGGGTGCGATCCTTTATAAAAAAGAAAATATCGTGGGCAAATCGCCCCGTGAAATTATAAAGATGGGCATCAGCATGAGCTTTATACCAGAGGATAGGCTGGGCATGGGCCTGGTTGCCTCCATGGGTATGACGGATAACATGCTGCTCAAATCCTACAAAAACGGAAAATCCCCTTTTATCAATAAAAAACCGGCAAGGGAGCTCGCCCTGCGGCTGATTGATACGCTCGAAATCGTCACGCCCGGCGTGACGACCCCGGTTTCCCGCCTCTCTGGCGGCAATGTGCAAAAGGTGTTGCTTGGGCGCGAAATTGAATCCGAGCCGCAGCTACTGATCACGGCTTACCCAGTGCGCGGGTTGGATATCAACTCCTCCTACACGATTTACGACCTACTCAATGAGCAGAAGAAAAAAGGCGTGGCAGTGCTCTTCATCGGAGAAGATCTCGATGTGCTGCTGGAGCTGTGCGACCGGATCATGGTGCTGTGCCATGGAGCGGTCACCGGCATTCTAGAGGCACAGAGCGCCACCAAAGAGCAAATCGGCCTCCTCATGGCCGGAGAAACGATCAAAAAGGAGGCAGACGCCCAATGAGTAAGCCTACCCCATCCTCTTTGGCGACCCGGCGCAGTTCGCCGGAACCGCTGCTCCGTGTGGTAAAAAAGCCAGAGCTCCCACCATGGCAGGCCTCACTGCTCCGCGTGGGTGCATTTCTCCTTGCCATCGCCGCAGGGGCGCTATTCATCCTGATGCTGGGGCAAAACCCGCTGAACGTTTATGCCGAGATGATCCGCGGCTGCTTCCGCAGCAAAATTGCCATTCAGTCCACGGTGAAAATCGGCATTCCTCTGTTGGTCACTTCTCTCGGCGTGACCCTTGCCTTCAAAATGAAGTTTTGGAATATCGGCGCGGAGGGGCAGCTGATTATGGGCGCGGTGTTCGCCACATATTTTGCGCTGTTTCACAGCGATTGGCCGCACCTTTTGCTGATGCTGGCCTGTTTCCTGGCCGGTATAATCGGGGGCGGCCTCTGGGGGCTGATCCCCGCTGTATTTAAGGCGCGCTTCAACACCAATGAAACACTGTTGACGCTGATGCTCAACTATATTGCCTATTATATCGTCGATTACCTGCGCCAAGGGCCGTGGCAGGACCCGGAGGCGCGCGGCTTCCCTAAAATCGCTACTTTTGATCCGAACGCCTACCTCGGCAAAATTTTCGGCGTGCAGTTCGGATGGATCATCGGTCTCCTGCTTGTGGTGCTTGTATTCGTTTACCTGCGCTATACCAAAAGCGGCTATGAAATCAGCGTGGTGGGCGAAAGCCAGGCCACGGCCCGGTATGCCGGCATCAACGTGAAGCGCGTGATGATCGTAACGATGGTTCTCAGCGGGGCAATCTCCGGCATTGCCGGCATGCTCCAGGTTACCGGCACCGATTTTACACTCTCCACAGGCGTTGCGAGCGGTGTGGGCTTTACGGCAATTATTGTCGCCTGGCTTGGCCAGCTCAATCCCTTTGTGATTCTTGTTTTTACAGCGTTTTTTAGCATTCTGGAAAAGGGCAGCGGCGTGATTCAAACCGCATTCGGCCTTTCCTCCTATGCCGCGGATATTTTACAGGGCGTGATCCTGTTTTTCATTCTGGGATGTGAATTTTTCATTCGCTACTCCTTTGCGTTTCGCAAGAAAGGGGGCAACGCCAAATGAACACCTTTGTTAACTTTCTGCACGCCGCGCTTTTGGCTGGCACGCCCCTGATGTTTGGCACGCTCGGCGAAATTGTCACGGAAAAAGCGGGCAACCTGAATCTTGGCGTGGAGGGTATGATGTCCATTGGCGCCATCGCAGGGTTTTATGTGGGCTTTACCACACAAAACATTGTGCTCGCTGTGCTTGGCGCATTTCTCGCAGGCCTCCTCTCCGCCCTCATCTATGCGTTTTTGACTGTTACGCTCAAAGCAAACCAAAACGTGACAGGCCTTACCTTGACGATTTTTGGCGTGGGTTTCGCCAATTTTTTCGGGGATTTTCTGCGCGAATCGGCCGGAATCGACGTGCTGAAGCTATCGGATAAAATCACTAACACTGTGCAGGCGATTCATATTCCCGTGCTCAGCGACATCCCCTATGTTGGAAAGCTCTTTTTTCAATATAACCCCTTCGTTTATTTTGGGATTCTTCTATGCATTTTGATGGGCATATACATCCTGCACACGCGCAAAGGCCTCAACCTCTGCGCGGTTGGTGAAAATCCCGGCGCGGCCGATGCGGCGGGCGTTAACGTCACCCGTGTGAAATATTTCAATATCCTGCTCGGCGGCGGGGTCTGCGGCATTGGCGGCGCCTACATCTCGCTGGTGCTCTGCGGCGGCATTTGGGTAACCGACAGCGTCAACGGCCTTGGATGGATCGCCGTAGCGCTCGTGATCTTTGCAAGCTGGAACCCATTCAAGGCGATTCTCGGCTCCTTTATCTTTGGCGCGTTCAACATCCTAAAATTTTATATTCCAAAAAACATCGTCACCATCCCGGAGGCAATTTTCGACATGCTGCCCTTCCTCGTGACAGCCATCGTTCTGATCGTCACCTCTATCCGGAAGAGCAAAGAGAACACCCAACCCGCAGGCTGTGGGATAAATTATTTCCGGGAGGAGCGGTAGCCGCAAAATTAAAGCTTTACAAACCGGCCGTTGCAGATGCGTTCTGCAACGGCCGGTTTGATAAAGACGCACACGCCAGCCTTGGGGTAACCGCTGCCCTGCTGATAGGTTTACAAGGCTTGAACCCTATGTGGTTATGAAGACGTTCTCTCGTGGCGCCTTAGAAGCCGCCTCCTCGTTGAGAAAAATCTGTTGCGAAATGTGAAACACTTCGCAACAGATTTTTGATAGGCACTTTTATTCGGAAAGGATTTTTTGTAGGGACGATCCGTCTACCCGATATGCTCTGAATTCCTGCCCGTACGCGTCTTTCCGGTATAGCAACAGAAGATTCCCGCCCTCATCCATATTGATCCGGTCAAGAAATGGATATTCTGAATCACTGTCCATCTGGAGCCGGGTAATCTCCCCCGTCTGCGTATGTATTGCATAGATAACGGGCTTTCCAGCCTCCGCTGACCGGGCAAGACTATTTTTTTGAAAATACAGATAGGGCGTTTTTTCACTGTTATACAGGCTCTCTAAATTCCCTGCAAAATCATACTCCTGATCTGTTCCAAATAACAGCTCATAATGTTCCCCCCTCCGGATAAAAAGCGAAGCGCGCAAGCTGCTATAATCCTTCACGACCAACAGGTTGCCGACAATATCCATGTGCAGCGGGGCGCTAATTTCTTTACCAATCTCCGCCTCCTCCGTTTGAGAGAGTAGTTTCCCATTGCCATCGTAGGTGTAAAGGTAGCAGTGATCCTCCCCGTTTTTTTTCTGCCTGCCCAGGCCATAGATCTTGCCGTCAGCGGCGCAGGCAACCTCGAGAACCGTGCCCCGGCTGTTCTGCTCGCCCCCCTGATAGAAAAATTCATTTTTCAGGATCGTTTTGCGCTGTCCGGTTTTTCCATCGTATTTCTCGATCTCCGTGACGATAGAATCTTCCTCTTGGCGAGGGACGTAGCCAATGAATTCCGTTGCCGACAGCTTGCTGAGGTTGATCAGCGCGGCCACGTTTTTCCGCTTCGCCACAACGCTAAACTTTTTATCCTTCGTATCAATCCGAATCAAATTGTTGATATCGGCGCCGCCAGCATCCGCACTGCCATACCAGGTGTAAAAATATCGCCCGTCCATGAAAACCGCATCCCCGCTGGAGGCGGTCGTATTGGCGATCTGGCCGACCTGTGTGGCCTTCTGCGTTTTGCCATCATAAATCGCAAAACTGGTGATGTTGGAATCCTGCTCTCCATCCAGCCCTGCATAGCTCATACAAAAAAGATCCCCGCAGAAATTGCTCAGGTAGCGGATTTTTTTTGCCTCACCCTTTGCGGAAGATGAATCAAACAGCAATTGGGCCTGCTGGTTGGAAATCCGCTTCGGCGCAGAGGGATTTTTGAGGGAGAATGGGAGCGTTTCCGAGGAAGCCGAACGCAGGGAGCTTGGCTCCTGCTCCGAGCCTGTCGTCTGCTCCGGATCACTCCGCTGCGTGCCGCCGCAGCCTGTAAGGAGCAGAAGGAACAACATCAGAAAAGATAGGAAAGCGGCAAGCCCCTTGGCATGCATGCCCTGTCACCCTTTCATTCGTTAATACCCAATCGCATTCTGACCTACACCCATTTTATTCGTATTTACTTTCCAAAGTTGAGTAAAACTTCTCGTAAATTTTCCGTCGGCATAAATTCCATGTCCATACTTAGGGAAGTAGTAAGGATCTACAATATAATAAGAATTTCGAGCCGGATCTGGATTATCGCGATTGGGATTTGAATATCCCACTAAATTCGTGTAATGTCCATCCGTTTTATAGGGCCAGTAAACAGTATCATAAGAGGCTAATGTGAAAATAATCGGTGCATTTATTTTACTATACATCGTGCGAACACAGTTTAGAAAATCCGCTTCGCCAGAAACAAGGCGGCGAACGTAAGTATTTCTGCTTTGCATTTTGTTTAAATAATTCAATACCGTCTGCATAGCCGGCCCTCGCCCAACCGCATTTTGAATGGTGGTTTGAGAAGGTACCGTTTGCGACGAGTTTGCTTTTTTAATATACTTTAAAATCTGTTGAACCGTAGCCGGAGCGCATTTGGTATTATCCTCTTGCATAACGGCATCAACATTTAAAACGGCGGTACTGCCCGCACGCGTACTCGGCTGCCCTTCTGATGCCAACCGATCTGTCAAATCCCATTTTTCTTTCACTTGCTCTTTCTGTTCCGGCGTTAGATCTGGATTTGCAAGCGCTTCCATTAGAATCTCATCATTGGTTTGGCCAATCTCCGAGGGCATCAGACCGCCCTCACTTGCCGAGCCTAAAGCAGACGCCTGTGTGACCGCCAGAACAGCGACAAGTACCGTTGCTACAACTCCAAAAGCTCTTCTCTTTTTCATTTCTTTGTCTCCCTTCCATTAATATATCCATAATTGGGGACAACCTTATTGTATATATCATTCTATAATTTGTCAATATATATAATACTATTTATCTATTCTATGTATTCATTGCAAAATAAAAATACGCCGCGAACCCGCGGCGTATTTTTTATATCACACTTCCCTGTTATTGCCCCTTCTTCTTGTAATATATCCGTTGGAACGCTTTGACGACCTCCACGATTGGAATAACTAGAAACGCCAACAGCATCGCCTCAAAATACTCCATTGCCGTCAGCGGAACGAGACGGAAAGCATCGGCCAAAAATGGCACATAGATCACCGTTGTCGTCAGCAGCACGGAGAGCACCATTGCGCCATAGAGCACCCAGTTGTGGCTTCCGCGCAGGCCCATGGCCAATACGGAGCCATGCTGCGAGCGCATGTTGAAAGCGTGGAACACCTCGCACATGGAAAGCGTCAGGAACGCCATCGTGATCGCATGGTTGTGAAGGCCGGTTACATCGTCCACATTATTGTAACCGAGCGCATAGGCGAAAATTGTCTGCGCCGCAATTAAAATGCCCTGATATAAGAGCTCCGGCCCAAGGCCGCCCGCAAAAATGCCGTCTGTAGAGCTGCGCGGCTTTCGCTTCATCAAATCGCGCTCGCCGCGCTCCATGCCAAGGCCAATGGCGGGGATGCTATCCGTAATCAGGTTGATCCACAACAGGTGAACCGGAAGCAGGATCGTAAATGGACCGCCTGTCAGCGCGCCGAGCCCGATGGTAGCCACCAGGATACATACAACCTCACTAAGGTTGGAGGAGAGCAGGAACTGGATGGTTTTGCGGATATTATCATAAATCCGCCGGCCCTCCTCCACAGCGGAGACAATGGTAGCAAAATTATCATCTGCCAGCACCATATCGGCCACGTTTTTCGTCACGTCCGTGCCTGTGATGCCCATGCCGATTCCAATATCGGCTGTTTTAATCGCCGGGGCATCGTTCACGCCGTCGCCCGTCATTGCTGTGACCATGCCGCGTTTTTTCCATGCGCTGACGATGCGCACCTTATGCTCCGGCTGCACACGGGCATAAACGGAATACTGATCCACTTGGCGCTCAAACGTCTCGTCATCCATCTCGCTGAGCTCTGCGCCGGTGATGGCCCCGCTGGCATCCTCAATGATGCCGAGCTCCTTTGCAATTGCCACGGCCGTATCGCGGTGGTCGCCCGTAATCATAATCGGCCGGATACCCGCCTCGCGGCATTCCGCCACGGCAGCCTTCACCTCCGGCCGAACCGGATCGATCATGCCGGTCAGGCCGATAAAAATAAGCTCCTGCTCCAGCTGCTCCGGCTCAAAGGAATCCGGCAGGCTGCCATAGGCACGGTAGGCCGCTGCCAGCACGCGCAAGGCTTTATCCGCCATCGCTTTATTCTGTTGCAGGATTTCTTCGCGCTTCTCCTGCGTCAGCGGGATTGCCTCGCCGCCTTCCCATATCTTTGTGCAGCGGCTGAGCACCACATCGGGAGCGCCCTTGGTATACTGAATATATTGCCCCTCCTGCGCCTCATGGACAGTGGACATCATCTTCCGCATGGAGTCAAACGGTGCTTCTCCCACGCGCGGAAGAGCTTTTTTCAGTTCCTTTTTGTTGAGCGATAATGAGAGGCCATAGGAGACGAGCGCCGCCTCCGTTGGCTCCCCTACCACGCTCCCATCGTCCTTTACCTCTGCATCCGTGCAAAGTGCCATCGCCTGTGCAAGCAAAGGTTCCTCTGCGCCGAAATGCTCGACGACGGTCATTTTATTCTGCGTGAGCGTCCCCGTTTTATCCGAACAGATGATCTGTGCGCAGCCCAACGTTTCCACAGCGGTGAGCTTGCGGATGACGGCGTTGCGCTTTGACATATTGGTCACGCCAATGGAGAGCACGATCGTCACAACGGCTGCCAACCCCTCCGGAATCGCCGCAACCGCCAGGCTGACCGCGATCAGAAAGGTATCGAGAATCGCTTGCAGGTGGAAATCATGCCCGCGCAGCAAACCGAAGGCAAAGATGAACACACAGATGCCGAGCACCAGCCAAGTCAGAATTTTACTCAGCTGCGTCAGCTTTTTCTGAAGCGGCGTTTCACCATCCTCCGCCTGGGTGATAGCCGTTGCGATCTTGCCCATCTCCGTGTGCATCCCGGTCGCCGTAACGACCGCCTTGCCGCGGCCATAGGCAACCGTGCTGCCCATGTAGGCCATATTCTTACGATCGCCAAGCGCCACATCCTGCCCCTTGGGAACAAGCCTATCCACAAGCTTGCTCACCGGAACACTCTCGCCAGTCAGCGCGGATTCCTCAACCTTCATGCTTGCGCATTCAAACAGGCGGCAATCCGCCGGAACCGCGTCGCCCGCCTCTAGCACAAGCACATCGCCTACGGCGATTTCTTCACTTTTTACGGTGATCAGCTCGCCATCCCGCAGCACCTTGCTGGTGGCCGCCGCCATTTTCTGAAGGGCTTCGATTGCCTTTTCAGCCTTACTCTCCTGATATACGCCCAACACAGCGTTCAGGATAACGACCACCAGAATGATGACGACGTCCGCATAGCCTTCCTTCTCATGGCCGAGCGCTGCCGTAACAGCGGAAACGACCGCAGCGCCGATCAGCACGAGAATCATTGGGTTGAGAAGCTGCTCGATAAACCGGCGCAGGATGGATTTCTTTTTCGCCTCCTCCAGCCTGTTTTTACCGTCGCGCGCAAGGCGCTGCGAGGCCTGAGCGCCACTGAGGCCGTTCGGTGTGCTTTCCACTGCTGAAAATACATCCGAGATGTTTTCCAGATAGTATTTTTTCACTGTTCTTCTGCCTTCCTTCTATTGTGTTCCAACAGCTATCTATTAATCAACCGTCCTTCTAAGACGGATTGTGCCCAAAAAAATCAAAAATCCTTCAGCAGAGAGAAATCTGCTGAAGGTCTTGCTTCCATTTTCATGGATCGCAGCCAGACGCATCTGCGCCGTGTGTTGACATGCGATTGCCAAGCTACTCCCCTTCACCGGCCCGGCCGGAAAAGTGATCTTTATGTTATCTTTATCATACCATGATTTTCCGTGAAGTCAATTGCTGGATACAAAATTTAAAAACCATTCATACTCTATTCACATTGGCTGCAAGCTGCTCAATATGCAAGAGGTATCTACAGCTCTTCCACTATAAGCTTTCGCAAGCATTTCGTTTTTTATTCGCGGAGCTTCGATTCATATCCTAAAAGATAGCGTTCAAAACAAAAATAAAAGAAATCAAAAAAATAAATCGTATAAATTGACTTTTTCATACATTGATGTTATAGTAGATAAAGCATGCGACATTTTTCAATCAAATCTGACGGGAGGCCCTATTTATGAAACGAATCATCTGCCTAATTATGGTATGCCTGTTCGCACTCTGCGCCCTGACCGCCTGCAAAAAGAATGGGCCCACGATTATGGGGAACGACGGCGCAACCTATGAGCAAGTGGTCGACAAGGATGGCAACCCTGTTACCGATCCATCCGGCAACCCGGTTGTAATCGCCCCAAAAGGGACGGATGCATCCGGAAATGAACAGGAGGACGCCACACAGAGCCTTACCATCCCGTATCTTGCCTCGTCCGGCAAAACGATTGAATCCCCAGGTTACCGTGTGGACATTCCGAAAGACTGGGAGATGAAATCCAGCGCAGCCGATCCAATTTTAGAAAACAAAGAGGAAACGCTCCAGATCTCTATTATGGATAAAAGTGCCGTTGCCAAGAATCGGAAAGAATATGCCGAAACCGCCCGCAACAGCTTGATGCAGGTTGGCAATACGCCCAGTGAAATCACGGAAACCACCATTGCAGGGAATTCGGCCAGCAAATTCACTTCCTCCGTTCAAAAGGATGATGACACAAAGCTCTTTTCCGTTTTCTACATTGTGGAAAATAACGGTAAAATTTACGTACTCTCCGGCACGGCAAAAAGCGAAAACGAGTTTCAGTCAGCTGATTTCGACACAATCTTCAACAACAGCATTCAATTTAAATAAGAAGCTTTACAAATCAAAAAGCACGCACTGGAAACAAAACTTTCTATGCGTGCTTTTTTCTTCGGTTTGACCAGTTGCGGCTATGCTTGCGGCGGAGGCAAAGTGTTGATATAATGAAATTAAAAATCCAGAAAGCATCCAAAATTGTTGTGCAATTATAAAACCGCCTATTGAGATGATTCAGAAAAGGAGTTGTTCTGTTATGAAACGAAGCCTTGGTTTGCTGCTGGCCGCCGCCCTATTGGCCGGGCTGCTGACAGCCTGCTCCAAAGAAGAAAAAGGGCCGGAAAACACAAGCTCCGCCGCATCTGTTACCGCTAAAGTGCAAACCACTGCCGCGGAGCTCATGAGCGGGGAACATTTTGCGATGGAAAGGGCTTCCGGCTGGGAAGAAGGCGGAAGCCAAAACGCCATAAAACAAAAGAATTCAACCGCACAGATGGATATTGTAACGCTCGGCAGCCTGGAGGCGAATCCTGTTGCCTACCTGCAAAAATTTCATGACACCTACCGGGACGGAGGGCTTGGGAAAAACCTTTCGGATGTGGAAACCGTGTCGATTGGAGGAGTGGGCGCCGCCTATTTCCAATTTGAGGACACTGTCGCCAAAGAAGGGACGGTAAAAGCTTTTTACTGCCTCAATCAAAATCAAAAAACCTACCTCATCACCTGCTGGGCGATTGGATGGGCGGATTTCAATGCGGCAGATTTTCCTTCGCTGATTGAGCAGATTCAATTTCAATAGCTTTTTCTATACATTCGAGAAATCAGGCGTCATAATCACCACAAAAGAGAGGTGCGCCGCGTGGGTATCTTTGAAATTGCCGACCCAAGCCGAATCGAAGCACTGTATGCGGGCTGGCCCGAGACCTTCATTTGGTCTTTTCTACAAGGCTATATGGGATTTGCCTGGGCGGATCACCCCTGCTCGCCGCGCTCTGCCAAAATAATGGCCGGAGATTTCTGCCTGTTTGCAGGAAAACCGAATGTCGATCTGATCCTCCATCGGCCGAAAGGGAAGAGAACGGGCTGTTTCATCCTTGTGCCGCAAAATGAAGCTTGGAGCCGGGAGATTGAGCAAGCTCTCGGCAATCATGCCCGGCGGATTACGCGCTATGCAACCTGGAAAGATCCTGCCGCATTTGACTGCGGCGATTTGGAGCGATTCGCCGCTTTATCTAATCCCGACTTTCAGCTCCGGAGCATTGATGAGCTGCTATTCCGCCTTTTGCAGAAAGGTGAATGGTCGCACGATCTCTGCTCCCAATTCGCGGATTATGCCGATTATGAGCGACGGGGGATCGGTGTGGCAGCGCTCTATCAGGGTACGCCGGTTGCCGGCGCTTCCTCCTATACCGTTTACCGGGGCGGCATTGAAATTGAAATTGACACACGGGTGGATTTCCGCAGGCAGGGCCTTGCCACGGCATGCGGCGCACGGCTGATTCTAAATTGTTTGGAACGCGGCCTGTATCCAAGCTGGGATGCGCATAGCCGCGCCTCCCTCTCCCTGGCGGAAAAGCTGGGTTATAAGCTAGACCGGCCGTATCCTGCCTATGAATACACGATTGGCTCCCCAGCGCCCACAGTGCAATCGGCTGGAGCAATGCGCTAGGCCACAGCTTTCTGAACCAACAAGGGAATCGCAAAAATAGAATGCGCCCCAATGGCGAATCCGCATACCGATACGGATTCGCCATTGGGGCGCATTGTCGATTCATATTGATGCAACAAATTTCACAGACAGCTTTTTTCGCCTAGCGGTCCCCTCCGGCAGTCCTTGTATCGGGCCGACACGGTTTGCTGCAAAAAAGGGATTGCCTGAAACCTCCCAGGAGGGGGCAATCAGGGATTAAACTGCACCCCATTTGTTAGACAGTGTGATATACTAACTAACAAATGGGGTGTTTGTTATGCCAAAAGGAGTGCCAAACAAAAGATATACGCCAGAATTCAAGACACTGGTCGTTGAAACAAAGCTCAACGAAAGACTGAACTACAGTGAAACGGCGCGTCAGTTTGGTGTTGTACGGAGTAGGATCACAGCATGGGAACGAATCTATCTGGCAGAGGGATCGGTAGGATTTCAGGTTGAGCGGCGAGGACGTGGAAGTAAGTGCATCCTTGGGAAACTGCCCCAAAAGATAGAAGAAGATCTGCTGGCCGAAGTTCAGCAACTAAGAGCGGAGAATAATACCTAAAAAACTTGCAAGCCTTGGTTTTGGAAGAAGAGCGAAGCCGGCGCAAAAAGCGCAGGTAGTTCAAAAACTGAGGCAAGAATTCTCACTGGCTCTTCTGCTCGCAATCGCTCAATTACCTCGTGCAACCTTTTATTATCAGTTGAAGAGAATAGGAGCCACAGATAAATATCAAGCCGTCAAAGCAGAGATTACCGCTGTCTATCATGAATACAGAGGGCGGTACGGCTATCGCCGCATCACAGCAGAATTGCATAGCCGTGGATTTCCCTTTAATCACAAGACAGTCCAGCGGCTTATGAAGGAATTAGGGTTGGTTTACCGTGTCAGAATTAAAAAATATCGTTCTTACAAAGGAGAAGTGGGCAAAATTGCTCCCAACCTGCTGAACCGAGACTTCCATGCGGAAAATCCAAACCAGAAGTGGGTCACCGATGTAACAAAGTTCAGCTTGTTTGGCCAGAAGCTATATCTCTCACCGATCCTGGATCTGCACGACAGCTATCTGGTAAGCTATGCGATCTCTGACCGGCCTGTCTTGAACATAGTAACTACTATGTTGGACAATGCTTTTGAAACAATACCAGATGGAACGGATCTGATCCTTCACTCTGACCAAGGCTGGCAGTACCAGCATAAGGAGTACCAGCGTGTGCTCAGCAAAAAGGGCATCCGGCAGAATATGAGCCGCAAAGGCAATTGCTTGGACAATGCGGTGATGGAAAACTTTTTCGAGCTGCTTAAAAGCGAGCTGCTTTATCTGTAAGTCCATGGAACACTTCAAACAGGAACTGGTGGACTATCTTGAGGATTACAACGCCCGCAGGATCCAGGCAAAACTAAAAGGCTTGCCGCCTGCGGGTTACAGACAACAAGCCCTTTCAGTTGCTTGAACGATTTTTTCTCAAAAATATTGTCTAACTTTTGGGGGGCACTTCACAGCACGCCCTCTGCCGGGTTTTCTAAGCTATCCGAATATTCAGATGAAACGATCAACGGACGAACAGCCGCGTCAGCAAGGCCTTGGCGTCCTCCGCTGTAAAGCCGCCGGGAGAAACGCGAAAATTTTTCACATCTCCCCAACGGGAAGCATACCGCTCCACTTGCTCCAGGGTCATCCGCACGGACGCCGTATCCGTCAGCCTCTCCACGACGCTGCACAGTTGCCCAAAATCAGTGCCCAGAAGCTGATAATACTCCGCCGCGCGTTCTGCTTCAAACTGCTCTCCACGCTCCAGGAATGCCGGCAAAAAAGCCGTGCAGGCGCGCCCATGCGGGATGCTAAAATCCTCCGTTAGCACATAGCCAAGCGGATGGGGAAACGCCGTGCCGCAGGCACTGAGCACAATGCCTGCATAAAGAGAGCCATAATAAAGCTCCTCGCGCATCTTCTGCTCCGGCAAGCGCGCATTTCGATCCAGCCAAACAAGGCTATTCCACAACAGCGGCAGTCCCTTCACGGCAAAAAGCTTCACTGGATCGCTGAGTTGTGGGTTAAACCAGCCTTCCGTTGCATGGGCAAGGGCATCCAGGGCTGTGGAAACCGTTACGCTGAATGGTGCGCTGTGCGTATAAATAGGGTCTGCAAAGGCAATGCGCGCATAGCAATCGGCGCCGGATATGCTTTTTTTACGCCCGCTCTCATCGATCGTCAGCACAGCCACGGGAGAAACCTCACTGCCTGTGCCCGCCGTTGTGCCAACGAGTGCCAGAGGCAGCGGCGGATTTGCACCCTCCCTTTGAAAGATATCCATGGGAGCAAGCTCTTCATTGGCAGCAAAAATGGCGGCTGCCTTGGCCGCGTCGAGCGGCGAACCGCCCCCGATGCCAATGATAAACTCCGCGCGGACGCTGCGCGCGACTACCCCCGCCTCATGGCAGGCAGAAACAAGCGGATTCGGGCCGACTGCGTCATAGACCGCCCAGCCGATCTCCCAAAGATCCAGCGCCGCCGTCACATCGGCCAAAGCGCCGCTGCGCTTTGCGGAAGAGCCTCCGGTGATAATCAGGCACCGCCTGCCGAGCGTGCGCAGCAGCGTGGAATTGCGCGCGACCGCTCCTTCTCCACTGACAACATGCACGGGCATATGAAAGTTAAAATCCATTCTGAATCCCTCCATGGTTTATATCTGGTCAAAAATGACGTTGCCGCATCGCGACAGGAGGCGTTTCACGCCGACAGGCATTTTTCCAATGCTTCAAACTCTGTTTGAAGCTATTTACCATAC
>ENA-UONY01000106-UONY01000106.1-human-gut-metagenome-genome-assembly--contig:-CS9-NODE-106-length-112421-cov-19.319429_pt1 | contig 112421 bp, 136 predicted proteins | sample MGYA00242465_ERZ724012 | MGnify/ENA metagenome assembly ERZ724012 | reverse complement strand
TCCTGCAGCTGGTACAAATACTGGATACCCTGTTCCGTCGCTCCGGAACGGCCGAACGGAACATAGATTGTCATTCCACCCGATCATGCTCCGGCCTGACTGGGGCATCCGGAAGATTGGCGGCGGAGGCAGAGGGATTACCCGATCAAGTCGGGTAATGACAGAAAGAGGAGAATGTCAGGGATAACGACAGGGAGAGGAAAATGTCAGGTAATGACGATAAGAAAGGGAAAGTTGAGTAATTGTTATTCCACCCGGTCATGCTCCGGCTTGACCGGGGCATCTTGGGGATTGGCGACGACGACAGAGGGATTACCCGATCAAGTCGGGTAATGACCCAAAGAGGAGAATGTCGGGGATAACGGCAAGAACAGAAATTTAACACTAAGGAGAAAGAAGATGAAACTATCAATTTTACTGGCGGGGAGCATTTTAACCTCGGCGATTGTCGGCAACGTGTATGCCCAGACCTGCGGCGCTCAGCCTTCGTGCTCAAGCCTCGGGTATACTTATACCGGCTCAACTTCAGACTGTGTCAACACCCCGATGAAGTGTCCCTTTAACACCTCCTATTTTAACTGTGTTAAGAAAACAGATGTTTACAATGGCATTGCCCCCGATTATTACACAGGAAAAAAGCTTCGCACCGACGGAACAATTTACACTGTCGGTTCGGGAGAACTAAGCACTTACAGATGCGCCTGGGCTTTGTTTCGCAGTCAAGATACCAACACTAACGGAATTGCCTCAGAATGGAAGATTAACACAGCGATTGTCGGTCACCAAAGAGGTCTTGTTAACGAATGGGCTGACTACAACTCCGCAATATTTTGGGTAGTTAGCGGAGACCAAATCAGCCTTAAAGGTTATGGAGATGATTACCTTTACATTTATCCCTGCCGCGGCAACTAAAAAAATCCCCTCTTTTGAGGGGATTTTTTGAAAGTTCTTTACTCAACTCTACCGCAGAAATTCATTCCGCGCAAAAGCTCCTCCGTCGGCATTTTTTTCTTTCCCTGACGTTGGATTTCCGTTACTTCCAGCGCCTTGTCTCCGCAGGCAATGACCAACCGCCCGGCTCCGTCCAAAATTGCACCGGCCTCACCGCTCTCGTCAACTACTTTAGCACGCAGAATCTTATAACGTTCACCGCCGTATTCAAAATAAACCGCCGGATACGGATTAAAAGCCCGGATTTTACGCTCCAGAACCTCTGCCGGCATCGAAAAATCCAGTCTGCTCTCCGCCTTGTCAATTTTGGCGGCATAAGTCACTAAACGTTCGTCTTGCGGTTCCGCATGAAGATTTTGCCAATTATCCAAAGCTTTCACAATCAACTCGGCTCCCAGTCCGGCCATCGCGTCATGCAGCGTCTCCCCGGTGGTTTCTGCCGTAATCGGAACCGAGCCTTTAAGCAGCATATCGCCGGCATCCAACTTTTCAACCACCTTCATAATCGTAATGCCGCTTTCATTGTCTCCGGCTTCAATCGCCCGCTGAATCGGCGCCGCACCGCGCCACCGCGGCAACAAAGAGCCGTGAATATTGATGCAGCCCAGAGGAAAAGCCTCAATCACGGCTTGCGGCAAAATCAGCCCGTAAGCAGCTACCACCGAAATGTCTGCCTGCAAAGCCTTCAATTCAGCCTGAGCTTCGGCACTGCGCAGCGTTTTCGGCGTCCGTACCAAAATTCCGTGCGCCTCGGCAAATTCATGCACCGGTGACTTGGTCAGCTTTTTGCCGCGACCGGCTTCCTGCGGTTCCCGCGTATAAACGCATACCACTTCATGCTTGGCAGCCAAAGCCTCCAGCGCTTTTACCGCAAAATCAGGCGTTCCCATAAAAACTATTTTCATTTTCAACTTTCTTCACGATGTTTTTTCAGCTTTTTCAGCAGCATATTGCGTTTCAGCCGGCTGATACGGTCAATATAAAGAATACCGTCCAAATGATCCAGTTCATGCTGAATAACAATGGCTAAAAAGTCATCGGCCAGAATTTCCTGTTCTTTGCCCTCATAATCAAGATAATGTACCCGCACCTGCGCATGGCGCTCGACCTCTGCCCGCTGATCGGGAACCGACAGACAGCCCTCCTCGCCGCAAACCTTTTCCTCTGACCGCCAGATAATTTCAGGATTAATCAGATACATCGGCTTGCCCGTCCGGTGTCCGGCGCCGTCATCTTCCTGCTCGGCATCAATCACCACAACGCGTTTGGACACACCGACCTGCGGCGCCGCCAAACCGACGCCCACAGCTTCATACATTGTCTCCAGCATATCATCAAGAAAACGGCGCAGCTCATCGTCAACTTTTTCGACTTTGGCGGCTTTTTGCTTTAATATCGGATGCGGATACTCATATACTTTTAACTTTGCCATCTTATCCAGCTTTCAATTTAACTACACGGAGGCGTCTTTTGCCTCTGCATCCTTATTGACGTCATCGCGCACGGCATGTGCCACCTGATCCAGCAAAGCATTGACCATTTTCGGTTCCTGCTTGGTAAAAAAGGCATAGGCCAAATCAACATATTCTTTAATAATAACTTTAGCATCAATGTCTAAAGTCGTTGTAATTTCATAAATTGCGCAGAGGAGCAAAGCGCGCAGTGTCTCGTCCATGCGTTCCAGCGTCCAGCCTTTTGCCAAATAGGAACTCAGCGATTTTTCAATATCTTCCTTGCGGGCATGCACGCCTTTAACCAAATCGGCAAAATAAGCGCTGTCCATTTCATGAACCGGAACCATCTCTTCCTTGTCCATTGATTTTTCGGCAATCACATAACGCCCGACCTTCCCGTCAACAAAATCTTTGATAACTTCCTCAACCGGGTTTTCCGTCACCGCGATGACATAAGTTGCCTGAACGGCAGCCAAACGCGCTTCGGTTTTCATTCTGATTTTTTCAGAAATATATTTTTTTGCCATTTTAGTCTTCCTTTTTAACCGCACCGGCTTCCGAATTCGCCAGTTTATCTATTGTTTCCACAAATTCCTCAAAATCTTTGACTTCCCGGAAATCCTTATATACCGACGCAAACCGGATATAAGCGATATGATCGAGCTTTGACAGCGCTTCCATCACATATTCGCCGATGAGCACCGAAGGAATTTCCGTTTCGCCGGAACTCTCCAGCCGCCGCTGAATCGAATTGACGATTTTTTCCACCCGCTCAATATCCACCGGACGCTTGCGCACGGCTAGCAAAATGGAATGTTCCAGCTTATCGCGGTCAAACATCACCTTTTCGCCATTTTTTTTAACCACAATCAAATCCCGCAGTTGGATTCGTTCAAACGTGGTAAAACGCGACCCGCATTCCGGACACTCGCGGCGGCGGCGGATAGCGGTGTTGTCCTCGGCATTTCGGGAATCTTTAACCTGCGTATCGTCACACCCGCAAAAAGGACATTTCATGCTAAACCTCCCGGGATTAATAACATCTTGTCTCTTTATAAGGATAATGTGCTTATTTTGCAATAGCTTATTTTCACTCTTTTTAAAAAGAAACAGACTTTGCGGGAATTTTGTCTATTGCGCTTTTGAAAAAAATATGATACGACTGAAAACAAATGCTATTATTTTCCTTATTGTTAAACCCTTTAAAACTTACAAATTATGAAAAAGTTTTATTTTCTGGCTCTTGCAGCCCTGGTTTTGAGTTTGGCCTCCTGCGGCCCGAAAGTGATTGAGAAGAAGTTTGAAAAAACAAACTTTGCCACGGTAACGGTGGAGGGTTCAGGCAAATACGGCGTCAAGGACGTTGTTTCCGGCCGGGAAATCCTTCCCCAAAGCTTCGACAACATCGGTTACTACTACAGCGGATTTTTTACCGCTAAGGACAACACCGGCGTTCAGCTTTTCGACAAAGACGGCAAATGCGTCATTCCCGCCCAAGAACAAATCAGCGCCAAAGAAGGCTATTTCGAATTTACCAAAGGCGACACCAAAGGCTTTTATTTCATCAAGGAAAAGAGCACCGTCTCCGGCGTTTACAACAAATTTGAAATTGACGCCGCCGGCAACATTTCTTTCGTGAAAGACGGCAAATACGGCGTTCTGAACAAAAAAGGCGAAATTGTCATTCCCGGCGAATATGAATTAATTCTATGGGACGGCAAAAACTACAATGCGGCCAAAAACAAAAACGACAAGCGGCCTTATTTTGACGCCAAAACCAAACGTTTCAACTGGTACCTGGCTGAAGCCGCCGTTTTTGACGCTGACGGCAAGCTGGTGAAAAAACTCACCGCGCCGCAAGCCAAAAAAATTTTTGAAGCCAAAAAATAGACGGCTTCAAAACGCTCTGAAAAAACACCTCCCGCCTCTCCGGCCGGAGGTGTTTTTGTTTGTCCGTTTCAGACAGCAAAACCCGATATACAAGTTTTTTAACCGTAAATCGGAAACAGTTCACATAAGGCAATAACCTTTTGGCGGATATCGGCAATCACTTCTTCCGCATCACCGGCAGCCAAGGCATCAATAATATCGCCGATCCAATTGGCAATAACCTCAAACTCTGTCTCTTTGAAACCGCGTGTCGTTCCGGCCGGTGTTCCGACACGAATGCCCGAAGTCACCTTCGGCGGCATCGGATCAAACGGAATGGCGTTTTTATTGCAGGTAATGTTGGCGCGCTCCAGAGCGGCGGCAACCACATCGCCGGTCAGTTTTTTCGGCCGCAGATCAACCAACAGCAAATGCGTATCCGTGCCGCCGGAAACCAAATCCAGACCGCGGGCCTGCAAGACCTCGCCCATTTTCTGCGCATTTTTAACCACCTGTGCCGCATAGTCCTTAAACTGCGGCGTGAGATCTTCTCCGAAACAAACTGCCTTGGCGGCAATCACATGCATCAGCGGGCCGCCCTGAGTTCCCGGGAAAATCGCCGAATTGATTTTTTTTGCAATATCTTCATTGTTAGTCAAAATCATGCCGCCGCGGGGACCGCGCAAAGTCTTGTGCGTCGTTGTTGTTACCACATCGGCATATTCCAGCGGATTCGGATGGACGCCGCCGGCAACCAGACCGGCAAAATGCGCCATATCCACCATCAGATAAGCTCCGACTTTATCGGCAATTTCCCGAAAACGCTTAAAATCAATCCGCCGCGGATAAGCCGACCCGCCCGCGATAATCAATTTGGGCTTGTTTTCCAAAGCCAGGCGCTCAACCCCGTCATAATCAATCAGCCCGGTCTCTTTACAAACGCCGTATTGAACCGCCTGCAGCCATTTTCCCGAAAAAGAAACCTTTGAACCGTGCGTCAGATGTCCGCCCGCATCCAGCGACATGCCCATAATCACGTCGCATGGTTTCAGCAGCGCAACATAAACAGCCGTATTGGCCTGACTTCCCGAATGCGGCTGAACATTGGCAAACTGCGCGTTAAACAACTTTTTAGCCCGTTCAATCGCCAGATTTTCCACCACGTCAACACATTCACAGCCGCCGTAATAACGGTGCGCGGGATAACCTTCCGCATATTTGTTGGTCATAATCGATCCCTGCGCTTCCAACACTGCATTGGAAACAATATTCTCCGAGGCAATCAGTTCAATCTGATTCTGCTGGCGTTTCAGCTCACATTCAATTGCATCAAAAACCGCTTTGTCTTCGCTTTGCAAATTTTCTTCAAAATCCATATAGTCCTCCCTATTCGTCCAACTTAGAGATGCGGCGTTCATGCCGGCCGCCGTCAAAAGCCGTCTGCAAAAAGATATCCATCCGCCGGGCAGCCTCGGCAAAAGTCATGGTCCGGCCGCCGAAAACGGCAATGTTCGCATTGTTATGCTGCCGAGCCAAAGCCGCAACCTCATCACTGTACAGAATTGCCGCACGAATACCCCGGCAGCGATTGGCCGCAATTGAAATGCCGATGCCCGTTCCGCAAATCAGAATACCGGTCTCCGCCTCACCGGACAATATCCGGTCACACATCGCCTTCGCAATATCGGGATAATCGCAAGACTCGGACGAATATGTCCCCAAATCATCCAGTTTAATCCCTTTTCCGGCATAATATTCTTTCAGCTGTTCCTTTAAATCAAATCCGCCGTGGTCGGAAGCAATTGCAATCTTCATTCTGCCCTCCTTTGCAAAATTTTCCTTATCATAAAAGATAAGCGCAGTTTTGCAATGTTAAATTATTTCCATGCACAAAAGCGCGGGATGAAAGCCGTAAGAATCTGATTTTTAAACAAATTAAAAAAAAGTGCAAAATAATATAAAAAAGTTATTGACGAGAACTAAAAAGTTTGTATATATAGAGGACGTTGAGTGAATGAGGAACTCAAGTTGAGGTATCCCGATTGGCCGGTTGGCAGAGTGGCTCATGCAGAGGACTGCAAATCCTTGTACATCGGTTCAATTCCGGTACCGGCCTCCAAAATTCATTCGTTACCGCATTTATTATTCCGGCTTAGCTCAGCGGTAGAGCAATCGGCTGTTAACCGATTGGTCGCCTGTTCGAATCAGGCAGCCGGAGCCAATAAAAAAACCTCCCTCTGGGAGGTTTTTTTATTGGTTATGACTGCCTTGCCTAGAACAACGACTGCCTGTTCGTATCAGGCTCGAGGATAAAAACAACCGCTGCTCCGGTTGTTTTTACCGCAAGAGACGTAGCTTTGCCAGGATATAAGTGCTCTCGCAGCACGATATATCCGTTGCAAAGCAAGTGACCGACGCGCAGTTAGTGAGTGCTCCCGCACGAACTTACTAAGCTAGAGCCGGAGCCAATAAAAAAACCTCCCTCTGGGAGGTTTTTTTTTAACCGTGACTTCCTTCTGAGCCGGAAATCCAAAGGGAACCTGTCCGAAGCGGATTGTTAGCTATTTTTCAAACTCACATTTATCCGGAAACATTCTGCTTAGCAACTCATACGCTCTTTCCCGATGTTCATCTGTAGTCATCATATCGTCATTAATACAAAAAACACATGGCTTAGGATTTTTGAAAAAACGATCAACATCTATTTTGCGCAAGCAAGAATAATAAGCAGCCTGCCGCGGAAAAAAACGATATCTGATCCTATTCAGCCATTTTTTCACACCGGAAAAACAGACACTCCCGGAAAGCTCCCTGTTATCAATTACAATGAATGGCGCTTTATTATGCCATACTTCGTACAAAGAAACACACCACCGCATAATATCATCAGAACAACGAAAACGGTTTCGCCTTGTTCGGGTTGTTTCTTGAGAAAAAATATCATAAACCTCTCTATATACACTTTTACGATAAGCATCAATATTATGATAAGGTTTGGCTTCAAAGCCGATTCTACACTTTTGCCCAACAAGTTCAAAACATTTTTGTATCAAAAGACTATACCTGTCACCCTGATTCACAAAAGGCACACTCATACGAGAAATCGGAAAATTTTTAGAAAAAAAGAAATCCGGATCAACTTTACGTCCGAAAAAAGTATCATCATTGGCCAACAAAAAATGTTCTGACAATCCCCTGATATTATGTATCCCGGTTTCAATAGCCATAGAATTAAAAGTAGGTAAAACCTCTCGGGGCAAAATATCCTCATGATTAACCAACGTAATTTTAGGATGTTCAACATTTAACCATGAAGGAATTTGATGATCAGTAATCAGATAAATATGATTAACCCAAGGAACAAACTTTGCAACCGAACGCATAGAAAACAGCAATTCATTATTATTAATAAATCTGCAATCAGCTGCCGCTGTTTCTTCAATACAATCATATTGCTGAAATCTTTTTCGCTTGGCACTCCACTCTTCATCAGTAGAATCGCACCACAAATAAACCAAATCAATTTTAGTCATAAGAAAATTCTCCTTTAGACTAAAATTAACACGGCTCCTTGAAATAATTAATACAAAATATTTTTTATCAACGACTTTCTAAAAAAACCAATAATGCAAAGCTTGCTCCAAATCGGTAAAATTCTCAATAACTGTCATTCCCTGCCGCTCACGTATCTGATATTCCTCCTGCGCGGCATCATAGACCAGCCAATCAAAATCATTTGTTCCCAGCAAAATCATCTCGCCGAAGACATCCGAATTATAACGTTCGTTCTGCGTTACAACATCCTCCAGCCCCGGCCAGGATTCCGGCATCACTCCGAACAACAAAGCCCGATCGGAAAAAGCACCGTTCACATATCGCAGCAAGGCAACATAATCCGGCGGCAGCGCACAACGCTCTTCTGCGGCCAAATACTTCTTGCAATCATCCAGATAACGGGGATTAACCGCCTCTCCGCACCAAACGTCCTCATCTTGCATAAGCTGCCGGGCGATATCTTTTATCAATGTTTTTCTCCTTTTTAGCCGGGGATTTTGCTTTTTCATTGGTTATTGCAAAATCTTTTATCTCTCCGCGGATATTGTCTTCCGCCTTATACCCCATACTGACGGTCCAGTACTTCCCGTCATTTTGGTTGTCATATCTCGTATCGACCAGATATTCAATAAAATCGGAATCTTGCTCATCGCCGGCCAAAACATTTTCATAAAGCTGGTCGCCGTTGCCGAGTTCGCCATGCGCCTTGCGGATAACGGCATCGGCCTCGTGCCAAATGTCATGCTGCGGCGTATCGTTGGACCAATCGTCGACTGATTTGAATTCGGCAATTCCAACATAATTCTTCTGACTGTTTGCCTTGCCGCCCAGATATTGAATCGCCCATTTATGATGCAGGGAAAAAAACGGAATAACCCCTTTAAACTTCTTTCGGTCAACTTTGGGATTCGGCCGGCCTTCGTTTAAAATGCTCGGCAGCAGCACGTCAATATATTCCTGAGAAACGCCGTGTTTCAGCAAAGAGTCGCAAAATTTTTTCTGAGCTTCCGGCGTCGGAATGGCATTATATTTCCAAAAAAACGCTTTATGACGGCTGTCCAGCCCGGGAACCACGTCTTCCAGCGCAAGAATATTTCCTCTTCCCGGATGATACGGCTCCTTGCCATACTCATTGAACAAAATGCGCCCAAAATCCGCCACTTTCATTTTCGGCAACAATTCAGGCGGAACGCCCTGTCGGGCCATTGCCTCACGCAACGGCATTTCAATTGACGACAGCATCGTCGTCCGGCAGCAGGCCTGCCATGCCTTGCTTCGGCTGAAATCATAGCTGAACGGCGAAATATCAATCCGCGACCGGGACGGACGACGGCTGAAATCTCTGTATGCTTCCGAATAAGGATTATAACGTTTCAGCTGTTCAACCCCGGGAATCTGAAAAAATCCGTTAAAATCAGCCCGGGTCGCTTTTATTTCGTCTTCGCTTGCTTTCGTATATGGTTTACACTCGATTTTTTTATGAAAATAAGCCAGAAAGTCATTCGTCTTCGCCCGGTTATAGTCACTGCGATTCTGTTGATAATTGCGCACGGCCAGCTTAATCAGCGCATTCAGTTCGCTTTGCGGCTTATTGTCGATATATTCCTGAAGCTTAGCCCGTTCTTCGTCATTTTTGACCGTATGAATCAAATGGGTAATCTTTTTAATTTCCTCGGACTGCAACACATCCCGAACATAATTTCCCAGCTTGCGGCCAAAATAAACATTATAGCTCTCACAGTAATTGTTAAACAAAGCTTCCATGTTATTTTTATAGCCGAGGTCAACCAGCTTCAGTTGTGCAAACAACTGCTGAAATTCTGAACGATAGCCGTTCAGCAGCGTGTTAATCCGCCGCTTTTCCGCCTCGTCGGAACAGGCCCGGCGCCGCTCTTGCAAACGTTGAAATGCACCAAACGCTGCATCAAACTTGTTCAAAAGCGCAACCCGTTCCTGATTAGGCAAATCCGATCGGCTGATTCGAGGTCTTTTTCCCATAACATTCTCTTTTTTGTCGTTTATTTGTCTATAAAATACCACATTATGGTAAAGATTTCTATAAAAAAATGCAGACAGAAACAAAAAAAGCGCTATATTAAAGGCAAATGCCACACAAGGAGATGAACAATGTCACGCCTTTATAAAAATATCGTCATTCTGACCGGAGCCGGAATTTCCGCAGAGTCCGGCCTGGCAACCTTCCGCAGTTCCAACGGTTTATGGAACAACCATCGCGTTGAAGACGTTGCCACCGTCGAAGGCTTTCAGCGCAATCCTGCCCTCGTGCACGATTTTTACAATGAACTGAAAATTGAAATTCAAAAGGCCAAACCAAACCCGGCACATCTCGCCATCACTAAACTGCAAAAAGAATACCCGGGCACCGTCAGCGTTATCACCCAAAACGTTGACACCTTGCACGAAAAAGCCGGAAATACAAATATCTGTCATATTCACGGACAAATCAACCAGGCCGTCTGCCTTAACTGCGGCCATATCTTGGAAACTTTCGGCGATGTCGATACTGAAACAACCTGCCCTCAATGCGGTATCAGCGGCATGATGAAACCGAATATTGTCTTCTTCGGAGAAAATCTGCTCGGTATGGACAAGGTCGAACAACTGCTGCAAAACTGCGACTTATTTATTTCCGTCGGAACTTCCGGCGTCGTTTTTCCCGCCGCAGCCTTTGTGCAGACAGCCAAATACCATGGCGCCGACACCTGGGAATTTACACTCGAACCAACCGCCAACAACTATTACTTCGACCACCATATCTACGGCCCGGCCGGACAAACCCTGCCCCCGTTCGTCGATAATCTCATCAGAGAATCCCGCCCTGAGAACGGACTTCCGCTATAAATCCTGTTCCAAACGGACGGCTTTGAGTTTGGGAATAAAAAGAACTTCGCTGCCGCTGCGGACAAAATAACCGCGATTGACCGCCCGGGTCAGATAATGTTCCCGGTTTTCGTCGTCAATAACACGAACTTCCCGCTGTTGCAAATCCTGCCGGCAGCCGAGCATGCCGCAATAAAAACTTCCCCACACTGCCGCCGTCAGCAGCAAAACGCTGCGATTGTGGTGAACAATCCGCAACGCCAGATCCGCCAGCAGCACAATAACCGTAACAAAGAATCCGCCGAAGAAATAAGCCGGAGCCGCTGCCCAGACTTTCCCGTACACCGGAATCAAAAACAAAAAATAAACTGCCGCAACCGCCGCTGCTCCCAGCAGGCTCCATCCGCCGATACGAAGAGCAATTCCGCCCAGCACTTTTAACTCGGGCCACATTTTCTTCCGCGAAAGCTCATATTTATAAACCAGCTTGTCATATTGGCCTTTTTCGGCAGCCAGAAAACGCTGCAAACGCTCTACCGAAACCTTCCGCCCCCGCCGCCGCGATAATTTGCGGTATGTATTTTTGCCGTAAGCTTTTGCCAATTGCAACCGCAAGAGCCACTGCTCCAAGGCACTGTTCCACAGCTCGGTTTTCAAACGCGCAATTTGCTGCAGGCTGTCTGCCGGCCCGTCATATTTTGCCCACCAAAAGCGGAGCTTATGCAGCAGTTTCTGATACGGCCCGGAAGAACTGTCTAAAATCTGTACTATCAGAGAAGTGTATAAAATCAGCCCCAGAACAAGCCCCGGCAGCGTTCCGCTGTAATAGTCCCTTGTCCGCAGCAGACTCATATAGCGCCAGTCCAACCCGTAAAAATATCCCAGATTATAAATAAACAGAGCCATAATGACAATCAGGACCAGCATCGGCAGATAAGTCTGAAACAAATCGGCCACCCGAAACGGCTGTTCCCTGCTGCGGACAGGCCTGCCGGATTGAATTGTTTTGGAACGGGGCATTTTTCTTCCTTCTCAAACTTTCATAACTTGACAACATTATAGACAAAATTTACATTTTCGCAACAAAATTTTATGACACAAAAAAACCGGGCTGCACACCCGGTTTTTATCCTCAAGTCATTCTTCTATCCGCCAGTTTCCGTCCCAAACAACGTGTATGGCTTCGGCATTCGGCAGTTTTTCGCCGTTGCCGCCCATTGTCATCAGCAAAAAGCGCAAAGCGGCGCTGTGCGAAGAAATGCCGATAACACTTTCAGGCTTCTCCAGCAAATCGGCCAGAGCCTGCTGCATCCGCCGTTGAATGGCTGCTTTGCTCTCCCCGCCCGGAAATCCCTGTGCCATCGCCAAACCCGGCTTGTACCAGTTGTCAATAATCTCCGGCCACCGGCGTTTCACTTCCTCTTTGGACAGCCCCTCCGCCGCACCGAAATTGCCTTCCAGCAAGCGTTCGTCACTGATAACCGCAATACAGAGCCGTACGGCCGCAATCTCTGCCGTTTGCCTTGCCCGCTGCAAAGGAGAAGTATAAATCACCTCTATCTCCTTTTCTTCCAGATAAACCGCCAGTTTTTGAGCCTGCAAACGCCCGGTTTCATTTAACCCGGCGTCAATTCCCTGCCCCTGACGCAGCCCGAGGCGGTTATACTCGGTTTCGCCGTGGCGGAACAGATAAAAGTCTTTTCTTTTCATAAAAAATAATTTTAAGACAACAATATAAACAAAATTCCTATTTTCACGGAAACTTGTTTAACACTTTTTGACTGCCGTGCAAATTAAATTTTACAAATTTTCTAAATCTTTAAGATAAATCCAGCGCTTAATCTTGGAAAAATCGGCGGAGGGCGTGCCGTTCAGCGTCGAAATCAAATACTTTCCGTCTGCATCCTCAAACAGGCAAAGCGCATCAGCCTGCGGCAGAACGCCGGAATACCAGAGCGTTTTGTCTTTTTGCATTTTGGCCAAGCAGGACACACAACTGATCCAGCGTTTTTTCATCTTGGCAATCCGCCATTCGGCAATCACCACATATAAAATCACAATCAACCCGGCTATCGGCATTTTTCCCTCGCTGACAAACATCTGTAATAAATTAAGCATATATCGGTTAATTTTAAATTGCCAACAAAAAAATATCCCGCCTTAACGGCGGGATATTTACTGATTGAAAAATCAGTCTTTGTCATGAACGTCATGAAGCTTCTTCTCATGGCGGTCACGGCGCATGTCATGACGGGCTTTCCTGGCTTCATGGCGCTTTTTCATTTCTTCATGATGCCGGGCTTTGATGTCTTTAAGCTTTTCTTTCTGCTCCGGAGTCAGAATTTTTTCAAACTCCAGCATATTGTCTTCACGCAGCTTATCCATCTTCTCACGAATGTCTTTCATCTCCTCAAACAGCGGTTTAAGCTTTTCACGGCCTTCTTTGCGGATTTTCTCGGCCTGCTCCTGCTGCTCTTTTGTCAGTCCCAAATCGTCCGCCAGTTTTTTAGACATCCTTTTCTCCATCTTTTCCATTTTCTTCTCCATCGCTTTATCGGCACCCGGCGGCGGAGGAGGAGGCAGCATTTCATCTCCGTGATGCGGCGGCGGAGGCGGCAGCGGCATATCATCGGCAGCCTGAACATTCAGGGCGCCCAAAGCCATAACGCTGAAACAAACGGCAGTTAATAAAACTTTCTTCATTATCATTCTCCTTTTAACGGTTGTAACACTTCGCTCAAAAGTTTCCGAGCATTAAAGAGTCTGGATTTGATGGTTCCGACCGGATCGCCGGTCTTTTGGGCAATCTGCTCATAACTCATCTCTTCAAACTCAAACAGAATAATCACCTGGCGCAGCTTTTTCGGCAGAGTGTCCACGGCCTTCAGAATAATTTTCTGGCGCTCTCTGGCATCAAACCGCTCTTCGATTTTTCCGCCGACGGCCACTTTTTCCAAAATCGATTCGTCACCTGCTTTGCGCAGCTCGGCTCGGTGCTGACTGGATTTCAGATAATCGCGGCAGACATTGGCAGCCAAAGCGCTTATCCACTGAACAAACTTCCCTTCTTCATGATAGCGGTCCAGATTCCGCCAGGTCTTGATATAAACCTCTTGTTCGATGTCTTCATTATACGAGCCGGTCAATTTTTTGATAATTGCCTTAATCCGGCCCTGATGCGCTGCAATAATTTCTTTCATTTAGCCGACCATCAACAAGCCGTATTCGTCAACCGGCAAGCCCATATCTTCAATAACCGAACCTTCTTCTATCTGCGCCACCTGATTTTCAAACTCCATATCCGGCAGCAGGGTATAGGTGTTGTATTTCTGCGGCCACAAGCTGCTCATCATCACCACGCACACCAGCATTCCGAGTGTTGCTTTAATCCGGTTGTTGCGGCGCTTTCGGGCAAAATACAGCGGCTTGGCCTCCTGTAACAAACGAGAAATGTCATCCATGTTTCAAACTCCTTACCCTTATTAGAACGAGACTGTTGTCATTAAAGTTCATTTTATTTGATATTTAATTAATATCCGGTCGTCACACACTGCTGAACCGTTACACCGTTGTTAACGGTAGTTGTGCAGTTGGAAGTCGCAACCGGCTGCGGCACAACGGCGGCTTGCACCGGCACATAGGTCTGAACCGTCTGCTGCGGCGTCAGCAAATTGGCTAATGCCGCCATCCCCACAATCGTCCCCGCCACGGCCAGAGCCGTCCCGCTGCGGTGATGCTTGTGCCTGACGGCTCCCGGCCGATGATACGAATAAACAGGCCCCGGACGGAAATGCGCCCCGCCGTGGCCGGGAAAAGCCTGAACCGTCCCCGTGCTTAACATCGTTACCGCAGCCAACAGCATCAAAAATTTTTTCATAAATAAAACTCCCTGTTTTTTTAAGTCTGACACTTCTTAAAACGAACGTTTTTTCTTTTTTGTTCAAAATATTTTTTAATCCCGCGTTTTTCCTTCCCGTCCCTCACTCGTTGTCCGCCCTCCGCCATTGCTCTGATAACCATATAATTCATGTCCTTTCTCCGTGTCATTACCCGGCTTGACTGGATAACCAGTGCTCCCTCTTCTGTCATTACCCGGCTTGACCGGATAACCAGTGCTCCCTCCCCTGTCATTACCCGGCTTGACCGGGTAATCTGAATTTATACGCCTTTCCGGTTTTATCCGAACATTCCGCTCAAACCGGAACATAATAAAAAAACAGCCGGATATATCAATCAAACTTAAAATCATCTCATGGCCTTACATAAATTTCCCCTTGCAATTTAGCCGGCTCTCATTTACAGTAGAACCAGCTTTTAGGCAAGGTAAGTCCGGTTTCGTCCGAACCCCAAACCTGATTAACCGTGAGAGCGGGCGGGAACCTAGTAATTCTTTCATCAGTTACAAGACCCTCTCATGTGAGGGAGCCTCCAATATAAGGCGGCTTCCGCACGAATAAGGAGGGCTGTCCGACTGGTACAGTTACTAGCTCCCTCACACCTTTCAGGTCTGAGGGTTTTGTTTTGATGGCAGCTCGAAACAAATAAAACCTGATTAAGCTGCTGAATTTTATAAACACGGTATTGGCTTTGTAAAATTCTTAAGTTATAACATATAATAATTCAGTGTGGACGGTTTGAAACCCCGACACAGATAAATATGTTACATACCCAACGCAGCAGGCGTTAATCTGCACTCGTACCCTTTTTAAGGGGAGGAGTATTGCGAATACCCGTACCGTGCCGGCTTCGTCCGGCACGGATACGGTAATAAGCATAACTGTATATGGGTATGTACAGGGTTTCAGCTCCTCCCGCCTTTTGAAAGGATAGGTTGTTATGCAAGCTGATTTGTCCCATTTTATCATTGAAGATAAGCAAAATCTCGGCTGGAGATTTCACTGGCTGCGTGCCGAACAGCAGGAGCCGATTGATATCTGCGCCCAAAAACTCAATGTTTCCGTTGACGTGATTGATAAGATTGAAAGCGGACAATTTGACAGTCCTCAAGTCAATCTGGACATCTTAATCCGTTATCTCGCACTTTACGGCGAAAAGTTCCGCCTCAGCCTCGGAGACGACTAATGGACGACAGATATATTTTTCACTGGAAAGAGCTCCCTTTTGACGGTGCTTATTACCTGGCGGAAGAACTTTATTCCGCCCGGCGGCAGAAAAAACTCAGCCTGGAGGAAGTCAGCCGGGCCACAGGCATTCCGCCGGTTCGGATAGACGCTCAGGAAGTTATGTCGGCGGACATAGATTTCCATATCATCGCGCGATTATTGGATTTTTATCGGATTAAACTGGGTTTGAGCAAAGGTTTTTTTCCCGGCTTGCCGCAAAACTATCAAAAAAAATATTTCCGCAATTAAGGCAGGCGCTCCGAACACTGCCGTTTCTTCCCGGCCGGAACCGCACCGTCTCCCGGCCGGGTCGGAAAATCCTTTTATCAATTCTATAAACAGCGGTAAAGATTAGCTTTTCGACAGTTGGCAACATCTTCAAAGCGGCGGACTTTATTCCAGACTTGCGCAGCCTTGGCTGCTTCATATGATTTATAAACAAAATCAACCCGATAGTAATCCGCCTTAATTTCTGCCGCCTCCGCCGCAAAACACAACGGCTGTTCGGCAAACAGCATCGTCTGGCAGTCCTTCGACAAAGCCTGATATTTCTGTCCGTCTTTCTCCAATTTCAGCCATTTTTCACCGCGCGGACAATCTTTGCAGGCATTACTGCGAATACAGGCGGCACTGGTAAACAATGCCGCATCCTGATAAACCACCATTGTCACCGGTAAAGGCGCCTGCGCGGCAATCAGGCTGAGGTTGTCAAGCTGGTCTTCCACCGAAAGCGTCACCCGTCCGGCATTCATCTCTTTAGCCATCTGCATGGCTTGGGTATTCAGCATATATAAAGGCGCGTCAAAGCTTAAATCAATTCCGTTTTTCGGCAGCACCGACAATCCCCAGTAATTGCCGATTTCCCATTTTTTATATCCCTGCACCAGCAAAGTCTCTATCAGCGGCTTAAACTTGTCAACCCGTCGGCAGACCGTCGGCAGCGCCAGACGGAGTTTGTTTTTAGGCAGCTTTTTCAATTCGTTGACATCACTTTGTTCATTCAGCAGATAAATAATTTCATCGGCTTCGTCCGGCGCAATGGCGGCAATTTTAGCCAAACTGTCGGTTTTTATAACCCATTTGGCGGTTTGAATCCGGTGCGGAGCGTCCGTCTCCGGCAGATTTCCCTTCTTGTTTTCAACACTTATCTGCGCATAAAGCTGCCGCCGCAGCTCATTGAACAAAGACACCGGAACAAACAAACCATCCGGATTGCGCACCTCAAACCGTCCCGGCTCCACCGCGGCATCGCCGCTTTTGGCAAAAGCCTTGCGGGCGGCTTCAACCGTTTTCTCAGGATGTTCTGCCGCGGCAAAATCACCTGTTATCCGGCACTCAACATCGCCGCTGCGAGCAACAATTTCCCCGCCGGTAATCTCGACGACAATGTCAACCGCCGCTTTCTGCCGAAATTCACCCGGCTTGGGCTTGCCATAATCATAAGCGCCCTTAACTTCGGAGGCCGAGGCCAGATAAATGTTCCACCCTTTTTCCAAACGCGGCGTCTGCGGCGGCAAATCCATGGTAATTTCTTCCCCTGCCGGCACTTCAAACACGCTTTGCCCTCTCAGACGCAGCCGCTGGACCGAAAAACCGAACGGCTTTTCCATGCCGGGAATTTCAATTTGTATCCCGTCATAGCGCGCTACCTTATGTTTGCTGTGAAAAGTCAGACGCCCTTTGCCTGCCTGCTCCACTTTGCCGATCAGCAGCCCCCGATGCCCGACAAATTCACGTTCAATCACATTTTTATCTTTGCCTTTGAAATGAAATTTGCACCACGGCCGCGAAAAAATCTGTTTGATATGTTCGGCCCGGTTTTCATCAGCCCCTTTGCCGTCCAATATCCGGCGGTAATAATCGGTAACCGCGGCCACATAAAGTGCCGTCTTTTTACGCCCCTCAATCTTCAGCGACGTTACCGGCATTTTCAGAACATCTTCCTGCAAAGCCATGTCTTTCATCGAAAAATAATGCTTTTCCCCGGCTTCGCCGGTAAAATTCGCTCGGCAGGGATATAAACATTTGCCGCGGTTGGCGCTGCGTCCGGTTTCCACCGACGAAAACAGACAGAGACCGCTGTAAGAATAGCAAAGTGCCCCGTGAATAAAAGCCTCGGTCTCCAACCCCGGAACAGCGGCAATTTCTTTAATTTCTCCCTGCGTCAGTTCACGGGCTACCACCACCCGGCTGAACCCTTCCTTTTGCAGCGCCAGCGCCCCTTCTTTATTATGAACCGCCATCTGCGTACTGGCATGCATTTCCAGTTCCGGATAACTCTCCCGAATAATCCGCGCCACACCCAAGTCCTGCAAAATAACCGCATCCACTTTGCAGCGCGAACAAATATCCAGACTTTTCAGCAAATCGGAAAGTTCTTTTTCCTGCACCAGCGTATTGACCGCCGCATACACCTTGCGTCCCAGATGATGCGCATAACCGACAAATTCATTAAGGTTTTCTTCGCTGAAATTGGTTGCCGTTGCCCGCGCCGAAAATTGCTGCAGCCCCAGATAAACGGCATCTGCCCCGTAAAACAGCGCCGCATACCCGGCTTCAATATCGCCCGCCGGCGCCAGAAGTTCAGTTTTCATGGTCTTTCAGTCTTTCGCTAATGTTTCTTTGCACTCAGATTATTGCGCCGCTTTGCGAATGTCAAGCCGATATTCTTCCCGGCTGTATGCCGGAAATTTGGTAAAAAGCCAGCGAATACGCGCATTTTCCGTGCAAATTCCCCACATGCTGCCGTTAACCAGCACTTTGGCCGCTCCCGCCTCGGCATCTGCCAAAGCCGAACATAACGCCTCGGAAAGCTGATAAACTTCCACATAACACATTTGAGGGTCTTCGCCCACCGTCCACGGATGGTTAAATCCGAAAGGCATTCCCGGCATCCGCTCCCGCCGGATCGGCCGATAAGCCGCCGCTAAGGCGCGCATCTCCGCCCGAATAATCCGAACGCTCCCGATGATTTCCTTTTGTTCGCGGCATTCTTCCCGCGTCATCTGCAAAACCGGCGAACACCCCGCCGCCGATAAAACAAAAAGCAGAGCCATTATTTGTTTCAGCATCTGTATATCCTTAAATTAAGAATGATACACAGCCAAAACAAAACCCTGCCCGGTTAATCTGTAACCAGCATACCTCTCCCCGGTTTAAAATATCTTAATTTAAAAATAAAAAACCCCGTCCTTTCCTCAAGACGGGGTTTCCGTTTTCTATCTGTCTAAACTGCTTCTTGCAGCAAATCATCCGGAATAATTAAATCGGCCGTAATTGTCGAAGTAATATCTTCCAGGCTGAACAAAGGATTAATCTCCTGCAGAACCAGCCCCTCCGGTTCTACCCGCAACACGCAGCGCTCGGTCACAATCAAATCGACTTCATGCGCGGCAGTCAAAGGCAGCGTACATCTTTTCAAAATTTTAATCTGGTCTTTTGCCAAGTGCTCCATCGCCACAATTACTTTCTTGGCACCGACGACCAAATCCATGGCGCCGCCCATGCCCGGAGCAAACACGCCGGGAACCAGCCAGTTGGCAATATTTCCTTCCTGGTCAACCTGCAAAGCCCCTAAAACCGTCGCATCAATGTGTCCGCCGCGAATCATCGCAAACGACATCTGACTGTCAAAAAAGGCCGCCCCCTGCTTTGTCGTTACCGGAATACCGCCCGCATTGGTAATTTTCGGATCAACTTTGTCGGGAGCCGGCTTTTTTCCGACACCGATCAAGCCGTTTTCCGACTGAATCATCACATGAACGTTCTCGGGAATATAATTTGCCACTTCTGTCGGCAGGCCGATTCCCAGCGTAACGTAATCGCCTTCTTTCAGCTCCTGTGCCACACGACGGGCAATCGTTTCTCTGATTTGTTCTTTGGTCAGTTCCATTTTTCACCTATACAACAATGTAATCAACAAAAATGCCGGGAATAGTTACCATATTCGGATCAAGACTGTCGTCCACCAGCTCATCGGCTTCAACAATGACCGTATCTGCCGCGGAAGCCATCACCACATTAAAATTACGGGTCGTCCCTTCCAGATAAACATTCCCGAATTTATCGGCCTTGGTTCCGTATATCAGGGCAAAATCAGCTTTCAGCGGCTTTTCAAACAAATATTTTTTGCCGTCAACTTCCATTGTCTGTTTGCCTTCCTCAACCGGAGTTCCCACCCCCGTAGGCGTCAAAAAGCCGCCCAAACCGGAACCTGCCGCACGAATCTTCTCCACCAGCGTTCCCATCGGGGTCAATTCGACCTCCAGTTCCCCGGCGTTCATCTGCTTTCCCGTTTCGGGATTGGTTCCGATATGTGCGACAATCGCCTTTTTGACTCTTTTATTGGCAATCAGCTTGCCGCGGTCACTGTCGGGAAAACAAGTGTCATTGGCGATTAAAGTTAAACCGCTGACGCCGTTTTTCAAAATTTCCTCAATCACTTTTGTCGGCGTTCCGCATTTCAAAAAGCCGCCGATCATAACCGAAGCATTGTTTCCGATAAGTCGGCCCGCTTCCGTGGCTGAAATAATTTTCTTCAATGTTTCTTACTTTCCTTATTAGCAAATCGGAAAATATTATACTCAAAAAAAGCAAAAAGTACAGCCTTTAATCACTGTCTTATAATTTATTTTTGTCCTTTTGTCAAATAATGATTGTTTTTCGCCTAAATTTATGTTATAAAATTTCCATTCAATCATTATTATGGGATACATTTATAAATCAGGCGGCTTGCCTTTCCCTAATAATTTGTTCCGAAAATAATTTACTAACTTCAATATAAACAAAAATGAGAACAAATTTTTTAAACAAAGTTGCCGCAATGTCCGGCAAAAATGTGAATGAACTGGTAGGTATGTCGCAAAGCGAAGTTGTTAACAAGGTTATCCTGCCGATAATTGTTCAACCGACCGGACAAGATATCCGCGGCTGGCGCATCGGAGACGACTATATGTCATTGATGGCCGAATTCGGAGAATATTGCTGGCAACAAGACGCTTTTACCGGAGAAATTCTCCTTGAAATTGCCCTCCAGCGCATTTCCTGCGGTGCAGTTCTTCACGAAGCCAGCAGTTACAAAATTCTGCCCGAAGCATATTGGAAATATTCCGCAATGTGTGACCAGCCGGGTTTAATGAGCGACGCCTGCTTCGATTTTCTGCAAAAGCAGATTGTAACCTGCCTGAAGGCCAAGCTGACCAGAGAACACGCCCAAAAAATCATCTTTGGCCTGATTGATCACTTGGACGAACAGGGAAATGAACTGAACGGCTATATGCTGAAATACAGACATTTCCACACCGACACCCAAACGGTTTTCTCCTGGGCATGGGAAACAGCCGGCAAATACTTCACTTATGAAGAATTGTACGACCATTTTGCCACCCCGGAACGCTGGGAACGTTTTATTCCTTTCTTCAAAGAAAACCGCCCCGTCATCTACAAGCCGGATTTCTGCAAAAGGATCGGCGTCAGCGGTTTCTGGAACAAACGCAAAGTTTGGAAAAGACTGGCCTGAAACAACATCTGATAAAAAAGGTTCCGAATCATTTTCGGAACCTTTTTTATTAATGCACCGTTCGTACAACAAATACGGCAGGATAATCATTTGATATAAAATAATTTTAGCAAAAAAAATAAAAATTGTGCAATTTTTTGCTTGATTAATTATTTTTAGAAGTGTATAAACTCTTTCGTAAACACGATGGGAGTTTAGCTCAGCTGGAAGAGCATCTCGTTTACACCGAGAGGGTCGGGAGTTCGAACCTCTCAACTCCCACCAATTAAAAAAACCGCCTTTATGGCGGTTTTTTTAATTGGTGAAATGAAAAGTGAGAACACCCGGAAAAGGGAGTTCGACAAGGAGGAGCAGGCGAGACGGGAGTATCGCCGCTCTTGCGACGACGAAGCGGCGGAACGCCAGCCGAACAACTCCCCTATCCGCTAATTCCGCCATAAAGGCGGTTTTTTTAATTGGTGAAATGAAAAGTGAGAACACCCGGCCATCCACCGCATACTTTTCCTCTGTTTGCCGAGAACCTCCTCCATAACAAAAAAGTGAGCCGAAACCCGGCTCACTATCTCAATAATATTGGACTAATTAAGGAAAAAGGGCTGGAAACCCGGCCCTTTCTTATAATTAGTTAACAGAGTCAACCAATACTTTACCAGCTCTGAATTTCGGTTGATTGCGAGCCGGAATTTTGATGCTCTGGCCGGTACGCGGATTGCGGCCGGTAGTAGCAGAACGTTTAGAAACAGCAAAAGTACCAAAGCCAACCAGGCGAACTTCGTCACCAGATTTCAATGCAGAAGAAATAGAAGATACAAATGCATCAACAGCTTTAGCTGCATCAGTTTTGGTCAAGCCGGTTTCGCTAGCAATGCTAGAAATAAGTTCATTTTTATTCACGGTGAGGACTCCCTCTAATTATAAGTTATAAACCAATGTCAACAGCAGAACCGCTGTTTACAAGAAAATTTAAGCCTGAATTTTGACCGAAGTCAAACGAAAACAAGGCCTTACCCTCAAAAAAACCGCTATTTATCCCCAATTTTTGCTTTTTAAACCTCAAATAACGCTTTTTTGACCGACTTATTCACAGCTAATCCATACCCAGCAATAATTTGCCGCGATTCTGAATCCGCCTGTTGCGAGTCCGTTTAAACAGCAAAAAGCCCGGCTGTCCGGCCGGGCTTTAACGCCTTATATATAACTAAGACTGCTTTTGAGAACTCTTTCCGGCTTTTCCCTTCTGTGTTTTGGGCTTGCCTGCCAGCGCAATTTTCAGCACTTCGGACACCTCCGACACCGGAATAATCTTCATTCCCTTCTTAACATTATCGGGAATTTCAGCCAGATCTTTCTCATTCTCTTTCGGAATAATAACCGTCTTAATTCCGCCGCGCAGAGCTGACAGCAGTTTTTCCTTCAAACCGCCGATAGGCAAAACCCGCCCTTGCAGCGTAATTTCACCGGTCATCGCCACATCTTTGCGCACCGGTGTTTTTGTCAGCACCGACACCAGAGTTGTGTACATCGCAATACCGGCGGACGGACCGTCTTTCGGGGTTGCTCCCTCCGGAACGTGAATGTGAATATCCATTTTGTCAAAGACTTCCGGATCGATTCCCAAATCTTTTGAATGAGAACGCACCACGGAATAAGCCGTCTCAATCGATTCCTTCATCACTTCGCCCAGCTTGCCGGTCTGCGTAATCTTGCCTTTGCCAGGCATATCCACCGCTTCGATAAACAGAATATCGCCGCCGACTTCCGTCCAGGCCAGCCCGGTCGTTACACCGATATGGTCCTGCTGTTCGGCTTCGCCGTAGCTATAACGTCTGACACCGAGATACTTGTCCAGATTTTTGGAACTGACCTCCAGCTTTTTCTTCTTGCCTTTCGCCAGCAGAATTTCTTTCACCGCCTTGCGGGCAATCGTCGCCAGTTCACGCTCCAGATTCCGCACCCCGGCTTCACGGGTATAATAGCGGATAATATCGCGGATAGCATCTTCGGTAATCGTCAGTTCGGATTCCTTAACCGCATTTTCGGAAAAAATCTTCGGAATCAGATGACGCTTGGCAATTTCGATTTTTTCGTCTTCGGTATAACCCGACAAACGAATAATTTCCATACGATCCAGCAGCGGCCGCGGCATATCCAGCGAGTTTGCGGTTGTCACAAACATAACGTCCGACAAATCGTAATCGACTTCCAGATAATGGTCGTTAAATGCCGCATTTTGCTCCGGATCCAACACCTCCAGCAAAGCCGAACTCGGATCGCCGCGCCAGTCATTGCCCAATTTGTCAATTTCATCAAGCAAAAAAAGCGGATTGGACGTTCCGGCCTTTTTCATGCCTTTAATAATTTTGCCCGGCATGGAACCGATATACGTCCGCCGATGTCCGCGGATTTCCGCTTCATCGCGCATACCGCCCAATGAAGCCCGCACAAAACTGCGCCCGGTTGCCTTGGCGATGGATTTGCCCAAAGAAGTTTTGCCCACGCCCGGAGGACCGACCAAACACAAAATCGGACCTTTGATTTTATCGGCACGCGACTGCACCGCCAAATATTCGACAATGCGTTCCTTGACCTTTTCCAGCCCGTAATGATCTTTTTCCAGCACTTCCATTGCCTTGGAAATGTCTTTGTTAACCTTGGAACGCTTCTTCCAGGGAATGTCCAGCAGCCAGTCCAGATAGTTGCGGATAACCGTTGCTTCGGAAGACATGCCGCTCATATTTTTCAGCTTTTTGACTTCGGCCAAAGCTTTTTCTTTTGCCTCTTTGGATAATTTGGCCTTTTCGATTTTAGCCATATAATCGCTGATTTCACCTTCCTCGTCATTATCGCCGAGCTCTTTCTGAATGGCTTTCATCTGCTCATTCAGATAATATTCCTTCTGGCTTTTTTCCATTTGCTTTTTGACGCGGGTTTTGATTTTGTTTTCCACTTCCAGTAAAGTAATTTCCGCATCCATAAAGCCAAGAATCTTTTCAAAGCGTTCCTTCAGCGTCCGCCCTTCCAGCAAAGCCTGCTTGTCGGCAATTTTCAAAGCCAGATGCGAAGCTATCGTATCGGCCAGTTTGCTGTTGTCTTCAATCTGATTGACCGAAACCAAAACCTCCGGCGGCGTTTTTTTCGAAAGTTTGACATATTCTTCAAACTGAGAAAGAACGGCCCGCACCAAAGCTTCAAGTTCGGTACTGTTGTCCTCGGCATCCGGCAGAATTTCGGCTTCCACTTCCATATAATCGGGATTGTCGATAAACTTGGAAATTTTAACCCGTTCCATGCCCTCAATCAGAACTTTCACTGTTCCGTCCGGCAGTTTCAGCATCTGCAAAACCGTTCCGACCGTCCCGACGTGATAGACGTCGTTTTCGGTCGGATCTTCAATCGCGGCCTCTTTCTGCGTCAGTAAAATAATGTTCTGATCCTGATCAACGACCTCCTGCAGCGCCCGAATGGATTTTTCGCGCCCGACAAACAGAGGAACAATCATTTTCGGATAGACCACGATGTCGCGAAGCGGAAGCACGGGATAAATATTCTTTTTTGCCATTTTATCTTAATCCTCACATATTTCCTGTTGTCCTTTTATATAGGAAAACTTTTTGTGAACTACAATAGACACACCCACATATTTAAGACTTTTGTGGCATATTTCGAACGGCTCGGCAACGGTTAAACGCTTTAATCCACAACGATATGAGAAACTGCTGATAAACGGCGCCAATATTGTGGGGAATTTATAATCTTGTATTTAAAATTAAAAACTTTGCTATATGATAGAGACAATTATAAGTCTCACCAAATAAATATGCTTGGAGAAAATTTTTAATGGCTGCTTTAAAAAAACAAAGTTTATCCGGAGATGAAATTACCGTTGACATCTCGGTAACGCTCGGTACTGCCGATCTCCGGGTGCAGCAACTGCTGAAGCTCGGCCGCGGCGCCGTTGTCGAACTGGACCGCAACGTCAACGACTATGTTGACATTTACGCCAACAACATCCTTATCGGCCACGGCGAAGTCGTCATTACCGAAAATGAGACCATAGGCATTTCCGTCACCGATATTGTCAAAAAATCAAAAAGATAAATTCATGCCTTTACGCAAAAGATGTAAAAAGTTTTTCAAATCTCTGCTGCAGTCGCGGCTCGTACTGGCTGCCATCAGCACGCTGATTTACTGGTATGCCCGCCTGGTCGGACGAACCACCGAATGGCAGACGCAGGGCGTTGACGAACTCTACCGCGTTTGGGAAAAAGAAGGCAGTTTCATCTTCATCGGCTGGCACGGGCGCGCTATGATGCTTCCCTATTTTTGGAACCGCTCCCACCCGCTGAATGCCTTGGTTTCCCTTCACCATGACGGCCGTATGATTGCCGGCCTGCTTGAAAAATTCGGCATGGGAACCATCGGCGGCTCCAGCACCGAAAATGGCAAAAACGCGGCGCTTGAACTGATGCGCTCGCTGCAAAAAGGCGAAGCCATCGCCATCATTCCCGACGGCCCCAAAGGCCCGAGCATGACACTGAGCCGTTCCGCCGTCTACTTTGCGCAAAAATCGGGAAAACCGATTATCGGTGCCACATACAGTATTGCCGGCTCCAAAATCGTCGAAAAGAGCTGGGACAAGATGATGCTCCCCAAACCTTTCTCCCGCGGTTGCTATTATGCCACCGAGGCTTTCTATATTCCCGCCGACGCAGACGAAACCAGGCTTGAAGAATATCGCCGGACAATCGAAAACCGTCTGAATCAGCTCACCTGGGAAGCTGACAAAGCCATGGGCATCAAACACATCGAAAAAGGAACCGTTGCCCGCAAACGCTACCCTGCCCCCGCTCCGAAATCAGAAAAGGCTTAAAGATGTTTATCCGGATTTACAATACCCTAATCAGCATACTCTATCCCCTGGTCATCAAACGCTATATCAAAAAACGCCAGGAGCGCGGCAAAGAAGACGTCAAACGTTTCAACGAACGCGTCGGCCGTCCCCTGCTCAAACGCCCGGAAGGACGTTTTATCTGGTTTCACGGGGCATCGGTCGGTGAATCTCTCTCCATGCTGCCGCTGATTAACAAACTGCTGGAAGCTTATCCCGACATGCACATCATGGTAACCACCGGCACTACCACCTCCGCCGAACTGATGAGCAAACGCCTGCCCGAGCGGGCTTTTCACCAATATCTGCCGATAGACAACCCCTTCTTTACCACGCGCTTCGTCCGCCACTGGCACCCAGATTTGGTTCTGTGGTTTGAATCGGAATTCTGGCCCGCCATGCTTTCCTCCATTAAACGCAGAAACATCCCCTTGATTCTGGTCAACGGCCGCATTTCCAACAAATCATTCAAACGTTGGCAGCAGTTTGACTTCATCAGCAAAGAACTGCTTTCCTGTTTCACTTTCTGCCTCGGCCAGTCGGAAGAAGACGCCTATCGCCTACGGGTTCTCGGAGCCAAAGATTCGATGTGTCTCGGCAATATCAAATTCGCCGGCCTGCCCATTCCCATTGACGCCAAAAAGAAAGCCGAAATCGTCGGCCAGATAGGCAAACGTCCGGTCTGGTGCGTCAGTTCCACCCATGAAGACGAAGAATTTAAAATCGGGCGTTTTCTAAAAAAACTGGGCCAGACCGTTCCCGGCCTGCTGACTATCATCGCCCCGCGCCACCCTAACCGCGGCGCCGACATCAAACAAAAACTGGAAGAAAGCTACGGCTTAAAGGTCTCCCTGCGTTCCGCCGGTGAAAAAATCACGCCGGAAACCGAAGTTTACGTGGCGGATACCATCGGCGAAACCGGCCTGTGGTACGACCTGTGTCCGCTGGTTTTTGTCGGCGGTTCGCTGATTCCTCACGGCGGCCAAAACTTTATGGAGCCGTCCCGCATGCGTGATGCCGCCATTGTGGGCCCCCATATGCATAACTTCACCGAAGCGATGAACCGTGCCAAAAAAGCCGATGCGGTTATTCAGGTAAACGATGTTCTCGAATTGGAAGAAACCGTCACTTCGCTGCTCACCAACAGAGAACTGCTGGAAGCCAAACGCAGCTTGGCTTACAACTGGGCCAACAGCGAGGCCAAAGTGCTTGACGGCATTCTGGAAAAAGTCAAAGGATACATCGAATAATGAAAACTCCCGGCTACTGGTCTGATCTTAACCCGCTGTCCCTTTTGCTCTCTCCGCTGGGCCTGCTTTATAACTTGGGCACCCGTCTGAACATGAGCCTGCACAAGCCCCAAAAGGCTGCCGTTCCCGTCGTCTGTATCGGCAATCTGACCGCCGGGGGAACCGGAAAAACGCCGACGGCCGTTTCCATTGCCAAACTCATGCAACAGGCAAAACGCAAACCATTTTTTGTTTCCCGCGGTTATGGCGGCAACTTGCATAACGTTTTGGTCGACCCTCAGCACCATACACCGCAGCAGGTCGGCGACGAACCGCTGCTGCTGGCCCGACAGGCACCGACGGTTGTGAATCCTGACCGTTTTGCCGCAGCACAAACGGCTGCGGCCGCCGGAGCGGAAATGGTCATTATGGATGACGGTTTTCAAAATCCCGGCCTGCATAAGGATTTGTCATTTCTTGTTTTTGACGGCGGTTTCGGTTACGGCAATGGTCTGTGCATTCCGGCCGGGCCCTTGCGGGAAAGCCTGCCTGCCGGAATGAAAAGAGCCGATGCCGTCCTGATAATCGGTGAAGACAGGCATCGCCTTGCCGAACAGATTGCCCTTCCCGTTTTCCGCGGCCAGATAGTCCCGGTCAGGCCGAACTTTTCCGAGCGCAGAGTCATTGCTTTTGCAGGCATCGGACGGCCGGAGAAGTTTTATCAGTCGTTGCGTGAACTGAACTTTGAACTGGTCGAAACCGTCAATTTTCCCGATCACCATTTTTACACCGATACCGAACTTGACCAATTAATCGACAAGGCGGAGAAAAATTCCTGCACCTTAATCACAACGGCTAAAGATCTGGTAAAAATTCCGTCCCGACGCCGCAGTTTTTTCAAGGTTTTGGAAATAGAAGTCCGCTGGGAAGACGAAGACGCTTTGGCCGGTTTTATTCTGCACCGTCTGCCCTGAAAACACTGTCCTGATATTTCACTGCCGCATGTGAACCGTCGCAAAACGGCTTATTGCGGGAATGCCCGCAGCGGCATAGCGTCTGACGGTTGCGTCGTTCATAAAGTTTTCCGCTCTCGCTTTCAACCTGTATGCCGCCTTTCACCCACAACGGCCCGCTGCATCCTATTGCCGGATCTTCCAAAACGCCTATTTTCGGCTGTAATTCCGGTTCAATCGGCTTACCCGTACGATTGTCAAACATTATCAAACGACCGGACGGACAGTTGCATGCCTCCTTAACGGCCTGCTTGTCTGCTGCCGGCGTTCCTTCCTGCACCAGGTTCCAAATCCGGCCTTTGGCATCGCAGAAACGGGCATAAGCACAATAATCCTGATTGTCTGCCAAAGTCAGATTCGGCCCCTCTATAGCCTCGGCACCGTTCAATATCGGCTCAAAAGAAGCTGTTTCCTCTCCGTCCCAATCCGCCTTTTCGTGACTGCCGTCACAAAAAGGCGCATGCCCCGAACGCCCGCAGCGGCAAAGATGCAACGGATTTTCATCGGCAGTAAACTTCTGTCCCGGAACATATTCTTCCGAAGCCCCCGCCTCGTCAGGCTTAATTGCATACAGCCTGATGTCTTGAACATTACTGACTTCATAAGGTCCGTTCGCAGTCACTTTTATCTTGGCATAAGATCTATCCATAGGTCACTCCGTCAATCTTCAGACACCAAATGCCTTCGGCAATTTTCTTCACGCAAAGATGGAGTCAGCCGTATAGTCGCCGAAAGCAAAACTGCTGCCGTCAATAAAACGCTGCCCCCTGTCAAGCGAAGCAATTTTCTTCATATCCTCATCGTCGAGCTCAACGGCCGAAGCGGCAAAGTTTTCTTTCAGACGCATTTCATGAACCGTCTTGGGAATAACCGAAACGCCGCGAGCCAGCTGCCAAGCCAGCAGCACCTGCGCCGACGTGCAGTTCAAACGTCCGGCAATTTCCATAATAATCTCATTGCGGAACAAATCGGTCTCATCTCCGTCATGCTGCGAGCCCAGCGGCGAATAAGCCGTAACCGCAATCATATTCTTCCGGCAGAATTCAATTAAATCGTTTTGCTGCAACAGCGGATGACTCTCAACCTGATTGACCGCCGGCGTTATTTCCGCTTTTTCAATCAGCTCGCCCAAACGTTTTGCTCCGAAATTGGAAACTCCGGCAGTGCGGATCAGTCCCTGCTGCTGCGCCTTTTCAATCTCCGCCCAGGTCAAGTCAAGCGGCATATCTTTTAACGAAACCATATCTTCGGCACGATGCGGCATCGGTACTCCTTTTTTCTGTGCCACCGGCCAATGAATCATATACAAATCAAGATAATCCTGCTGCAAATCGGCCAACGTCTGTTTCAAAGCAGGCAAAACATCTTCCGGCGCATGCATATCGTTCCATAATTTAGAAGCAATGAACAGTTCTTCCCGCTTTATGTCTCCTTCGGCAACCGCATCATGCAGCGCCTGTCCGATTTCCTTTTCATTGCCGTAAATCGGCGCACAGTCAATATGTCGGTAACCAAGCTTTATTGCCCAGCGAACGGTCTGATACACCTCTCCCGGACCTGAACGCCAGGTTCCCAAACCAATCATCGGCATATCATAATCCGTGTTTAACTTAACGCTTTTCATTCTTCTCTCCCTAACAAAAAATATCTACCTTTTCTATATAATCGCAAAGCCATAAGGTTAAAGATTATCCCCTGCAAAAATTCTGCACTGGAAATTTTTTCGCCTCTTCTCTAAAATCTGACCAGACAAATCAACCTGAAAGAGAAAAAACAATGACGGTCAATATTGAAAAATTCCCGGTTTACTACACCAAACTTCCCCACTATAAAGACGTTGCCTGCAATCTGACTTATGCCACGCCCGACGCAGCCTGCTTTGACATCTGCGCCGCTTTGGAACAGCCGGTAACCCTTCATCCCGGTGAACGCATCAAATGCCCCACCGGCATAAAAATTGCCCCGGAAAATCCGTTCTGGTGCCGCATTAACGGCCGCAGCGGCCTGGCCGCCAATCATGGCATTATCCCCGTCGGCGGCATTATCGACACTGATTACCGCGGCGAGATTATGGTCATTCTGCTGAACACCAATCCGGCAGGCAAAGAAAGCTATACCATCCACCCCGGCGATAAAATTGCCCAGGGAGAATTCCCGTTTCCCTATAAAGCGGATTTCAAAGAAATCAGCAACGAAGAATTCGATAAACTGACCACCTCCCGCGGAGAAAACGGTTTCGGTTCTTCCGGCAAATAGACTTTACGGCAGCAAACAGTAAAAAAGCTACGAAAAATTTCGTAGCTTTTTTTCACTAACTGTATGGAATGCAGCCTCCGGTTCCCGAACAATCTCTGGGAGCCTGCGCATCGCGGCCGCAGCACATCTGCCCTGAAGGATAAATACTTATATTCCTCATAATTTCTCTTCTCAAAAACAAATATTCAGGACTCAAATCACGGAAAAATAACAAATTCTGCTTGCATTAATATTATAATAGATACTTATCTATTTCTTACAGTTCTTCTGTTAATATACCCATAACCAAGATGATGAGTATCTCCAATATCAAATACACTATTTAATTTTTTGATATCGGCAGGAAAGTCTAATATAAACTTTTCACTATTAATTGCTTTTTGCATAAATTGCTCTTTAGTCATACCTGTATTCATAACACGCGGTCTTCCTGTTTTTTTCGTATTTAAAGGATCATATATAAACATACTATCTTTGTCATGAACTGCCAAAAAATGATGAGCTTCATACAGAATACCACCAGAAGTTTCCTGAAATAAATGAGCATCACATAAATAACTATCAATACCATGGCTTTCCAAATATGACTGAGCTAAAATAGAAAACTCAGAACACATAGCCAGTCCCTTATCAATTAAACTTGATAATTTTATCGGCTTGACTGTTTCTGTACCTAGTCTCTCCGATATCGTTTTTTGCAAAACAGCTTGACGTTCTAAGGCTTTATCTTCTACTTCACAATTTTTAAAACGATGCAGATTAGCATCTAAAACTTGAATATGAAGAAAGGTTTCTGAAGAAATACCCAGTTCTTCAGCCTCTTGTTTACACATCCGATAAGAACCGCTTCCCCAAGACATATTTGGTGATTTTTTTTGTATGTTTACAATAGATTCACAAGAAGTAAAAAAATTTTTATATGATGAAACATCCGCTAGTATAGGCTTCTCTCCTGTTTCTACCAAATCACCATCTCGCAAACTATGATACATTATAAAATTATCATGAGTACTAACAATTTCCATCCAACCTCCTTCATCAAAACATAATAATTATTATAACATGTAACCAATACCAAAACAACTAATAACTATACATAAATAAACATAGTCTGATTCTAAATTTTCATACACAACTAAACGAACAAAAAACATATTTTTAATATCAACACAGCCTAAGCCCAAGCACAAAAAAATCCCCGTTTCCGGGGATTTTTCATTCAAACCGGCCGCACAGCGGTTTAAGCCGATTTACTTTCTTTTGAAACCGCATATTCCGGCTCGGCACCGTCATTAATAACATTCTCATTAATGACAATTTCGCTGACGTTTTTCTTATCCGGAATATCATACATAATCTGCAACAGATTTTCTTCCATAATTGCCCGCAAACCGCGCGCACCGGTTTTACGCTCAATCGCTTTTTTGGCTATTGCTTTCAAAGCTTCCTCGGTAATCGTCAGTTTAACACCTTCCATATCAAACAAAGCTTCATACTGCTTAACCAAAGCATTCTTCGGCTCGGTCAAAACCCGAACCAAAGCCTCTTCATTCAGATCATCTAATGTGGCAATAATCGGCAAACGGCCGATAAATTCCGGAATCAGACCGTATTTAAGCAAATCTTCCGGCTGCACGTCTTTTAAAATCTCGCCGATACCTTTGTCTTCCGGACTGCTGACTTTGGCGCCGAAACCGATAGAGGTTTCATTGCCGCGGCGATTGACAATCTTCTCCAATCCGGCAAAAGCCCCGCCGCAGATAAACAGAATATTGGTCGTATCAACATGCAAAAATTCCTGCTGCGGATGTTTGCGGCCGCCCTGCGGCGGAACATTGGCAACCGTTCCTTCGATAATCTTCAGCAATGCCTGCTGAACGCCCTCGCCCGAAACATCGCGGGTAATCGACGGCCCGTCGGTTTTACGGGTAATCTTATCGATTTCATCAATATAAACGATGCCGCGCTGCGCTTTTTCAATATCATAATTCGCAGCCTGCACCAGTTTCAAGATAATATTTTCGACGTCTTCGCCGACATAGCCGGCTTCGGTCAGCGTCGTCGCGTCCGAAATGGCAAACGGCACATCCAGAATTTTAGCCAGCGTCTGCGCCAACAGGGTTTTACCGCTGCCGGTCGAACCGATTAAAATGACGTTTGATTTGGAGATTTCCACATCTTTGTTGGTTTTCTGTGAGTTCAAACGTTTATAATGGTTATAAACCGCCACCGACAAAACTTTTTTCGCCTCATCCTGACCGATAACATACTGATCAAGAAATTCTTTAATTTTGGACGGGGTCGGCAGTTTTTCCGGTGAAATTCCGGCTTCTGCCTTGCGTTCTTCTTCCAGTTCGTCCGCCACAATGTTAATGCATACTTCAATGCACTCATCGCAGATATAAACGCCGCGGCCGGCAACTAATTTTTTGACTTCCGCCTGACTCTTTCCGCAGAAAGAACAATGCAGCATTTCACCGTTGTTTTCTTTATCGTCACTCATTGCTTTATCCTATTTGTTCATCTCATTGCGGGAGGTTACAATCTGGTCAATCAAACCGAACTTCAATGCTTCCTGCGGGGTCATAAAATTATCGCGGTCCATCGCTTTTTCAATCACCGACAGCTTCTGCCCGGTATTTTCGGCATAAATCTGATTCAAACGTTTCCGCATATCCAAAATCAGTTTGGCCTGAATTTCGATATCCGCCGCCTGCCCCTTGGCTCCGCCGGAGGGCTGGTGAATCATAATCTGCGAATTAGGCAGCGAGAAACGCTTGCCTTTGGTTCCGCCGGCCAGCAGGAATGACCCCATTGAACAGGCCTGACCGATGCAGATTGTCGCCACGTCACAGCTGATATATTTCATCGTATCATACATCGCCATGCCGGAAGTAATAACCCCGCCCGGAGAATTGATATACAAAGAAATGTCTTTCTTCGGATTTTCCGATTCCAAAAACAACAGCTGCGCACAAACCAGAGAAGAAACTTCATCATTAACTTCACCGGTCAGAAAAATAATTCTCTCCTTCAGCAGACGGGAAAAAATATCAAAAGAACGCTCCCCCTTAGAGGTTTGCTCGATAACCATCGGCACCAAAGTGCTGTTATATATTTCTAAAGGACTTCTCTCAGTCATTACAGCTTCCTTATTTCAAAAACATTTCAAACTTATACAAGACTACACCAATATAATCAATAAATTATTAATAACCGCTGCGATTACCCGTTTATCTGATAAAATCACCGGATTTAAACAAAAGCCTCCGACGAAACGGAGGCTTTTGCATTGCATCAACAGATTATTAAGCTGATTTCTTGGCAGACTTTTTCGCCGTTGTTTTCTTTCCGGCTTTTTTGTCTTCGTCAAAAGAATACAACTCTTCAATACTGACGATTTTTTCGCTGACATTGGATTTGCCGATAACATAATCAACAATCTTTTCTTCAAAAACCGGAGCTTTTAAAGCTTCAATTGCCTGCTTGTTTTTCAGATAATAATCAAAGACAGCTTTTTCCTGTCCCGGATACTTCTTCGCCTCATTCATGATAGCCTTGTTAATATCATCTGGCGTAATGGTAACTTTGGCGTCCTTTCCGATTTCGGAAAGCAACAGGCCGAGTTTAACCCGGCGGACGGCAATATCCTTATACTCAGCCAGCAGTTCTTCTTCTGACTTGTTCTTTTCGCTTTCGTCCAGCTGATTATATTTCTTCGCCTGTTCATACTGATCAACGATGCTCTTATATTCGGCATCGACCAATCCGGCCGGAACGTCAAACTTATATTCATTGTCCAGATTATCCAGCAACTGACGTTTCAGTTTCATCTTTGAAGCGGCTTCATAATCGCCCTTAATACGTTCGGCAATGGCCGCTTTCAGCTTATCCAGGCTTTCTTCGCCCAAAGATTTGGCAAATTCATCATTGATTTCAACTTCTTTGGCTGCACGCAGTTCTTTGATTTCAACCGCAAAGACCGAAGCTTTTCCGGCCAAATCCTTGGCATGGTAATTTTCCGGGAAAGTAACGTTGACATCAACTTTATCACCGGTTTTTTTGCCGATAAGCTGATCTTCGAAACCCGGAATAAAGGAATTGGACCCCAGTTCCAAAGGATAATTATTGCCTTTGCCTCCCTGGAATTCAACTCCGTCAATCGAACCCGTGAAATCTATCACAACGGTGTCGCCCTTGGCTGCGGCGCGATCTTCTTCAACCTTAACGGTTTCGCGGCGGCTCTGAGCGATATAGTTCAAAGCTTTCTCAACTTCCTCGGCCGGAACTTCAGCCATCAGTTTTTCCAATTTAATCGCCGACAAATCGCCGATTTTGATTTCCGGCATCAGTTCAACCGTCAGTGTGAATTCAATATCTTTGCCGTCTTCAAATTTGGTAACTTTGATATTCGGCATCATAACCGGATTTAACTTGTTGCTTTTGATAACTTCCTCAGTCGCGTTGCGAACGGTTTCATCCAAAACTTCGCCCAAAACCGAAGCGCGGTATTTCTGCTTCAGCATTTCTTTCGGAGCCTTGCCCGGACGGAAGCCCGGAATTTTGGTTGTTTTCGCAATCTGGTTGATTTTGGCATCAACTTCTTTTTCAAAATCAGCCGCCGGAATAACGACGGTGTATTCTTTCTTCAAACTTTCGGATTTTAACTCAGTAGCTTTCATAAATATTCTCTTTTTATTGTTGATTGAAACCGTTACAGTATCAGAACGTAAATGGTGCGGACGAAGAGACTCGAACTCTTAAGCCTCGCGGCACCAGAACCTAAATCTGGCGTGTCTACCAATTTCACCACGCCCGCGCTGACACTTATAGTTGCTTGCATACTACATAAAAAATTTTTTAAATCAAGCAAAATTCACAACGCCAACAAAATTATTGTATTCTTTGAATATATTTAATAATATGCTTGGCAAGAGAAGTTTCCGGGCCGAGACAAAGGCTGCCGGGAGCATGACGTTATGATGGGGAGTAAACTTGTGCAGATAACCAGAATTCTTGTTTCCGCGGCTCTGTCCGCCGGCTTTTTGAGCTCCTGTTCCTACATTGAAAAGAACACCAGCCCGGAAACGTACAACACGCTGACTTTCGGCGACGAAGGAGCCAAAGAGGCAGCCAAAGCCACCCTTGCCTACTCCCAGGGAAACTTTACCGAAGCGGACGAACATGTCCAAATGTCCCTGCGCCAAAACCCCAAAAATGCTCAGGCTCTGATGGTCGGCGCCCTTAATGCCGAAAAATTAGGGCTGCCTAACCGTGCCCGCCAGTATTACGAAGAGATTATTCTCTCCGCCGGCGACCAGACCACCGTTCTCGGCAGCGAAGACATGCAGCCCCGCAAGATGACCGAAGTTGCCCAGAAACGCCTGCGTCTGATAAACATCAACCAAAGCAAACTGATTATTGAAGACGACAGCGGCGTCAAAGTTTTCAGCATCAGCGAAGAAGCAGCTGCCAAACAGGGACGCTCTGCCCTGGAAGAAGCTTTGTTTATCCGTGAACAGAAAAACGCTGCCAACAACAAAGCCGTTTCCGAAGCTGACGTTAAAGCCGTGGAAGTTCTGTTTACGCCGCAGGAGCAAAATATCATTTCCCGCTTTCTGATTATGAAAGAACTGGCCGAAAACGATATGATTACCAAAGAGGAGTTTTTGAAAGCGCGCCAGTCCAATATCGGCGGCCTGCTGCCGCTGACTAACGCACCGGCCGGCTTCACCGTTGACAAACCGGTTCCCTCGCCCGATATGATTATTGAACGGATTAACGCGCTCAAAACCGCAACCGAAGACCGTGCCATTACGCCGCGCGAATTCTCGGCCGAACGCAATTTGATTATCGAAGCCATTTTGCCTCCCTCTCCGCGCCAGCGGCTGAAACCTCAGGCTCCGGCCAAAGACCTTCTCTCAGCGGCCAAAAACCTCCGCAAATTGGAAGTCATTTACGATTTGGGATTGGTAACCTCTAAAGAAAAAGCCAAGGAACAGGCTGCCATTGAGCGCAATTTGGGCATCAACGTCCCCGCTAAACCGGCTGCGCCCCAAGCCACCACAACCAAGATTGTCAAAGACATTGAAATCATTCCGGCAGAGTCGTTGGAAGCCAACGGAGCCGCTCCGGTAAACACGGCTCCCGCCATGCCCGAAATTACTCCGGCACGCACCCCGACGGTTGAACCCCGTCCGCTGCTGCCGGATGTTTCCAGCCCGTTTAACGGCTGAGCCGCATATCCGAATAAATACAGGGCGGGAACTTCCTGCCCTTTGTTTTTATTAAATCTTGCAATTTAGATTTATTTCGGATAAATAACTGCTTAAATTGATATTTTAAGAAACAGAGTAAACAAATGCCTGAGAATAAAGTAAATCCCCGCAAAACTTTTGCGATTATTTCACACCCGGACGCCGGTAAAACCACGTTAACCGAAAAGCTGCTGCTTTTCGGCGGTGCCATTCAGCAGGCCGGAGCCGTCAAAGCCCGCGGTGAAAATCGCCGCGCCCATTCCGACTGGATGAAAGTTGAACAGGAACGCGGCATTTCCGTCGCCTCCTCCGTCATGACCTTCGATTACCGCGACATTACCTTTAACCTATTGGACACACCGGGCCACGAAGACTTTTCCGAAGATACCTACCGCGTGCTGACCGCCGTAGATTCCGCCATTATGGTGCTGGATTCGGCCAAAGGTATCGAAACCCAGACGAAAAAGCTGTTTGAAGTCTGCCGCCTGCGCAACGTGCCGATTTTAACTTTCATCAACAAACTTGACCGCGAAGGGCTGGATCCGTTCCTGCTTCTGGACGATATTGAAAAAACGCTGGCCATGGACTGCACGCCTGCCAGCTGGCCGATTGGCATGGGAAAAGACTTCCTCGGCTGTTACGACCTGATTAACGACCAACTGATTTTAATGAACAAAACCGGTGACAAATCAACCATTAATGCGACCATTGAAACCTGCAAAGGGTTGGACGATCCCAAACTTGACAATCTGTTGCCGGCCCATGCCGTCGCCAAATTGCGCGAGGACGTTACCATGGTTCGCGAACTATGCCCGGCATTCGACCTGGAGCTCTATCTTGCCGGTGCAATGACCCCGGTCTTTTTCGGCAGTGCTATCAATAACTTCGGCGTCAAGGAAGTGCTGGAAGGCCTGCACCGGATGGCTCCGTCTCCGCGGCCGCAGCCTGCCGCCGAACGAACCGTTCAGCCTCAGGAAAACAAGGTTACCGGCTTCGTCTTCAAAATCCAGGCCAACATGGATCCGAAACACCGCGACCGCATTGCCTTTATGCGCATTTGTTCCGGACACTTCAAACGCAGCATGACCCTCACCCAGGTTCGTACCGGCAAAGGGCTGAAAGTACCCACTCCCGTCATGTTCCTGGCTCAAGAACGCGAACTGGCGGAAGACGCTTATGCCGGGGACATTATCGGCATTCCCAACCACGGTCAGCTCCGCATCGGCGACACCCTGACCGAAGGGGAGAAAATCCACTTCACCGGTATTCCTTCCTTTGCCCCGGAACTGCTCAAAAGCGTCCGGGCGCTTGACCCGCTCAAATCCAAACACCTCGGCGCGGCACTTCAGCAAATCGCCGAAGAAGGCGGCGCCAGTATTTTCAAACCGGTCATCGGCTCGGAATATATCGTCGGCGTTGTCGGCACCCTGCAGTTTGAAGTTATGGCTGACCGTATCCGCACCGAATTCAACATTCCTGTCATGTTCGAGCCGACATCTTACTACACGGCCCGCTGGGTAACCTGCGAGGATAAAAACGAACTCAAGAAGTTTCTTGATGCCAACCAGTCCTGCGTTGCCGAGGACCATGACGGCGCTCTGGTCTTTCTGGCTCGCAACGCCTGGCACCTGGGCAAAATCAAAGAAGACTTCCCCCGACTGGTTCTGAGCACGACCCGCGAACAAACTTTTTAATAATCGGATACAAAAACCCCGCCCTTAAACGGACGGGGTTTTATTTACAAAGTTAGTCCTGAAAGCCGCTTTCAAGCTGTCGGATAAAATCATCGTACTCCTCGGCCGAAAGACGATTGACCACATGCATAACTGTTGCATGACATTCCTCGTCTCCCAGCCAGCTTTCAGCCAAAACATCTGCACCGACCAATGTCAGTTTCGGTTTTTCGTCAGACATTTCAATCCTGACCACCGGATGCAGTGTCCTGCTGCCCAACTCAACAACCGGAAGGCAGCCCAACAGTCCGGCTTCAAACTGATTGGCTATGCGATATTCTTTGCGGTTGTTCTTCCACAACAGAGCTTCACGATACAGTTCCCGATTCTTTTCCCGGCACTGTTGCAGCTCCTTCATCACATTCTTAAGTTTTGCACGGCCGCGCAGAACCAAAACCGTTGCGGCGGCAGCCCATACGAAAAGGAAAATAACCAGATATTCCATCACTCTTTGATTTTTAATTGCTTTTGGTATTCTTCAACGCTCATCTCATGATTATGCACCCAATTTTCCGAATAACCGTCTTTTTCGTCATTATCAATGGCTTTAACAAAAACAGACGCACCGGAAAGTGCAAAAATCCAATTGCCATACAAACGGCGAACCATAAACTTCGGACGAAGCTCCATCAGTTCACGATGAATAATCGGATAAGGCAGCTTAAAACGGGCAACATCCTCATCACTCGCGGGCACAAATTCTTCGCCTTTGCGGCTCCACAGAAAAATTTCTTTCTGCTGCGCGTCAATCTCCGCCTGCAGCCTTTCATTCTCAGCCGCGGCAGCCAGATAAAGCGAACGATTCTTAAACAGCTTAAACGCCAGATAAACCACCAGCAAAACAAACAGCGGCAAGACATAAAAAATAATACGTTCCATAATTTAATTTTTTAAAGATTTATAATAATGAATTTTGGCTTTCAACTTACCAACAATATTGACAAAAAGCAAGACAAAAAGAGCTAATTATTCCACAATCTCCGGCCGATAGCTCCGCGAACCGTTTTCACCGTCACGTTTTTGCCGTCTATATAGAAATTACTTCCCAAAGCCGACGACAAATCATAATCCTTGCCGTCAATTTCCAAACCGCCGTATTTAATAATCCTGATCCGGTTTTTATACAGGCAGCTGCGTTCATCACAAGCCATATCAATCCAGGTTCTGTCCGTTTTCCGCCCGTCGTAAATTGCCTTCAGTTTTCGGCTCTCTTTAGCCGTCAGCTTTCGCGCCGCAGTCTTCTCCAACCAGACTTTCTTCAAATAATTATTACCCCTGGTCGGCAAAATAACCATTTTGCCGCTTTCATCCCGAACCGCAAAAACCTCTCCGTCGGCATCAGCCATCACATCCGGCACCTTAACCGTCCAAATACTCATTAATCCCGCCGCAATCAAAACAAAACCCCAGCCGCGCCATTTTCGCTGCCAGATACAAACCCACAAAGCGCCGTAAACAATCAGCAGAAGCCCCCATAACGGCATTGACATCACCTGATAAGCCGCCTCCGGAAGCCCTGCAACATAAGACGTTATCCGATTAACCAGATCAATTCCCGCTCCGACCAGTTTCAACGGCCAATAATCCAGCCCTAAAGGCATCAGCAACAGCGCCGCCAGCACAAAAGGCATAATCACAAAACCGATAATCGGCCCGGCCAGCAGGTTTGTCAGCGTCGTAAACACGGCAATGCGGTTAAAATGATAAATCGCAAAAGGCAGCGTAGCCAGACTGGCCACCAAATCCGAAACCATAATACCGATAAAATAAGCCCATAAAATCCGCATAACCCGCCCCGGCAGCGTAATGTCCCGTCCGTTGCTTCCGGTCAGAAAGCGATGCAAACTCCCCGCATAACGTTCATAAAAAGCAATCAAAGCCGCCACTGCGGCAAAAGACATCTGAAAGCTGGCACCGATTAAAGCCTGCGGCGAAACAATCAAAACAATCAGTGCCGCCCAGCCCAGCATTCGCATCGAAATCGCCTGCCTTGCAAACAAGACCCCGAGCAGCACGATAAAAGTCATAATGAAAGCTCTCTGGCTGGGAATTTCCGCCCCGGATATCTGCAAATAAACAAAGCTCATCAAAATGGCAAAAAGCGCCGCCGTTTTTTTGGCATCATAACGCAGCGACCAGGCCGGAACCAAGGCCATTGCCAACCGCACCAGAAAAAACATCATTCCGGCCACCATACTCATATGCAGCCCGGAAATCGACAGAAAATGCGCCAGTCCCGAATCCCGATAATTTTCGGTTATTTTCCGGGAAATGCCGCCCCGTTCGCCGGCAACGATTGCCGCCGCAATTCCCGCTTCATCACGAGGCAGAACCCGGTTAATCCGGTTGACAATTCTTTGCCGCAGCCCGGACACGCCTTCCGCCCATAACAGTCCCGCTCCCGGTTTTTGTTCACAAACCGCAGGCAAAACCCGGCTTGAAATAAAACCGCCGCCGGTCAACCCTTCAAAATAAGCTTTGCGGTCCAGCTGATAAGCACCGACCGCCACCGCGTGAATATGCGGACGCACCGTTGCAACCATTTCCACGCAATCACCGACCCCGGCCCGTGAAGACTTTGAGGTCAGCGTCAGTTTATAACGCCCGGCAACCGAATTCCCGTCATAGTCTTTCATATTTTCCAGAACCAGACGCTGATTGCCGCGATAATTGGTGTCTGCAGCGACGACACGCCCTTGCAGATAAAGTTTATCCTCGTTTTTGACCTGAGGCGTTTCACTGAGATAAATCGCTTTAAGCTGAATATTGGTAAAGCCGGCCAGCATAACACCCCAACCGGCCAGCAGCCATAACAGCTTCGCCTGATGCCGCGCCAGCCAAACCGCCAGCAAAGTCAGCTCAATCACTGCCAGCGTCAGCCACATCGACGGTTCCTGCGGCAAAGCAAAATAAATTCCTATGCCGGTGGCAAACAACACCGGCAGCCACAGCACCCACCGCTCCCGTTCGGCTTCCAGATTTCGGGTTATATAATACCGCCAGACATGCAGCATAAGCGTCTCCTCCGGCATTTAATTTAATGCCGGCTAAATTTAAAAGCAAAAAAAAAGTTGTTAAACCCTATATTGTTTAACAACTTTTTCTAATGTATCCAGTTAAGGAAATCACTATACCGAAACAGCTTCTCGAGCTATTTTGTTATCCTTCGGTGTCTCCCGATACCGGCAAAACGATTCTTTCATCAACTTCGCCGATTACTTTTTCATCTTTTTTCATAACTGATAAAGATTTGAAATTAATACTCGTGTTAACTAACTCCGGATTCTCCCGCCGGAAAATCAAATACAAATCTCATTGACAATAATATCCTCGTCTTTACGGTTGAGAACATAACTTGCATTATTGATATTGACACGCATTCCGTCTTCAATTGAAGAAACAAAATGCAGCGAAATCAGACAATCGCCGATTGAAAGCGATGACACCTTGTCAATCCGCCCGTCTAACTTAACCAGCCAATAATTTTTCCCTTTAAGGTAAACAAAAGCCAAATCGCGCTTTTCCTCCGGACTATCATGGTCAATAATCAGTCCGACTGCCATGTTTTTCAACTCAACCTGAACGGTTTTCTTATCTTCAGCCGAAAAAAACTTTTCCAAAACGGAAACGGCTCTCGATAAACTTGCTTTACTTGTATTCATCTTTAAATGTTATTTAGTTAAACATAAAACATATAAAATAATTCAAAATTGCCTTAACTATAAACAATTTTGTCCAAATGTCAATGAGACTGTTGGTGTTTTGAAACTGAATCTATCTTAAACTTGATAAAGCATTATGCGGCGCTGTTAATCTTTTTCGCCGCGTAAAACAAGTACATTAAGAACAAAAATTAATCGGCACGAAAAGGCTTTTGCAAGTTTATGACACGTTCAGTCGCCTTTATCGCCGCCTTAACCTGATCCGATGAAACGGCATGCGTCGTCTTGCCGTTGTCCCATTTGATAACGGCCTCGACCAAAGCATTGGTACGTCCGCCGGGCGGAATGGAAATTTCAAAATCCGTCAGCTTGGGAATGGTCAGCCCCATTTTCGGCGCCAGCTTGTGCAGGGCATTCATAAAAGCGTCATAACCGCCGCTGCCTTGCGCCGTGTCTTCATAAATTTTTCCGTTGTATTCAACCTGAATATTGGCACAGGGTTTCATCCGCATGGTGGTGGTCACCACACAGTTCAACACCCGAAATGTTTTATAGCGCTGACCGCCCAGCATATCCGCCACCAAAAAAGGCAGATCGTCAACCGTAACGCTTTTCTTCAAATCACCAAGCTCGACAATTTTCTGCAGCAGCTTTTCTTTCTGCTCATCATTCAGATTAATCCGCAGTTTCTGCAGGTTGATTTCCAAACTGGCCTTGCCGGACAGCTTGCCCAGCGCATAATCGCGGTTACGGTCAAAACGGTCAGGAGTCAGCCGGCTGACATAAAGGTTGCCCTTTTTGTCACCGTCGGCATGAATTCCCGCCGTCTGCGTAAATACGTCATTGCCCAGCACAGGCATATTGGCGGCGATTCGTTTGCCGCTGAACGTCTCAACCAGCATGCTGATGTCTTTCAGCTTCTTTTCTTTCACTTTTGTCGTCAAACCGGTATGGTCATGAATATTGGTCACAATCTGAGCCAAATCGACATTGCCCGTACGTTCGCCCAAACCGTTCACCGTCACATGCACCCCTTTAACCCCTGCTTTAACCGCCGCCAGCGAGTTTGCCGCCGCCAAACCGTAATCATTATGGGCGTGGAACTCAAATTCCACACCGGGATAACGTTTAACCGTCTCCGTCACCAGTTCAAACGTGTTAAACGGATTCAGCACGCCCAGCGTATCGGGCAAAATAATCCGCCCGAACCCGGCGGCGGCATAGCAGTCAAGCATTCGCCATACATAATCCGGCGAATTCAAGATACCGTTTGACCAGTCCTCCAGATAAACATTTGCCGCAAAGCCGTTGTCTCGGGCATATGCCAGCGTTTTCATCACATCGGACAAGTGTTCTTCCTGCGATTTTTTTAATTGGATTTCACAATGTTTCCGCGAACCTTTGGTCAACAGATTAAGATGACGGCACCCTGTCGGCAACAGCCAGTCAACCGATTTGTTGAAATCTGTAAAACTCAGCACTTCCACCGCATCGGCAAACCCGTCCGACTTTGCCCAGTCCATAATCCGCGCCAGCGAGTTCTGTTCTTCCCGGCTGACTTTGGCGCTCGAAACCTCACAACGGGTAACGCCGGCTTCCGCCAGCAGATGTTTGACAATAATCAGTTTTTCTTCCGGTTTGAAAGACACGCCGCTGGTCTGCTCGCCGTCACGAACGGTCGTATCTACAACATCAATCACATTCATCGGGTCTGTTTCTTTTCTTCAATCAATTTTAAAACCGCATCACAGGCATTTTCACTCGGCGTCTGTTCACCCAGCCCCAAAATTTCCCGCACTTTCTGAAAGCCTTCCGTCTGCCGTTCAAAAATATCGTCTTTAGCCAAAAACCGCTTAATATAGCGGCAGATATTTCCCGGCACACACTGCTCCTGCAACAGTTCGGGCACCACTTCCCGCCCCAGCATGATATTTGACAGATTCACAAACTGAATATGCATAAACTTCCGCACCAGCACGGCCGTCAGCGGCGAAACCTTATAACCGATAATATGCGGTACGCCGGCAATCGCCAATTCCAGCGCCACGGTTCCCGAAGCCGCCATTGCAGCTGCCGAGGCTTTAAAGGCATTATGCCGGTCGTCTTCGTCTTCAACAATTGTTATCGGTAGCCCCGAACCGCCGACCATCTGCCGCACCATTCCGGCCACGGTTTTCACCGTGGGAATCACAAAACACAGACTGTTGTCCTCAAGATAAAGTTTTTGAGCCGCTTCCAGAAAGACCGGCAGCATTTTGGCAACTTCGGTCTTGCGCGACCCCGGCAGCACGGCAATAATCTTTTTATCGGCAGAAATGGCAAACTTTTTGCGAAAATCGTCGCCGCTGCCGTGAATAACCTTGCTTTCAATAACCGGATGCCCGACAAAAGTCGCCGCCAGACCGTAAGGCGTAAAATATTTCGGTTCCTGCGGCAACAGCGTCAACAGATGATCGACATATTTATACATCGTCCGCGCCCGTTTCTTTTTCCAGGCCCAAACCTGCGGCGCCACATAATGCACCTGCGGAATGCCGAGTTTTTTGCGGCGCAGAATTTTCTGCACCCGGGAACCGAAACTCCAGCTGTCAATCGTTATCACCACATCGGGCTTCACTTTCTCAATGTCCGCCACCGTCTGTTTAATCAGCCTCAAAACTTTGGGAATACTGGGAATAACTTCCGCCAGCCCCATAATCGCCAAATCAGAAATATCGAACAGTGATTTGAGACCGGCTTTTTCCATACTTTCACCGCCCACGCCGTAAAATTCAACTTGCCCATTGGTCTTCTTCACCATCGCCCGCATAAAGCGCGACCCAAGCAAATCCCCGGACGGTTCTCCGGCAATAATATAAACCTTAAGATTTTTCACATCTGTCATTATTTTTCCCTCTGGCGGATAAATTCTGCCGGATCAATTCCCATGACAAACAGTCCGAGCTTATCGGCCAGTTTGACAGTTTCCTTTTCATTAACAATCAAACCGTTCCCGGCATGCAGGGCAATTCCCGACAAACCGGCCTCATAAGCCGCCTGTACCGTTTTGTCGCCGATAGTCGGCAAATCTACCCGCATATCCTGCTGCGGCTTACGGATTTTTACCAAAACGCCGCCCTCGCCTTTTCGCTTATAATCACCGCAGCGGCGAACCAGCTCGCCTGTTCCTTCAATTCCTTCCACACCGAGCACCAGTCCTTGCTGCACGACTACCGCCTGGCCGACATCCAGCCGCCCCAGTTCCGTTGCAACTTCCGCCGCCCGGCGAATATCTTCTTTTGCCTGTTTCGACGGCTTGACCTTGCCCAACACGCCTTTTTTTATCAGCAGTTCGGGCAAAAGTTCATGAATGCCGCGGACGGTCATACCCTCGCCTTCAATCTCCTTAACCAAAGCGCGCAAAATACCGTCATCGCCGAGAGATTTCATTCCGACCTTGGCAAAAAAAGCCGCCGTTCGCATATCCGGCACCAAATCCTTAAGCGTCGGCCGCTTGATTGTGCCGATCATAATAACTTCTTCAACTTTTTCTTCCGCCAGTTTTTTAAAACCGGTACCCGCCTGCCCGATACGTATCCAGGCATGGGGAATGCTGTCATCAATCAAAGCCTTGTCGGCATTGCCTTCAATCGCAATCACAAAATAGTCGCGTTTATTTTCTTTGCAAAAATTAATCAAATCCTGCGGAATAGCCCCGCCGCCGGCAATAATGCCCAGTTTTTTATGCATAATCGTCCTGCCTTAAAGTTTTTCTTTGATAATAAATAAACCCGTCTCCACGGTCAAGCAATAATAAAAGGCTGTAATAAAAATCACAGCCCTTTATTTTAATGATACAAAAAGTTTGGCGTTTCTGCGCTAATTGCCACAAAGCGAACTTTTATAAAAATGTGGAGAATGAGTCGTATAGTAAGGAATAAAGGTGGAAGTACCGGAATGTACACTTTAGTACATGAGGACACTTCCATCCTGCTATTTCTGTACTAGACGACCATTATACACTTTTTTTATTCGGCGACCATAACGTTACGTCTTCCTTTCAGAGAAAACTCTATGAAATCAAGCTGTTCCTGAACCATATCATTGTCTTTGAACAGCTCGCGGGCTTTCTGAACGCGGGTTTCAAAATTATCTTCTTTGCCTTTGAAGATATACATAAAAGCACGGCTGATGGCTTTAACTACTTCCGGCGCATAACCGCTGCGCTTCAGACCGATAACATTCAACCCGCGCAGCTTGCCTCGTTCACCGGTCACAATGGCAAAAGGAATAACGTCGCGGTCAACACCCGACAATCCTCCGATCATTGCTTTGCGGCCGATACGGCAGAACTGGTGAACCGCACTGTTTCCGCCCAGGATAGCTCCGTCGCCGACACGAACATGTCCGCCGATAACCGCGTTGTTGGTCATAATCACATTATTGCCGACCACACAGTCATGCGCCACATGAGAGTTAACCATAAACATCCCGTCATCACCGACACGGGTAATCATCTTCTCCGGCGTGCTGCCGTCCTGCGGATCCGACTGGCCTTTCGGCGTTCCTGCATGCATGGTTACGTTTTCGCGAATAACATTGCGCTTACCGATAACCAGCTTGGCATCATCCTGAAATTCATTGCCATGATCCTGCGGACCGGTTCCCAACACAGCCCCGGGGAAAACGACCGTTCCTTCCCCGATTGTCGTATCGCCGTAAACCGTTACCCGGGCCAGCAGTCGGACATTCTCGCCGATTTTGGCTTTGGAACTGATCCAGCAAAACGGACCGATTTCGGCACTGGCGGCAATCTGGGCACCATCTTCAACAACAGCAGTCGGGTGAATTTTAGTCATGACAATAACTTCCTTTCCGTAAAATTAATATTACGCACAGCATAACCGTGCGGTGAACGATTGTAAACACACATTAACTTACAAATTATTACCAATCCCGAACAACATCGCAACAAACGATAAATCTTTACAAAAAAGAAATCCCCGCTATAATCTGCCCGTCTTAAATCAGGGAGGAAAACATGCCGCATATTGAAAACCTGCTTGAAGGCTACCGGCAGTTTTATCAAAAATATTATATTGAAAACCCGGAAACCTATAAAAACCTTACCGAAAAAGGGCAGACACCGCATACGCTCGTCATTGCGTGCAGCGATTCCCGCGTTGATCCGTCCATTATTCTGAATACCGGCCCCGGCGACATCTTTGTCATTCGCAATGTTGCCAACCTAGTTCCGGCTTATGACAGCGATTTTTCCCACTGCCACGGAACCTCCGCCGCCATTGAATACGCCGTCAAGCACCTGAAGGTAAAAAATATCCTGATTTTGGGGCACACTCACTGCGGCGGCATTCATAACCTGCTTTGCCAACCCCTTAACCGGCACGATTTTATTGACACCTGGCTGTCCATTGCCGAAGAAGCCCGCCGGGAAGCCTCAAAACAAACGTCGGAAACCGACAGACAGCACATCTGTGAAAGGGAAGCCGTTCGCGTGTCGCTGCGCAATCTGCTGACTTTTCCCTTCGTTGCCGAAGCCGTCAGCCAAAACCGCCTCAAGCTCCATGGCTGGCTGTTTGACCTCGCCGGCGGCAGTATCGAAAAACTCAGTCTTTAAATAAAAAAACGGCTGTCATTCGACAGCCGTTCTGATATCTATCACAAAATTTTTTCCCAGCAGTTCAAAACGATCAAACTCGGGAATTTTTCCGCCTTCGCAAATCAGTTTGACCCCGCAGGAAACCAATCGTGACGTTGCCAGCGGACAATAGGCCACCGGAACAACGTAACAACCGCGGCAACGGAAATAAACCGTCCCCGCAAGCTGCAGCTCATGCCGGGGATAAATGCCGGCATATTGTCTGTAACGCTGAGCCCGGGACTCATAAACTTTGATTTCGGCAAAAATATTTTCCAAAACGGCACAACGACCGTTTATCTCAAATACGGCCTGCATTCGGTCTGCGGAAGGATAGCTGTTTGCCGCAACATCGATTTTCAGATTTTGAACCTTACTGAATTCTTCCAAAAAAATCACACTGCGCGCCTGATCCTCAAAATTAAATTTCAGTCCGCTGAATTTATCCGCCCCTCTGACAATCTGCCCGCTACGGAGATAAATCGGACGACCTGCACAGGCAATCATGCCGCTGACGATAATAATGTCTGCTTCCAAAATCTCAACCGCCCGAACCAGCTGTTCGTAAGTTTTAACAATAATTTCCTTTCTTTCCATTTCGATAAAGGTTTTTAATTAATAATTTCACATTGCTTTCCTCTTACCATAAATTCCGCTCACTGGCAAGCCAATTATTGACAAAATTCAACAAAAATGATATTTTACAGCAAATACTGAAAGCCGGACATGATAAGTTATACACTCAAACATCTGCACCAGGATATCAAACAACATCTGTTTTGCGGCAGGGTTCTGACAAACTGGAATCCGCATTATTTTTGCGCGCTTAAAGAATATATTGCCGCAGACATGGCCAAACTGAACAACTTATGCAACCATGGAAACAGCCGCTCCTTTGCCGTTTGTTTTAACGACTTTATGCTGACAGACGCTCGGGGACGCAGAAAATTTGACCAACAGCGTTTCTTACAGTTGTGTCGAACCAAATTCGGCTCCGAAGCCGACGGCCTGCTGAAAAGCATGCAGCTGACCGACCCGGCACAAAAATTCCGCTCCTTCCGAAAAGGGAAAAACGGCTATTGTTTTATATCTCCCGACTTCAAACAAACAATCATCATCTATTGTGTTTCCGGCTTTAATCCGGCTGACAGTATGAGTACGCCATATCACGAATACGGCCACGCCCTCGATTTCAAATACAGCCTGCTGGAACAAACCGAAGCCTACCGAAACTACCGCCGCCACAGCAAAAACAGCCGCAACAATACCGAACAAAAAGAACTGGCCGACAGCTATTTTCAGGAATGGCACATGCTGCAGGAAAGCTTTGCCGATTGTTTTGCTTACGGCTGTCTGGCTCTTAAAGAACCGGACAATCCTGCAATCTACCGGTGGGCTCTCTACAATATGGCTGTCAAATTCCGCAACGTTGTCGAAAACAAACACAGTCCGCTTTACTGCGGTTATGCGGCAACCCGAACCGTACTGAACCGAATTCGGCTGGACTGCCGCTGCCGCAACTTGAAAAAATATTACCTTAATGACGGAAGCATCGATTTTCTGTCGTTTGCCGAAACCTGTGCCGAAGCGGTCAAAGAACAAGGTTATAATCATGACAACTATCAAACTCTGACAACTTATCCGCTGCTCAGCACGCCGCCGGCAACGAACTTATCACCCCGACAGTTTGACCAGTGGCATTATGACTATCTTGACGCTCAAATCACCGCCCGGCAGAACCGGGTTGCCAATCCGTTTTATCGCCTGCTCTACGGCATCGGGCAGGAAATACTCCAAACCGCTGACAATAACAAAATCTTATCCTTGCTTGACAAATATGAAATACCCGCTTTTAAAAATTGCTTTAACGAATACCGTTTCATCATAAAGCAGCAAAGCTCATACCGCCCGCACAATCTTGCTCAGTTACGGCACAACAAAAAAGCCGGACATAATCCGGCTTAATAAATAAAATCGCTCCGGCTGCCTTACCGGCCAGACAAATTTTATTCAACGATCATAGCTGTAAACTCAGCCTCCGACACCACCTGTCCGTCAACCATCGACTGGCCTTTGAACACAAAGATGTTGCGGCGTTCTTTGATTTTTTCAACGTGCATACGCAGCTGATCTCCCGGTTTAACCGGCTTGCGGAATTTTACTCCGTCAATTGACATAAACAGCACGCTGCGTTTTTTATCGGCAAAGTCACCTTTGCCTGCAACCACAATTGCCCCGGCAGTCTGCGCCATCGCTTCAATCTGCAGAACGCCCGGCATAACCGGATTTCCCGGGAAATGCCCCTGGAAAAACTCTTCGTTCATGGTAACGTTTTTGATGCCGACGCCCTTTTCGCCCGGAATTTCAACTTCCAGACGGTCAACCAGCAAAAACGGATAACGGTGCGGCAGCATCTGCATAATTTCTTCAATATGATAAATTTTAGTCTCTGACATTTCTGTTCCTTTTCAGTTAATTAAACTACTTTTTCGACAGTTTCTGCAAATATGAAACCTGTCTCATAAAATCTTTCAGCGGGATAGCCGGATATCCCATCATAACGGCACCCGGTTCAACATCGCGCAACAAACCGGACTGTGCCCCGATCTGCGCACCGCTGCCGATATTCAAATGGTCGGCAAAGCCGGTCTGCCCGCCGCAAACCACATAATCGCCGAAGGTGCAGCTTCCGGCAATGCCGGTCTGTGCCACAATCACACAACCGCGCCCCAGCTTGTCATTATGGGCAATCTGAACCAGATTGTCCACCCGGCAACCGTCGCCGATAACCGTATCGTCCAAAGCCCCGCGGTCAACGCAGCTGTTGGCTCCGATTTCAACATCGTTCCCGATAATAACCCGGCCCAGCTGCGGAATGCGCTTATGCTGACCGTTAATCACCTGAAAACCGAAACCGTCCTGGCCGATTCGCGCTCCGGTAAAAATATAACAGTTATTGCCCATAATCGTATAGCAGACCGAGGCATTAACCCCGATGCGGCAATTATCACCGATTTGGCAGCCGCTGCCGATAACGGCGCCTGCTTCAATCACACAATTGACACCGATTTTGACTTTTTCGCCAATCACAACATTATCGCCGATACTGGCATTTTCACCGATAATCGCCGAGGGATGAATCCTTGCCGTTGACGCAATGTCACGTTTAGGCTGTTTTTCGGCATAAAAGGCCTCATTCAGCTTAATAAAGGCTATCTTCGGATTGGCCGCAATCAGCGCCGTCACGCCCGAAGGCAGAAACGGAGCCAGCTCAGCGGTTGTCACACAAGCGGAAGCTTTGATTTCTGCGGCTTTTCCTTTGGCTTTCTTATCATAAAAGAAACAGATTTCCTCCGCTCCGGCTTTGGCCATGGTCGCAATGTCTTTGATTACGACATCGGCTTTGCCGGAATCCGCCAGCTCGGCCTCGCAGATTTCTGCAATCTGCCGCAGAGAAAACGGCCCTTTGTTAATATAAAACTGTGTATCAACCATTAATCCTCTCCTGTTGAGATTACAGTCTCGAACCAAAGTTCAAACGGAAGACTTCCGTCTCGTCATAATCTTCTTTAACAATCGGGAACGCCAAATCAACATCGATTTGCCCCATCGGCGACTGCCACTGGAAACCGAAACCGGCTGCAACACGCGGCGTATCCGAATATTCGACATAGTCTTCATTAATGTCATCCGGCTTACCAAGAATACCCATATCGACAAAGGTACGTCCGCGAACACCGACCTCGTCCAAACCGATCGGGAAAGACATCTCGGCACCGGAATAAATCATCCAGTTGCCGCCCAGCGCGTCTTTGGTAAACTTATCACGCGCACCGATACCGGCAAATTCAAAACCGCGCAGAGTTGAACCGCCCAAATAATAACGGTTGGACAAGCGGACGTTTTCATCACCGTAACCGGTAATATAACCGCCGTTGATGAACAGCTTAAAGGTATAATAGTCAGCCAAAGTAAAATACTTATAAGCCTTACCGTCAAACTTCAGATACTTCTCGTCTCCGCCCAAACCGGCAACGTCGTTGCCGAATGACAGATAATAACCTTCTTTCGGGTTAATCGCACTGTCGCGCTTGTCATAAACCATCGTCTGACCGATTGAAGAGTTTGAATAACGCCCCTCTTCTTCTTTAATGTAGATGGAAGCGTTGCGGTCAACGTTGCTGATTTTGTCTTCTTTCAGCGTATAACGCAGATACTGGGCAAAATCATCGGTATAGTTCCAGCCTAAGCGCAAACGGCCGCCGGTAGATTCGCTGTCATAAGAACCTTCGTCCTGATAATCTTCTTCCGTACGGAACAAATCAATACCGGCACTCAGACGCCGTCCCATAAAATACGGCTCGGTAAAGCTCAGGTCATACTCGGACGTACGCTGCGAAACAGCTACGTCTGCACTCAGTTTCTGCCCCTTGCCCTGGAAGTTGTTTTCGGCAATACCGGCCCGGAACAAAGCTCCGTTCACCGTTGAATAGCCGACGCCGACATTGAAGGCACCCGTCGATTTTTCTTCAACATTGACATTGATGTCGGCCTTGCTGTCATCATTCGGATTCGGCTCAGTCTGAATATCAACCTTGCTGAAGTAGTTCAGATTTTCCACATTTCGGCGGGAAGCTCTGATTTTGGCCGCGTTAAAGGCATCGCCTTCGTCAATGCGGAACTCACGGCGGATAACTTCGTCTTCGGTACGGGTGTTTCCGGTAATGTTAATCCGGTCGACAAACACGCGCTGGCCTTCGGCAATATTGAACGTCAACACCATTTTATTGCCTGAAGTTTTCTCCAGTTCCGGCGTAACATCCACAAAGGCAAAGCCTTTTTTGCCGAGTTCTTCCGTCAGAGCATAAACCGAACGCTCCGCCAAATCGGCATTATACCAGTCGCCTTTTTCCTGCTGAACCTGACCGCTCAAAGCCGCAACATCCACATCTTTAATCATCGACTGAATGCGGACGTCTTCCAGTTTATAACGGGGACCTTCGTCCAACACATAAGTAACAACAAAAGATTTCTTGTCAGGGCTCAGTTCCGCCACCGCCGAAAGGACGCGAAAATCGGCATAACCGCGCTTCAGATAAAAGCGGCGCAGCAATTCCTTATCATAATTGGTCTTTTCGGGATCATAATTTTCCGAAGAAGAAAACAGACGGTACCAGCGGCTTTCCTTGCTCATGATTTCAGACTGCAGGTCATCGTCGGAATAATGGTGATTGCCGATAAAGTTCACCTTGCTGATGGCTGCCGTCGGCCCTTCGCTGATTTCATAAACCAAATCAACGCGGTTTTGATCGCGTTTGATAATTTTGGGTTCTACGACCGTGGCATAACGGCCGGAACGTTTATACACTTCCAAAATTCGCTGAACATCGTCCTGAACTTTGGCAATATTATAAATGGAGCCTGATTTTAACTGAACTTCGCTTTCCAGCAGCGTATCGTCAACTTTGTCGTTGCCGTCGAAAACCCGCTTATTGATAACCGGATTCTCCACGACTTTAACTGCCAGCACCCCGTTGCCGCGGGCATCAATGTTTACATCGGCAAACAAACCGGTCTCAAACAGGCGTTTCATTGAACTGTTCAGATATTCCTGCGAGACGGAACTGCCCTGCTCGACATTCAGATAAGAGAGAACCGTTTCTCTTTCGACGCGCTGCAAACCGTCAACCTCAATCTGGCTGACATAAATTTCTGCGGCTTCAACCCGGCAAGACAATGCCAGACTGAACATTAAAGTAGCTAAACTAATCTTTTTCATAAGTCAAAATCCTAAAATACGGCTCAATCAGGCGAACCATCTATGAAATAAACGAACCATGTCGTTCCAGGTTGCAAATACCATTAAGGCAATTATTAAACTAAAACCGACTTTAAATAAAGAGTCTTTCAACTTGTTGTTGATTTCTTTTCCCGTAACTATTTCTATCAGGTAAATAACCACATGTCCGCCGTCCAGAACCGGTATCGGAAACAGGTTAATCAGTCCCAGATTTATCGACAGCAGGCACATAAATACAATAAAATCCAGCAAGCCGCTTTTCTTGGAAATATCACCCGACATTTCGGCGATTCGGACAATGCCGCCCAATTCCTCGCCGCTGCGTTTTCCGGTAATCATCTGCCCAACCCCGCGCAGCGTGGCTTCGGTCACGTCCCAGGTCTCCTGACAGGCTTCCTTGACGGCCCCCCACAAAGACAGTTTTTCCTGTTCGACTTCAATCGCGTTAACCGATTTAACCCCCAGCATCGGACGCTTGGAGGTTTGTCCGTCATATTCCTGAACTTCAATTTCTTTCAACGGAAAAGTCAGCGTCATCTTTTTCCCGTCGCGCAACAGCTCAACCGTAGCGCGGCCGTCGGTAATTAAATCGACTTCTTTGCGGATGTCTTCAAAATAAGTAATCTTATGGCCGTTAATCGTCAAAATGCGGTCATTGGGAATAATCCCCGCCGCGTCGGCGGCACTGTCTTTAAAAACCTCACCAACCACCGGCGGAAAAGCAATTTTGCCGACAAAATAAAAGATTGCCGCAAAAACAACAATCGCAAACAGATAATTTGCTCCCGGACCGGCCAGCACGATTGCCAGTTTTTTAAACGGATTCTGATAAGGAAAGGCAACCTTTTTCTGTTCCTCGCTCAGTTCTTCCGCCTTTTCGTCGGCCGTTGAGGAAGAAGCGTCGGCATCACCCAGAAACTGACAGTACCCCCCCAGAGGAACGGCCGAAATTTTCCAGGTAGTTCCCTTGGCATCTTTCCTGCTCCACAGTGTCTTGCCGAAACCGATAGAAAAAGCCTCAACCTGAACACCCGTCAGCCGCGCCACGATAAAATGGCCGAATTCATGAACAAAAACCAAAATTCCCAGTAAAACGATAAAGGGAACGACATAATATACCGTATTAACTAACCAATCCATTTTTCCATACCTTAAAATAATAAGAAACCATATCTTAACACTAAGGCGACCAACGGCGCAGCAAAAATCATGCCGTCAATCCGATCAAAAATTCCGCCGTGTCCCGGAATCAAATTACTGGAATCTTTCAATCCCAAATGCCGTTTTATTGACGATTCGATTAAATCGCCCATCTGCTCAACCACGGCAATAATCATACCGAACAGGGCAAAAGCCAAATAAGCCTGCTGACTGCCCAGCCAGTGCGAATAGCCGACGCTGACGGCAGCCGCAAACACCATTCCTCCGAGCAGCCCCGACCAGGTTTTGTTCGGGCTGATTTTCGGCGCCAGTTTCGGACCTTTAACATTGGAACCGACCAGATAACCGCCGATATCCACGCTCCAGATAACCAAAACGAACCAGATCGTCGTATAAGCCCCCACCAGATTAAACAGCCAGACCAGAGAACCGATGCCCAGCGAAATATAAGGAACCCCCAACGTCAGCAGGCGGCGGTGTTTCTCCTCCCCGGCCTTAAGCCAAACCAGCAGTGTTGCTGCCAGAATAACCGTCGCAATAACCGGTGCACTGCTTGTCAAAACCGCCGTTGCAACGGAAACCGTATAAATAATGCCGTAAACCGAAGCCTTGCCGTTGGGAACCATTGCCGCCCACTCCCAGGCCAGCAAAGCCCCGCCCGTCAGAGCCAGAAGATTAATCACCGGCGAACCGCAATAAACGGCCCACAAAACAACCGGAGCCAAAATCAGAGACGTAACGATTCTCTTCACGATTGCCGCCGCTTTAGTTTTTTCCATATCTTCTCTCCCGGGTTTTAAAGTCATTAATAATGGCTGTCAGCTCATCTTTATTGAAATCAGGCCATAACGTTTTGGTAAAGAACAACTCGCTGTAAGCAATCTGCCATAACAGATAGTTGCTGACGCGCTGTTCGCCGCTGGTGCGAATAACCAGATCAGGATCCGGCATCGCCTGGGTATAGAGCATTTCGGAAAACATTTTGGCGTCAATATCCTCCGCCTGCAAATCGCCTTTTTTAACCAATGCCGCCGCTTTTTTGACTGCGCTGACAATTTCCTGCCGCGACCCGTAGCTTAAAGCCACGCAAAGCGTCAAACCGTCATTGCCCGCCGTATCAGCCTCCAGCTTGGCCATTGCCGCCGTAATATCCGGAGCCAGCATGTCACGCTCGCCGATAAAACGGATGCGGACATTGTTCTTCTGCAGTTCCTGCAAATCGCTTTTCAAATATTGGCGCAACAGCCCCATCAGTGTTTCCACCTCATCGGGACTGCGCTGCCAGTTTTCAGTCGAAAAGGCATAAAGCGTCAGATATTTGACCCCCAGTTCTCCGGCGGCACGGGTAATTTCTTTCACCGTCTCGGCACCTTTTTTATGTCCCATCGAACGCGGCAGCCCCCGTTTGGTCGCCCAGCGGCCGTTCCCGTCCATAATTATCGCAATATGCGTTAAACTGTTGTCTTCCTTAGTCAAAACTTAAAACCTTGAATTAAGATAATATGTCATTATTCAAACTCCGGATCCGGCAAAACGCCGGTCACCCGGTTTAAACCTGCAAAATGTCCTTTTCCTTGGCAGACAGCATTTCTTCTATCTTTTTGATTGATTCGTCCGTCAGCTTCTGAATTTCGTTTTCAAAGCGTTTTTCTTCGTCCTCGGAAATCTGATTGTCTTTTTTCAGTTTTTTGACATCATCCAGCGCATCGCGGCGAATGTTGCGGATAGCCACTTTATTCTGCTCGGCGTATTTGCCGGCGATTTTAACCAGTTCCTTGCGGCGTTCTTCGCTCAACGGCGGAATGGGAATACGGATAAGCTGGCCGTCGGATGCCGGATTCAGCCCCAAATCGGATTCGCGCAGCGCTTTGTCAACCGCCTTGGCCAGGCTGCGGTCCCAAATGCTGATAGACAGCGTCCGCGGATCGGGCACACTGACCGTTCCCACCTGAGACAACGGCGTCATTGAACCGTAAGCCTCAACCATAATGCCGTCCAGCAGGCTGACATGAGCCCGGCCGGCCCGCAGGCTTCCGAAATCTCCTCTTAATGTTTCAATGGTTTTATCCATTCTGCTTTTGCTGTCGCTTTTAATCTCACTGAAATCAGCCATATCTTTCATACCTCTTGCTTAATGATTGTAAAATTTCCCTGTCCCGAAACGGCATCGGCCAGCGCTTGATCGCCTTTTTGGGCAAACACGATAATCGGAATATTGTTTTCTCGCGCCAAGGCAACCGCAGCCGTGTCCATCACTTTCAGCTGCCGGTTGATAACCTCGTCATAAGTAACGGCCGTATAGCGCTGCGCACCGGAATTTTGCCGCGGATCGCTGTCATAAACGCCGTCCACCTGCGTTGCCTTGAACAAAGCATCGCACTGCATTTCGGAAGCGCGCAAAGCAGCTCCCGTATCGGTCGTAAAGTAAGGATTTCCCGTTCCGCCGGCAAAAATAATTACCCGATTCTTTTCCAAATGCCGCAGAGCCCGCCGATAAACATAATTTTCGCAGACATCGGGAATATGAATACCCGACATAACCCTGACGCTCACTCCGATTTTTTCCAGCGCGTTCTGCATTGACAGCGCATTCATCACCGTCGCCAGCATGCCGATTTGATCGGCCACCGTGCGGTTCATGCCGTTGACGGCTTCTTTTGCACCGCGGAAAATATTGCCGCCGCCGATAACCAGACAAATCTGCACGCCGTTTTCATGCACTTCTTTAATCTGCCCGGCCAGACGCTGGATAACCTCGGCAGACATTCCGAAGTTTTTGTCTCCCATCAGCCCTTCGCCCGACAGCTTCAGCAAAATTCGTTTATAGATTGGTTTCATTACCTTTTCCAGTTTATGAACAGTTTTCCTCATATTAACTGTTTTTATTCTCTTGTCATCAACAAATTTCAGCTTTTATGCAGAAATTATCAATCACTCCATGCACATGTTACAAAAATAAGGTTGAAAATTCGTTACGATGCGTTTAACAATTAAGTGCAGTTTTAACAACAGAATAGGCCATTAACAATGACAATTACTTCAATATTTGCACTCTGCGCGCTCGGCGGTTATCTTCTGGGTTCAATTCCTTTCGGACTGGTGCTGACCCGTCTGGCCGGCCTCGGCGACATCCGCAAAATCGGCTCCGGCAACATCGGCGCCACCAATGTTCTGCGCACCGGACGCAAAGACTTGGCCTTGCTCACCGTTCTGCTTGATGCCTCCAAAGCGGGTATCGCCGCCTTTGTTGCCGCCAGCCTTGCTCCGGCGGCTGATTACGTCTTTCTCGGCAACATGACCCAGGTTAATGTTATTGCCGGACTGATTGCGGGTTCCGCCGGCGTTGTCGGACATAACTTTCCCGTCTGGCTGAAATTCAAGGGCGGCAAAGGCGTTGCCTCCACTTTCGGCTTTATTCTCGCAACCAATCCCCAGATTGCCCTGCTGGCTCTGGCCACCTGGCTGGTTTGTGCCGTCATCACCCGCTATTCTTCCCTTTCGGCCATCACCGCGGCAATCGCCACGCCTGTTTATGCTTTCTTTTTGGTAGAGCCGACTTATACCATCTTTTATACGGCCATCGCCCTGCTCGTTTTGCTGCGCCACCGCGCCAACATAGTCCGTCTGGCCAAAGGCGAAGAAAGCAAAATCAGCTTCAAGAAGAAATAACTGTCGATGGCGGCCGAAAACAAAATACTTGATTACATTCAGCTGATTAATTCTGCAAACATCGGCCCCGTCACTTTCTACAAACTGCTGCGGCAATATGGCTCGGCAGAAGCCGCTTTGGCGGCTCTTCCTGCCGGCAGGCGTACTTTTTCGCGTTCGGCCGCTCAAAAAGAATTCGAACTCGCCCGCCGCCAAAATATCAGGCTCTTCGCCTTTGACGACCCGGAATATCCCGAAAACCTTCGCGCCGCGGAAGACGCTCCGCCCGTCATCTATGTGAGGGGACAGATAAACTGTCTGCGGCAGCCGCTCAGCCTGTCAATCGTCGGAGCCCGCAACGCCTCGCTCAACGGCCGTAAACTGGCTTCGCAAATTTCCTGTGAGCTGACCTCTCAGGGGATTATGATTGTCTCCGGCATGGCACGCGGCATCGATACCGCGGCACACAAAGGCGCAATGTTCGCCCTGAACCGCAGCGGAAGCACCGTTGCCGTCCTCGGAACCGGCATTGATATCGCCTATCCCGCCGAAAACCAAAAGCTCTGCGAACAAATTGCCGGGCAAGGTGCCGTTATTTCCGAATTTCCGCTCGGAACCGAACCGTCGGCAGGCAACTTTCCCCGCCGTAACCGCATTGTTTCCGCTCTCACCGACGGCACATTGGTCGTCGAAGCTTCGTTGCATTCCGGTTCGCTGATAACCGCCCGGCTGGCATTGGAACAGGGACGTGACGTTTTTGCCGTTCCCGGTTTTCCCACCGACGAGCGTTCCGCCGGCCCCAACAAACTGATAAAAGACGGCGCCTTTCTGGTTGAAAATGCCGAAGACATTCTTAATGTCTTGAGCGCGGACGCCCGCCGGAAAATTCCCCGGACACCCCGTCCCGTTCAAACGGATTTATTTGTTAAACCTCTTGACAAAGAATCAAAAACTGCCGATATTCCAGACACCGCATCGCCGGATCGGGAAACGGACATTCTCAGCCTGCTGACCCCTGCCGGCGTTTATGTGGACGAACTTATCCGGGTTTCCGGTCTGGATTCGGCCGCCGTCTCGCTCCGGCTGTTGGAGTTGGAAATGGAAGGGCGGATTGAGCGCCAGGTCGGCAACAAAGTCGCGTTAATTAAGTAAAGATGGAAGTAAGGTTATGAAATTAGTTATTGTGGAATCACCCGCCAAAGCCAAAACCATTAACAAATACCTCGGCAGCGATTACAAAGTTCTTGCCAGCTTCGGCCACATCCGCGACTTGCCCAGCAAAGACGGCTCGGTCAATCCTGACGAAGACTTCGCCATGACATGGGAACTCAGCCCCGGCGGCAAAAAACGCCTGAACGATATTATCGCCGCGGTTAAAGATGCCGACACGATTGTCCTCGCCTCCGACCCGGATAGAGAAGGAGAAGCCATTGCCTGGCACATTCTGGAGGAACTGACCGCCCGCAAAAAGATCAAAGACAAAAAAATCGAGCGCGTCGTTTTTCATGAAATTACCAAATCCGCCGTCACCGAAGCCATCAAAAATCCGCGGCAGATTGACAACAATCTGGTTTCGGCCTACATGGCCCGCCGCGCTTTGGACTACCTTGTCGGATTTACTCTGTCGCCGGTTCTCTGGCGCAAACTTCCCGGTTCCAAGTCCGCCGGCCGCGTTCAGTCTGTCGCATTGCGCTTGATTTGCGACCGCGAAACCGAAATTGAGAAATTTAAGGCCGAAGAATATTGGACCGTCGATGCCGATTTAATCACCAAAACCCAGGCTTTGATAAAAACCCGCCTGATTACTCTTGACGGCAAAAAACTCGAAAAATTTGACTTAAATACAGAGGCCAAAGCCCTTGATGCCAAAGCAAAGATTGAAGCGCAGGACTTTGCCGTCTCCAACGTCGAACGCAAAAAGACCAACCGATATCCTGCACCGCCGTTCACCACTTCCACTCTGCAGCAGGAAGCGGCCCGCAAACTGCGTTTCAGCGCCAAGAAAACCATGCAGATTGCCCAAAAGCTCTATGAAGAAGGCTTAATTACCTATATGCGTACTGACGCGGTCAACCTTTCTAAAGAAGCAATTGAAGCCTGCCGCGCCGCTATTTTGAAATATTTCGGTGAAGCTTATCTGCCCAAAACGGCCAAGGAATATAAAACCAAATCCAAAAACGCGCAGGAAGCGCACGAGGCCATCCGTCCCGCCCATGTTGACGAGACGCCGAAAAAACTGGAAACCAAGCTGGATTCCGACGCCCACAAGCTCTATGAACTGATTTGGAAACGCACCGTCGCCTGCCAGATGAACCCGGCAATTATGGACAAGGTAACCGTTGACGCCACCTCAGCCGACGGAAAAATTGTTCTCCGTGCCAACGGACAGGTCATTAACTTCGACGGTTTCCTTAAATTATATGTCGAAAGCAAAGACGACAGCGACGAAGATGACGAAAACCGCATTTTGCCGAACGTTGAAACCGGCGAAAGCGTCACCAAGGGCGAAATCCGCCCCGAACAGCATTTCACCACGCCGCCGCCGCGTTTCACCGAAGCCAGCCTGGTCAAAAAACTTGAAGAACTCGGCATTGGCCGTCCGTCAACCTATGCTTCGATTATCGCCGTTTTGCAGGACCGTAAATATGTACGGGTTGAAAAGTTGCGTTTCATTCCGGAAGACCGCGGACGCATCGTTACCGTTTTTCTTGAAAACTTCTTCAAAAAATATGTTGAATACGACTTCACCGCCCAGCTGGAAGAATATCTCGATGATATCTCTAACGGCGAAATGGAATGGAAAAAACTGCTCGGCGGTTTCTGGACCAAGTTCATCAAAAACATAGACGCCGTCCAGCCGCTGCAAATCAGCGAAGTTATTGAAAAGATTGACGAAGTTTTGTCTTATCACCTCTTTCCTCCGCGCGAGGACGGTTCCGACCCCAGAATCTGCCCGGAATGCGGCAAAGGACGTCTGAGCATCAAACTCGGCAAATTCGGCGCCTTCCTCGGCTGCTCCAATTATCCGGAGTGCAAATATACCAAACCGCTGACCGACGTCACCGAAGAAATGAGCAGCGACACGCCGAAAGCTCCCAATCCGGAAGACAAAACAATGGGCGAACTCAACGGCTTAAAGGTTTACCTTAAGAAAGGGCCTTACGGTTTTTACATTCAGCTCGGCGAAGATGCCACCGCCACCACGGAAAAACCCAAACGCGTTGCGCTGCCCCGCAATCTCAAACCGGAAGACGTAACCCCGGAACAGGCTTTGATTCTGGCTTCCCTCCCCCGCCAGCTCGGCAACGGCATTGAAGCCAATATCGGCAAATTCGGCCAATATCTGAAACAAGGCAACAAATCCAAATCGCTAACCGGCAATGACAACATTTTCAACATAACGTTGGAACGCGCCGAAGAAATTTTGAAAAACGTGGCTGAGCGGCCGGCCGGAAAAATTCTGGGACAAAATCCCAAAGACAAAGCCGACATCACCGTCTTAAGCGGACGTTACGGCCCCTATATCAAATGCGGCAAAAACAATTACGCCATTCCCCGTGAGTTTAAAGACAGGGAGCTCACCTTGGAAGACGCATTGAAAATTATCGCAGCCAAAAAATAGTCATAAAAAAGCTTTCGGAAATCCGAAAGCTTTTTTCTTACTTTTACAACCAGCGGCGAATTTGCTCTGCCCGTTGCTGCCTTTTTCGTTCAAGCTCCAACCGGCGTTTATATTCGCGTTGTTCCCGCTTAATATAATACCAGACGGAAAAATAAACCCCGAACCACACGATAACGGCCGTCCAGCCGACAAAAGCTCCATAATTAAAAGCAGACGCCAGAATTGCCATTCCCAGCAAATACAAACAAACGCCGAAAATTCCGATAATCGGTTGATCTGCCGGAGCTTCACAACATTTGGAATGCTTGTTGGGGTTGGTAAAAATCATTGAACAAAGAACCGAAAAGGCAATAAGCAAAACAAAAAGAATAAGGAGTTTCATACGATAAAATTTTTATGATTACGATTAATTTAATTCACGTTAAAACTTATGATGAACCCCCGTTTTGCAACAGCCGGTTAAACATCATAATAAAACAACAAAATATAAACTGTAATTTTATTATATCATACTTTCATAGCCGGAGCAAATAAATTTTAGACAAAAAAAGCCCCGGAAAACCGGGGCCTGATCAGCTTAAGTCAGATTTACCAGCCGTAAACGGTCAACCATAAACCGGCACCGAAAATAAAACCGAAAACAATCTCCGACAAATTTTTTGACTGACCGATCCATGCCGGCAGACAATACATTTCATTATGATGATCAAACAGTTTATAACTGCCGAAATAAACCGGACCGGACAGCAAACCGATAACAATCAGCCCGGCATAGCTCGGTTCTTCCGGCATAATGCCGAAACGGATCAATAAAGCATTCACACCCCACACCGCAATCATCGGGAAACCGTAACGCATCTCCGAAAACCAAAAATCATAACTCTTCTTATAGCGTTTGTCTTTGCGCTCTGCCCGATAAAACCAGTTCAGCGGCCGAACATACCAGCGGTTATAATTTCTTTTCGTCTGCGTATGATTGCGGCCGCAGTCCAAAATAGCTCCCACCGCGCGGCTCCAAAACTGAAATTGAATCCATAAAGCATAAAGCAGAGATATCGCTATTAACTTAGGCGATGACCAATCATAAACCAAAACCGCAGTCATTGCCGTCACCATGACAATCGTTTTCACAAAACGCTTGTTCAGCAATTGTATCTTAAATTCCAGCCCGCCATACCAGCGGCGAAGAAATGCCCACAAAATTCCGTTCAGCAAAATATCCATAACAACCTCCTTCAAGATAAGCCAACATAACCGAGCTGCGGCAAGTTGCAAACAACAATTGAACTTTTTCCATAAAAAACCCGGACAATGCCGGGTTTAATACTGCGTCTGCCAAAACTATTTCAAAATAATTTTACGCATCAGTTGCAAACTGTCTTTTTTCTTCGCATCCGCCTTAATCCGGGAAGCCAGATAAGCCGCTTTGTAAACCGACGAAATCTGCTTGGCCGTACTCAAAGCATCTCTCTGTTCCAGCTGTTCAATCGCCGCATTCCAGTCATGAGCGCTGCTGTTAGCCGGACAGCCGTTGTTCTTCCAAATATAATAAGCCGTTTCGCGAATAGTTTTTTCATCAAATTGTGTCATGGTCGTTTCCTTCTGTTTTCATAATGAAACCAACATACAACTAAATATTTAATTTTCTATGAAAAAAGGCTCCGCATACGGAGCCTTTCGTTTACCAAAAGAAAAATTATTTGGAAGATTTTTTCTTGGTTGTTTTGGAAGCAGTCTTGACCAAGGTCTTCTTAACCAAAGCAGAAGCTTTGCTGGCCAGTGTTTTGCTGGAAGAAGTCTTGCTGCTGGAAGAAATGCTTTTGGCAGCGCTGTTCAAAGTTGCCAGAGAAGTCAGCTGATTAATTGCGGCATTCCAGTCCTGCAGGCTGGTGTTGGCCGGGCAGCCGTTGTTCTTCCAAATGAAATAAGCTGCTTCGCGAATTGCATTTTCGTTTAACGTGATGTTTGAATTTTTCATAGTCGTTCCTTTCAAGTTAAATTATTATTTTCTGTATATAATCAATAAGTTAAAAAAATATTTATATTTGAAAGAATACGCCGCCTTTCCGAAAAAAATTTTTAAATATTTCCCATTTCCGGCAAACACAGAAAAACCAAAGCATTGACATCGGTAAAAGCGCTTTTCCCCGTCGGGTTCCGCACAAAAACAATATGGATAAATCAAAACGGCAACATCTCAGAAATGACGCCGCAATAATGCCGGATACAAAAAAACCTCCGCAAGGGAGGTTTTTTGAATGGTGCTCGGGGACGGGATCGAACCGCCGACACGAGGATTTTCAGAACTATAATCTAATTAAATTTTATTAAATATTATCAATAGAATATAAGCGCAAAATTTATATTGTGTGCAAATTTTGTGCAACTTTATCTTGTTTGCGTAAAATACTTCTGAATTTTCCTATCCAATACCATTCTTTGTCTTACTTTGTTTTCAATCTTCTGATTACTTACACAACGCAACCGATATTCCGGATAATCATCTATTAAGCCTTTTACAAAATCCACAAACTTATCTTGAGGCGCATAACTTATCATTGGCATCTTCCTTTATAATATGCACCAATATACCCATCAACATGTACGATATATATATCTTTCATTCACAAAGTTCCAATTCCTGCCTTAATTTATCGATTCGCCCGATCCACTCCCAGGTGTTCGGAAATTCCGAATAGCTGGCTTTTTCAAGCTCCGCCGCCACAGCAGCGCCAGCCACAGGATAAGTTGGACAATTTTCATAAGACACCTGCCTGCATGAGACTAAGCAACTCAGCACGGCCGGCATTAGGACGAGCCTGAATTTCTGCCTTTTTCTTTTCCACATATCTGATCACCTCCACCTGCTCTTTTACAATCCTAACCTCTGCATGACTGCGGCCAAGCAAATAAGCTCCGCCAAGAGCAACAACCAAAATAACAATACCAAACGCATTTTTCATTATTTCTTCCGCTCCACTAAACCGGCGCCAAGCAATGATAGGCCGGAACCGCCCAAAAAACATACCGTATCAAACGGATAATGCAGAAAAGCCGCCATAATGCTGCTAACACAAAAAATGCCACCGAATACCCGTTTCGCGGACATCTGTTCGTTCCGACCTTGAAAAATTTCTAAGAATTTAGCCATTTACCTACCCTTTTACACCACCATAAACTTTTCCGGTGGTCAACAATAGACAAGGCGACAAACGGCGGCCAAAACCACCGCCGCAACCGCAATTAAATGAAATTTATACTTTTTTTAATTTAGATATGCCAATACTCCGCCAAGATAAGCCCCAAACAACCACTCGCCCCAATCCCAGCCTGATTTTCCCAGTGCTTTAAGCTTTTCAAGCAAACCGCCCAACCAATAACAGACACCCATTCCGAGGCCTGAGAGCATCAGCGGAAGGCTGCCGAAGTATAATCCCCACAGAAACGTGATGATGAGGCCGGTCAGCGTTACCCCGCAAAAACCGAACAGTTTCGGGTATTCATACAGCCAGATGTTTTTTCCCTTATAGCTGATGCGGCAGGAATAGAGCAAATCGTCGATCAGTTCGCATTCGCGATATTGCACTAAATTCGGATTAAGCTTGCCGCCCTCCAGCAACCGGCCAATATACAATCCCCAGCCATACAGCTGATAGCTGACATAACAACAAATGAACCCAATAATAGCTTTTTCGAGGCTGTTTCCAAAATGGAAATAACCACAAATACCAAAAAACAGCGCATACCAGATTTTGTTCTCCGGAATATACTCTTCCCAAAGTCCGCCGCGGATTCGCCATAAAAACGCGGATAATGCAATTATTAAATAAATCATACCTTCCACACTCCCTTTTCAATAATTTTAGCCACACGAACCGCCCTCTCTCCAACATCTTTGGCATATTTAGACGCCAAACATTCGGTTGCCGCTTGGATATAATTGCCCACGCCGAGATAACTCAGCATTTTCTGAAATTTCAAAAGCCCGGCCATTCCAAGATTAAAAGCCATGTCAACCAAAGCATATTGGCGCTCATCATCCAGATTTTTCCAAAACGGAATCTGTCGCGCACATTCATCGGAAATACGCTTAATATCATTGCGGAGCAGATAAAAAGCCGCATTCTTGGTGATACCGTTCCGCCAATCTCCGATAACCCGTTTTTCTTCGGCCGTCGGCGGATTAGTCTCCAAATTACGCCCGACACCAATTGTCCAATATCCGGCCGGACATTTATATGGCTGCAATCTGATGCCCTCATGCAGACACAGCCTTTGCACCGCTTCATTCATATCAATCATTTCTTTTTCTCGCCTTTCTCTCCAGCATCACTTCCAGCTTAACTTTAAGCTCGGTCAGTATTTCATTGTTCTCCTTCAAAGCCTGCTCAATCGCATCAAATTTGGCCAAAGCATTGGATGAATCCCATTCAAGCCTGGTCACCTTCGTTTCAATTATTCCCTGCCATTTTCCAAACCTCAAAAAATTAACCACAACCCCGCACAAAGCCGCTAGGCCGGAAACCAATCCCCAGTCCATTATTTTTTTTCTCCAACAAAAAAGGGAGCTTTTCAGCTCCCTCAACATCTTAACAAGTTTTTCGGTCATAATAATTCGCCTCGGCAAGATTTTTCTCAACCTTGCTCATATCCTTCAGCATATCGGACATCGCCATCATACTGGACAGCGGAAATCCCTTCTCGCCTAATTTCCGCATTTCTTCCAGCATCATTTTGACGCCGGTATGCATATCAGAACGCATTTTTTCAATTTCATCGCGCGACATATTAATTCTCCCCGTATTTTTTCATAAATTCCATCAGCTGAGCCGGCGTATCGGATTTTATTTTGATTTCGCCCATAAAAGTATTAAAACTTTTATCCGGCAGATTGGCGGCATATTTCTTGATTAAACCGTCCAAAACGTCCAAATCAATATACCCGCTCCCGTCATCCATCAGCTTCAAAGCCTTGCTTCCCTGCGTTGCCAGCTTATATTCCGCCGCAATATGAAGCCCCACATTGGACCAAGCATCAGCCAAACTTTCAGGTTGATTTTTGGCAAATTCATCTGCCAGAAAATCATTTGCCGCTTTCAGCGCATTCTCCAAACTAATTTTCATCTTTTATCCCTTCATATATAAGGGGAGCGGAGCAAAAACCCCGCTCCGGACTATTACTGTTTGGCAGAAGCCTTATTGGCAATAATAACGCCCTGCGCGCCTGCGGCCTCAGTCGTAATTGTCTGCGGTTCAAAAGCAACCGGCACACAACCCGGCAGCGGCTGCGGACACAACGCACTCAGAGGAATAACCTCTTTCGTGATGGCATTCAGACGGCTGTTAATGCTTGCAAACTCTTTGTTTGCAATAATAAACTGGAAGTCTGTAGTCTGCTTGTTGAGGGCGGCTTCTTTATCCAGACGGCAGATTTCGGCCTGCTGACGTTCACGACTGTCAACCAGCTCTTTGAAAATCGTCTCCAAACGACCGTTGACGCGTTCTTTTTCCGCGGCCATCCGGGTGGTATAATCTTCAAAAAGCTTCAAATCGCTCATATCTGAATATTCTTTTGCCTGAAGTCTGGCAATTTCCAGATTCTGGCCCAGTTCAAAGCGATTAACCGGCGTATTGTCTGAACACGGCTGAACAAAGACGGTTTCATTGAACCCGCGGCCCCATCCGTTGCCGCAATAGCCATGATGACCACAGCCATTCTCTTCGCGGATAATCTGACGGACTTTTTCTTCGCTGGTCTTTGAACCCAAAGCAGTCGCACCCATTGCCGTACCGGCAGCGCCCAAACCTGTATTAAGCAGTTTCCAGGCAGCCGAGCCGATACCGGCTCCGTTAATTTCAAGACTCATATTGGTTCCTCCTAAAAAAGCAAGCGGAATTGCTTGCCTTTTCAGGATAGCTGGAAGCTATGCCTTAAATAATGACCTTGACGTGACTTTAAGGGGAATACCCAACTCCAGCAAATCAGCCACCTGCAAGCCGTCAAGTGTCTTGTTAATGGCTCTGGCGTGAACTTTTTTAACCCACCGCTCACTGACGCCTGAAAATTCAGGAATTTGTTTGATAAACAAACCATCAATATAACGTCGCTTCATAATAATCAGCTCAAGCTTTGACAATTCTAAGGCCTCAAGCTTCTTCTCCAATAATTCTTTGTTGCGGCATGCCAACAAACTTTTTTTAAAATTTTCAAGCCCCGTCATTGAAACCCCATTTTTTGCTTATATATCAAAAAACGGAAAAAGGCCCGAATGAGCCTTTTCTTTACCGGGTGCTTCCGGTAAGGCGGAGCGTTGCCGCGCTCCGTCCCTTTTTAAATCCATTCCTCAAAAGTTTTAACATATACCCAAGGAAACTCTGCCTCTGAAGGCAAATCCCGCAAATATTGCCGGTAAGCGATCAGTTTTTCTTTATCGCCCTCTCTGAGCGGATAATCCGGCACGGCAACCAATATATCCGTCTGCTTAAGCAGCAAATTTCGCCGCTCTCGCACCTGCTGCGCTTTCGCCTCGTCGGAATAGCGATGAAAAACGGCCACTTCAACAATTTTGTCTTCCCGTTCCTCAAACTCAAAAGAAAAAGTTCCGTCGCAGTCACTGTAGCCGCTTCTGTCCGCCAGCAGTTCTACCGGCTTGTAGCCGTCTGCCAGCAGCTGATGAGCATTAACTTCCAAGCCGTAATTAAATATAACGCCGGTCTCCGTCTCCAGATTAACCGGCGCATATTTCAACCGTCCGTTAGCCAGTTTTGCATAATATGTCATTATTGTTTCATCCTCACATATTGCAGTTTACCATATCCGTTTATATCTTTAGTTCCGTAACCGCCGTAAACCGAAGCCGGCCAACCGCTGTTGCTGCCGTTATTTCCGTTTGTTTCAAGCTCGATGTCAAAATAATTGTTAAACGTCGAGTCTCGATTGACGGTAATGTAACCGCCGCGGCCGGCACCTCCTGAAGCATCCGTCCCGGCCTCACACAAAACTAAGTTATACCAGGTATTCGGGTCCTCCCAGCTTGCCACCTGCAAACGGCTCGGCTGGTCTTGCAGTCCGACACCGACACGCAGATGACATCTGGTTCTAAAATAATACATCTTGCCGATAAATCCGGCAGCAGAGCCGGGATAGTTACAGCCGATATAACACCAGTTTGTCGTATTGCCGCCGCCCACCAACCAGAGCTTATAAACCCCTGGCTTGGGGACATCTACATAAAACCACTGACTGGCAGCATCCTGCGGGTTGGCAATTTCACCAAGCACCTGCCCGCGCTTGTATGGATCGGAGTTACCGCTGCCCAAAGGGTCAAAATTAAAAATAACCCCCATCGTTACTCTCCCAAACTGCCGGCATCGCTCATTGCAACATCGCCCCAAATTCGGTGCTTGGTTAACGCCACCAAATGACTCCTGCCGTTGGTAAAATCCGGAGTTAAACCATTAACCCAGCGAATGCCGCCGGCATAAGACAGGTTAACCGTCTTGGCTCCATTGAGAAAATAAATCTCAAACACCATGGTGTACCATTCCTCGGGAAACGTCAGCCGCGAGGTGTCAATATTAATCGTCACATTGTCGGCAACGGGAATTGAAAACCGCTCATGCCAATCCTGCAACACGGCGGTAAAATTACCCGACACGCTGCCCGGATTATATCCACGGTCATAAGCAATTAATTTGCACTTTTGAATATCCGCGGCATAATCATTGTAATCAACTGCATGAAACACCGTTTTAGGTGTCAGACTGGTAACCCTGCCTTTTACATATTCAACCGCCGCCGCAATTATAGTCGTTGTAATGATTATATCGGTTTCATCATCATTCGTTCTATAATTACGATTATCTTCTATATTATAGTATGATTGGCGAGGATGTCCCATCCATCCATTATTAAAAACAATATTCCGTTTGTCGGTGCTTCCGGTATTAGTGGTTATTAATACATTGGCAACTTCAAACTCTGCATTGTTTAAACTCCCGTCTGCATTAAATCCATTCGGAATCAGGCCTTTCACCCCTGGCAGAGCATAGACTGAATTTCCGATATATCCCATCCCATTAAAAACTTGAGTGACTGCGGTAACTTTTCCGTTCTGATTATCAAACGTGCACAAAGGCAGACTAATCCCGCCAACCCATTGCGTCCCGTTATATAACTTCACATCTTTGGTTCCCGTATCTAGCCATGTTGTCAAATTGACGGGTCTTGCCGGCACCGTTGTCCCTGAAAACGTCTGTGAAGCAATGACCGTATAAACCGTGTTATTGTCAGAGCGGTAAAAAGCAAAAGCACCGGTATTCGTTCCGCCCTGTGCTACAACCAAATCCCCGCTGATCGTGATACTTTCGCCGTTAGCCTTGTAAACTTTGCTGCCGGCTTTCAGTGTCATCACCCCGTCAACAAGCTCAAGCTTAATATCCTGCGGAATCGCCGTTATACAGTTGGTAATATTTTTGGCACTCAACGGCCGCGCCGCCACGGCGGAATTTGCCGCCTCCTGTGCCGAAGCGGCAGCCGCGCTTGCGCTGGCATCCACCAAAGCCTGTTTACTCGCCGCATTGTTATTAAAAGCCGTCGTTTTATCGGCGGCATTGGCATTAAACGAAGCCGTTTTGGCCTCATAATTACTGTTAAAGCTATTTGTCTTTGCCGCGGCGTTATCATCAAAATCTGCCTGTTTTTCGGCAGCATGCGCATCAAACCCATTCACCGTTGCCGCTGCCGTTGCTGCCGAAGAGGCCGCCGCCGTCTCACTGGCCAAAGCCGCGGCAGCACTGCCGGATGAAGCGACAGCACTGGCTTGAGCATTCCCCGCCGCCGTTTCTGCCGCCGTAACAAATTCGTTTAATTGCGGTTTCAGCGTGTTATCGGCATAATTATCCAGATTCTCCTCAATAATTCCCTGCCGTTCTAAAGAAAAATCGCTGATTTCTTCCTTTTTCAAGCCGGTATAAGTGTCAAGCTCAGCTTTTTTAACCGCAGTATGATTATCCAAATCAGGCTTGGCCACCGTATCGACATAGTGCTGTATTTCTTCCTCACCACTCTTGATATAAAAAAGCGGCACTTCAATATCCAGCACCACTTCATCCTGGAACAAAACTTCCAGCTCCTGCCGTTCATAACCGTCAAAAACAACCAGGGTACTTTCATCATTAACATGTGCCATTGCTTTAATCACTCCGTCACTTCCGGCGTCAGTTTAAAATAAGCCACCGCATTCACATTTTGCGGATAAATCGTATGAACATCACCGTTTTTCAGCGTCAGCTGAATGTCGGTTTTATAATTCGCCGGAGGATAATCCGTCTCCGTCCGGGTTAATTTAATTCTGGCCGTGCCATTGGCGGCCGAAATAATCTCGCCGTCTTTGCTGAAAATCTCCTTATTATCGCTGTCACGCACCGTCATTTTAATTTGGCATTCCGTCAAATCAAAATTCTTGTTGCCCGACTTGAAATTCATCAAAATGTCAAAACTGTCTCCCCGGCGGATGGTAATTCCTGCCGGTGTCATAATCCCTGCCATTTATTCCTCCTTATTTCCTTATCGCCTCCGGTGCTACCGGTAACGCAAATATTCAACCCGCAGGCCGCCCGGATTACTGTTCACTTCCCGCCCGGTTCCCCAACTGTCATAAAGCGACACGGAAGCCCCCTCTCCGGCACTGCCGGAAAAACCCGTACCGCCTGAATTACCGTTCCGGCCGTCGGTTCTCAGAATTTCAATCAGCCCTGAAGAACTGTTCACGCTGAAGGTTCCGCCGCTGCCGCCTGAGCCGGCCGTCCCGGCTTTTCCGCCCTTGGCCCGTACAATTTCCACACCGCCCAACGTCATCACGGCATCTCCGCCGGTTTTGGAGCCGCGGTTTGTTTGCTGCGGCGGCGCATAAATTGTCAGCTGCTGAGCCTTGGGATTAACAAATTCAATCTCCACAAAAGCCCCTGAACCACCGGATGACCCCATGCCATAACTGCCGGCAATCCATGTCGTACCGGTTCCCCCGGCACCGCTAACCGCAATCTTATAAACACCTTTCGGCAGTTTAATGTTGTAATTATATTCACCGGCCTGTTTAATCAGCACGGTTCCCGGATCATAGGCCTCCGCTTTATAAACCATCTTGCTATCTTTATAAATATGCAGCACCTCAACCGGTGTCAAAGCCGTGTTGCTGTAATAAACCTCAATAATCCGGCGGCTTCCTTTATATAACCGCTTATCTTTTGTAAAATAAAAAACGCTGTCATCCGGTTTGGCTGGCAGCGTCTCAACCTCCACAAACGATTCGACTATCTTTTTCAGCCTTTCCTGAGCTTTTTGAAGCACATCACTTAATTGCTTATTATTCACGGCGTCATTGTCTAAAGCGCCAACCGACAAATTAGTCACCTTGTGGCCGGCCAAATCAAGCTCTTTCTCCATTTTGGCCCGACCGTCCCGCAAAAAAATCTGCGACAAACCGGAAGCAAAACCGTCGTCTTCCTCATCCATCCGCGCCGCCTGAATCTTTTTGTTTACCCCGCTCAAACGGTCTTCCGTCCAGTTATGCAGGCGGTGAAATTTCCCTTTCTCATCAAACGCCATATCTCACCTATTCAAACACAAAATAAAACGCTTCCGCTTCAGTTTCTTCCGGCAGACTGTCCACCGGCTTAAACTTATCCTCAACGTCCTGGACGTCTTTATCAATCTGCTCCGACGCAGCCACCAACTGCTTACGGTTAACGGCATCGCCGTCATCACTGCCGTCAGCCAGATTTTTAACCTTATAATTGGCCATATCAATCGGCCCTTCCATCGGCACGCGGCCGTCCCGCAAAAAAGCAAGCGATAAAGCCGAAGCAAAACCGTCATCTTCCTCATCGGCATGGTCCGTCACAATGTCAATGTCATTTTCCCGGTCTTCTTCCCAATTATGATAACGGGTATAAATCCCCTCGCTGTCATACGGCATCTTAATTCTCCAACAAAAAAAACCGCCTTGTTCACACAAAGCGGCCCGCCTTTTCTTTCTCTGTCATTATCCGGCTCGACCGGATAATCTCTTCCTGTCATTGCCCGACTTGATCGGGTAATCCAAATAAATATAAAAAAAGAGCGCGTTCTTTTGAACACACTCTTTCACGATACCTTTTTTATAGCAAAGCAGGCTGCCTGCTGTCAAGCACTTTTTATTGAGACTTAATAATAGCCGTAACTATTGCCCCTATTGCTGCCGAAACAGCTGAAGTAATAACCCAGAGAAAACTCGAGAATATAAAACGGACATTATCTCGCTGAATTTCCTTCAGCAAATCTTTAATTCTTTCCTTGATCTCTTTGTCTTCAGATATTTTATCTTTTATCAAATCTCCAAGACAATCCCTAATATCCGTTTGCTTTCTCGCTGCATTACAAAATACCTCGGCAAACATATCTGGCCGTTCTATCTTATCAATCGTTGTACGAAACTTTTGGGCCGGATCAAAATCATCACTTTACTGCTGGCCATTAGAGTGTACTCCCTCACGAATCGTCTCAACCGGAACAACCGGAATAAAGGAGCCCTCTTGTTTTATCATCACCTCTTTGGCTTCATTTACAAGCAAAATGCTTACGGCAAAACGTATCAGCGCCTGTGCATCAACAAAATTATACTTTTTCATAACCTTATCAAATTTTTCAATGTCCCCATTGGTAAATTCCAAAATCATGAGGTCGTCTTTTCTTTCTTTCTCTTTTATCATTTGGCACCCCTCTGTAAACTATATTAGTATATATATTAAATCTTAATCATTTGTCAACGAACAAGTAAATTTCCTTCCAGTCTTCCCCGGAGCACACTTAAGTTTGCTCCGGGGATATAGAACTGACGATATGATACTGTTAGGCAACAGCTTGCTTAATTTTAGCCAATTTGGCTTTTAAGTCTTGGTTCTCAGAAGTCAATTGACGAAATTTAAGCGTATCAGCTTTGTTCTTGGTTGCGTGCCAGCGATGAAGCCAAAAAATAAGCTCACTGTCAGACACTTCCCAATCCTCCGTTTTTGGCATCCCCTCCAAGAAATTATTCAGCTCTTCGCGAAACGCCGCAGCCATGCAAGATTTAACTATACCACCGATTTCGGTCTTGGCTTTTTCAGAAAGCACAATCTCTTTCTTACCGCTCGGCAAAGAGCGGGTATGCTCCCGCACATTAACTTCCCCACAGGGGTAAATCGCTTTAAGTTTAGCTTCCATCGCATTAAAAGCCTGAATATATTGCAACTTAAATTTTAATGCCTTTGAGCCAGTGAACCCCATTGCCAGCAGCGTAAAACCATCCCGAGTTATTTCGTATGCTGGTAAAATTTGGCCGTTCTTATTTTTCGAGTGATATCTTGAGGGCGCAAAATTGCGCTCTCTGAAATCCGCCGGAATTTCTAGATTATTAATCGCACGAATAACGTCTTTGTGCGCCTTGCCAAAAGTATCTGCAAGCACTTTTGATGATGTTGTTGGTTGATTGTTCTTATTTAATGTAACTAAATTATTCATTCTTAAACCCTTTGTTGATAAGTTTCCTAGTTCAGTTAGGTCTGGGGAGCTCAACACGTGGTTTAAGACACGCGGACTTATTCAATATATTCGTCGCACTCCCCAGATAAAACCCGTTACAACCAATCAAGAAGAAAACAGGCATAAAAAAACGCATCTGACGGGAGCGTAACCGCTTAAACAGAGTGTTGGGCTCTATTTTTATAATAATATTGTATTAGTTAAAAGTCAATTAAGACTTTACCTTAAATAGTAAGATGCCGGGAGTTCAAACCACGAACATAGACGTGTAGCGCTTATTCGATATATTCACGCTCTCCCGACAAAATCAGCTAGGTCTGGGGAGCCAACAACACGACATATAACGTGCGGACTTATTCAATATATTCGTCGCACTCCCCAGATAAAACCCGTTACAACCAATCAAGAAGAAAACAGGCATAAAAAAACGCATCTGACGGGAGCGTAACCGTATATGTTAGAGTTGTTAGCTCTATTTTTATAATAATATTGTATTGGTTAAAAGTCAATTAAAACCAAGTTTCTGCCAAAAAGTTCTTTCTGGCTGACATGCACCTGAAATGCCGTTCATAGTACATTCATAAGCCCCTGAACTATCCATAAACATCAAATTTTTTGTATAAATATCTTTCGCATACGCAAGAAATTCATCATCATTACTGTAGTCATCTACACAAATTCTGCTTTCATGGACAACTTTTAAATTAGAATACTGAGCCTTGTTATCATATTTTCGAATACTAATAAAAAAACAACTCAGATAATTATTAACAACAACATTTTGATATCCTGTTACTCCGTAATCATAATTAACTGTCGTGTTTGACGTTCCATTATAGTTATAGTTTGAATATCCGTTATAAGTTCCATAATGGCTGGCTCCATTATAACCATAATTTGTTATTCCGTCATAAGTTCCGTAAGAATTACCGTATAAATTCCCTCTTGTCGTTGTATTTACGGAACTAATACCTGTTTTTCCCCACACAGGAACTGTTTTAAACGACTGCCAACTTGTTTTTCTTATATCTGCCGTTGCAATATAATCTGGTTGCTTTTTCTTCTTCATAGCCTCCGTCATCAACTGAGACTTCATTCCATTGTTTTTCAAAATATCATTCAATACATTAGCAGCCTTAGTATTAGTTATGCTGCCTCCCGGCTCCAAAACGACCACCTTTTTCCCGGATAAATCCTCTCCTGCATTCCGAGACGAATAATAATATAATGGATTAGAACGACATCCTGCTAGAAAAAACAGCAACAACAATAAAATCTTTTTCATCTCTGCTCCTCTCAGTCAAAACAAAAGATGAAACATATTAACATCCGCAAATAAAAGAGTCAAAAAAAAAGCCCCGTTTCCGGGGCTGTGACATTTTATTGTGCCAGCAAATAACTACCGACTGCAATCCAGAACAAATAATAAGCACTAAATCCAACAAGTGAATATTTTAACGCTTTATATGCTATTTTTGCGGTTTTTTCCATGTATTTGTTCTCCAATCTAAATTTTCTAATAATATTTTACAATCAATATCAGGATTTTTCAAGCCCAAAAGAAGCCCCTCAATATTATTTTTCATATCTTTATAACCATCTGCCAAAGCTTCTGTTGCCGACATTTTTCCACTAGAATTAATTGATCTATCTTTATTATAAAAATCAATTCCCTCTTTTCCTATACCCAATAATAAAGATGTAAAGGCATCACCATATCCGTTCTGCGCATTTTCACACATAGCTTTACGATGATAATAATTGTCAGATCCAATTCTATTGTTTTGTTCCATCTCTTTCTTGTTTTCATTCAAAACGGAGAAAGGACGTTTTATAAATTCCGGCCCCTTCTGCATCAGCATATCAGCCAATTCTTCATTTAGACTTTTTATCTTGTCCATCGTTTTCTCCCAAAAGTTCTCTGGCAATATCCTGCGCCAGCATTGTACGAATATTATTGCCACCGCCTTTAACGCTTCCGGTCAAAATATTTCCGATAACCTGCTGATAAAGCGGTGAAGTCAAAATATCCACGGCTTCCCCGTTACTGTTCAATAACCGCTGCGCAGCATCTTTATAATATCCGCTGTTTAGCCGCCCAAGGATATAGTCCAAAATCGCACCCTTTGCCGCTCCGCCGCTTTCCAATTGTTCCCGCCCGAAGAAACGCGTTCCCTCCGGCGTAACCAACTTGTTTTCTGCCCGGTTCGCCAAACTTGCCAAACGGCTGTAAGCATTTTCATTTTTAGATAACTTATCAATCAAGTCTTTGTAATCCGGCTCATAATCAACCTCTTTTAACACATTCTGATAATTTTTAGCTGTTTTGGAAAAATTTTGCTCCGGTGTCACATTTACTGTCATTTTATCAAACAGTCCTTTGCGCAGGCCGATTCGTGACATCATTGCTTTTTCGGCATCCCCGCCGGCTTCCAATAAAATCTCATTCATAACATTTTTGGCTGAACCCGGCTGATATTGCAAACCGCGTTGATACATATTTTCAAACTGCTTATATAATTCAAAATTGCGGTCACTTCCTTTAACGGCACTGTCTTTTGCCAGAACACGATCTAATTTTTCCTTCAAATCAACTAATTTTACTGTTTTTTTTGTTGCTTTTTTTCCCGGAAATTCCTGAATATAAGACTTATTTATTGCATCATCAATCAATCCTCTGGCTTCCAACATATGTCCAAGAGTTCCCTCTCTTGTTCCATAATCAGCCATATCCAATCCTTCTTTCAAAGCCTTATTGTACTGCTTTTGCTGAAAATTGTTTAGTTTAGGCAGATTCTCCCAACTCCTGACTTTTTTACCTTTGTTTGCATCCACAAAAGTCTGATAAGCTTTCCGAACATCTTTATATCTTGTCCGGGCATCCACGCCGTCCAAAACATCAGCCAAAGCCTTAACGGATTTCCTGTTAATATTGCCGGCGGCCTCAGTTGCATCACGCGTCACTGCCTGAGCAATATCATCGTCAATTGTTGTGCCACGTCGCACTAACCGTAAAGCATCATTATTTTCAACAATATTTTCCAAACCGCCTTTTAAGGTCTGATAAGTACGGTTACCAATATTTGCGGCTGCGCCGCCCAACATACCGCCGACAATATTCGCACCAATTTTGCCGGCCGTGCTTTCAGGGTTAATTGTTCCCTCCAAAGCACCGCCGGAAGCCGCCGCCGTCACTGCTCCCTTTCCCGGAACTAAAACAGCTCTCGCCACTTTACTTGCCAATCTCTCTCCTTTGCCCAGCCAGCCCAAAGCATTCAGATAATTGCCGACAGGAGACAAAACTGCTGCATCAAAGCCATATTCTCCCGCTTTTTCTAAAGCTCTCTCTCCTGCATTTTCCGGCTGCAATGGTTTTGTATCAATTCCGATTTTCCTAGCCACATAGCCAGCCGGATTTAACGAAGCATTGGAAATTCCCTGCCCCAAAGCAGCAGCCGCCCGCACCAAAGGATTTTGCGTCCAATGAGATGACTGCTTATCCTCATAGGCTTTATTTCGGTCCTGAATAATTTTTCGCTGTTCATCCGTAATCTGCGGAATTGTTGACAATCCAATTCTCTGCGAAAAATCGTCAAAAGGCATATTTGCATAATACTTTTGATGTAAGCCCTTAGCCAATTGCTCATCGCTCAAATCATTATATTGCGGATATTTCTGTCTGATTTCTGCAATATTCATTTAAACATCTCCTACAAAATTCCCAATGGATCACTATTCTGCTCATTTCCACCATATAATTGTAATTTCTGACTACTTTGACGCAAAGCATCAAGCTTTGAATTAAGAAAATTCTGTAATTGCGCTCTACGCTCTGCCGGCGTCCGATTAGGATCCATAATAGTCTGCTTAACTTTTTCTCCTTCTTTTTCAGTAAACTGTGCACCCAACAATGTTCTTAACTGCGGCAAAACATTATTTTCAACAATATTTTCCATTTCTGCTCGAGCAACAGCGCCTTCTGTTCCAACACCAAATTGAGATGCTACCCAATCTAAAGCTTTTCCTGTTCCTGTAGATGTTGCTGTTCCAGCCAATTCCATAAGCCGATCAACATCACTCTCAATTTTAGGCATCATAACCTGAAGATTACGTTGATTTTCCAATTCAGCAGCATAATTCTTTGCCTGTTCTCGCTGTAAAACCTTACTAAATTCTGACTGCTCCCCTGAAGCCTGAGATTCCAGCATAGCTTTTGCTTTGGCCAAGCCGAGAGCATTATTATTCATTGTTGCCAGCTTATCCATATCCCACTGATGATTGCGCTCGGCATCAGCCAAGGCCCATTCTCTCGCCTGTTGCTGCTGTTGCTGCTGATCCAGATAATTAGCTGTTCCAACAGGGTCATACGCTGCTCTGGCGGCTAAAATCTGCTTTTCATCTCCGCCTATCAAGGCATCAGCCAAATCTTGCTGTTTTTGCTGATCCTGCGCTTTATTATAAGCACTGCCAAAGTTTTCTAACGCAGCAGCCCACTCCGCACCGGTATTATCTGCCTGCGGCTTAAACTGCTGCATTGTTCTAACAATATCCAAATCTCGATTAAACTGTCTCATAATAGCCTCATTTTGTTGAATTATATCCGCCAAGTCCACCCATAGCTGCTCCGGCTGCCATTCCCCATGGCCCCAGAGCAGAACCAGCCGCCGCACCGCTCAAAGCTCCCGTTAAGGCACCTCCCCAACCTGCCTTTTGTGGTGCTGACATGCGCTGATTATCCCACTCGGTCAGCAAATTAGCCATTGCCATATTCTTATCATAGCTACTCATTGAGTTTGACAACAGATTCCAAATCTGGTTCGTCGCCCCCGAAACCGCCTGATTACCAAAGTTTCCGGCATTTATCTGGTCATTCAGCGATTGGCTGAAAGCATTTTGTCCGGCTAAAGTCGCATTATAAGCCGCCTGATTGGTTGCATCATTCTGATTGTTCTGCAAATCCGTCATGGCACGCTGATAGGCTTCACTTCCCGGCGTCAGTCCCTGATTAATCAGTCGGGTCTGCAAATCATCCGTCTGTTGTTCGTAAATCGGCGCCGTCTTGTCCAAATAAGATTGAAAAGCTGCCGCCTCTGCCCGCTGCCGGGCTTCGTCCGATCCATCGACCGACCAGTTCCAATTGCCCAGATTGCTGTTTTCACTCAAAGCTTTGGCAATATCCTGAAAATTGCTATTAACCGCGTCAAAATCGCTGGTATCAACACCGTTTAAATAATTTAACGCCGTCGCGGTTCCCACATTCATCCGCCCGCTGGCTCCTCCGCCATTCATTTCATTATCCTCCTTCTCATTATAATACCTCCAATTAACTACCCGCACCGGGAAAGCAACGCGCTTCAGAGCAGAGAGACGACAAATTTCGCTCTCGGCGCCCGAGCCATTTACATTCTGATTTTAACATCCCGAAAATATAGCAATCCTCGCCGGAACCGCGATATTTCCGTAATATCCCCTCCTGAACAAATCCGAGGCCTTTAACCAGCTTCAGACTTTTCACGTTGCTTTTGCTCACAATAATATTAATCCGATGACATCCCAAAGCGTCAAAGGCCAAACCAAATATCACCCTCAACACTCTGCGCGTACACCAGCGCTTATCCACCGTGTAGATTGTCCACCACACCGAACCGTCTTGCAGCCCGTGATAGATTAACCCGCCAATTGGGCGTTTTCCCAAAACAACCCCCAGAGCCAAGCAGGCGCCCAGTTCGTCGCGGCGAATGCCCAAACCGGCACAAACCCAGCTTGCCACCACGCCGTCCTTGTCCGGGATAATGTTACAAAATGCCGCTGCCTTGCTCATAACGAACCCCCGTGTCATACCATTCAATCAAATTGCCTCTGGTTTTGGTCTTGAAAACGATGCTGGCTTTGAAGCCGGTTGCCGAGTTGGCAATCCACTGACTGCGGATTTTGCCCCGCAGCGTTGCCCACTTGGTGCCGATCGGATTATCCAAACTGCTCCATTCCGCCACGTCCCACTTAGTCATGCCGGAACTGCCGATATTCTCCTGATAACCGACCTTGCGCTCCTCAAAATCCATATTCGTATAAATCACCAGCGCATATTGCGTTGAAGACTTGGTGCGCGGGTTAAGCAGCTGTATTTTTTTCAAGTTCGGCGTTCCCAAACTGGTGAAAGCCTGCTGAACTTCGCCCAAAATATGGCTTCCGTTGTCAGAATAACCTTCGTCAAACAGAAAAACGCTGGTGTCCGAACCAAAATAAGCCCGGTCCTGAAACAATCCCCAACAAAAAGCACGGATATTGGTAAACCGGCACCAGGCGCCGTTGTTCAAATTGACAACATGCTGCTCAAACTGATTCGCGGCCGGAACATTAAAAATCGCATAACCGCCGCGGCCATAGATAACTGACTGCCAGCCCTCCTTGTCCCGGTTGCTTTTGGCGCGTTCCAGCACCAGCCCGCGGATTTTGTCACTGAAGGCAATTTGCGAGGCATTGGCTCGTTCCAGCGGCAACGCTTTGGCCAGCGGAATATAACCGTCTTCGGTAATAATCACCACATCGCCCTGATACTGCATCGCACAGCGCCAGCCAATCGGCTTGCTGATTTTGTAGCTTCCTTTCAGCGCCCAGTCTTCCGCATTGTTCGGATTCGAGCCGCCGTAAACCAAAGCTTCGCCTTCCGAGGTCAAAAAGACGGTCAAATCGTCAATTCCCTGTCCGCCGTCCTGCGTCCAGTTTAACACGGCCACCAGACGGCCGCCGAAACGAGCCACCGCCGAAAGGTCAAAATATACCAATTCTCCGGCCACACTGCCGCCGACTTTCGGATACCAGGCTTTCAGCGTGTCCTTTTCGACAAACCACAAGAACTGCTTTGAAACGCTTACGTTAATAATCCGCTCCGGCACCAGACTTTCATGCGTAAAGCCCCAGTCGTCAAAAACATCATCGCCGCTTTCATCCACATAAAACACTTTAGGCGTATCGGCGCCGTTCACAAAAAACAACCTGTCTTTATATTGAAACGTCTGGCAGGCGTTATCCTTGAAACTCGGTGACAGCGGCGTCACATGCGCCTTTGAAGTAATATTCCAGGCTTTGCCGCCGGCTACGGCAATCAGCCGGTCCTCACCGGGCTTTTTATATTCCGCCAGGGTTTTAACCGCCGCATTCAGCCGCACATATTCCGCATAGCCGCGCCGCAAAACGACTTTGGTGTCCATCGGAATATAGTTGTCCATCACGATGGCATCAGCCTGATTCATTTTGTCAACCGAATCCCGGGCGTTTAACCCGCCGACCGGAGCCGGCAGGGTATAGTTGACCGATTTATTGCCCCTTTGCGTCTGTCTCTGCTGCATATCTAAGCGTCTCCCCGTGCCGGATTAACAACAACTTCAGCCTCAACCGGGTCAAAGAAACCGCCGGACAGGTTAATGTCCTTTGTCGCCAGCCCGGTTCCGAACTTAAGCTTGCGCTCCCGCTCATACTCGTTAAATTCTTCGGCATAGTCCAAACCGTTGCGGCGATACCAGCGCCAGAGAATACCCAGCTTGATGACATGCTCGTCAAACAGCGGAATGTCGCTGTTTTTGCTCAAAACGCTTTTTTCTTCATAGGTGGACCCGTCCATAACAATATTGTTTGAACGGTATTGAAAGACGATTTTTAAACCGTCTGCCGGCACCGTCAGAAAATGAATCATGCCGTTTTGCAGCTTAAACTTTAAGTCAATCCCGGGGCAGGAGAAATATTTTTCCCGCATCCAGTCTTCCGGCGTAATCGCACCGATGACTTTTTCCTGCGTATTTTTAATATAAATGGTATTATTCAGCAGGCTGTAAAAATCCGGGACAACATTTCCCATAATATACTTGGTCTTTTTCCCGGCCGTCCGCAAAATCCCTTCTTTGGTCAGCTCCTGCCAGTCGCCGAAACGCAGCAGGCTGTCCAGCTCCATTTTAGCTACAGACAGCCAGATAGCCTCATGCTGCGAATTGCGGTTAAACAAGTCTTCCGGCCGCTTGGTTGCGGCAATATCCGCCACTTCCTGACAAATTTCCAAAATCGACTTCATATTTCCTCCGTTTTAGCCCCTTCCGACATCCCAAAAGGGCACAACTGATCTTACTTGTTTCCGGCCGCCGGTTTAGGTGCAGGTGCCGAAGCCGCTTGTTCCAATTGTTTTTTCAGCGCGGCTATTTCTTCCTGCAACTTCTTAATTTCGTCCTGATAGGCTTTTTCCTGTTCCTGCCATTCCAGCAGCACTTTGTTGTCTTTGGCGTTAGCCAAAAACTTAGCCGCCAGTTCATGTTCCCTGACCACATTAAGCTGCACCGCTTTTTCTTCCGGCAGCTCGGCCAGGGCCTCAACGGTAAAGATGCCGCGAACTTTCAGGGTGTCAATTTGCGCTGCGTCCAAAAAAGCAAACTGATTGAGCGGCGTTCCGTCTTTAATTTGCTTGCGTTCCAGCTGATAACGCTGATATTCCAAAGGAAAACGCCGAATTTTTTCCTTATCCGCCGGCTGGTCATAAACATCGGTGTTGTTGTCTTTCATGCGAATTTCCACATAAGTTACGTTTTCAAACACCGGCATCCCGTTGTCATCGATTTTGCTTGTTTTAACCGAGCGGTCATAAAAGCGGGCTGCAACCCCTTCTTCTCCTTTTGAATTGTTCAACAAATCCTGAAACATTGAAAAATCTGCGTCCATTATAAAATCCTCTTTTTTAATCATGAAAAAAGAGAGAGGGCTTGCACCCTCTCCCGATTAAAAATAATAATTAATCGCCGCTGTGATCAATCAGCACGCCTTGCAGTTTGGCATTAGACATCGTCATGTTGCCGGCCCAGCCGAGAATGCGGTAAAGAGCATCCTGATTAATTGCCATGCGGTTGCCGCCGATAACTTTCATATTGCGGTCTTTATGCGGTCGCAGATAAATGTAATCGGTGTTCAGGAAGTACATGTGCTTCTCCGGGCAATTGCCGCCTTGGCCGCCGTCATAAATAACGTCAACGCCTTTGAATTTCAGCGTTTGAAACCCGGCATCCGCCAGTTTCGGATCGCTGAAACGCTGCAACGGTGTCAAACCCTGCTCATACAGCGAATACATGTGGTCGTCGGCCACAATCAGATCCGGCTTGTCGGTTCCGCGCGAAAGAGCCAAAAACATCTTGTCCATTTCGGCACGGATTGTGTCTTTGGTCAAAGCCGCCGCGGCCGTAGCTGACTGGTTGCGCCAGAACTCATTGCCGGAAGTTGCGCGGTTAATTCCACCGACGGTACCGGTTGCCGGGGAATCGGCCACCAGCAGCTTCAAACCGCCGATTGCTTTGCCGGATGATGCCGTTCCGTCACCGTAAACCGCTGCAGACATCTGATTCAGCATGGTTTTCTCGGCGTTACTGATACGTTTGGCAAACAGGTCAATCATCTGCTCTCTGCCGGAGTTCTTCAGCATGTCTTCACCTGAAATCGCTACCGGCACCGCACACAGCTTCATCTGATATTCCGCGGCGGTAAACAGCTGCTTGGGCGAATAGTTAATGGCATCATAGCCATTATACCACACCATATCCCCTTCGCCGTATTCCAGCTCTTCCACAATTTTGGAACCGCCGGAAATCGGGCGGATTTTGTTTTTTGCCTTCAAACGGCTCAACAGAGCATTGTTTTTAGACACGTTATCGGCAAGTTTACCGGTACGGCTTTCCAGCGTCGTGGTAAAAATGTCGTCGTAATTACTGTTAGGACTTGCCATCCTTCTTTCTCCTTAAAAAAATCTGTTTATGTTACAGAGCATCAAACTTCTGCGCCAGTTCCTCCTCCAGCGAAAGCTCCGGCTTGGTGCCGACCGCTTTGCTTTTCGGGTCAAATCCCGCTTCTTTGGCAATGGCGGCTTCCGCAACCTTGCTTTTCAAGGCTTTGTCATTTTTTTCCGCCATCAGCTGTCCTCTGATTTCCGGGTCAAGCCAAACGGCTTTGTCATAGGCATCCTGAATGTTTGCCGCCGCACCGCTTTTCATCAGCTGCCCCATCACCACCTTAACTTTGTCAAAATGCGGATGAACCGGATTCCCGGCTTCGTCCTTGGCTGAGATAAAACTCTCAATGGTTGACCGAAGTTCTGCCTGCCGCTGATTGGCCAGAAAACCGTTCAAAGAATTAAACCCTTGCTCTAACCGGCTTATTTTTTGCTGAAGCTGATTTTGCTCACTGTTGTTGTCATCGGCCAAATTAACGCCGTAAGCCTCAATCAACGTCTTAATCGTCCCGCGCGGGTCCTGGTTAATCGCATCGTCAATTTTCGCCAAAGCTTCAAAATACTGCTGCGGCTGACTGATGCCTGATTTGCTTAACCGTTCCGACCGGGGCTGAAAAACGCTGTCAACCCACTTATAGCCGTTTAATTTGTTGCCGAAATCGCTGAAACCGCGTTCAGTCTCCTTTTCCCGCTCAGTCAGATATTTCCGCCACTCGGGCGCCAAGGTCTTAAACTTTTCAGCATATTCCTTTTTGTATGACTTCGGAGCGTCCAGATACTCGTCAACGCTTGAGGCATTCTCGGAACTCTGTTCTCCGTCTGTCATATTATTTTCGTTTTCCGGCCGGCTTTGCATTTCTGCCGAAGCAGCCAGATCTTGTAAAATGTCATCCATTCCAAATCATCCTTTTGTAATTTTTTAAAAATTCAGCCCAAAGGTCATCTCTTTGGGCTTTTTCATTACGCAGCCGAACATTTCGCCGATATTCGTCCGTGTAATCTCCTGCAAGAGCCAATTGATTGGCTCTTAAATACTTTTCGACATCCGCACTTGAGGACGCAACCGACCCATCGGGCAAAACGATTTCGTCCGTCCATTGCCTGTTAATATTAGACATCAAAACCCTTTCACATATCCGGTTGAAATATTGGCCGTAACATTGCGCCCTGCTGCCAGCTGCTCTTGCTTTAAGGCAAACTGCATCTCGGCCTCTTTGTTTTGCATGGCAATCTTGTTGTCCTCCGCCTGTTTTTTCAAAGCCAGTTCCTGACCTTTCAGCTGGTTTTGCTCTTTTTTAATCGCAAATTCCTGCTGATTTTTGGTTGCCTGGTTTTGAACCGCCATTAACTGCGGATTAGGCTGCGGCTGTTTCGGCTGGCTCAGCTGCTGTGCAATCTTATTCAAAGCATCGTCAATCACGGCCTCAAACTGTCTGGCATTCGGCAGCGTTGCCACAATCGATATAATCATTTGCTTATACACCGGCAAAAGCAGCGGCTGAGCCGAAACCGCCTGAAACGCAGTGTTAATCATTTCATTAATCGTCTTCACCGCGCTTAAAGCCTTTTCGGCCTCGGCATCCTGATTAAAGACGGTGTCGGTCTCAATCCCGAGCGCCATGCCGCGCAGCTTTTGCGTCTTCAGCAGCTCGACAGCCTGCGTTAAAACCTTCGGCTGCGTATTCGGAACAAACGCGGCCAAAGTCTCGGCATCAAACCGTTCGCAAATAATTTCCGCTTTGATTTTGAACAAATCGCAGATAAACCGCTGCATATCGTTCTGCCGGTCCTGATTGCGCAAACTGCCGAAATTAGTCTTTTGCTTCACCGCCTGCGCCGTCTCCCGCGGGTCTGAATTGCCGCGCATAATGTCAGATACGCCGGTAATTTCAAACAATTCGGCTTTAATCTCCGCCCGGCGCTGCGCTAAAGAACTCAAAACGTCGATATATTGTTTAATCGGTGCAAAATCGATAATTCCGGCAATTCCGCCGGCGTCTTTAAGCTTCTGAAAGTCAGAAACGGCCACCAGCGTCACTTCTTTGTCCAGAATATTAGCCAGCTCGGGGAAAGCCTTGTCATAAGCACCGCTGACTTTCAAAGCCTTCATTGTCAAACGCATCCGCTCGGTCAAACCGTCCATTTCTTTGAGCAAAGCTCTGATTTCCCGATAATCCGGCACCGGAATAAGGCTGTCGTTGGCCTGCGTTGCAAAAATCGGCTTCGGCATCGGAAAAAATCCGTTAAGTTTCAGCAGATCGTCGCTAACCTTCAGAAAATCGGTCTTGCACACTTTTGACAGCCAATAAATGCGGGAAGTCTTCTTATCCCAGATTTTATAAACCAGCGTATCTTTGCCCTGATATTCCTTTTCTCCCGGTTCAACAATAAGGTCTTTGACCTCCTCGCCGAAAGCGTCAATCACTTCCTGCTTGGTCATCCATATTTTGCGGGCAACCCAGGTCACATCCTCCCAGATTCCCACTTTTTCGACATCGGCAATAAAATCAACCGGATCAATATACGAGGTCACCACTTTTTCTGACTTTTTCAGCGGCAGCAAGTCGCCGTTCTCGACAATATCCTCAAATTCCGCCTCATATTTTTCTTCGGCCAGCCCCATGCCGGAAATCAGAAAGTCGTTCCGCACATATTTAATCACCGAGTCAAAATCAAACTGCGCCAAATCCCAGGCTAAAGCCTTTTCAATAATCTTGCAGGCAACCATTTCCGCCGGATCGGATGTTTTTTCCTTACGGTCCACATAAGGCCGCGGCTGCTTGAAATATAAAAAAGGCTTCATCGTCTCTACGGAAGCCCAAAAAATGCTATGCTTGTTTTTTTTGCTCTCGTTTTTGTAATATTCCCGCGTTTCTTTGATCAAATCATGAAACGGCTCATACTCCTTTTCAGCCTTTGTAATTCGTTCATGCCACTGTTTAACCTTTTCGGCTTCTGACATTGCTTTCTCGTCTTCCGCTTCCATTCTTAATCCTCATCAGTAAAAACACCCAAAAGCGAGCTTTCCCGCACCACAACCACCTCAGGGTCATAGCTCGGCAATTCGTCAAACACATGGAACAGCACTCTGTCCCCGACTTTGACTGATGAAACATCCGGTCCGATAGCCTCAACAATCCCGATTGTCTGCTCGCCCTCGTGACTGTCGGTCAGAATAATCCCGCCGGACGTTGTCTTCTCTTTGGCATCTAAACGAATAAACACCCTGTCCAATACAGCTTTTACCATTCCATAGTTCCCTTTCCTGCATCGTTAAACAAATCGTCAAAAGTGACATAACCGTTGCCGTAGAGCTTCGGTTTCCCGGTGTCATAAACCGGCTCGGCAAATGTTAAAACAAAAGCGTCCGCCTTATCTGGCGAACGCCCTAAAATCTCACGAATATCCTCTTTCTTGGCCAGTTTCAACCGTCCATATTCGTCATAACCAAGCGGTATAGCAAACAGTTCATTGATAAATATATCATCATCTGGTATCTGTACCGGCAAATCAGCTTCAAACCATCTTGCAGCCTCACCATACATCTCAGCACGTTTGTTATAATAACGATCTGATTTAATAGCTTTTCCACCAAAATTGACGCCCTTGACGATTTCACCATACCCGCGAGAAATCAGGATATCATAGACACCGGCACCGGTATTGCCCAAATCAAGAAAAATTCTGGCCGGCTGCCTATCATGAATAAGAGCGGTCAGTCTGTCAGCAACGGCAACCGTGTCATAACCCTTCATCTCAATAAAATCCTGCACCAACCGCCCGCGACGCCCGCAAATCTCCGTTCGGTCATCGCCTTTTCTGGCGATATCAACACCAAAAACTAAAGGCGATGTACTTCCATCCATTTTAGGCTTGGCAGCTTCCGTCACCAAATCATATTTAAACAGCTTATTGTTTTCATCATCCATCGCCTCAAAAGAACAATAAAATTCCTGTTGAATCATGGCCTCACTCATACCTGCCCGCCGTTCATCATCAACAATATCCAAAGAAATTGCACCGGTATCTTCCACCGTCAACCGCTGAACAAACCAACCGGCAGCAATAGCATTGTTATAAAGTTCAAAACCATGGTTTTTCCCTCGCGGCGTATAAATAAACAATGCCCAGCCGCCGTTTTCTGCTAAAATTGGGCGGATAAAGTCCCATGCCGCCGGATCGCCCACCGAATATTCGGAAAAAACAACACCGACAGGGTTTGAACCAACATAAGCATCATAATTATCCGAACCGACACATTGCCAGATGCTCCCGTTCCACAGTTCAATCTTCATTTCGGTTGCATTAACCGATTTCCGCAACGGAACAGGAAAAACCTGATCGATAACCCGGCGACCCTGTTTATCAATCGCATCCCATACAACTTTGCGGGCCTGATTATTCAACGGCAGCATATGCCAATAAACACCAACCCGCTGCAACATGGCCTTAGCTGTCCAGTTTAGCGACAAACTGTCCTTTCCGGCTCGGCGATGCCAGATTGCAACGGCTCTTTTTCCGCCAGAACACAGATATTGCCATAATGGACGTTGATACTCTCGTGGATTCCAGTCATTTGGGATGCAAATTTCAGTCATCTTTTTCCCAGTCGTATTTTTTTATAATAACATTCAAACCGTTCATATTGACATCGCTTTTTTCTTTCCAATCATCGCCAAAAGCATTTTTAAGAATAAAATCAGCTTTGTTCCCCGGCTTCCCGTCGCCACATTGCCGAACCCAGTAAGCCTCAACTTTTGTCTTGTAAAAATCAATCAGCGGAGCAAACTCCGGTTTTTTGGCATAAGCATGAAAAGTTGTTTTGGTAATCCCGCAAAACGCACAAAACTCGTCTTCACTAATTGGCAACGGAACATTAGCTTGAACCACTCCGGTTTTAGTCACGACATCAACCATCCGGCTCTCAGCCTTCTCCAAAAAAGCGGCTATCTGCTCAGCCAGATGCCTCGGCGACTTAAAAGCCCGCGGCCGACCGCCCAGCAACCCCCATTTTTTGAAGTCTGCCAAATATTCTTCTTTTGTTTTTGCCATTTTCAGCCCTTTAACAGCCGTTTAACAATCCTCTGAAAGCCTTAATTTCCAAGGCATTTCGCTTTATAAATTCTTATCGCGCGCATATTTTCGAGTAAGAAAACCCTGCCAAATTGATAATTTCGCATAAAAAAACCGCCTTGTTCACACAAAGCGATCACTCATCACGAGTCAGCAAAGCCCGATACTTACAGCAGAGCGGGAACAAAAAAGAGCGCGTTCTTTTGAACACACTCTTTCACGATACCTTTTTTATAGCAGAGCAGGCTGCCTGCTGTCAAGCACTTTTTTTTACCACACGTTCATAATACGTCCCAACGGCGGAAGTTCCAGCATCATACCCAAAAAAATAACCGGAACCGGGCGGCTTTGTTTCTGCATAACATATATGTTTGCCAAGAAAAAAAACATTTCGTAAAATTGAATAAAATCCATAGTACCTCCTTTCGTATGCTGGACTAATAAATAAGCACACCTTAGGATATATCAAGCACCTTGCTTATAAAAATTTATCAATTCCTCCAAACCGCGGCGCAAATCTCGCTTGTCGGCATGAACCTCATGCGCTTTTCGCACCCTTGTCATCACATACGAAGCTTCCGCTCTAATCGGCTCATTATCCACACACACCAGCCGCACTACCGGCCAAAACCAGTCCGACACCGCAGCCTGCGCCCGCAAATAACGGCCCCAATGATCTGCCGCATTTTCGGCATCCGGCCGCACACTGCCGTCCACCCTCACTTTTGCAATATCCGGCACCCTTGCCCCGCTCGGATTGCCGATTGAAAAATCCGTCCACAACCTGCGCCCGGCTTTCAAACGATCATAAGCGGAATAACGACTTTTTTCGTCATCAAGCACGCCGAGCAAAAAATACTGTTCCAAAACCGACAATTTCCGCTGTTTGTAAGCCGCCTCGTCATCAAACCCCAAAGCCGCCCGCTCCAAAGCCGACAAGCGATAAAACGTGCCCCCGACGTTCGTCCCGGCATCCAGCCGCACCAAATCAGGCGAAGCCGGCAAATAGCGCTCGTCTTCCGGCACCGCAGCCGCCGCATCGACTTCCTTGCCTAGCTTGTTTCCGGCGCACCCTCCGCCGGAAACGCCGCGCCGCTGCCGCGCAGTCGGCGCCCGACAACTAACTTTTTGCCCCGTCAAAAAGTTATCCACAGACTTATCAACACCAGACTTAACCATTCCAAACTCCTCCAAACCTTAACTTATCCAATCCATACGAAAGAAAGCATCGCTTTCTGAGTTCCCTTTATCCGTTCCAATCTTTCCCCTCTCCTCTCCAAACCTCACCTCTCCCGTCTCAACCAAAAAAATAATTTATTATTTTTATTTTCTTTTTGGTTCTTTTTCTTTTTGATTTTTCGCCGTTTTTAAATTTTGTTATACTGTTCCTTGCCTGATTGCGCTTAGCTCTCAAGCCTCTTAATTAGCATTCATTCCGCGTTAACGGCTCGATTCTCGGAGCTTTCGCTCGTCATGCCGACCTATTTCTAAAACTTCCTTTAACGCTTCCTTACTTCACTGTCGGCGGCTCTCTGTGTCCAAACAGTGCGCTCAGGGCATCTGCCAAAGCCACCGCCAACCTATTCCTGCAGCCGCGGGCTGAGCGTTCACTGTCATCTCATTACCCCACCCCCGCGTTGCTCCTTAATACCTGTTTAATCTAACCCGCCGGCGGATCCGTTCCCCGGAATCCCCGCCACGACACATTTATGCTAATAAGGTATGCTGTCATCAATGTCTCCCTACTCGTCTGCCTCGCTGAGGCCGCCTCCGGTGCCACCGGCTGAGCGTTCACTGTCATTGCCCGGCTTTCCCTTTCTTGTCATTGCCCGACTTGATCGGGCAATCTCTTTACTGTCATTTATCGCCTCACCGGCTCGGCGCGGCTGTAACCGCTCATAATAACGGCGGTTATTGGCGTCAATCAGCGGCCGCGCAAAAGAAAACACCACAGCCGCGGCCGGATTGCTTTTTTGCAGGCGCGCAGCGGTGGTGCTTTCATTGTCTTCCAGCCAATGTCTGTCATACTCGACACATATATCTATCGCCTCGCGAATGATGTCTGCCGGCTGGCTTTTCAGCCCGTCCCAGATGGAATAAGGCAAAACAAACCCAACTTTAACAATATTTTTCTTTTTTCTGGCCATAGCCTAGTCCTCAATAAAAAACAAACTTACCTTAGTGATACCCCTCTCTAAACACTATGCGGTGGATAAACAGCTAAAAAAATTCAATTGCTGTTGAGCTTCCTTCAAACGCTTAACTGACGCCGCCCAATAATCCGGGTCTTTTTCAATACAAATAAAACGTCGATTAAGGTTATGACAGGCTACCGCTGTCGTTCCGCTACCGCTGAAACAGTCCAATATTAAACCACCTTCGCGGCTACTTCGCTCAATTAAATAACTAATGAGATTTAAAGGCTTTTGCGTTTCGTGAAAGCGGCCTTTATCCTGGCAAATCGGGAAATCCAGCACGTCCAAAGCCTTGCGGTCGACATTCCAAGGGCGGCGTAGTTCTTCGTATTCCCGGCGTAGTTCTTCGTATTCCCGGCGTAGTTCTTCGTATTCCCGGGTGAAAAAGCCTGATTTTTGTAACTTGGCGTAAAGCTCCGGCGTCGGGAACATATATTGACTGTCGGCAAAGTAATGTCTGGCAACAACGCTGTTGGTTTTGGTCAGCTCATTAATGTATTCGGCAAACTGTTTTTCGGTGGTGTAGCCGCGGGCGGCCATCAGTTTGGCCTTCTCGCCGCGCATATACTGCTTAATGCTGCTAAACAGATCCGGGTTGCTGAACAACATGGTCAAGCCGCTTTTGTCTTCGCCTTTGTCATAGAACAGGATACGTTCGGTAATTGGAGCAAACGACCGGAAAACACTGACGCCCTTAAATGTCTGCAGGCCATTCTTCCGCCAGACAATGTTGTTTAAGAGGTTGAAGAGGTTGAAGCGCTTGTCAAGCTCGGTCTGCACATAGGCGACCGTTTTATCGTCGCCGAACCAGTAAAGCGAGGCGTTGTCTTTCATGATGCGCTTGAGCTCATCGGCAACGCGTCCACACCAAGCCTGAAATTCAAATATATCCGCCCATTGGTTATCCCATTCATTTTTTACAATCCCAAAATAAGGCGGGTCAGTCAATACCAAATCAACGCACTTGTCCGGCAACTGTTTGAGGATATCCAGACAATCCGCATTAATAATTTTATTTTCCAGCTCAAGAACATCCATCTTTTGCCACCTGCTTTAACTACATATCCAAGGCTTTGGCATAAGTCTCCAAAAGAATTTCCTGCTCATCGCGGTCAGCAGCGTTCATTTTACGCAGTTTAAGAATCATCCGCATAATCTTAACGTCAAATCCGGCACTCTTAGCCTCGGCAAAAATATCGCGGATATCTGATGCAATTGCTGCTTTTTCTTCTTCCAGACGTTCAATTCTTTCAATCAGGGAACGCAGTCTATCTACGGCAATGCCGCCAACTTCAGCCGGTTTTGTTTCCGAAGTTGCTATTTTTTTGCCGATTTTCTGCATATCATGATTAACCTGCACATTTTTATTTTTCTCAGACTGATCAGCCTCTTTAACAATGTCCATTTTCGGCTCTGTTTCCATTTTTTCATCCTCATAACTAAAACTGTTTACTGTTTCCGACCGCCCACCGCTGAATCGATGAATCGATAAAGTTAAAAAGCTAGAACCGGACGAACGTACCTGCTATGGTACTTAGTGTAGTTGCTCCTGGTACCGTCAACCATCCACAAAATCCACGCAATGTTACTTGAATACTCGGTAGAGGACCAGTAGTAAGCTTCATCATCCAAAGCTTCACCACCTGCCGCAATAAAGGCTTTGTTCAAAACTTCTTTATTTTTGTAAATTGCCTCAAGCTGCCGCAGATTAGGCATTTGCGCAAACTGTTCTTCACATTTGCGTTTACCGTCCCACCAATCAACCTCTTTTATCTCTTTCGGAAGCACTAAAAACGCGTGACAGTCATCCTCCACCACAACAATCCCCTTTAACGGCCTTTTTTTATCAAATTTAGCGTCGATTGTTCCGTCCCAATAAGCAAACTCACCTGTTTTCATTGTCTTTCCTTTTTGATTGACTGTTAAATTAATCTTTTCTAAAATCTTTCTGTTTTTATTTGAAAGTTCATTCATGGAAATTTTACTTTCCCTCATTCAAACAATTTCTTCTTGGCCGGCCGCAGCCGTTGCGATAACTTATATTGTTTGCCGTTCTTACACCGAACTGCACAAGAACGCTTACAAGCGTTACCAATATCACAATCCGCGTAAATGCTGGAATTGCGGCAGAAAAACCTGCAACAAGATTTTATCCACGCCCACAACCGAAACCTGGACCTGCAAGCAATGCGGCAATCAATACAATTATAAGCTCGATTAACCTCATAGCTGACAACGCCATCCTTATACTGCGGACAAATATGTCCTCTCCCGGAACTGTCCAAATAAGACAATAAATCCCATTCCAAGCAATAAATATCATCAAGGCTCAAAATAAGCTCAACATCTCCCTTGCGAAGAGAGAACACCCCCCTGTCGTTGAAAACCTCAAACTCATAATGCCGCCTTATCATTCATTTCCCCGTTTCATCGGTTAAATTTATCTGATTGTCTTTTGCTGCCTGCAAAATAGAAGTCCACCGCCATTCAGGAATGCGATTTCTATTTTTCCACCCTTGAATAATACTTGGATATTTCAATTTTAAAATCCGAGCCATGGCACATACTCCACCAAATTTTTTTACAATTTCTGCAACATTCATTCGTACCTCCAATTTCAAAATATACATAAAACGAATAATGTCAATTCATTTTATGTATTTTACAAACAAAAAAAATATGATACCATACATATTATGTATGAAAGGATAGAAAATGAGCAAATGGAAATGGATTAATGACTTATTAAATCAGCGCAAAATAAGCCAAAATGATTTTGCTCAAAAGATAAAGTGGAATCAAGCTCGCGTTTCTGAACTCCTTTCAGATAAAAGAGACATCCCTGTTAGCAAATTATACGATATAGCTAATTTTTTCCAAATAGATCTTGGCCAGCTAACCGCTTACAACTCGGGCAAATCAACCCTTATACCCGTTCCCAATAAATTAAACATTCTCGAAGGCTTATTCGCTCAAAACAACTCCACCGGAACTGTTCAAATCGACATCATCAGCGCCACCGCCTGCTGCGGCAGCGGCAATGAAATCTTAGCCGAAGATATTACCGGTCATTGGATTATCCCGCAGGCTGATTTTCATACGCTCCCCTTTTCAGCTGCGCCGGACAATATTAAGATGCTGCGTGTCTCTGGCGATTCCATGGAACCGACCTTAAAAGACGGCGATTGGATTCTTGCCGACATTTCCCGCAAATCTCCTGATTCTGACGGCATTTACCTTTTGCAACTCTCAACCGGTTTGGCTGTCAAGCGCTTACAAGGATCTATCACCCCCGACACTATTATCATCAAATCAGATAATCCTGTGTATAATCCCGAAAACGCCAACCTCAAAGACGTCATTATTCTTGGCCGCGTCATCTATATTCTCAAAACCGAAAAGGTAGGATAATTATGAACATATTAAAAAATATTATATTTGTTTCATATTTAAAAAATAAAGGCGTTAGAAGATTATGCTTTGTTCTCGGACTATTATTTTCTTACATAGCCTTTAATGTAACTAGTCATAACATTTACTTTACCATACTATGGCTATATATACCCGCTTTAGTATCCGCAACAATACGCTGGATTTATATCGGCTTTAGCAAGAACAAAGAATTACAGCACCCCAAAACAAAACGCCAAGAATTGAGAGAAAAAATTGAAATAAAAAAAATAATAATTCAATTTGCTTCTATCGCTGGTTTTGTAATTACTCTATATACTGTAAAATATGGCATATCTTATATAAAAAACTACAATAAAATACCAAGCGATGAAATTAATATGGCTATCGGAGTAATTTATCGACACGACATAGGCTACAATAAATTTTGCGAAAAACAAGGGTATCCTTTAAAAAATTATCCCTCAGCATTTAAAAATAAATTTTATAAAGAAATTAATTCTATTGCTCAGGAGGCTAAAGAAAATGGATATTCCCTTGATGAAGCGTATCAATATATATCAAAAAACGATTCCCTCATACTAATATCAATTAAGGCAGAACTAGACAGTTTCAGAAAAACTTTAATCAAAGAATTAATTGCCGAAGAAACAAACCAACCTGCAAAAAATATCGAATTGGATGAAAAATATAACAAAATGATTACACTCAAGGATACTTGTAAAGTCTTTGATGAAGTTTATCAAGACATACTATCTCAAGACGCCGAAGGCTTTATTTTATTAAAAAATATATCTGATCAAATACATTAAAATTAACCACTCTCTTTCCTTTTCAACCGCCTATTTTAAGGCGGTTTTTTATATTCTTTCCCTTTAACGTATAATATTTACGTATATCATTTCATTTTTAGTATTGACTTTATACATAAAATGAATAATTATATACACAAAGCGAATACAAACCAATCAAAAAGGAGAAGAGATGAAAACAGGATCATACATTTACACCGACGGGACACGCTCGGAAGAACTCGAGCAGTCTAAAACGATTGCCGGCATATTGTGCAATGTTACTGACACACACGAAATCGGTATTATGCCGGTTGAGAGCGAGGAAAGGCTTAATTTTGACGAAGCACAACAGTTTTGCCAAGCTGAGGGCGGCCGCTGCCCGACTATTGATGAACTAACCGGCATTTTTTTGAATAAAGACAAAATCAATGCTGCGTTGAAAGCAGCCAACCTGCCGGAGTTAAAAGAAAGCTGGTACTGGTCCTCTACCGAGTATAGTAACAGCTATGCGTGGAGGTTGCGTATGAGTGACGGTAACAGGTATGCCAGCAGTAAGGACATCAACTATCAATACGTTCGTCCGGTTCTAGCTTTGTAACTTTATCGATTCAACTATTTTAGGCAAAAAAGCATGATGTCTGAAAATATATATTTATACGACACAACCGAGTTAAAACTTATCGATCATTACATCAACATAATTGATCAACTAACCGCCGGTTTCTGCGGCTTCAGCATCACTTTTCTGCCGCTTTATACATTAATCCAATATATGAGGTAACCCCTCCCACGTCATCCTCGAGGACAGTCCCCACAGGAACTGCCACCACGGGGATCCACAAACCGATTGCACAGCAATGCAACAATATAAGGAGCAAACATGGACACCAATTCAAAAGCCATCGAAAATTTGCAAACCATCCGTCAAATTTTGGAGCAGTCAAAAATGAATCCCGGCTTTAAAGAGCTGGACATCATCTACAAAAAAACATTCATCAAGGAGGAAAACGAATGATTAATCGCATCGCGCCGGGGACACCCTCTTTTCTGTCCTGCTCTGGCTCGGCCGGAGCATCCCCTCGCAAGGAACATCTCTTTTGGCATCAATATCCGGCACAGCAACCAACCGAAATTGAACGTTGGAAAACCTTTCTAATTGCCTACCCCAATCCGCGTTTTTATCGCAGCAAATTTGCGAATGAGCGCATTAATAACGGCATTCCACCTTATAACTACGATGTCAGCACTTGGACCGGCGCTGAGTTTGCCGATACGCGCAACATAAAATTTTGGGCTAGAATTCCCGCTGCAACGGAGATCATAAAATGAAAAAAACAACCCCGAATTATAACAAAAGGAGATCATAAAATGAAAAAAACAACCCCGAATTATAACAAAATAAGCAATCAAATCCAGTGCGTCATTCGCGAAATCCGCATGCGGGAAAGATGTTATCCCTCCATGGTTGCCCGTGGAAAAATTGATCAGACGGTTGCTGACTATGAACTGAATTGTATGAAAGCCGTCTATCAAACCCTTTGCGCGGCCGAACGCGCCCACCTGGATAAAACCTGGAACAACCAATAAGTTTTCGGACGGTATGTTGACGCCTACTAACTCCTGAATACCGTCCGCCTCCGGGAGGCATTTTAACCCGAATTGGTTTATATGTCCGCCTCCCGTCTTTAAAATTTGGAGAAGAAAAGCAATGACAATTGACGAATTTATTGTTGGCCATACTTATACTCTTAAATCTGGGGATAAAATGAAAGTTTTAAGATATATACCACCGCTAGATAAAAACCCCTATGACCGCCCTGCTTATGAAGTAGAGGCTGGTGGTAAAACTTGGGTTCATAGCGAAGAAATGTTGAAAAGACTGGAATATAAGGAGCAAGACTAATGGCATATTTGGAAGAACTGCTGCCCGAGTTCAGAAAAGGGGCAAAGATTAGAAGCTCTATGTGGAGTAAAAAAGCTTATATTCATTTGAAAGATGGTAAAATCTTAGATGAAAGCGGATTACCTTATACAATATTAGCTATTGCTTTTCATATAAATGATTGGGAACTCTACCAAGAGCCTATTGACTGGCAATATATCATTGACCACAGGTGTTTGTGTTGGTTTTGGGATGACAAATTTAATTGGGCAATGTGTGGAACTTTAGGAAAAATAGAAAAATGGACTGAATATGGATTTACTATGTTCGATGATGCAGGAAATAGAAACCCATATAAACACTGTCGCCCCGTCCGCAGAGATGAAGTAACTTTTTATGAGGAGAAGGAAGAAGATGATTGAAAAAGATAGATTTAAATTTAGAATTTGGGATAACAACTTTAAAAAATATCGTACCGGCTTAGCTATCCAGAACAGTCATGTTTGCACATATGATGATAACGCATGTATTCTTGAGCAATGCACCGGACTAAAGGACAAAAATGGAAAGCTAATTTATGAGGGAGATATTGTTAAAGAATGGTTTGGCGAAACCGGAACATATCAGGTCATCTATGAAAATAGCACTGCATCATTTATTTTTTCAAACCTCGACGATGAAGACTATGATTATGATTTAAGATACAATCCAGATTTGTTCCCCAATCAAGACTTAGAAGTTATCGGCAACATCCATGAAGATGAGGAGTTACTGCAATGCGAAAAGAATTCCTAACAATGATGACATTCTACATTGCTGGACTTGTATTCGTTAACTACAAGGAGCCGCTTAGTCAAATAACATGTTATATTGTTGGGTGGCTCTCCTATTCGTTTTATTTAATATTTTGGGAGGTTGTAAGAAAAAAATGAGTAAAGGATTAACAGATGCTTGGAAGGCCGGAAAGCTTAAAGCTTTAAGGTTCTATTATGTTTTATATAAAAATGGACATATTGGAAAAGCAAACTTAATACGAACACCGGATTATTACGGATTTTGGAACAATTGCAACCTAAACGATTTAATTAAAGAGGTGTTGGCCTTAGTTCCAGATTACGACCATTTTGTTGAACTCACCGAAAAGGTTAAAGAGCTTGAAGAAGATAACAAAACGCTAACTAACAATTATAAATTGCTAGAGGATAAGCAAGCGTCCGACATCATACACGGCCAAGCCTTAGCAGATGAGTTCGGCGATTTTGAGGCTCTTTATGAAGAAGTTGTCCGCTTGAGAAAAGAAGTCGCTAAGGGAGACGAAATAATCGGAAAACTGTTAAATGAAGGGCATGCAGCCATAGAGAAAAATAAACAGCTTAGCTGCCTGCTAAAAGAATGTGACAGTTGCGTGCGCACCTTAAGGGCTTTCGGCGTGTCAGATTGCAACGGAAGCAACCTAAACGACCTTTTAACTCGCATCACCACCGCTATCGGCGAAAGTGAGGAAAAATGAGTAACGGACCGATTGATGAAGAAAAAATTAAAAATTTTAACCTTGGCAAATATTATGGACGTTGGGCGACTTGGTCTTCTGTTCTTCATTTTATTGACCAGAAAAATGCGGAAATATCACCAGAAGCAAGAACAATAATAAAAAACGAAACTAAAAAATGGGAATGGCTATGGTGTAATTCAAATAAACTAGGTTTTCCAATACCTGTTGAAAAATGGGAGCAAAACAAAAATGACAATGACATATGAAGAACTCAAAAAGCTTTATGGCTCTCCCCGATGTCCGGTATGTTTTGGACAGAGCTTTGTTTGCGAACATTGCCCGTATAAAGAACAAGGGGAAGATAATTTCAAAAGATATACAGACAAAATAACAACTGAATTTGCTAAAAGAATAAAAAAAATAGTCATACAAGCACTAAAGGAAAAGAAAAAAAATGATAAGGCCTAAAGTACGCGACATATGGCAATACAAAATTAAACCATCCGTCAAAGCACATATTCAAAAAAACAGTAAAAGCCACGTCTATTTTTTGCAACTGAATATATTCGGTGAAGTCTGCCCAAAATGCGAAGAACTGCCTTATTTTTTGGAACGATACGCCTACCAAGGCCCGGCAAACGCTGCTGTTGAAGATATATTTTCAATAAAGGAAATTTAAATGACTCGACAAAACAGCCAAAACAATATAAAAAGAGTCCTAAATGCAAAAGAAGCTAGAGAATATTTAGGCCTTCCTCGCTATTCTTTTGAAAAAGCGGTAAAAGAAGGAAGCATTGAATTTAAGTTAATTGGTAAAAAGAAATTCTTCCCTATCTGGTGTTTAGAAAAATGGCAAAACGACACAACGAACCATATCGATTGTTCAAAAGAGGTGAAGTCTATCACGCCTATATCTCATTCGTTGATGAAACCGGAACCAGAATACAGCTTAGAGAAACTACTGGCTCAGTGGAAGAAACCTCAGCTGTCAACTACTGCATTAAAAGGATTGCGCAGTTACAAAAGAAAGCCCATCAACAAGCTAGTGGAGAATTGCCCAGCATAACTGTCGATGAAGCTTTTGCCCGCTACTTTCAAGAAAAAGGCCAATATCTAACTCTCCCCAAACAAAGATTAAGCCGACTGGCAAAATTAAAACATGATTTAGGCGTATCATATCTTCACGAAATTACTGAACTGCAAATAAACAATTTTGTCTCTCAAAATCGAAACACTTTAAGCAATTCCACCATTAACCGCTATATATATCTTCTTTCCGCCGTTTTAAGAACAGCCAATGAAGAATGGAAAGTAAAAACTTATCCGATAAGGCTTTCTAAATTTAAGCTCAAAGAACCTGCAGAAAACGTCAAATATCTTAAAGATTGGGATTATGCTCAAAGAATTATAGACAAAGCCGCAGATCATTTAAAACCAATTATTTATACGGCTCTTTATACCGGATTGCGAGAAAGCAATATCCTTAATCTTAAATGGTCAGATATAGACTTTAACAATAGACAAATAACCCTAAAAGTAAAGGATTCCACAAAATTCGGAGGGAAAATCCACACAATGCCCTTCCCCCAACCTTTAATGGTTATATTCGAAAATCAACCCAAAATTAATAATTATGTTTTTAACTATAAAAACAAACCAATAAAAAGCATCTCCACAGCGTGGCGCAATATTTTCTATAAAAGAAATACAAGAAAATCTTTTAGCAAGGAATTGAAAGATCCAACCTTGCCTTACACAAATTTTCACACACTACGCCACACTTTCGCGACATGGGTCTTACGGAAAACAAAAAATTTAAGAACAACAAAAGAACTCTTAGGCCACGCTAATATCAATACGACATTAAAATATGCACACACTCTTGACGACGAAAAGCGCCAAGCATTAGATGCTGTTTTCTCTGATTACTAGGATTCGTTTCACTGTGCAAATTTTGTGCAACTTTTACAAAAAGACTCGTCATTTTTTATCACAAAACAGCATTTACAAAACAACAAAATTAATACACTTAACACAACAAAACCCTAGGTTTTCCTAGGGTTTTGAATGGTGCTCGGGGACGGGATCGAACCGCCGACACGAGGATTTTCAGTCCTCTGCTCTACCAACTGAGCTACCCGAGCATCGGTCAACGAGAGAGTTTATAAAACATATTTTTCGGCTTGTCTAGCTAAAAATGATATTATTCAAAAAAAAATTATCAAAACCTAGCGGCGAGCCGACAACAGCTGCATTAAAGCCTGTTTCAAAGCTTTATCGGAAACCGTGAATTTTTCACGCTCCTGCCGGTAATGCCGATAATCGCGATAAATTTTATCTTCGCTCTCATAAGTATTTTCCAACAGTCGGCGATTCTCGCCCAAGTCCATCTCCCGCAGCAGCACTTCCTTATAATCGCGGACAATTCCCGCCAGCGGATTATCATCATTTATCGCTCCCGCATTCAATGCCCATACCTGGCCGAGATTTTGCTTGCTTTCCTGATGAAGCGGCAGCACCATATCTTTATACGCCCCGATTAAGGAACGCAGAAATCCCTGCGCTTCCGGCGAAAACGATTCATAACCGTCAATTTCACGCAGCATTTCGTCACAGGAACCGGGAGCCGACATCAACTCCATATAAAACGGAATAACATAATTGCCGCTGACCCAATAGCTGATATCCCCGGCCAGCTTTTCCTGTCCCAGCCGGCGCAGTTCGGGATACAGTTCCATCCCGCTCCCGACAAAATCTTCCAGCAAATCATATTTTTCCGCCTGCATTTCTTCTGCCAAAGAAATAAAATCCTCGCTCAGCATTTCAATTTCGCCGTCAATGCTTAACTGCCGGTCGGCAAAATTTGACAGCATTAACTTCATCATCTCATGTTTCTCCGGACTGGGCGGCAGCATTGCAAAAGCCTCAAAAAACCGCTCGTTTCCTTCCTCTGCGCTGACCGGCAGCTGCCCTTCATGCTCATGATAGTTATTTTCAAAATTTTCCGCCAGATGAAACAAAAGCCGGTAGTCGTCTTCACTCCAGTCTTTGTCGGCGGAAATTTTTGCCAGCGTCTTTTGACCGATGCCGGAATCATTGAGAATAACGCCGGCATATTTTTCCGCCGCCGCCGAAGCGGCCGCCAACTTTCCGGCAAAACTCAGGCTTTCCTCTTTAAAGCGTTTTTCGTCTTCCGCATTTCTGCCCGAAACAACGTCACCGTCTTCAACGGCTTCCCTGCGCCTTTGTTCCCCCTCAAAATAATGTCTGATTTGCCCTTGAAACTGTTCGACATCTTCTGACAGCATCTGGCACCAGTCTCCGAGAACCGCCTTAAAATTCTCACGCCATTCCGGCAGCTGAAGAACATCGCCCTGCTTTTCATACTGCTTCCAGCGAACGCCTTCGGCATTGACTTTCTGAAAGGAGGCATCGTCAAGATAAGGGCTCAAATAACCGGGCAGAGCTTCCCCGTCCGCCCAAAAAAGTCCGGAATTTTCTTCCGAAGACACCGACGGATAAATCATATTATTGGCAGCCTCATGCGACGGAATTTCTCCCAGATTTCGCAATTGCTCGGACAAATAACGCGCCGGATAATTAAGAACAGCCATTTTCTTTTGCGTTGCCCGGATAACTTTGCCCAATTCGGCCATCGGCCGTGCCAACGGCCATAACAGCCGCTGTTCGACATCACTGATTGCCCAGCTTTTCTGCAGTTTGTCCCAAACGCTCATCGTTACTTGCGAACTGTCAACATGGCGGTTGCCGTTCAGAAAAGTATCGCCCACGTCATACAGAATATCGGCAATCTCATCATCCTGATCCTCATCCACCACATAACCGACACTTTCCATAACACCGGCCACCTGCTGCGGCAGTGAACGATTTTCTATCGCGTCATACATCTGCTGTTTTAAAACTTCCTGTTTGGTTCTGATTTCTTCCAGCGACAAACGCAAACTGTTCTGCAGCCAGTATTTGTCCAATGCCGACACCGGCTCTTCCTGCAAATGATTCCACACGGTTTCCAACTGCTGCGGCACGGACGGCCGCGCACTGTCATACCAGGGACATACCTGCGGATAAATCCGTTTCATCTCAAAAGACGTTTTTTCCAGCAGAACCGGAAAAGCGGCACTCAATTCAAAAGGCTCCGCCCCTTCTGCCGCCGGAATATCAATACCCGCCCCGTGATGAACCTTAAGCTCCCAAGCCAGATTTTCCAATGCGGGATAAACCGCAGACATCTCCTTGCTGTAAACAAAAAACGGCGATTTATCCGATTCGTCACGGTGAACTGCGGCCGACAACCGTTCCGCCGCAGTCAAAAACGTCTTCATAAAACGCAAAGACGCCGGATTTTTCCGAAAATTTTTCATCAATTCTGCCTGTCCAATGAATAAAAGATACCTATTATATACAAAAAAGCAGCCGTTTTTGTCAACACAAATAACGGCTGCTTTCTCAGATTTCCTGCAGAAACCGACTATGTTTTCAGATTGACAATCGTCTGCAACATCTCGTTATTAGCGGTAAACGACTGCGTATTCAGCGAATAGGCCCGCTGCACGACAATCATCTTGGCAAACTCGCTCTCTACGTTAACCGCAGAAGCTTCAACCGCCTGCGGCTGCAGCAGGTTAGCGATATTTTTGTCCGGCCCGTTGACATAATGGCTGGCACCGGTATCATTGCTGGCCTCAAACAACGTATTGTTTACCGGAATCAGATTATCCGCCGATTCAAAACCGACCAGCGCCAACTTGCCGTAAACCAGTTCATTTCCGTTGCTGTACGAGGCCTTAACCACGCCGTTTTCGTCAATATAACTTTTAACAAAATTTCCGCTCGGCGCACCGTCCTGATCAACTTTGGTAATTCCGGTTCCGCCCGCATACTGCGTCATATTTGCAATGTCAATATTAACATTGTTGCTGCTGCCGTCATCCCAAGCGACCGAAACGTCAATGTTTTTCGGGCTCAGCAATGTGCCGTCGGCATTAAAGACAGCCTCAACCGGACCGCCCGTCACCGTACCGTCTTCAATATTAAAGTTTATTTCCCAGGTATTGACCTTTCCCTCAACTTTAGAAAAGACCATATTCATCGTCCGGCCGTCATTATTCGGCCCGTAAACGGTAATGCTGTATGCGCTGCTGTCAACCCCGTCGGCGGGAACATTGGCCACCACTTCGGCTTTGGTTGTCGGCACCGAAGGAATTTTTTCCTGATAAACGATTTCAATATCCGTCGGCGTCGAACCAAATCCGTTGCCGGAGGCCGGAAAGCCCTGAACCTTATAACCGTTTCCGGTCACCAGATAAGTCCGGCCGTTCTGGGTCAGAGTCGTAAAATCGCCGGCCCGGGTATAATAAATATTGCCGCCGGAATCCTTAACCTCAAAAAATGCGTTTTCACCGTTAATCGCCACGTCATAGCTGTTGCCGGTGGCGGTAATCGTTCCCTGTTTGTTGACCAGCGTCCGGTCATAATAGCTGACACCGTTGATATTCACCCGGCTGGAGCTAAGCTCATCCACCGTGTTGTTAAAGTTCGGCGTGCTGCCCAGCAAAGTGTTAAACATGGTTTCATTCGGCTTATAACCGACTGTCCGCATATTGGCAAAGTTCGTGCTCACCGTCTCCAGCGCATGTGCCTGTGCCGACATACCGGTAACCGAGGGAGTAAAACTGCTTAAAGCCATTTGTAAATTCCTTTAAAGATTCATCTGAGAAACCATATGCAAAATCTGTGCCATTTATTTTATCCCAGCGCCACCAGAATAATCCCTGCCGTAATCAGCCCGATCCCCGCCGCACTCATCACGGAAACCGTCTCATGCAGAAAAACAACCGCCGCCGTGGCCGCCAAAACGACGCTCAACTTGTCCACCGGGGCCACTTGGGAAACCTTGCCGTATTTTAATGCCGTAAAATAAAACAGCCAGGACAACGCTCCCGCCACGCCGCTCAAAAGAATAAAGGTCATTGCTCTTTTGTCGGCCCAAAGCTCCGGCAGATGCTCCCAGCGGCGCTGAAAAACGGCCACAGCCACCAAAAAAGCTGCCATAATCACGGCTCTTACCGCTGTTGCCGTATGAGCATCCAGTCCTTGCAGACCGATTTTTCCGAACACGCTGACCATTGCTGCCGCAACCGCCGACAACAAGGCATAAACCAGCCATAAATAATTTTCCATTTTTTCTCCCTTCGCTTTGAACAGCATAGCCCGAATGCATAATCCGTGCCGTATGGTTTCTATCTTTGCGAGAATAAGAACATAATCCGGCAATCGATTTTGAAAGGTGCGGACAACTTATTCACATTTTATACAAAAATAGTCATTTTTGCCCGTTTTTTATGCAAAAAGAGCAAAAAAGTAATATTTTTGTTGTTTTTTTGCAAAATAGGCGGTAATAATTCAGGTCTAAGATTGATAAAATTTTAATAATTTTTCGAAAGAGAGAATAACAATATGTCTAATCCCCTGGATACCAAAGTCATCAGCAAACTAGCTGAAATTCTTGACAAGAGCAACCTCACCGAACTTGAATATGAAGATGAAGGCTGCCGCATCTGCCTGACCAGAGAATTGCCGCATCCGGCACCGCTTCCGCCGGTCCACCCGGCTCCCGTACCGCCTGCATTTGCACCGGCTCCCGTCATGCCGCAGCCTGCTGCTCCGGCTCCCGCTGCCCCGGTTTCGGAAGAAGACTATGCCAAACTTCCCGGTGCAGTCAAATCTCCGATGGTCGGCGTTGTTTACCTCTCCAGCGATCCGAATTCCCCTGATTATGTTAAAGTCGGCGACACTGTCAGCGCCGGTGACACTGTTTGCCTGATTGAAGCCATGAAAACTTTCAACCCGGTTAAAGCCCACATGGCCGGTAAAGTTACCAAAATTTTGGTTTCCGGCGGCGATCCGGTTGAATATGGCGAACCGTTAATCATTATTGAATAACTTTTTAGGGAAATCATAATGTTTGAAAAAGTACTGATTGCCAACCGCGGCGAAGTTGCCCTTCGTATTCATCGCGCCTGTCGCGAAATGGGCATCCGCACGGTTGCCGTACATTCTGAAGCCGACGCGAACGCCATGCATGTCCGTCTGGCCGACGAAGCGGTCTGTATCGGGCCCGCCCGTTCGACCGATTCTTATTTAAACAAAGCGGCAATTATTTCCGCCGCGCTTATCAGCGGCGCCGATGCCATTCACCCCGGTTTCGGTTTTCTGTCGGAAAACGCCGACTTTGCTGAAATGGTCGAAAAGCACGGCATTACTTTCATCGGGCCGACGGCAGACCAGATGCGCCTGATGGGCGATAAAATTACCGCCCGCAAAGTCGCTCAGGAAGCAGGCATTCCGGTAACTCCCGGCTCTCCGGCGCTGGAAAGCGTGGAAATGGCCATTGAATGGGCCAACAAAATCGGCTATCCGGTCATTGTCAAAGCAACTGCCGGCGGCGGCGGCAAGGGCATGAAAATCGCCTTTAACGACGACGAAATGAAAGAAGCCTACACCATGGCCCGCGCCGAAGCCAAGGCAGCATTCACCAGCGACGTCGTTTATATGGAGAAATATCTCCAGAAACCGCGCCACATCGAAATGCAGATTCTGGCAGACAAATACGGACACGTTGTTCACCTCGGCGAACGCGATTGTTCTATCCAGCGCAGCAATCAAAAGGTTATCGAAGAATGTCCCTCTCCGGCGTTAAACAGCCAGCAGCGGCAGGAAATCGGCGAAATTGTCCGTAAAGCGATTGAAAAAATCGGCTATACCAACGCGGGAACACTGGAATTTCTTTATGAAGACGGCCGCTTTTATTTCATGGAAATGAATACCCGTCTTCAGGTAGAACATCCGATTACCGAAGCCATTACCGGCATAGATATCGTCCGCGAACAAATCCGCATTGCCAGCGGTGCCGCCCTCGGCTACACGCAGGATGACATCACTTTCCACGGCCACGCCATTGAATGCCGTATCAATGCCGAAGACCCGGAAACTTTCGTTCCCTGCCCCGGTAAAATTACCGAATGGCACGCACCCGGGGGGCTGGGTATCCGCGTTGATTCGGAAATCTACTCCGGCTACAGCATTCCGCCGTTCTACGACAGCATGATTGCCAAACTGATTGTTCACGGCAAAACCCGCAATGCCGCACTGATGCGTTTGCGCCGGGCTTTGGAAGAATTTGTTATTGAAGGCGTCAAAACAACCATTCCGCTTCATCAGGAAATTATTTCCCAGGCGGAATATATCGACGGCCAATACAACATCCACTGGCTGGAACAATTTATGGAAAAGAAAAAAGCCGCCGAAGGCAAATAGTTATTCTCGTCAAACCCCTCCTCACCGAGGGGTTTTTCATTGCCTCACGAACAATACACAAGAAATCATTTTAAAATAGATTTCCTTTATAATTGGATTAAGATGAACTTATCGTTTTTCTATAAGTAAGGAGCTGACCATGTCTAACCGCCTGCCTGTCTTTGATGTTTTCCGCAACAGCTTCCGCTACATGCTGGAACATTACCGCATCTTGAGCCTTTTCTGTATTTTCTCCTTTTTGGGAATATACATGCTCGGCGGTTTCAATCTGGCGGACAACCTGTTGGGCGGCGCATTTTATCTTCTTTACACCTATCTGTTCTATTTCATTTTTGTCCGGGTTTATTTCAACCGGCAGAAATTATTTTCCAAGCCGGAATTTATTAACGCCCTGGTACGCATCATCACCATCAGCTTGCTGGCATTCGCCAGCCTCATGCTGTTGGAAACGGCGGTTTTGTTCTTTCTCTGGCTGTTGAATCCGCTGGAAATTTATCCCCACATCCGTGAAATGTGGACTAATTTCATCGCTTCCAACACTTTCCGCTATGCCTTATACGGAGGAATGTTCCTCTTCCTGACCGTCATCTTTTATATCCCGGCGCTGGCCTGGGTCTCCGCCGTCATCGGACGCAACGCCTCCATTACCCTTACCTTCTTTCACACCAAAGACAACTATCTGCGCATTTTTCTGATTTGCTTTATTGTTTACGGCCTGCTCCCATTTGTCATTTTTATGCTTTCAGCCAATTCCTGGTTATTGCGCGCCGCATTCACGGCCATATTCACTGTTGTTCAGTGTGTTATCTACCTCCATATTTATGAATTCTTTTATAAAGTCAGAAAACATAAATAAAAAAACCCAAAAAGAAAACCCTCTGGACGGAGGGTTTTCTTTTGATTAAAAGCTCTAAGCAGACTTTACCTTAAGCAGCTTTGCTGTTTTTGGAAGCTGCAAATTCGTTCATTTTGCTGATGACATAATCCAAATCTTCATTATCCAGATACGGAGTCATCGGAATGGAAAGAACGGTCTTGGACAGTTTCTCGCAAACCGGCAGAGAACGGGTATTCCATTTGGCATAAGCAGTCTGCGTATGAACCGGCCGCGGATAATAAGCGCCGCAGGGAATTCCGTTTTCTTTCAGGAAAGCCATCAGTTCATCACGATCATCGCAATTAATCGTGTACAAAGCATAAGCTGACTGGCAGCCATTCAAAATCTGCTGTTTTCTGAAGTAACTGCTCAATTCGCTGTCATAACGGGAAGCAACGCGCGCACGGTCTTTCAGTTCCTGATCGAAAACTTTCAGTTTCTGCAGCAAAACGGCAGCCTGGAAAGTATTCATACGGCCGGTCATTCCCAGACGGACGTTATCATAATGGTCTTCCGGGCTCATACCGTGAACACGGCAGGACTTAACCAGCTCATTTTCCTCAGAGGAATTGGTAAATACGGCACCGCCGTCACCATAGCAGGCCAGCGGCTTGGTCGGATAAAAGGACGTAGCGGACATATCGGCAATCGAACCGGCCTTTTTGCCTTTATAAACCGAACCGTAAGACTGGCAGGAGTCAGACAATACTTTCATACCGTTCTTATGGGCAATTTCGATAATTGCGTCATAATCGCAGGGAGAACCGAAAATATCAACCGCAATAACGGCTTTCAAATTCAGTTTGCCTTCTTTTTTAACTTCTTCAATCGCTTTTTCCAAATCTTTCGGATTCATATTATAAGTGTTCGGGTCTGAATCAACGAAAATCGGGGTTGCGCCGAGCAAAACCGGAGCTTCGGCGGAAGCAACGAAAGTAAAGGAAGAAACAAAAACGGCATCGCCCGGCTTAACATCCCAGGCCATCAGCGCCAAAGTCAGCGCATCGGTGCCCGAACCGCAGGTCGCACAGAATTTTGTTCCGGAATAATCAGCCAGTTTCTGATCCAGTTCGCGGGTTTCCGGCCCCTGGGCATAACCGCCGTGATTCAAAATGGTTTTAAAAGCATTCAGAAAATTTTCCTGGCCGATAACTTTTTGAGAAGTTGCACAATCAAACAGGTTAATCGGTTTAGAAGGTTTATTTGTCATAGTATTTTCCTCTGTCTAAGTTTTAACTGGAAGTGATACTATGACAAATTTCTCCCAAAGGCAAAACACAAAAGATTACGGCTTTGTAACATTCGCTACCCGGCAACCGGAACCAGATAAGAGGTCAGCTGCCCGGCGTCCCAGCGATGAACATAAAAACCGAGCGGCCGCACTTCCGCCACAATATTTTCCGCCGGCACAAAATCATATTTCGCCCGCCAGTTGGTACTCGGCGCCGCAATCACCGGAACGCCGTCAATATTCCCGCTTACCGGATTATGCAAATGGCCGCAGGCCACCAGCCGGACCGTATCTTTGTGATCGCTTATCAGATAACGGAATTTTTCATACCAGTTTTCCGCCCCACCGTCAAAAGTCTTCAAACCGCTTTCAAACGGAAACTGATGCACCATAACCACCGTCGGTTTTTTATCGGGATTATCCGCCAGAACATTCTTCAGCCACAGGAAACGTTCTTCATCCAACGCGCCGTTCATAACTCCCTCCTTAAAAGTATCAACCGCAACCAACCGCAGCGGATAACCGTCAACCACATACTGCAAACCGTCGCAAGACTGCGGAAGCGGATGAAAAGGATAATACGTCCGCAGCGCACCGATTAAATTATCCGTACCGTCTTTGTTGCCGGGAATAAGATAGTAAGGAACTTTCAGCTCATTCAAAAGGGCAAAAGCCTCGGCATAATGCTTTCGCGCAGAACCGTGCACAATGTCTCCGGTAACCAGCACGCAGTCAAACGGAACGCAGAAACGGTTAATTTCGCCGATAACGCGTTTAAGGTTTTCTTCTCCCGGTTTGGAAGGGTCTCCGATATGCAAATCGGAAATATGGGCAATATACATCTTTTTTCTCCTCTCTGCCAATATAAGCATACCTGCAAAGATATTAACCTTTTAATAACAATTTTATTGATTTAGAAAAAAATAATGCTATATTTGGGACAATTATTAATAACCTGCTGCTTTTAGAAAGGGATTTCCGTGCAGAAAAGAGTGTTTCTCTCCTCTATCTTGTCCGTCATGGTTTTGGTAACCAGCTCTTGCAGTTCTACCCATTCTGCCGTTTCCGATACCCACGATCAGGCTGATACTTTTGAAACTTACAACCGGGCAATGTTCAAATTCAACTACCAGGTTGACAAATATGTCCTCAAACCGCTGGCAGAAGGCTACCGCGCCATTACCAACCAATATGCGCGTGATCGCATCAGTTCGGTTATTGCCAATTTAAAAGAACCTCTTTACGCTACTAACAATCTGTTGCAGGGCGAATTTACCGACAGCGGAATGAGCCTGGCCCGGTTCGCCGTCAATTCGACTTTGGGACTGGCCGGCATGTATGACGTCGCCGAAGGCTGGGGCTGGCCGCGCAAAAAAGCCGGTTTTGACAGCACATTGGCCAAATGGTGCATTAAAGACGGCCCCTACATCATTCTGCCGATTCTCGGCCCGAGTACCCCGCGCGCCGCTGTTTCGCTTGCCTTGGATTCGGCTTTCAATCCGCTCTACTGGGCAACTTATAACGATGCCAACGTCAAAGACAAAGTTATGTACTCATACGCGGCGGTTTCAGGCATCGTCACCAGAGAGTCCGTCATGGATATTTGGGATGACCTGGAACGCAACTCGGTTGACTTTTATGCGGCCATGCGTTCGGCTTACCTGCAAAACCGCGGCCAGTCCGGCTGTTATAATGATGAAAATGCTCAGGGAACGGCTGCTTACGACTTTGACTTCGGCATTGAAGACGAAGACATGACTTACCAGGATATGGAAAATAACTAATCAGTAATTCGGAGTTACAATTAATGAAAAAGAATATTCTTATGATTTTGACGGCAGCTCTTCTGCTGAATGTCAATCCGGCTCATGCGGCTGCCGATGCCGCCAAAGCGGAAGCCTTTGTTAAACAGGTAACCGAAAACGGCGTTGAAGACATCATTAACGCCAATATTTCTCAGGCGGAAAAAGACGCCCGCTTTGAAAAACTGTTTAACAATGCATTGGATCTGAATTTCATCGGCCAGTTCGTCCTCGGCCGCTACTGGAAGACGGCCACACCGCAGCAAAGACAGGATTTCATTCAGGCATACCGCGATTTAAATATCAAAACCTGGTCTAAGCGTTTTGACGAATTCAAAGGCAAACGTTTCATTTTTAAGGGAACCTCCCCCTCCACTTCTGCCAATCAGGTATTCGTCAACACTGACGTCCCGATGGATCAGGGCGAACCGGCTAAAGTCGTCTGGCGCGTTAAGCAAAACGGTGACAAATTCAAAATCGTTGACATTATTATCGAAAACGTCAGTCTGGCAATCACCGCCCGCAATGAATATACCGCTTACATTAAAAACAATCCCGGCGGTGTAAACGCTTTGATTAAAGATTTACAGCAAAAATCCAAATAATGTTGCTTTCCCCAAGCCCCTCTTTGGAGGGGCTTTTTTTTATATCCAAATATTTAGCTTCGTTAGTCTCAATAAACCTCATTACTCATAGCATGTTGACAAAGTTTTGCGAATCTGATAAAGTGAGAACTAAGCTTTGGTCTAGTTATATGTATGAGGTGTATTATGAATGTACTTCCCGTCGG